>Ga0209658_1000052_pt1 | contig 97708 bp, 73 predicted proteins | sample SaaInlV_150m_DNA_6_FD_184656 | JGI IMG/M metagenome (GOLD analysis project Ga0209658, IMG submission 184656) | Marine microbial communities from expanding oxygen minimum zones in the Saanich Inlet - SI037_S4LV_150m_DNA (SPAdes) (version 2) | ecosystem: Environmental > Aquatic > Marine >...
AAACCGGATGAGTACGAACGCCCTGGTGGTGTATCAAAATATAATGCTAAAAATTCAGATTTATTCAATTATATTGATCAAATATTACCAACAGGTCAAACATTAGGCTATGTTGAACAACATGTTAAATAAATTTATTTAATTATAATAAATTTATTATTTATTTTCTTTTACGCTTACTTTTACCTCTACTTTTACCTCTACTTTTACCTCTACCTTTACGGGTTCTTTTATTTTTTCTACGAAGAATTTTTCTTGTAACGCGTTTAACTGTGCCTGACAATGTATTTAATGTTAAAATAGATATATCTTTAACACCATTAACAACATCAGTTGCAATATTACCAGTTCTATCAACTAAATTATCAGCTGTTGTTGTAACAATAACTACTCCTTTCCCGGTTTGTTTAAAAATATACATAATTAAACCACCTGCTAAAGGTATTTTACCAGTAAGTTTACCCACAGTATTTAATGCACTCTTGGTTCCTTTTCCTACGCGTCCCGCAACTCGTAAACCCGTAATATTTTTTATCATTGATTTTATAGTGCTAGATAAATAGGTTAATCCTTTTTTTGAACTTTTAATTACCATTATATAATATATATAAATATAAAAAATCTAATTTTAAAAAAATTGATTTCAAAATTAAGATATTATTTGTATATTAATATAATACGCATGACAACATTTATTTCGAATGACCAAACCCCTAAAGATAATTCTATTTTAAATATTTTCCTGGTTGATAAAACTGGTAGTATGCATACCGTAGCTAAAGAAACCGTTTCAGGTTTTCAAGAATTTAAAACAGGATTAAAAAAAAATAGCGATCCCAATATTAAAGTTACATACGCATTGGGTTTATTTGATACAACCGTATCCATTAATACATACGAAACATTGGAAGATATGCCGGATCTTGTTTTAAGAAATGATTTTGATCCTGATAATAAAAAACACTTGTTGTATGATCCAAATAATATGACAGCTTTATATGATTCTTTACATACTATTTTTGAAAAATGGGGACATCTTAAAAATTGTGTTCTCGCTGTATTTACTGATGGAGAATCTAATTCTGACATTAATACCAATAGGGTAAAAATATTTAAAGAAATTCGCAAGTTAGAAAAAGATAATGAATGGATGTTTCATTATTTTGGTGCAAATGTAGATGCTTATAAGGGTGGAAATGCGATTGGAATTACTAATACTACACAATGTGATTGTAGTGATATGTCAGATGTATTTAGAGGAGTAAGCGATAGTATGACAACTATGACAAGAGCACAATCGCAGCGACAAACCACATCATCGCCTGTTTTACAGACACTAATAACAGAAAGAATATCCAACATTAATTATGCCCCTTTTTCGCAAAACGAAATTGATATGTTAGAACCACCTAGACTAACTAGACAACAAGCACAAATCACTAATTTTGATGATGAATACGTCAGTGAATTTGATTTTGGAATCAACAACCAACAAGCAGACGTTTAATATTAAAAATACATTAAAAAATTTTTTAATATATTATTTTATCTAGTTACTTTTTTTCTTAATTTTAATTTTTTTTGATTTTTTTGTTGTTCCAAATACACGATTTTTTCTACTTTCTTTATATTTATTCCATTGCTTTTTCAAAATGTTTAATTCTTTCAACCATAATTCTTCTATTGTTGTATTCATCAATATAGATAATTCATGTAATTTTTCATCTTTTTCTTTCATTAATTTCAAATAATTTTCTTCTTCTACACTATCAATCGTCATCGTTCTCAAATATTTATAATTTTCATCACCATCTAAAACATCATAACCACGTGATTTCAAAAGTTGAATAACCGCATCTTTTTTCTTTTTTCTTAAATCAATGATATCATCACATTGTTCTTTAATAAATTTTGCTTTATTTGATAAAATTTTTACAAATTTATTTAAAGATTCTATTTGATAGTCTTTTCTTTTTTGGTATGTTTTAAAACGAATCGCATAATAATCTTCAATAATGGATTCAACATTTTCATAACGAACCAATCGTTGCTTATCATTAAATAGATTCATGTTTGTGGTGGATTTTGTGGTATATAATTTTAATTCTTTTTCTAATTTATTACAACCATATTCAATATTTTTACTTATTAATTTGCCCAACACACCCTTATGAAATCTTATTGTAAAATCAATAACTGCATCGGTACACATATCTTGTATAGATTTTATCAATGGTTTTTTCTTTTTACCGCGCTTATCTTTATCTTCCATTAGATATTCTAAATGTGTTTTGTAATTTACGGTCCATGTTCCTATAGGCAATTCGGTTATTTGTATTGTATCATCTTTTACAATATTATATTTTCCTTTAATCAAGAATTTTTTTTCAGGTAATTCAAATACATCACCAGTAAATCCTTCGTAATAAGGGACATCAATTTTTGTTGTTATGGGTTTATTGTTTAATTTTTGTTTTAAATAGTTGATAATATTTTCCATATTATAACATTGACCTTCATAGCTAAATCCAGTTCCAATTCCTTTACCACCATTAATAAGAATCATTGGAACAATTGGAACATAAAATTCTGGTTCAACTAATGTCCCATCATCATCTAAATAATTTAAAACAGGGAAATCTTCTTTTGGAAATATATATTTGGTAATATCATTTAATGCTGTACATATATATCTTTCACTAGCATGATCACTACCACCTTCCAATCTTGTTCCAAATTGTCCCAATGGCAATAAAGGATTTACATTATTACTCCCAACATACTCTTGAGCCAATCCAATTATCGCTTTGTATAAACTGGCTTCACCGTGATGATAACAAGCTTTTTCTGAAACATAACCACCAAATTGTCCTACTTTAATTTCTTTAATCAAATTTCTTAAAAAGGCGGCATATACAATTTTTCGGGTGCTTGTTTTAAATCCATCAATGGCGTTTGGAATACTTCTTTCACAATCATATTTTGAAAAATGTATCATTTCTTTATTTGTAAAATCTTGTATAGATATTGAATTATTGTTTGTATTTAATGTATCATTTGGATTGTATTCGCCCAGCCATTTTTTTCGATCATTTGAACGATGTTTATTAAATACCATATCAATTGCATTATCATCGGTTTGATCATTGTATTTAAACGACACTATTTTTTTATGTTGAAAATATTCTTTGAACTCTTTCGCGGTTGAAGTGCCTAACCCTTTATAATATTTCACAGACCAACCTTTTCCATTATTATTTGCTTTTTTCCATTCTACATATTCTTGTTCATTATAGAATTGTAATGTTTTACTACCTTTTTTGGCTTTCAATATAGGAGTATTCATAAATCCTAAGAATGAATTTAAACGTGTTAGTTCAGGCCACTGTGAATGAAACAAATTGATACACAATCCTTTAATATGTGAACCATCTAAGTCTTGATCTGTCATAAACAATATTTTACCATATCTTAATTCTTTTTTCACGGCTTCTTCGTCGGTGTATTTTTTATTTGTGATTAATCCCATGATTTTTTTAATATTAATTATTTCAGCATTATCATTTATTTTTTTTTGTGATGTATCGCGCGTGTTTAATAACTTTCCTTTTAATGGAAATACACCATAATAATTCCGGTCTTCTTTACTTAATCCAGATACTACACCCGCTTTTGCTGAATCTCCCTCACATAAAATTAATGTACATTCGGCTGATTTTTGACCACCCGCTAAATTTGCATCCAATAGTTTTGGTATTCCGCGAATATTTTTGGTTTTTTTACCATCCGTTTTTTTAGCTGCTTTATTATCTTTAATTTCAGTAAGAGCAATCGCATTATCCATAATGCCCATTTTTGCTAATTTATCGATAATTTTGTCTGAGACAGAACACGATGAACCAAATTTACTGCTAGGGGTTGACAAATATTCTTTTGTTTGACTATCAAAACTAGGATTTTCTATATCTGCTTTTACAAATAACATTATCTGTTCTTTAATCGTTACTGGTTTAACTTTTATCTTTTTCTTTTTTTCAATATAAACTACTAGTTTTTTAACAATTTGATTCAACAAATATTCTACATGCTTACCTCCCTTTCTTGTATGAATACCGTTTACAAAAGATATTTGTGAAAATTCTCCCAATGGAGAAACTGTAACTGCATATTCCCAACGATTATTTACAACTTCATATAATCGTTTCTTCTCCGTTTTTGTTCCAATATACAAATCAACATATTGTTCAAACGTTCTAACTGGTAATAATTCTTTATTCAACTTTACTTTCACTTGTTTAGATGTTACCGCCCCGATATCATAACATCTTTTAACTAACAAATTATACATATCATCTGTTAATTTTTCCATACCAAATCTTTTATAATCTGGTAAAAATGTAACTTTTGTATATGGTTTTGATTTTTGACATTTTCGGATACTAGGTTTGCCAATTATTGATAAATTATTACTAAATTCTTGATAATATTTTTTACCACGTATATGATCTACAGTTTCTATACTAGCTTTAATAGAGTAAATAAATACTAATTTGATACCAAATCCATTTTTTCCTCCAACAATTTTCTTTTCCTTTTTATTATAATTCGTTGATGTTCTCAAATGACCGAAAATCATTTCAGGAATCCATAATTTAGTTTCGGGATGTTCTGCAACATCAATACCATTACCATCATTATAAATTGTAATTTCTCCTGTCTCTTTATCAATATTAAATTGTATAGAAGATACTGGAATTATATTTTCCGATTTCTTTTTAATTTTAGTGTCTAATCTTATCGCATGATCTCTGGCATTCACTGCAGCTTCATCAAATATTTTGAATAAACCTTGAACAATTTTATGTGTTTTATGTTCCATTTTTGATCCAGTGAAACACCATGTTTCTTGTTCTTCCTCTTCTACACTACCAATATAGGTATCAGGTGCATCTAAACAATGTTCACGAGCTGTTTTATGCTGGTATTTTTGCGCTAAATCTGTTTTTTGCATAATTATGTAATAATCTATAAGGGGAACCCTTTAAATTCATTCAATTTTATTTAATATAATTAATTTAAAATAAAATTATTTCAATGTAAATACTTTTGTAAAGTAAGCCCAGAAAAATATACCTACAAAACATTTAGCAAATAAATCTAACATATTAAATCCACTATTTTTTAATTGATCTTCGGCAAAATATAATAACCCATAACCCGACCAAAAAATTACAAATGACCAATATAGTATTGAGTTATCAAATATATATTTTTTGGATAAGAACGTTTTATATATGAAACCATATAACGCAAAAAATGCTGCAAACCCAAAAATTTGTCCGTTCATTTTACTTATAGCTCCAGTTTCTCCCAGATAACCAAAGGTTAGCATCGTAAAATTTAAAACTAATATTTTCAAAAAAGTGAAAAAATTTAAACGACCTCCAGTATTGTATAACAATGCTAAAACTAAAACCAATAACATTATTGGGGTTGTAATATACCAATCAGTATAACGCGTTAAATTTATCTTTTTATAATTCACCCCTTCTTTTTCAATATCATTTACAAATTTGCCATAAAAGTAAGCAGCTACTACTGAAATACACGTTTCTAAATTCAAAATATTTCTTATTTTAGCATCTTTTGTTCTCATGGCTTCGATAAAAGTTATTGTTGCAGTTGTCAAAAGAAAAACATATGTTATATAAAAAGTCATTTTAACCAATTCATCCTTGTTTTCACCTAAATATTTTTCAACTAAGTTCATCATTTAATATATAAAAAAAAATAATTTAGCACAATCTTTTTTTCTAATGAATATTTATAATGGTCAAACAAATTCGTAAACATAATGGCAAATATGTCATTAATGGTAAATCTTACCAACAATTGGTTGGTTCTCGCGCTCAAGTTATGCACGGGACTGCTTACAAAACCGGACACGGTAAAAAAGGTTTAACTAAATCTCATTTGAAAATGGTTCGTGGTCGCGTAGTTTCTGTTAGAGCAAGTAAAGCTGCCAGAAAACACAATCATTTAGGTAAATACATTACTTTAGCTAAAAAAAATAAAGGAAAAAAATTCGTTACAATGAAAAAAGGCATGGTTAAAGGTAAACGAAAAACTCGTCGTGCTAAACGTTCCAAAAAACGTAGACGTTAATTAATTAATCATTATAATTTCTTAATATATATTATAATGAGTAGTTGTGTTGAAAGAAAATACAAAATATGTACAGAAGGTAAATCAAAAACAGTAACGCCAGTGGAAGATGATACACCAGCAGTAGTAGACAACTCAAACCCAGGCGCAGCCAGCGAAGACTCCGCACCAACGGAACAAGAGGCGAACGGTGTCGAGGACGCCGACGAAAGTGCCGAAGCAAAGACTGGTACAGAAGAACCCTCCCCAGCAGATGGGGGTAAACGAAGACGTAGACGTAGAAAACCCCGCCGCAAATCGCGTAGAAAAAGCAAATCCCGTAAATCCAAACGTAGAAAATCTAGTAAAAAAAAATCAGTTAAAGTAAAAGCCAGTACAATGCGCAAACATTCAAAAAATCATACCAAGCGCCATATGAAATATATGAAAAAAATGATGAAAAAGGGTTATTCGTTTAAAAAAGCACATCGTTCAACAATGCGTAAAGTTGGTAAATAATTTAGCAATAATTAACTAATATATAATTTTTTCTAATTATATATTATAATGCCATTAATTGGAGGAAAACGTAGAAAATCGCGTGTGCGCAAATCTCGCAAGGGAAAAAAACGCACTGCTAAAGTAGGAAGCAAAAGTAATCCATACAAAAACAAAACCAGATGCATGAAAGGAAACAGAAAAGGAAAAGTTTTTTTCAAAAGAAAAGGTCGTGTTGTTTCTATGAAAAAGAAAAAATAAATTAATTATTATTTATATTTAAATATTTAAATATAAATCATATAATGAAAACAATAGTATTTGGCAGCGACCATGCTGGTTTACAATTAAAAAACTTCTTGACTAGTACAATTAGTGTTGATTATGATATCAATATTATTGATATAGGAACATTTACAGAAAATAGTTGCGATTATCCAGACTATGCAAAAGATGTTTGTGAAGCAGTATTGTCTGTAAAAGATTCGCTAGGAATATTAATTTGTGGCACTGGTATAGGTATGTGTATAGCAGCAAATAAAATAAATGGAATACGATGTGCAAATTGTTGTACCGAATATATGGCATCAATGGCTAAAAAACACAACAACGTCAATGTAATTTCTATGGGAGAAAGAACTACATCTAAAAATTTAGCGTTAGATATAGTAAAAATATTTATAAATACAGAATTTGAAGCAGGACGCCATAAAAGAAGAATTGATAAATTAAAAAAAATATTTTTAACACCAAAAGTCAATACTAACAGTGTTTGATTTTAAATATTTTGCATCAATAATATGGTTTAAATTTGTAATAAAATAATTTTTATTAACAATCATTTGATTTTCTTCACGACATTTTTTACAATATAATTTATATAAATTTATATAATTAATATTGGTTTCATTTTTTATTGTTATTTTTTTTAATACATTCAAAATAGATTTCTTTTTATTCCATAAACTACAAACTACACCAATTATATATTTTTTTTCATGAATTATTATGTCTTTATAAAAATGATTAATAATATGTCTGATCTTATTTTCTGTTAAGAAATAATTTTTATAATCAGAATGTGGACCAAAATTATAAGTATGTAACCAATTTGAATATATATCTTTCATTTCACTTAATTCTATGTATTCTTCTTGTTCCTTTGATAAATTTAATATGATATGTTTTTCCCAAAAACGTTTGAAGTATTCTATGTATAGAATATGTATGCTTGTACAATTTATAAATGAATTCTGTTCGTCAGACCATTTGAAATGTTTTCCTAATTTATCTTTTAATGTTTTTTGATACATGGGTATAGGTATTTCTTTCTTTTTTAACCAATCTTTCCAAATATAAACCATATCTTCCCAAGTAATTTTAAGTTTTTCATCCACCGAAATAAAATCATTTATAAAATCATCAACGATCGTTTCACTAGTTTTATCTTTTAAATATAGAATATTTGACGGCAATGAATTGTTATTTTTAGATAAATATTTATCCGCATCTCCATATTGTTCAGAGTAGTGGCACGCGACAACTACGAAATCACAATTATGTTTTTTTAACATTTTTTCCCACGAATCTCTCATATCAATAGAATTGTCAAAATTTATAATTCTACATTGGTTGTAATTATGCGAATGCCATTTATATTTTATATTTTTTATACAATTTGTTTTACCCAATAAATTACATATACTCAATTCAATATAATCAATGAAGTTTTTTGCTTTTTCTGGAAATAAATATATCTCCTGTGAATTTTTTTTTAATATATTATCACCGATTATTGTTAAAATATATTTACAATAATGTTTTGAAGGACAAAAAAATCCCATATATTTTAATATGTTTTGTATTGTAAATGAATCTGGAATCGTATTTAATATACTTTGTTTTTTTATAGACAAAATTATTTTATTTTTCAATGTTTGTTTTTGTTCAGAAGTAACAATATGATTTGATGAAACATTGTGTAAAATTGAATAAAGAATAGCATCTTCCTTTATAATTTGATATTTCTTACAATCGTATTCTATGAATATACTATCATCATATATATCATCGCCATCGAGATCATCTTTTTTCTTATGAAGACGATTAATATAAAAATACTGCTTGTTTGGATTATTTATAAAATTTAAAGAGAAATTTTTTAACTCTTGTGTTAATTTTCCACTATATTTTATTTGATATTGAACTAAAAAATTTGTAAATTCGTTACGTATAAAATTATCAACTTTTTGAAAAAATTTATCATCATCATAAGATTCGTGATAATGTTGTTCGAGAACTTCGGTAAACTTTATTATTATATCGTTCATTAACTAAATATGTATTTTATTTTTAAGTTAATTATATTATATTTGAATATGTATTATGGAGTATTTTATAGAGTATTTGAATAAGTATTTAAAGATTACAAGGCAACATAATTTATATGCCAAATGTTCTTGAAATAAAAACAGTTCAAATTGCACCATTTCGTACATTAATGACTGCTTTAAAAGATATTTTATTGGAGACAAATATTACATTTTCACAAGAGACGACTGATGAAAAAGGGAATATTATTCCTGCAGGAATTCGTATAATTAATATGGACAAATCGCACACAATTTTAGCTCATTTATTTTTAGATGCATTAAAATTTGAACAATATTTTTGTAAATATCCAAAAATTATTGTAGGTGTTAATATGTTTCATTTATTCAAATTAATAAATACAATTGATAATGATGATACATTAACAATATATATAGATGAAGATTGGTATAGTGATGGTGTTGTTGAATTTTTGGGATTAAAATTTGAGAATGGTGACATTCAACAATGTAAAAACCAAGAATTAAAGTTAATCGAACCTGACGATGAAGAATTGGATTTGCCTAAAAATATTAGTTTCTCTTCTATTATAAATCTGCCTTCTCAAGATTTTCAAAAAATTATTCGTGACTTAAGTAATATTTCAGAACGATTGGAAATCAAGTCAGTTGGTAGTGAGTTGATTTTTAAATGTCAGGGGCCTTTTGCTACATGCACTGTAAGACGAGAAGAATCAGAAGGTGGTATGGAAATTATAGAAAAACCAGATAATAATATAGTAATTCAAGGAGAATTTTCATTAAAAAATCTGGGTTATTTTATCAAATGTACAAATTTATGTAGTTCTATTGAAATGTTTTTAGAAAATGATCTACCAGTTATTGTTAAATATTCGGTTGCTTCTCTAGGCGAAATTAAATTATGTTTAGCACCTTTACCACCTAATTAAAACCATGTTTTTTGGGATAAAATATTAGAACTATACGTTGAAACTGGCCTGGTTAGAGGAACTGCTAAAGTAGATACATCATTTTTATATTTTATATATGCTTCGGCTTCACCAATAATTTGAGGAATGGCATAATCTAAAACATGTTTATTTAATTCGTTAATTTGCATCTGAATATTTCCTGGCAAATTTCTAGAATTTTGAAGAAAAATACTTCTCATTATAATTTTTAATGTATCTTCATCTTGTTTTCCAATAGAAAATCTTGTTCTTGATTCTTCATGGACACCTTTAATTAATTCTTGTTGAACATTTTCTATGTTCTGAAGTGAGAAAAATGCTTTTGAAACCGGATTTGATTGCATACTTCCTGTCAATGCTTCGTCATATGCAGTTGATTTCTTATTTAGAGGGACTTTTTCATATAAATTAAATCTATCTTTTACATTATTTCCTAATATATTTACTCTACCGTTAATATTCGCCATTATAATAAACAAATAGAAAAAATAATCTCCATTTAAATATATATAATGGAAATAGGTGGATTTCAAAAAACAGTTTTATTAGTTGCTATCGGTGTATTGTCAGTTTCTTTATTTGGAATAGCTATATTACTGATGAAAGAAAAAAGAAAAAAAGTATTCCCAAATGAAATAGGAGACTGTCCTGATTATTTTGAAATGTTAAGCGGTGGTTGTTCATCTGTAAAAAGTTATGCACAACTAGGTGGAACTATTAAAGGAGATGGTTCTGGTCCTGCTGGATGCAGAAACCCAGGTAAAATATTCAAAACACAAGCGAAATATAATGGTTCAAATGGTCGCGTTGAAAAATGTAAATGGGCTAAACGATGTGGTCTAACATGGGATGGTATATCCAATCAAAATTTATGTTGATTTAATAAAATTTAATTATATTAAATGAACGTGAAATATTTAGAAACTTTACCTGATGATTTAAAACATTATGTATTACAATTCATTCCTAACACATTTACGCGTTTTGTAAATAAATCATATTCACTTATCCATAAAGAATATATAAAATCTATGTTAAGAGAATGTCCTAATAATTTAATACGATCTATTATTCGCCAGGATGATAATGTATGCTTAAAAATAGCAATTAAACTAAATTACTTAAAATGGAATAGAACTAAAAAATTTAAATACAAGGGTAACAAATTCCCTAATTTCTATTATTACGTAAGATTTCTATGTAGGTTTTATGACGCTAATAAGTGTAAAGAAACTATGATAGAATTTGAAAAAACACAACATATTTTTGAAATGACTAGATACAAAAAAAACAAAAAATATAAAAAATCATGGTTTAAATGATATAAATATATCACAATATCATTAAATATCATGTTCATTCATTTTTATTCTATTAATTTAAAAAACAAAATCTTGAACATAATAGGATATAGTGAAATATTAGAACATTATTTTGATATGAAAATAAAAATAATATCAGCAGATCAAGTAAATAAAATAACAAGCACTGAACAAAAAACAATTGTAAAAGGCAATGATAGTTTTTATTTGATAGAAACAACATTGTTTAAACAGTTTATTGAACCAGATATATATCAAAAATTTGATTATAAAAGATACAATCTACCAAAAACCGTTTATTTAATGATTATTAGTTTGATATCTTGTCGGTTATAATTAAATAATATATGTTATTATTAACCTAAAAAAATAAGTAATAATAATACAATGGAACAATTAAATTTAAATGTATTATTAAACCGACACGAAGAAGAAAAAAATCTAATTCAATATTTAAAATATTTTGAAGAAAATAAGAAAAATTTGTTAACAAAAAGAGGTGTATATTTATATGGTGCACCTGGCATTGGTAAGACTATTTTTGTAGAAAATATATTAAAATCATTGAATTATGATATTATTAAATTTGATGCAGGTGATATAAGAAATAAAATGGTTATTGATACAATAACAAAACAGTGCATGTCAGACAAAAATATTATTTCCATGTTTCATAAAAAAACAAAACAAATTGCTATTATTATGGATGAAATTGATGGAATGAATAGCGGAGATAAAGGTGGTATTAATTCATTAATTAAGTTAATAAGACCTAAAAAAACTAAGAAACAAAAAAAAGAAGATACTACTATGATACCAATAATTTGTATAGGTAATTATCATATCGATAAAAAAATTAAAGAAATGATGAAAGTATGTGTCAAAATTGAATTAAAAACACCAACTACACAACAAATTAAAAATGTAATACAACTAATAATGCCTAAACTTGAAATTGATTTAATTGGAAATATGATTCAATTAATACAGGGAGATTTAAGAAAATTAAAATCATCGTATGATATCTATAACAATCAACAAAGTATATTAAAAAATCAAATAGTCAAAAATATGTTTCAACCCAAGCATTATAATGAAGATACTAAATTAATTACAAAAAAATTGTTAAATAAATATTATATGATTAACAATCACCAAACCATAATGAACGAGACAGATAGAACCAGTGTAGGTTTATTATTTCATGAAAATATTATCGATGTTCTAGAAGATAATGACAAAAATATAACTATTCCTTTTTACGAATCTGTATTAAATAATATTTCATTTTCGGATTATATCGACCGAATTACATTTCAAAAACAGATATGGATATTTAATGAAATGAGTTCATTAAATAAAACCTTTTACAATAACTTTTTGTTACACAAATTTTTACCTAAAAAACCATATTATAATCCCCCAGAGGTGCGTTTCACAAAAGTATTGACCAAATATTCAACTGAATATAATAATATGCTATTCATACAAAATTTATGCAAACAATTAAATATGGATAAAAATGATATGTTTAGTTTTTTTTTAAATTTAAGAAATACCAAAGAATATGATGAAATTATAGAAATGTTTAATGATAATTATGAAATTAACAAACTAGATATTAATAGAATATATAGATATCTAGATAATTATACCATTTTACAAGAAGAATAAATAATTATTATTTGTATTAATTATTTATTTATTTATTTTTTTATACCATTGATATATTTATTCAAGTCCGCTGATTTACGTGCCCCTTTATATTCATCTATTTTATCATTATTATCATCTACTAATATTATTGAAGGAAACCCGCGAATGCTAAATTTTTCCACTAAATCTGCTTTTTGTTTTCTTTCATAGTCCTCTAATTTGATAGATGACGAATTTAATGTTTTTAATTTATCCCACTCAGGTTTCATGGTTTCACAATGAGGACACCCATCCATATGAAAAAATATCAATTTTGTCCCTTTATTTAAAGATTTTTTACCAAAAAAGCCTTCGACCAAATAATTTTTGTAATTCCAATTTCCCCACATCAATCCTTTGTAAGTATATCTACCAATATAAAAAATAAATAATACAGTAATAACACGAACTATAATATGTCTTTTCTTAAAATCTTTCAATAACGCAGTTATTGTTTTCTGAATTCCTTTCAACATTATAATATAAATAAATATATTTTTTTTTACTAAAATTATATTTATTGATTGATATAAAAATCACGCATGATTTTACTCTTTATAAAATTTTTTACACGGTATCCAGTTTGTTTTACAAATCTAGGATTAGGATTTACTAATAATTTTCGTTTATCAAATGTATTGTTATTATGAGCAAATACTAATATACTATGCCTAGGATCTAATTGTATAAAAGGTATTGTATAATTTTTTAAAAATTGTTTTTCTTCAGCCATCTCAGCTTCATCGTCATATCTTGTAATTTTTAATAATTCTTTTTTAAACGCAAAGGTTCCTGCTGTTGCATGAGTTTTACCATATGGTCCAAATTCCCATATTTTTTCAGTATCTTTAAAATATATATGAACAATACTACTTCCAGAACATAAAACTTCTTTTTTTGATGCCAACTTTGTTACAGCATGAGATACTCTTGTAGGTGGATAATAATCATCATCATCCATATATACTATTATATCTCCAGTAGTTTTTTCGTGCATTAAATTTCTTTTTTTTCCTAATTTCATTTTTTCAGGATAATAGAAATATTTTACACCAGGAACATCTTTAAATAAATCTTCGACTTTATCTTCACCATCATCTATAATTATCCACTCTATCAAATCCTGAGGATAGGTTTGATTCATATAACATTTTATTAGAAATGGAATAAATTTTCTTCTATTATATGTAGGTGTACATATACTAACTTTCATACGACCCGCACCACCGTTGTTTATTTTTCGTCTATTTTTCTTCCCCATTGATAAACAATTAATAGTTATATTATTAAGTTATTTTTAATATAAAATAAATTGAAAATAATTTATAGATATAATATTATTATAAATTAATTATGAAAAGCAGTGATATCATAAAACGAAATAATATAACGGATAATTTACAAGGAATGTCTACAAAAACATTCGAAAAATTAGATTTACACGTTACTACTAATGGAGGACTGAGTACTGAACAATTAATGAAAACTATATATTTTCATAAATTTACGTTAGATTCTTTAACTTATTTGTTTAATCAAATTAACACACATAGATGCACATATCATGGTATAGGACCATTTCTATTTCGCGAAGGAGGTTGGTATAATATAAGAGAAAAGAAAATTGATGTTATTAAAAAATTAACGGATGAAAATAAAAGATTAAAACAAGAAAATAATGAACTAAATAAAGAAATTATGAACCAAACACCAAACAAATTAAATGAAGAAATTGAACGGTTAAACAAAGAACTATCGCATTTGAAAGAAGTTTTGGAATGGAAAGAAGATATAATGACTTGTTAATTTAATAATTGTGCAAATAAATTTCTCTTTTTTGTTTTCTTCTTTTTCTTTCTATTTCTCTTCTTCGTTTTACTGTTATTTTTACTGGTTGTCTTTTTATCTCCAGGACTATATTTCAAAAAATAAAATTCCCATTCTTTTCCATCTCTTTTATTTTTTAATTCTTTGAATCTTTTTGATTTTTCCATTCTAATATCTTCAAGTGTTTCCTGTTTACCATAACAATCCATACTAAAACGTCGCAATAATCCCTTTTGTTTTAATCTATTTTTTTGTTGTATATCAAACAAATATTGACACATACATAAAATACGGTCTGGATCATAATAGGTTCTATCTACAAATAGAAATGCCATATAAAAACTTAATAACGTATCTAATGTCGCTATTTTTATTTTTTTCTTATTCTGTGTTATAACATTATAACTATGACACGCCAATGGTTTATAAATAAAGACTACAGTCTCATCATTCACCGCTACTTCATAATGGTTGGCTATAATTTCACCCACCCCAGGATGTTCGTATATTTCAACCTTTTTATAATCATTGCTTTCCAAATGTTCTTTCAATAGAAAGGCAGATTGTTCTGGATCATCCGATAAAACATCAAAATCAGGTATTTCTGGAACTTTTTTATTTTCATAATGTCGCAATGTTTTAAAGTAATTTTTATGAGCAAAAGCCCCAAAAAAAACCAACCCTTGATTTATTAAATTTCCTTTTACTAAATTAAATAGTTCTGAAAAATCCTTCTTTTCATCTAATTTTGAATCAAAAATTCGTTGTATCATTTCAATATTACAACCTTTACTTTTTAATGGATAATTATTGTTTAAAATTGTTAATCGTTTCAATACTTTTTCCCATCGTTCTGTATTTCCTTTTGGTCTTGATAATTCTAAAAACATTAACATTCTAAGATAATCTGGAGGGCAATAATATATTCCAGCTATTTTTTTCCCTTTTTCTTTTAATTTTTTGTATAATGGTTTTTCTATAAAAGTTATATCGGCTACCGGTATAAAATTAACAAAAACTTTGAATGTTCCAGCATGAATACCTGCCTTAGCTTCTACCTCTGTAAAACCCGATTTATGATATATATCTGCTAAATTTTTTGCATCATTTACAGGGTCTGGTGAAAAAAAATCATAATCTGGTAATTCTACAGATTTATCATAAAATTGTTCATCAATGGGTAATATATTATTAATTGCTGTTCCACCATAACAAATTCTTTTGGTTGAAATTAAAAATTTTTCCACTATTTTTATTATTTCGATAATTTCAGGATTATTCATTTGTTTTTTTTTGGTATTTGTTGTTATCTTATCTACAGCACTTCTTAATATTGTTAATTCACATTCATGAAATGTCATTTTTTTTGTACAAGACATAATATATATTATATGAATAAAATATAATATATAGTTAATTATAAATTTATTATAAGTTTTTACATATCTCCAGGCAGTTTCATCATTTTACCAACTGTTCCTGCATTTACTTGGTCCTTCACTGCTGGGTCCATTTCACTTGATAAACCTAAAGATTTAACTTGTTCTGTATCTTTGGTTACTATGGTTTCCCACATTCTTAAATTATCTGGTTTTAATATAAACGCGGACGATGATTTGTTAAATTTATTACAATATGCTTTAACATCGTTAGAAATGTCAGGATTTGATAATCCTAGACATACTGAACCAACACCTTGTTTATGACAATATTCTACTTGGTTAAAATTAATGCTATCTCCCTGGTCCATCTCATCAGGAATACACGTTGTTAACATCCTTTTACACGTATCTTTTAAACTATCTAAACTATGATTATTTACTATATCTTTAGTTAATTTATATAATTCGGTCCCGTGACCATTTGTTAAATTGATATAATCTTTAAACGATGAGTTCAACATTGCTGTTTTATCGTCGTCGTGACAGATTATTACAATTTTTCCATTTAATTTTGTGATTTTTTCAGCATTCAAATCATGACTATTTCCTTTACTCACCGTATGTTGCTTCCATCTTCGTGATGAAAAATGCTGGTTTACTTTATTTGCCATATGATTATAAATATTTTTATTCTTAGTTTTAACTCTGAATTGTAAAAATAAAGGATCCGAATTATTTGGAGAAATACCACTCCATGCCATTTTGTTTATACTGCTAAAAACTGTACCTAAATCTAAGTGATTAAACGTACCTTTTTCACGGAAATTGTTATTATCACTCACAGCTACTACCGGTTTATTATCAACTGAAAATATTTCAAAATCTAGAAATCGAACGCCACGACCAATAACGTGTTCTAAAACTCGTTCATCTACAAAATTATTATGATAACCGCCACCTGCACACGAATTAAAACTACTAAACACAAAATAATCACGTAATTTTCCTTTTTCACCAGATACCGCATTAATACCCTGTAATTCAGTATCGGGCATTTGATATTCAAATAATGAATAATTTAACTCTTTTAAATTTAATATTCTTATAAGCCAAGTCATGGTTCTCCATACTAATACTACAGCAATTACAATTGCTATTAAAAAAACACCATACATATCATTCATACTAAAATCTTCAGCACTTAATATTTCAGCCATTATATATATATATTAATTTAATATTTTGTATAAGATTTAATTAAATTATCATTTTAAAATAATTATATATTTTATATCAAATGCCAGGAGGATTAATGAATATAGCTTCTTACGGTAATGAAAATTTAATTTTAACAGGTAATCCAAAAAAGACATTTTTTAAAACGACATACCATAGACATACCAATTTTGGTATGCAAAAATTTAGAATTGATTATAAAGGATTGAGAACACTAAATTATAAACAAGATACTGTTATGGATTTTAAAATTCCTAGATATGCAGAATTATTAAACGATACTTATATTGTAATTTCTATGCCTGATATTTGGAGTCCATTTCATTTCGATACAGAAGGACATCCAAGACCTTTAGAATTTAGATGGATTGAAAATTTAGGTGCAATGATGATAAAAAATATAGAAATACATAGTGGTGGTAGTGTACTATCCAGATATAGTGGTGAATATTTGAATTGTTTAAAGGAAAGAGATTTAACAGAGACTAAAAAAAAATTATGGAACCAAATGACTGGACACACATCAATATATAATAATCCTGCTTTAAAAAACAATAATACAAATATGTATCCCAATGCTTATAAGGCTAGTGAAAATCCTATAGAACCTTCTATTAGAGGCGATAGATTATATATTCCGTTGGGTTCATGGTTTTCAAAAAATTCCAAATTAGCATTGCCTTTAGTATCTATGCAATATCAAGAAATATTTATTAAAATTACATTTAATCCAATAAAAGATTTATATACAATTTTAGATGTTGAAAATATGGACATGGAAGAAGGATATGCACATAGGATATCGCCAAATGTAAATAATTCGTTGCATCAATTATGGAGATATTTACAACCACCACTAAACAAAACAGCAACCCACTACGCAAATTCCAGGGTAGATTGGAATGCCGATGTTCATTTAATTGGGAATTATATTTTTTTAAGTAATGATGAACGACGATTTTTTGCCCAAACCGAACATAAATATTTAGTAAAACAAGTGTATGAATATGAACATTTAAATTCTACTGGTTCTAGAATAGTTGATATAGAGAGTAATGGAATGGTATCTGGATATATGTGGCGATTTAGAAGAAGCGATGCTCATATGAGAAATGAATGGTGTAATTATACTAATTGGCCTTATAAAAATGTAGTTCCAATTCCAACTGATTTAAGTGGTATAGATTTTTATAATCCATTTAATTATGAAATTACAGGCGATTATAACGATGCTAACAAAAAAATGATTATGGAAGATATGGCAATTTTAGCAGATGGAACTTATCGTGAAAATATTATGAAATCAGGTATATTTAACTACGTAGAAAAATATACTCGAACAGAAGGTTCGGCAGAAGACGGATTATATATATATAACTTTTCTGTAAATAGCAACTCAAATGACTATCAACCTTCAGGTGCTTTTAATGCTTCTAAATTTAAGTATATTAGTTTCGAATTTAATACAATACAACCTCCTGTAAATCCTGAAACAAATGATATTTCATTAATTTGTGACGACGATGGTGAAATTATCGGTGTTAGAAAAAATGTATATGATTTAAATGAATATAACTATGATTTAAAAATTTTTGAAGAAAGATATAATGTTATTATTATTAAAAGTGGTAATATTGGATTACTATATGCCCGTTAAATATAATTATGTATACAATTATATTTAAAATAAATTCATTAGTGAATTATATGCGGATGGTTTTTTATTAGGATCTTGTGGGTGATAGTCTTTTGTATATGGATCTCCATATAATTGAGCACTGACACGGTTTTCATACAAATAATCTCCGTATTTCTCATCCTTCATTTCTGGATTATTACCATACATGTTACTTGTATTTCGGCTTATATGTTGTTTGGGTTGTCCTGAACTATTGTATTGTGCTTCTGATTGATTTGCTAGATTATTTATACCCATATTATTATTGGCCCCAACACCATTGCGAGATTGTTGTAAAGCAGCCAATTCTGCTGGTGTAAATTTACGAGTTAAAGCACTATGTTTTTTTAATCCAACACCTTCTTCATTTACTTCAATCAACTCTTTCCCACAATCATTACATTGTTGTGAAAAACGACAACCATCTCTTTCTAAAACATATGGTTTATCACTTCCACTCTGGTCATAATTAACATAATCTTTATCATATTTGTTCATACATCTATATGGGCAATGTCTGTAATATTTTTTACCATCAACTGTTTCTTTTGTGATGATTTCACTTTCACAATTTCCTGTAATAAATTCTGGTTTTAAACAATTTTTAGCGCACTCTTGAATCTCAGAATCAGCACTGTCTGAATTTAAAACATTTTCATTTGGTTCGGTTATTTCATTTACTTTTTCATCGGAATCACCAGATTCTTCTGTGGCAAAACCTTCCATTATTTGAAAAAATACCCGCACAACATCTTTTTTTATATTATTAAATACGAATACGAAAATTACCACAATAAATATATTTAATGCTATTTTAATCATTATATATATTATTTTAATATTATTTTTTACAATAAAGCATTGTTGTAAAATCGCATAAGTTCATATTATTTTTCATAGCCCATAACCACATAAATAATTTAATGATCATTATGAATAAAAAAACCAATATAGTATTGTATGCCAATGATATATTCTTTTTTGCTCGTACATCAATCAATATAACTATAAATAACATGATAAACATAAATTCTATTAATAACATTACTATTGGATGCATTATATATTAAATTTATATTAAAGTTTAATTCCTAAATTAAATGACATGTCGTTATTTTATTATCTCTTAATTATGTATTATGGGAGTAGATACTCAAAGAATTGAAGCAATAGGACAAATTGTTAAAAATGCTTTATTAGGTTCCTTAACAAAAATAAGACAGGTTTTATTCTATTTTTTTTTAGCCTTTAGTAATATTTATTTAATCAAACATATGATTATATCATCTGATAGCCCAGATTATCAAGAAAATGCTGCAATACATTATGATACTAAAAAAGCACCATATGATGGTCCAGACCCCACCAAATTATCAACTCCATACGATATGCAACAAGCGCCAGATAAAAGAGAAGAAAACCCAACTGGTGCTGATATGGTTGCTCATATTCAACGATCTGCCGTAGGTGGTGCAATGAAAATTTTTTATAGTATGCAAAATTCTATGAAGAAATATTTAGGTGGTAATGTTGGGAAAAAAAAATGCCCTAGCGATATATCACCAGATCCAGATAAAATAAAAAAACAAGAAACGAGTGCTTTATGGTATAAATTATTACTTATAAGTTTATTTTTACCAATATATTCAATGTTTGGTATCATGATTTCTAGTTTTATTTCTTTTATTATGCCGTTTGTTGCATTTTGGAAATATAACAGAGGACCACATTGGGGTCCTGATGAAAAATCCGGGAAATCTGGATATGGAGATATGATAGGAGAACCAGAAGATGATGGTGTTCCATCTAAAATAGGTCATATGATAAAATCTTGTGGTGTTATGAAATTATTTTTATTGGCCTGGATAGGAACACTAATTAAATGGTTTTTTATTGGTATTGTATTTGGTGTTTTAGATTTTGGTTACGTATTGATGAAATTATTATTAGTTTTAATTGTCGCGCCTGTATTTGATTCATTCAATAGTTGTTTGCCAAATAATAGATTATTCTTTCCAAATATTTTCTGGTCTTTCAGGAATGTTATTTTAACTATTATTAATTTATTAATCATTTTCAATGCAATTGATAACGGATTGCCAGGAGAATGGATTACCGGTTATATTGCTGCACTTGTTTTGATTTATTTTAAATTTATGAAGAAAAAAGATCCAAAAGCTGGATTAAATAGAAGAGAAGTTGCTACATTAAATATGTCATAGTTAAATAAATAATATAATTTATATCATATTATTTATTAATATTCTGGTTTATGTCTTTTAAAAATACATCCGTGCGTCGATAACCCATCAATATTTCCAATGTCATTTGGATTTTGAAATGACAAATCAGATGTCCATATTTTAATAATACAAAACGCTTTTTTTGGGGAAATTGTTATGCCCGTGATTTTATCCATTAAAGATGATTTTTTAGATAATGTTTCGCCCAATAAAGCATAACTCAATTTTTTCCATATATCAGATACTCTCTTATTGTTAACTTTAAACGAAAAACAACCACCTTTTCGATTTTGCGGATCCTCCCAAGAAGGAAATATATTTTTTCTCATTAGAAACAACATACAATTTTTGACCATTGGTTCAGGAATAATATTGTATAAAGATACAATTTCTTCTATTTTTGAAATTTCCTGTATTACTATATAACTTTTATTCGACCAATCTGTTACATGTGGTAAATGTGCCCATAGAACCCATTTATCAGATAAAGAATGAGTCGATATGTCTTCTTTTTCCATTATTGCTGAATTTGAGGTCATATTATGTACTATAATTACATCAATTTTTTAAATATATTTCTTAATAAATATATTTAACATGCTTCACTGTTAATTTCATATATGTTATTTGTAATTAAAACACTATCGTATTTTTTTAACGTATTCATTTTTACATTCGAATCAATAATGTCTAATGTATAGTTTTCATCTAATTTAATGTTATAGTAGTAATAAAGATACCATTTTAAAAATACTGCATCTAAAATCTGGTTATCATTTATATAAAACGATTCTAAATATTCATTAATATCGATATCTTTCCCATCGTTATGTAACAAAACTTGTATGAATGGCTTTTCAATAATATCTATATCCTTTAAATATTTAATTTGGTCGCTTTTGGTACTATTCCAAAAATAATTTATATCAATTTCTTTCCAATATTCTTTATCATTTATAATTTTTTTAATATACGTTATTTTTTCACTAGCATTTTTCAAAGACATATTATATTTGTTTGTTAGTTGTTTTAAAGCATAACTTTTTAATGTTACATTATTATTTTTTTCATCTATAATCATAATCTTCCATAAATATTCTTTTTTTTCTAGTTTTTCTGGTTTTATATTTTTTGTAGTTTCATCATACATTTTTTTTGCTTGATCTTTTAATATTAGTGCGTTTTTTGTTACTTCCCAGGATGTAGTATATAAAAATTGTTGTGTGTTTTCTGGATAAACAATCCACGAAACACCCAGACATAAACCTCCTAAACATACTGAACTGAATAAATAATAACTTATTTCATACAACATTATTATTTATATTAAATATATAAATTTATATCATTTACGTATAATTAATTACTAAAGCTCCCAAATCTTTCATCTTTGATAAAAATTGTGTTTTTTTGTCATCGTCTAATTTTAACATGGTATCTGCTTTTAAATCATTGTGACATCTGACTCTATTGTCAAGATTTAACATTTTCATACATTTTTCAACTCCTTCTTTAAAGAACGCTGCTACATCATTAACTCCTATATTTGCTAAAACTTTTTCAATTGTATAATTATTATACTTTTCTGTAAACATTGGGTCTGAAGTAGGATTAGCTTTTAATGGGGAATTGGGATTTGTGCTGACCAAATCATCCATTCTTGTAGCAAATTCTATACCTTTTTCTGGAGACATTTTAAACATAATATCTTGCAATGCTTTCGTATAACATTTATCCATATCTTTTGGTTCTTTCATATCCAAACATTCACTCGCTTTTGTTTCAAATTCAGAAGCAACACTATCATCAACTAATGATTTTAAAATACTTTTCACCATTGTGATATGCATTTTCGCAGTTCTGATATGATTTTGTCTATTTTTTTCCTGTTGCTGATCTTTTTCACGTTCTTCTAAATCTTTATTGTCTGGTTTTAAAAACGGATTCTCAAAATGAGCTTGAGCATGTTTTAACATAAATTTTTTATATTTCGTTTGGTCTATTTCTTCGGACCCAGTTGGTATATTAGATACAATAGATGCAGTTGATGTGTTAACCGCGTCCATTGTATTTTTTGCTTTATCGATAATATTGTTTTTATTACTAGCTAATTCTACTTGATTTTGTTTTATTTGTTCTTGTCTGGTATCTAAAATTTTTGTTTCTCTATCGTATACCTTTAACCTGCCTGAACCTGGGTCTAATCCGAACATAACCAATAAAATACTAACTATAACAGTCATAAAAATAAAGGGAACAAATACAATAACCCATGAAACTATCCCTAAACCATTAGCACATAAACTATTTAATAAAACTACAAATAGTAATGATATCAATAATTTAAACATAGCTGTATTATATTGTCCTTTTACGGTATCTATCACAATTTGTGTGATAGAAAAAACTAAATATATTAATGCTGGTGGACATAATGTTGAAAACGCCATTTATATTATATTGTGAAAAAAATACCATCTTTAAAATAACCTACTTTATCACCACAATCACCATCATCCAAATATTCATACACTTTACCACCGATTCTGTCGTCTGTATAATATAATTTACCTTTTAATGTGATTTCTTCCACTTCTATATCTAAATCAGTATCACCATCGTCTTCATCTTCATCTTCTTCCTCTTCCTCTTCCTCTTCATCTTCTTCCTCTTCCTCTTCCTCTTCCTCTTCCTCTTCCTCTTCCTCTTCCTCTTCCTCTTCCTCTTCCTCTTCCTCTTCCTCTTCCTCTTCCTCTTCATTTTCTTCCTCTTCATCTTCTTCCTCTTCTTCTTCAACTTTTTCTTCAACTTTTTCTTCAACTTTTTCTTCAACTTTTTCTTCAACTTTTTCTTCAACTTTTTCTTCAACTTTTTCTTCATTCCTGTCTTCCCCTTCATCTCCACCTAAATTTGTTATACTATCTACATTATCTAATTTATTACGCACCGATTCATAATCAAAATTTATAAGTTGAGCATCATCATCATCATCATCATCATCATCTTCGGAATTACTCAATGAATAATCTGAATTATTATCATTTAATATAGAATAAAAATTAGTCATATTATTCAGCTTATTCGCATCGTCAATTAAAACATTCTTGATTTCACCACTGCAATTTATTTGTTCTACAAGACCAACTTGGTCATTTGAATCTTTTTTTATTTCTTTTATTTCTAATGTTACTTGGTTTACTTTATTTATCTTTTTATAACTTTCAAGTTCGTTATGCAAACGTCTTAATTTATTTAATAAATGATTTTTTTGTATTTCTAATTCTTTTTTTTCTTCTTCTAAGATGGAACATTTATGTTGTAGTTTATTTACAACTGGCAAGTTCATAATATGTAAATAATTAATATGTTCTTCCATATTTAATTCTATTTTTTCATTTAGTAATTCAAAAACATGTTGCGAAAGTTTTTCATATTCTTCATTCATTCTTTTTTTAACTTCTTCTTTTACAGATAATTCCATATACATAATATAATCAATATATCGTTTAATATATTTTTTATATTTATTAACTAATATTATATGAGCGAAACTACAAATAATAGGTCGGAAGAAATAATTAAGTTAGTTAAACGACAAACAAATTATGATGATGAAACAATTGAAAAAAAAATGGTCGAACACAATAATAATTATATTAATGTTATTAAAGAATATATTATTGGATCTGTTAAAACTGAAAAAAAGAAAGAAGAAATTAAAAAAAGTGTAAATCAACAAATTTTTGGTGAAATACGTGGATTTATGGATGATGTAAATAAAAAATTTGAACATAGAAAAGTTTTAGCAAAAAGACAATTATATTATCAACAAGCGGCCCTGTCTGCTATGAATGAAAAACAAAAAGAAGGAAATATTATTTTAAATCGCAAAAATGATAGCATACAGCAAAACAAAAATGAACCAACACCTTTTGAAAAACCTAAGTTTGAAAATGTAATGCCGCAAAAATTACCAGACGGGACATTATCCATGGAAGATATATCCAATAACAATATTCCACAAATTTATAAAGAAAAAAACGAAGTTGTTAGTATGATTCAACATCCTCCTAATCGGTTTAGTAAAAGTCTATAATAAATTGAATTTATATATAAAATAATATTAATAATAAATGGAATCTCCAGATTTATTATTAATACCCACTACATCAAAGAGGGTGATTGTTTGTAAAAATTTTTTAAAAAAATCCAAAACTTTAAAAAAAGCACTAATATTAAAAGAATTATTTGGTTTAAATGAGAAATCAAAATGGAAAAAAACAGATATGATGTTAGATGAAAAAGGCAATATCACATTGTTACACGAATTAAATATTAGTAGTTTTGATTGGAATGCTTTAATAAAATTTATTCGAATAAATGATGCAGCAAGTATTACGACTGAGGAAATTGTATCATTAAATCTTTTTACACAAGACGAAATGGAATCAATATATTACACATCGATTAAATTGGGTGGTATTGAATCGATTGATAATTTTTATATTAGATATAATAAATTTGAAGAAAAAATATCTGAAGATATGAAAAAAAAATATAATCCTCAAGAACCAATGGAAGATTATAAAAATATGTATTTATGGGTGTTAGTAAATGATACAAACTCAATGATATCAGAAATAAGACTTTTATTGGATGTAGGTTATTGTTGTACTAGTAAAACATTTCGCGAAGGCGTAGATCAATTCTGGTATATGAGAAGAGAAAAAACAGCAACCGCTTAAGATATATTAAAACTATTGCTTAAAATAGATGATTTTGTGTTTTTCTTTTCACTACTTTTCAAACGATATTTATTATTATTCTTTGGCTTTGCTTTTTCGGTTAATAAGTTATTATATATATTTGGTATCTCGTTGTTTTCTTCATATAATTCTGGTAATATTTTGGTTAAAGGTTTGTCAACCACCAATAATAACATATCATTTTTTAATAATTTTCGATATTCTTGAATGGTTAAGTTTCCATAATATTTATCGAGTGTATAAAATGGAGACGGGGCAGGTTTAATATTATTTTCATAATTATATATTTTACCATATATATTATTTAATAATGCATATCTTTCCCATAAAATTGACATAGATATATCTTCTTTCTTTAAAAAAGCTACTGCACATTGTGGACTACAAAAACACCCATATACATCCATTCCTAGATTATGTTGTCTTTTTGGAATATATATAGTAGGATTATCAAATGATTCCGTACACCAAAAACAATTACATTGTTTATCGCTTAAATTGTTATAGTGTAAATTAATTTTTAATTCTCTAATTTTATCATAAATTTCTTTATCATTCAATTGTTCTGAATTATTATTTGAATTATTGTTATTATTTTGTTTTGATACGGTTGGTTTTTTCTTTTGTTTTTTTTCATTAACTATTTCACATCCCAAACTATTTAATTTATTATTTGATTGTAAATTAAATGATTCGACATTTTCGACCACTGGAGTATAATTTATTTGCGAAATCTCATTATTTTTTATATCCGTTGATTTGCATTTTAAATGTAATATTACATTTTGTTCATGTTTGACCACAAATTTATTTTTAATTTGTGATTTTTTTATGATTTTTCCTCCTTTTGGTTTTCTACCACGTTTCTTAGGTGGTGGTTTTACTTCGTTTGTTTTTTTTTTAGGTTTGCGGCCACGTTTTTTTGGTGCTGGTTTATCCATTCTTATAAAAACATAAAAAGTAATTAATTTAAATACTTTTTATAAATACTTTATATAAATAATGTTGACACAATGGAAATTAATAAATAACAATGATCAAACATTAATAAGAAGTGTTTTGAAAAACAATACCGACATTGAATACTTTAATTCATTTATTTATCAAATGTATAATAAAATGGTTTATAAAATAATTGATGATGAATTGGTTATATGTAAACCTAACGCAATGATGGGTAATTATAATTTTATACGGTATTGTAATTCAAACAATTCCGATGCAGTAAAACAAAAATTACGAAATAGTGGATTTACATTGCGCGGTTGCGATATTAATGGTAAAAAAGATAAATTTGGAGAAGAATGTATTTATTATACTAATGAATGTAATGAAAAAAAAGGTAAAAAATTCGCACGGTTTCGAAATATATTAAAACGTTATAATTTTTCAACAGATACTATATTTAAAAGTGGATATAGTGAAGATATAGAACATGTTGTAAGAAAATGGTCATTATTAAAAAAATCAAAACATCAAATAAAATTATTAGATTTGATTAAAAAAAACTTAGATCTATTGAATATAACCAGAGTATATTATAAAAATATCATCGTTGGATTTTCTATTATTGAAATTATTAATAAAAATAATGGAATTATTATACAGCGTTTAATCAATCCAGATATAATGGATACTATTATTGAACCCAATATACTGATACATTATTGCGATTGTCAAAATAATCCAAATATGTTTTTGAATATAGGAGCATCTCGTAATAAAAATATTAAAATTGCTAAGCAAAAATTAAAACCATATAAATTATTAAAAATAAACAGACAAGTATCAAAAAAAAAATTCATAAAAAATGATTGGATTTATTTTAAACAGAACTTGCAATAAAACATTCACGACATAACGAACTATAATTATCAACACCAACTACTATTTGTTCTTCTTCATTTGATATTCTATGTGTAAAAATAGAATCATTTATTTTACATTGAAAACATATTCCTTTTAATTTTTTTACACTATCGGATATAGGTATCAAATCTAACATTTGTCCAAATTTTTTTTGTTTATAATCTCCGTCTAAACCGCAAACATAGACTATTTTTTTATGCACATTTATTAATTGTTTTACAACTTCAAATAAATCATCGAAAAATTGTCCTTCATTAATTAATATTATATCATTGTCTATTATTAATGATAAAATTTCTTTCAATGTTTTTGAATATACACAAGGCACTTTCAAATGATTATGCGAAACCATATGTTCAACAACATTATATTCTTCATTATATCTGTCATCTAAACTATGGTTAATAATACAGCATTTTATATTTGAATGCTTGTATCTATTTCGTATTCGTATCAATTCTGTGGTTTTTCCCGAAAACATTGGTCCTAAAATAACTTCCAAATAACCTTTATTCAAATTCATATTGATTTAATATCTAACTATATTTTTATATATCATTTTTTTATTATATAATAAAAAAAAAACATTAAAAGTTATTTACATCATTTATCAATGAATATAGCTCCGTGGATAGAAAAATATCGACCAGATAAATTTGAAGATATTGTATTGGAAGAAACAAATAAATTATTATTAACCAACATAATAAATAATAATAGTTTTCCCAATTTATTATTTTATGGTCCTCCGGGAACTGGTAAAACAACAACAATTATAAATTTAATAAAAAAATATCAAAAAACGTATGGGCAAAAAAGAAAGGGATTAAAAATTCATTTAAATGCGTCTGATGATAGAGGTATTGATATTATACGAAACCAAATAAATCAATTTGTAAATACAAAAACATTGTTTGGTGATGGAATAAAATTCGTAATTTTGGATGAAGTAGATTATATGACTAAAAATGCACAGACAGCTTTAAAATATTTGATACAACAGTATTCAGAAAATATTAGATTTTGTTTAATTTGTAATTACATAAGTAGAATCGATTCTTCATTACAAAATGAATTTATTAGATTGCGTTTTTGTCAATTACCTCAAAATGATATATTATTGTTTTTGCGTCATATTGTTAATTCTGAAAATCTGAATATATGCGATGACAAATTAATTTCTATACAAAATATGTTTAAATCAGATATAAGAAGTATGATTAATTTTATCCAATCAAATCATTACAATCTACATGATATACAAATAATGATAAATGATGATTTTTGGGAAAATTTAATTGTACGATTTAATAATGAAACTATTGAAAATATTATTTCATATATAGATGAAACATCCGATAAATATAATATACAACATATTACATTAATCAAGCAATTTATACATTTTTTATTAAATAATAAGGAATATGTTTTTGAAACAAAATGGTTGGATATTTTTAATAATATAATTCATAATATGAATGTTAAAGATAATTATCTTATAAATTATTCTATTATAGAATTACACGATTTATTTAACTCATTGTAATAACATTTCATTCTTACTCTTAATTTATTCATAAATAAATTAGGCGACTTTTCTGGATTAAAATTATTTCGTTTTAAATTATATTCGTTATGTATTAACGTTAACTTGCTTTCTTTTTTAACCGATTTTTTTGGAACTTGTTCCATTTATCTAAGTAAAGAAAATAAATTGATTTAAAACAAATATAATATAATAAATTATTAATATGAATAATGTAGATGATGAATGGGAAAATTATTGCAATGATGAAGAAAATGGCTTAGAAGATTCTAATAAAAAAAATGATATTGTTATGGAAATTCCTAAATGTAGCGATTTATATATTTCTACAAAAACAAAGATAGCATATTTAAACACATGCGTTGATTTAAATAAAATATTTTGGGAAATACCAATTACAGATTATCATTTAGCCACTCCTGGTGTTATTAAAAAACAAATTAAGATTAATTGCGATAACAAACAAGAAGTTGAAGTTCTAGAAAAGAAAATTTCAGAAACAACTAATTTAAATTACGATGTTATTCAACAAATAGACAATCCAAATGGACGTAAAATAAAATTCAAAGATGTGCGCAAAATAAATATAGGTTTATGTTCAAATGATTTAATTACAAAAAAGAAAAAGAAGACTGGAGCATTTTACAATTGTTTTGTATTGATATATCGTTTGAATTATCAAAATAAGTTCAAAGAAATGCATGTAAAAATATTTAACACAGGTAAATTAGAAATACCAGGAGTTCAAAATGATATATTATTTGACACTATTCTAACAAAAATTGTGGAATTATTATCTCCATATTTCAATAAAACAATTCAAATAATGAGAGATAAGATACAAACCGTTTTAATTAATTCGAATTTTTGTTGTAATTATTACATCAAAAGAGATATTTTATTTGATCGTTTAAAATACAAATACAATTTAAATGTTATTTATGATCCCTGTTCATACCCAGGAATACAATGTAAATTTTATTATAATATTTTAAATCCAGAAATAAATGGTCGTTGTTGTTGCGATGTTTCATGTTATCAAAAAAAGAAGAAAAAGAAAATCAAAAAAATAAACAAATGTACACAAATATCATTTATGATTTTTAGGACTGGTAGCGTATTGATTGTTGGTCATTGTACTGAAATAACACTGAATATAACATATCAATTTATTATGGCATTATTAGAAAAGGAATTCGAAGATATACATTTAAACGTAAATTATACAAAAAAAGAGAAAAAGAAGAAGAAGAAAATCAAAAAAACAATATTTGTATGTGAAAATAAATATTAATTAATTAACCATTTAATAAATTTTTTTGTCGTGTATGTTTTAATATTATGGGAAAATTGTTCATTTAAAATTTTCGCTTGAAGTAATTCCTTCGAATAATTTGAATCTTTCAACTGGTTTATAAAATATTCTATATATTGTGAAAAATCATCTCCCGACAAATGTTGTGTTTTCATATATTCTATAAAAAATGAAATAATATTAATATTTTCAACCTTCAATTCCTTGAAATATTTTAAATTTATTATTTTTTCAATCATTTTTGTATTTTTTTTGATTTTTTTATGATATTTTTTTATATTTATAGAATCAATGTTTTCATTGCTAAAAATATACGATGTTAAATCTATATACAATAAGCAAGTGTTATATACCATGTCTAATCTTTTTCTTTCATTGTCCGTCATTATTAGATTTTTTTTTTCTTGTTCGTTTATCTCAAAAATTGTTTTTTTATATACAAATAATATTGCGTCTTTTGATGTTAATTGCAAATAAGTATTATCTTGTTCAATTATTTGACCTAAAAATTCTATATAATAATAAAATCCCTTTTTACAATGATATATCGTAATTTCTAAATTTTTAGTATACATGAATATTGTTGTAAAAATATAATATAGCATATTTAAACCACGATTAATTAAAAATTGCTTGTGTTTATTTTCTTTCAAACTTTCTTCGTTATAACAAAATATTAAATAATCCTGAATCATTTTCACAAATTCTTTAACGGCAGTTTGCGTTATAGAACTAGTTAATTGAATTTTTTTATATAAAGAAATATTATTCAAATTTTCTTTTTTATTCATTGATAAATTAATTAATTATTATATTTTTAAATAAGTATTTAAAGATTTAAAATAACTTTATATAAAAATGAGTGTTGAATCAGAATCGACCGAAGCGAATTATCGTTTACCTTCTTCAACTACGTTGCAACACGTGTCAAAGCTAAGTATCGTAGATGACAAACCAATTATGTTTGACTATTGGACTAGTTCATTGGATAATGATGTATTAATTGGTGTTCGTGAAAATGGTGAAAAATTACTTGTAAAAAGTGAAGACGAATATACCAGTCCAGTTTCTAAGATTTACAAAGTAGAAGAAGAATATATTATAATTACTGAAAATTCAATATATTTAGTAAGCGCGAATATTCAAACAAAACGTATTAAATAATTATACAACTATATTTTATATATAATTATTTTTACAGTGAATTAACCCATAATAATTATACACCAAAAATAAAGGAATATTTGTTATGTCATCAAATATAGGACATGTTTTTTCCTTTAGCTATAGTATTGTGGTTGTATTATAGAAAAATAACAAATAAGCAATTAAATGATGTTTAAATATATATTTTTATATATTAAAATTATATATGTCAGGTATAACAAAAAATAAGAAAATTTCCAATATAGAAAAATTTAAACCGGATAATAATAGAATGTTTATACAGGGTTTAGCTCCCACCACTGGACGAAGTGGGTCTTTGAGTAGAAAAGTAAAAGTTCAAACTAGACCGGCTCCTGAAAAATGTATAACCGTTCACGATAAATACGGTATAATAAAATTAGAATATTATGATTATACTCATAATATAGGAAACAATACATATGGTAAAATAAAGTTTAATTTTATTCCAAATTTTAGCTGGAATGATAATTACTATTGGGAATATGATATTATCAAACAATCCAATGGCGATGTAGTAAAATATGAAAGAAACATTTTGAAAATTGTTGAAAAAGGACCTTTTTTAATAGGAACTGATTTACCAAATCAAGATTTATCCGTTATTATTAATATATATGAAAATAAAAACGATGATACAACATTATGTAAATTAACTAAAAATGGTATGATTGGACACGTATATGTTGTTGACGATAAATACCTTTTAAATAAACAATTGTTTTTTTCAAAAGCAATTTATGCTTATAATCGATCACAAGAAGAAGAATTGTCTTTGGAACCATGGTATGGTGCCTCGAATCCTACTGGATTAAATATCAATATTGGTGTTATGGATGACGGTATTGTAGATAGACATAATGATTTTAATGGAACTGTTGTGAATGCTATCGATTGGCCATGGTTTATCGTAAATGAAGAAGGTGGTGAATTTCCATATACTAACTCATTTCGTTATGAAAATATACTAAATAATGGACATTTGGATAATATAGTCAATGGTGGTGCTAATATTCCTGGATATAGTCATTATAATTACAATGATTCGATCGCCTGGACACAAACCAATGGAGCATGGTTTCGGGCATCAACTATGACAAATGCTGGCGATAATAACGTTATTATGTTTGGTGGTGTAGATACTGGTATGGTTCATTTTAAAGGATTGGAAAATAGTCATTTTAATAAAAATTTATGGAAATTTACATATGATGAAAATACCCCGGATAATTCTACATGGACTCGTTACGATAATCCCGATTTAGGAGTTAACTGTATATTACCAGATGGGATAACCGAAGGCACTGGTTCGGTATATATAAATAATAAATTCACTATTTTTGGAGGCAGCCATAGTATATCTAATTTAGTATTAAATGAAGATATGAGTTTTTCTGGCCAGTTTTGCGAATTTAATTTAACTAAAAATTTATGGATACAAAAAGACTTTACCGTAGAACCGGTGTTAATTAGAGAACAAGATACCAGTGGAAATATAACAACAGTATCCAAAACATCTAATCCCGAACCTAGAGCATATCATAAAATGGCGCCTATTTTTGATTCAGAAGGCATTCAAAACGCATCCAAATTTGTTATGTTTGGTGGAATTACGATTGATGAAGCTGATTTTTTCCATAATGTTGATGATAATGGTACCTGGATTTATGATTCTACGAAAAATTCTTGGTTGCAATTGCCCAATCATATATATGATCCATCTGGTAGATATTTACATTCTATGTCGCCAGTCGGCGATAATAAAGTTATTATGATGGGTGGATATACTCCTGAACAATGTGAGTTTGAAGATCGACATTTAGAATCCGAAAATAATTTATTAGATACATCTGTTACATTCATTAAAAGTAAATATTATACTGATAATGGAAAACCCGGAGAAGGGTCCGTTTGGACGTGTGGGACAAATGGAACATTAAAGGTCAGTATTTATTTCTCAGATATTATGCATCCTTCGCGATTGACATTGAAAAATCAAGTGGGATATATTATTCCGGTTGGAACCGTTGTTCAACAATATTCCGCAATCGATGCTTTATTTGGTATTAGTGTTCCTATTGTTCAGGGTGTTTTAGCAGTTGAAACTAAAGTAACTGATACAGAAATAATTGTTAAAGATGTAAGTGGTAATTGGTTTAAACCACCAGGTGATTTATATGATAGTAGTGGAACTATTTTAACACAGTTAAATATCTTTATTAATGGTTTTGATTTTGGCCCTTTAAATCATGTAGAAAATGATTGTGTACAACAAAACATTGATCAAGATATGGTTGGGGACCATTGGTATGATGTTAGTGGTTGTAGAAGCAGTAGTAATTTTCAAATGGATGTCACTGATAAAAATACACATTTAAATTCTGTTTCCGCTTGGGATCCTTCTAGTAATTGGACAGGAAAACATCCTGCGGCAGCTTATGTAGCGGGTGACGACGATTACCTACATAGAGTTATTTTTGTAAATGGTGATAATTTAAATGACCCTAGTGATAATTATACATTTGATATATCAGCAGTAGATGTTTCGCCATTTCGCAACCCTTCTACGACATTAAAATTTTCTACCAATAAAAATTTTGTGAAAGGTACTGAAGTTTACCAGGGAGGTTTTTATATGGGATTTGTAAAATATTCAACAAAAAATCACCAACAAGTTATTATTGATTTGGATAATGATGAATACGTTAATATTAATTTGTTATTTGATGTTATTATTGATGATGTTAACGTAGGAATACCAATAGAAAGTGTATATCGCTATGATGGTGGTTATCCTGGTGGAAGTTTTATCAATAGTAATTTTGATTTTGATGAAACATATGAATATGGTGGCGATATTCATTGTTCAAAATCAAATAGTAAATATGGAGCAAAACGAAATTATATTGGAAACGTTTGGACATTTAAAAGAACATATGGAGTTGGTATGGGATGGGGAGTGCGTGGAACACCAATGAGAGGTTCTGGAAAATATTTATTTATATCTGGTGCAGGAAAAAGTTTATATAGAAGTGGAGATGGTGGGGAAACCTGGGATAAATTATTACATTGGGGTATAAGTGATATCGGATGGGGGGAAGGTATATATGACCCAAGTGGTGTTGGTGGTAGATATAGACATGATGACCAATTTATAACAACAATAGATTGTTCTGGTTCCCCTGATTTAGGTGTAAATGAAGGACTTGGTGCTAATTTATATGGTAGTTATTCACCGGTTTGGGTAGCTGGAACAGGTGGTTTATTAGGTATGGGTTTAAATCATGGTTCTGGACCATGGTATTGGATAAATCCATTAGCATTGGATAAAGGAACTATTTGGCATACCCGACAAAATAATGCTTATCTAGGGACACCTTTACAAACCGATGTTAATGGACAACAAGTAAATCAAGTTCCGTTATATGTTCCCATACCTGCACAAATAGATGCAAGTGGGAATGATTTTGCTGCCGAACCTAATCCAGTTTATAGACCGCAACAAGTTATTGGTATGGATAATGTTATTATACGCATACGCGACTTTCTACAAATATTAGATGAAAACGGTATGATTAAAGATAATATTTATGATAATTCATGGAATTCCATGCCAAGTAAAGGTGGTGTAGCTTTGGCATTTTGTCCGGCAGGTGGAGGACCTCCAGGATTCAATAATGTTGCTATGAATTCTTATATATGGCAAAACAGTCAAGATATGTTAGTTGCACATTGGTCTCCTAAGAAAGATTCTTCATTTATCAATCATTATATATATTTTATGGAAACCGGTGTTAATAATAGTATGGAACAGCGACATTTTTTTGACCATGAAGAAATACAAAGAAGAACAGTCCCAAATGATTCTCTTGGTCCAGACATACTGGCAATCGACGATAATGGAATGCCTTTTAATATTTTTTCTCAAGATCATGCTGGTGAAATTTGGGCAGTTGGTGGAGCATGGATACCAAAAGAACCCGAGGCAGTTGTAATGACATTAACCAGTAAGGGTGAATTTTTAGATGCTAAAAATTTTGCCGATAAAAAAGGGGCACATACATGGTTATTTACATATGACCCAATTGTTCCATCTATGTCTTATTGGATGAATTTAACTACTTTTGTTTTTCAAGAAAATATTATATTTTTACAAAGTAATGTTCCTGCTGGCGCACCATTAACTCCACAGGGTGGTGGCGTGGGATATTTAATGTATCAACCAGATAGTGGTTCTCGTGCTTATATTGACGAAGTATCAATAATATATGCCGATGATGATACAAATCAAACTACTCCATATTACAAAATAATTGCTAAGTGTATTGTAGGAAAAATAGATAGCACATTGGAAAATTCAACAATGTATATTATGAATAATACAACAAGTCAAGGAACAATAAGTGATATATCGTGGAATATTGGATTGCCGGATGTTACACAATATCCAGTGAATAGCAACGATCCAACAAAATATTTTTCACCGGTTAATCAACCAAAAGGAGTATCGCCTTATAATACTTATATTGATAATACAAAGTTCACATATTATGAAGATGGTAGACCAGAAACTAGAACCGATACATTATATCCTTCTACCTTTTCTGAAAATGAAACTATAGAATGGAAAAAAAATAATGAAGCAAAATATGAAAATCTTGAACCATCGTTAGGTGCATTATTCGATTGTTCTACTAATTTTTGTAATAGTTCTATGGCTTATTTACAAGACAATAAAGTCTTAATGTATGGAGGTGTTAAAGGTATTTTTCCGGCAAAAGGTATATATAAAGTTGAAGAATTAAATGATGCAGTATTTTTTTCTTTTCAAAATCCGGTTCCAAAATCAACGCGAATTGTTTTTGAATATGGTGGCGATGTAATACTTGAAAATGATTGGCCTGCTAATACTGATTTTTCAGGAAATATAACACAATTAGTTCCTCCAATTCATTTACCATCCTGGACAGGGTTGACCCCAACATGGTATATTTATCGTGCAGGAACATTTGAAAGTTTTATATTCAATTATGATTCTACTAATTTCGGTAGAAGTTCTAATTGGGAATATTTGAACAATAATAATGGCCCATCTTCTCCACCAAATAATACAGATCCTCCTTATTTTCTAGGCGGTGATTTTTATGCCGAAACAATTGATAAACCCGGGTTTGGCGCATATTTATATAAGGGACATCGTTATGGACACGAGATGGCTCATATAAAAGAAAATAAAGTTGTATGTTGGGGTGGAATATCCTATGATACCGATGCACAAAACAATGGGTTTACAACCGTTACAAGTCCACATTTTGGAGGAACCAAACCAATCAATAATGGATATGATGGAGAATCAAATACATTTACAAGTATTAAACCAAAGGTAACTAAAAATTATTTAAAAGATGATTTTGGAAGAATACATGGAGCGTATACATCCGACCAACATATGGGATGGACCACAGATACATATGTTTTTAATTATGATTCAACAACCCCATCTAATTCTACGTGGACAAGGTTAAATATAGATAGACCTGGATACGAAGTCAACGCAGGCGATAGTTATTTACCAGGTAATGGCGCAACGCATGGAACATCTGTCGCGTCAATTATTGGTTCGAAAAAAAATAATGGATATTCATTATCGCAAAAAGCGTATTTTAATGATTCAAATACATTAACTCATTCAAGCAATACCGGAACATATGGTGTGGCTCACAATAGCAATATTATATCATATCGTGCCTGGGATAATTCAGGAAATTGGCCTAGACCTTTAAGTGGTATAGATTTTCGAGAAACTAGTCAATTTAGTTCTGATATTATTAATAGAAATATAAAAATAATAAATAATAGTTGGGGGTTTATGACTTTTTCTACTGGATTTCCATACAAAGGTTGGTTTGTAAATAAAAAAGGAAACGCAAATGAATATAATAAAATTTATAAAAATTATATTCAACAAGCAAAAAGCGGTGTAATAAATGTATGTGCCGCTGGTAATAGTTCAGATAGTGAATCAAATTTATTAGCAGGAACACCTTTATATGTTCCCGAAGTAAGTGGTTGTTGGGTAAATGTTGTTAGTTTGGATGTAAGTGGTGGTCAAGATTTATGGGAAACATATTATACAAATAGGGCTGGTTGTTGCTGGCCGTGGACTATAAGTGCATTGGGTGGAAGTGGTGTTACCGATGGGGGTGTCATTAGTGCAAGTAATTATAAAGGTATTAGCGATCACGATGGAAATACATTACCAGGTTATAGAAGAGTTCAGGGAACTTCTATGGCGGCACCATTGGTTTCAGGAGCGTTGGCAATAATAGCCGAACGATTTCCAAATTTATCATCCGAAGAATGTGTAGATAGATTATTTCAAACGGCTTCAGGAAGAATTGGACAACATGTGGCTGGTAGAAAATCAAGCACATTAACACCTAATATTGAAAAAAGATATTATCAGGGAGGGTTGGTTGACCCATCTAAAAATAGTCCAGATAATACAACATTTCCTTTATCTGTGGTTGACATTAGTGGTATATTTGGTTGGGGGTTTTTAGATTTGGAAGCCGCCACTTCTCCTATGACAAAAAGCGATTATGAAGATTTGAAACTATTTGGAAAAGCTAGACGTGATTATATTGTATCGGAAATGATTGAAACGTTGAAAACTGATAAAGGAGCAAAATATTTGACAGGGTTATCCAGTGATATATCTGGATCGGTTCGATTAATTTATCCTTCACCAGCAACTGCACCGCCAGATGGATTAGGAAGAAGAAGGCGGCGGCGACGAAGAAATGGACGAAGGAGACGACGAAGAGGGAGGAGAAATGGACAACGACGAAGAAGAAGAGGTAGAAAAAGAAGAAGACCTAGAAGGAGGCGTGGACGAAGAAGACCTAGAATGAGAAAAAGAAAAAGACGTCGTGGTCGTCGTTATTCGGATATTAGATTGAAAAATAACGTACATAAAATAGGTAATTCACCATCCGGTATACCAATTTATACATTCTGTTACAATTATGATAAAACAAATATTAAATATCGTGGCACAATAGCACAAGATTTAATTGATATGAATAAAGAAGATTGTGTGTTTATAGCCGAAGACGGACATTATGTGGTTGATTACGATATGATAGATGTTACTTATGTAAGAGTTTAATTATAATATATTTTTTAATTTTTCCACTTGTTCTACGGATATTTTTTTAGGAAAAATAACATTAAAATATATTATCAAATCTCCAGTAACATTTTCTCGTTTCATTCCCATCCCGCTTGCAACCTTTTTAAATCCAGGCGTTATAACTTTTCCAGGGTCATTTACCAAATTAAATGTTTTACCAGATATATGATTTATAGTAAATGTAAATCCCAATAAAGATTCTCTCAATGTTAAATTTTTTTTATATATTAAATTTAACCCGTCTCTTTCCAAATCTGTATTATTTGTAATCTTTATAAAAATTTTAATATCACCTTTTAATGTTTCATTTTTATAATTACCTTTTCCTTTCATAATAATAATTTCATTTTCATCAATTCCAGCTGGAATGGGAATGTATATTTTTTCTTTTTCAAATTGTTTTGTATTGTTTATTAGTACCCATCTTTCAATTTCAATTGGAATGTTTATGCCAGTATATGCTGACTTCAAATCAATTACTACGGTTTTAATAATTGGTGGAGGTTTATGAAACTTAGACATATCCACAGGCATTCCATTTCTGAACATTTGAACATTTGGTATATCCATACCACCATGGAACGGGTGTTGTCCTTGTCCAAAAAACATTTTAAATAAGTTGTCGGGATTCATTTGATTCACCATCGGATTTCTTCCTCCTCCTCTCCCTCCTCCACCAAAAAAATCTCCACCCGCAAAAGGATTTTCTTGTTGCTGATCATACATTCTCTTTTTATCTTCGTCTCCTAACATTTGATAGGCTTCGTTTATTTGTTTAAATTTTTCAGCATTACCTGTTTTTTTATCCGGGTGATATTGCAATGATAATTTACGATATGCTTTTTTGATTTGGTCTGGTGTTGATTTTTTATCAACCCCTAAAATATTATAATAATCCATAAATTATATTATAATATTAACTTTAAATATTAACGCATCTAAATTAAAAAATTTATATAAATATTCATTTATTTATTTGTTACTATATTTCTAATAATGTCTCTGAATTCTTTATATGTCTTATCATTTTGGTAATCATTCATATCAATGTCAATATTTTTAAATAAAAGTTTTTTTGCTTTTTTTGTTACCTCAATCTGACATTCGATAGTTGGGTCATATCTGCTTTCTGTTCCAGCACCTTGTGCCTCTTGGTAATGAATTTCCAAACATTCGTTCTTTCCAAACGTAACCTTTAAATATGCCTCTTCGTCATGCCCATATTCATCATGACAATGGTCATTATATTCATATTCTGCGTTAACTGTTAAACCTTCAAGTTTATTTACATGGTCTTCGCTAGTAATTTTAAAACACCTCATGAAACCGTATGTTGTAATTCTTAATTGTTTTAACTCTTTTAATTTTTTTTCACATTCGTCGATTTCGGCGTTTATGTTTGTTGTGCTTTTTTGCATGGTAGACATATTTACATATTTTTTGATTTTAATATTTAAATCAATTTATTTAAGCCAGCGATAATTTTAATGGCAAGGGTGGTACTATTTTCATTTTAACATTATTTACTTGTGGAATTGTTTTTTCCGTTAAATCTTTACAAGTTGTTTCCAGTATTAATGATGTAACTAAATATGGGTCGCAATTACTTGCAGGTCTTCTATCTTCAAAATATCCATATCCATCTCTTTCAACAAATAAAGGAATTCTAACAGATGATGTTCTATCTGCTTTTCCAGATGAAAATGTATTAAAATCAGCGGTTTCGCATTCTCCGGACATTCTCAATTCATTATCAATACCATAATTTTCCATATGTTTTTTATGTTCTTGTTCTAAACGACTACACGCATTTTGAATGTATGTCATTCCACCTTCTTTACGCATATTTTCTGTACTAAAATTGGCATGACAACCCGAACCATTTAATGATTGTTGATAATGAAATAATGGCTTAGGATGAAAGTTACACTCAAATCCTTTTTTTTCACACAACTTAATTAATAAATATCTGGCCATTAATAATTGATTTGCCGCATTTATTCCCTCTACGGGTCCTACTTGAAATTCCCATTGATTTGGTGCAACTTCTGCATTAATACCAGAAATATTAATTCCACATTTTAAACATTCTTCCATATGTTCTACAGCTACTTTTCTATAAAAACAATTTTTTACACCTATACTACAATAAAATTGTCCCTGTCTTAGTTCTCGCATAAAGACGTCTCCTTCTTGTACTTCTTCCATATTTCGCCAATCAGGTTTATGTAAACCATTAGGCAGCATATCAGGTCCTAATCTGTCAGGATTTATAAAATATTCTTGTTCCAATCCATACCATGGTTTTTCATCTTTATATTTTTCAAATATTTCATTCGCATTATGCCAAGTATTGCTTTCTGTTTGTATATATTTCCATTTTTGAATTCCATTATCATCAATTTCTGGTTCAAGATTATAAGTTGCGCATAAAACATAATATCCGTGTCCTGCTAATTTTGGAAAAATAGCCACTGGTTTTAATACAATTTCAGAATCTTCTCCATTAGCTTGTTTTGTTGAAGAACCATCATATGTCCACTCAGGCAATACATCATAATTTTTACCATTAAATTTACTTGTTGATGTATCTATATTCCATACTTTTATTTTGGATCTAAAATTTTTTTTAGCATCTAACCAAACATATTCTAAACAAATTGAAATCTTACTCATTATAAAATAATTAAACTTTTATTATTTAAATCAATTTATTTAAGTTACATTAATATTAATATTAATATTTATTAATTAAATACTTAAATATTCATTACATATTTATATATGAATTTACCATTTCTTAAAAAATATCAACCCAAATATTATGATGAATTCCAAATTGAAAAAGATTATAAAGAGCTATTAAATTTATTAATAAATATGGATAGTTTAAATATATTATTAATAGGTAATCCAGGTTCGGGCAAAACATCATTGTTAGAAGCTACTGTTCGTGAATATTATAATGTATCAAAACTACCCATTAATAATATGCTTTACATTAATAATTTGAAAGATCAGGGTATACAATATTATAGAAATGAAGTAAAAACATTTTGTCAAACACCTTCAACTATAAATGGAAAAAAAAAATTTATAGTTTTAGATGATATTGATGTCATTAACGAACAAAGCCAACAAGTGTTTCGTAATTGTATAGATAAATATAGTCATAAAGTAAATTTCATTGCTTCGTGTAGTAATACGCAAAAAGTAATTGAAAGCATTCAGTCTAGATCAACCATAATAAAATTAAAACCATTGACTAAGCAATTTTTGAAAAATATTATTAATAATATAAAAACCAATGAGAATATTGTAATAAGTGAGAAAGCAGAAAATTTTATTTTGAATATATGTAATAATTCTGTTAGACTTTTGATAAACTATTTAGAAAAATTTAAGTTATTGAATACTAAAATAACATATGAAATATGTAGAGATGTTTGTACTAATATTAGTTACTATGAATTCGAAAAGTATACTGATTTATGGTATAATAAAAAAGATATAAAAAATTCTGTAAAAGTTATATTTTCTATTTTTAACAAAGGTTATTCGGTAATGGATATTTTAGATTGTTATTTTTTGTTCATAAAAACAACTGAAAATATTCCAGAAGAACATAAGTATAAAATTATTAAACTTATTTGTAAATATATATCATTTTTTTATACAATTCATGAAGATGAAATAGAATTAGTTTTTTTCACAAAAGATTTAATTAGTATAAATTAATTTTATTGAACTATAATATATATATGTCTCAACAATTATTCAAAACAGATCCATCTAAAAATATAATCATTGATTTTTTAGAAACAAACGCTGAAAAAAAAGAAAAATATTATTTATTCGATAAATGTTCGTTCAAAAAATCAAAACTAAATTTTACCATTGAGTCATTTATTGAAACCATGAAAGAATATTATCATGAATCGAAACAAATTTATATTAATAGACAAGTTTCGTATAAAATGATAATAACTATTTTAAGACAACTTTGTAAATATCATCATATTCCTTTTTTTTCCAAAATTAATTATTCTCATTCAAAATACGACATTTGTTATAAAATATATTATGACGTATGAGAAACTAATAAATGTTTGGATATGATGATATTTGATTCATATAATTGACGCTTTGATAATCTTGAAAACCATTGATATTTACTTCTTTTTAAAATTTCTTCATGTGGAATGTAAATTGCATAAAAATCATTGTCGAAATGAACATAACTTTCACCCAATAAATCTTCGATTAATATATTTTTATTGAATTTATCTTTCGTTCCAAAAATTTTACCATTCATCAAAAATATATTTTTTTCCATTATACCTTTATATAACCATCTATTTGCTTGTCCTAAAAAATCCATTTCATTGGTATAATCAATCGAATTTAAATTTTCTAAAAAATGAACAAATTGTTCCATTGTTTTAGAATTTTTCACACAGGCCATTATATCACTACTAGGGAAAAAATCAACCTGTTCCGATGTTACATTTCTATTTGTCGTTTCAACCGTGAAAAAATCTTTATCCAATAATCCCGATTTATATATTGGTATTAAATCTTTCATTACAATTGTTGAATTTGGCATAACCATGCCACCATAATAATATAATAATTTAGCTACTCCTAATAATCTAATGTGTTTCTTGATAGGTGCAGTAATTTTAGAAATATCTATATTCCACTCCGGTAAAATCTTATCAAAAGAATTATCATCAATTAAAACAATATTAAACGATTCATGACAATGCTTGATAACCGATTCAACACACGATTCAATATATGGTGCATTTAAATTTTTACTATTACGAGACCCAAATGATTTCCACGAACGTTGGTTTATATCATAATCATTGAATATCCATAAAATTGGTTTTTCTTTAAACGTCTTATTTTGATGTAATAAATATTTTTCAATCAATTTATATTTTGCTTCATCTTCGTCTGTTTTAAATTTTTCTTGAAAACGTTTATACAACATACCTGCTGTTGATAATACAACAAATATTATTATTAATCTATATATTCTATCATACATCTATATATATTAATATGAATAATTTAATTTTTCAATTGTTTTAAATGACTCCACCATTTTTCATTTGCTGATTTCATTTGTTCATCTTGTTTTAATAAATTATATGCTCTTTCTGTATTCATTTTACCATCGTTTAATTCTTTATTTGCTAAATATGTTCTTGCTTCATCTCTAGTCATTGATCTTAATTGTTGATTTGCTCTATGTCTTTTATAACTATCTAAACTACCAAATTGTGGCTTATTTAAAAAATCTTCCCTAGTAACTGGAACTACTGTTTGGGTATGTGCTTTCTTTAAATCATCAAATTGTAATTTACTAAACATATTAGATTCATATATTTGAGGTTTTGAACGTTCTAACATATATCCTGATGATTTTTCATTATCATCTATATCTTTCCTAACTACTAGTGATTTACATTCGGTTTTTCTTTTCTCAAATAATCGTTCAAAATCATTCATATTTACACCATCTGTATTATGTATGTCTTTGTCTGACTTAAACCAATCACCATACCCGGAATCTTGATTTTTATCTGAAACTTTAACCTTTTCAAAAGCCGTATTAAACCATACATTAAATTCTTTTACAGATTTCCCATCCAAACTTTTTAATAGTTTTTTATTTTCTTTATTTACATCTACAGTGTATTCTTTATTTTTACTATCTTGTAATTTTTTATTCCTGTAATAATATATTTGTTGAACTATTTGAAATGCTTTCCTGAAAAACATAAAATATTCTTTTGGTAAATTACTTTTATCCGGATGCATTTTTAAAGCAGTTCGTTGTGCACGTTTTAAATCAATGCTATCAAAATTATAATCAATTTTGAATAGATTTAATATCTCTCGTAAATCATAATTTTCTATTTCTAAATCAAAGTCGTCCATATAAAAATTTATGATTTTTTATTTATTTTAACAAATCGAATTACCTAAAAACATTACACCAATTAATCCTAAAGCAAAACCAAAATGATAATTATACTGCATACTCCTATATATTTTTAACCACGCTAGCTTTTCTTCCTGACTATTTACGTGCATTATCATGTAATCACTTTTAGGATGTAAAATATAAAAAAAATAATTTGTTACAAATGCTATTGCTAAAACCGTACATATAGTTCCCCATTTATGAGGTCTTACTAATTTTGTTTTTTTATATACCAAATAACCGATTGCTAAAGCTAAACCCAATGAAAAACCTTTAAAATAAATAGATTTTCTTTCTTGAACTATCTTTTTGTATTTTAATTTTTTTGTATTATCCAATAGTGCCATGTATTTTTTATGTAACTCTTTTTTATCGGAAAACATACAAGTATAAACGCTTGCAATAATAAAAGCAAATGCCAACGTACAAGATATTGAACAAACCATTATAATATTTATTAAGATAAATGTTTTTTAAATTTTGAGAAAAATTTATTTATTACTTCATCACTTCCACCCGAATATACATCAACTGGATCACTATTTATATAACTTAATAATGTTGGTATTGATCTTATTCTTAATATATTGGATATTTCGCTTCCTTTATCCGCATCAACTTTTACATAAATAACATTGTCTGGTAATGATTCTAACCATTCATCGATAAGTGGTTGTGCTCTTTTACACGGACCACACCAAGTTGCTGTAACTTTCACAATAACATATCGTTCATTTTTTACTAAATTTTGTAAATCTTCTTTTTTTGTCATTTCTATTCTTCTAGCAGGCATATATATATTTACTAAACTAATTTCTTTAACTTATATTTTCAATATATGCTTCTAACTCATCTATATTTATATGTGGTAAATCAATATGACATTCCCAAAAATACTTACAAAATGCCCATTGTGCTTTGCAATTATTATTATAATATTCTTTTTTATCTGTTAATAATTTTGTTTGGATTTTTTTTGGCAATAAATGTAAACTGTTTTTGGGTAAAACATAACTCAATTGAACATACGGATGAACTGATTTATATATTTTTTTTTCAAAAAAACTAGTTTCCCAATATGGAACGTATTTAATCAAATCTTTCAATAATGGTGGGTATTTATAATGGTAAAACCATTTCCAATCCATACATTCATTGGTATAATAATTCATCGTCCATTCTAACCCCTCTAAATAATTAATACATATTTTTTGTATCCACTCTTCTGTGGGCTCAATATCAAATAAATACTTATAATAGCGATTTTCCCATCCAATTGTATATGGATCTATTAAAATCTCTGTTTCTCGTTTTTTTGTAGGAATCAATTGGAATTTTTTGAATTTTTCTTCAACAGTAGATGAAGGTATTTTTCTTTTTTCTAATCTTTCTCGTTTTTTATATTCATCTTTTAAATAAGTTTCCTCATTTTTGCTGATATGTTCTAAAAAATGTTTAATTTCTGACCAAAATATTTTCTTACCGTCTGTTAAATTTGTCTTCTTTTTTCCTATTGTATTTTCATATGCAGCCAATAAAATATTTATTCCATTTGTTCTTATATTCATGGATGGGAAATGTGGCATAAAATCATTCCCTAAAAAAAAACAAATAAGAATATAATCATATAATTTATTTTTTTCTATTGTTGTAGATGGTGTTCTGTATCCATTTAATTTTTTGGTTAATATTTGTGCCATTTTTGGTATATCTAAAATATAATCTTCATTTGGCTCCAAATTACTATTAATACTTTTAATAAATTCTGGAGTTTCTCTATATAAATATATATGCTTTGAAATTGATAAATGATTAATACACAGCATAATTAAATCAGCATCCAATCCATATATGACGGTTGTTTGCGAATGATGTGAACTCTTATTTTCTCTAATATATTCAAAAATTTTATGTTCTCCTTCTCCCTTTTCATCTGGTAAAGATACGATTATTTTATTTAAATTATATTTTTTGGCATTTTTTGTAAAATGCTTTTTTATTTGCCTCAACTTTTCCATAAATTGAGTTCCCGGTGTAATTGCAGTTCTATCCCATGTTTTCTTGTAATTTTTATCTAAATTTTTTTTAATTTCACTTTCTAGAAATGATTTATAACGTCTATTTCTTTGTTGTTCCATTTTAGCGACTGGCGCAACACCATCAAATGCTATAAATAAACAATTTCTAGGCTCAATTGTTGCAATATAATCTTCTATTTTTATTATTATTGAAGCTATTAATTTTTTTTCAAATTTTTCATTATCGCCATCGTAAGTATGTAATAATGAAAATAAACTATCATAAATAATTGAATTACTATCCATATACAAATTGTCAATTTGCATATTTTTTTTATTATATTTTTTAATAATGTCTCCATATTCTCTAACTATGTGTGAAAAATAACTAGGTATTCCCATTTCAATTACAATATATATTGTATAATTTCTAAATTGTTTTAATAAATATAAATCGTTAATTATTTTATTTAAAAAGAAACTAAAAAGATATTTTCGCAATATATATCAATGAAAAATCTTAAAATCAAACCTTCTGGCAAATCTTTTAGCAAAAAATCGGATTATCATTCATTTTTAGTAGAAAAAACAAACGAATTTCAAAAAATAGTTTATAAAACGATAAATTCAGTCTACAAATACAAAACTATGGATATTATCGGTGCAAGTGATATTAATATTTGTTTACAAAATATTGAATCATTGCAAAATAATATAATAAATATTCAAACCATTTTACAAACTAATAACAAAATAAACTATAATGATCTGTTCGAGAGAGTTCAAAAAATAAACAACGAATTTTCTTCCATTTTTAAATTATATGGAACAGAACACATTGATGATGTTATAAATGTTTGTTATGGAAAAGAATATTTACAATCACTGAAAGAAAACAACGAACATCAGTATAATTTAATGAATACATTTATTCATCCTATCAAATATAAAGTTCTTGTATGGAAAGACTCGCATAAAATATCTAAAAATACTAATCTTAAATTAATGAAAAATAGAATTGTAGAAGACTATATGATTGTTGATCAAGCTAAAACACTAGATTGCTTTGATTTGGCCAGGACACAACAAAATTTTTTAACAAAAGTATATGGTATTAAAATTTGTTTTCAACATCCTACTGAAAAAAAAACATTGATTATTTCAGCAATCGTCGATGATATTGGATTGCAATTTATTAATGATAAATTTATTGAAAAAAAGATTAATAATATAAAAAATAATAAACCAACTGACAAAATATATCAAATTAAATCATTTGATCGATTTGTCGAATCGCTAACATTAAAAGAAATTCTTGTATATAACAATTCCGATTTATATCACAGGTATTCTGGCTACATTAACCAAACTAAATTAATCAAACAAAAAACTATTTCACAAGTAATCAAAGAATTTATTAATAGTGAATTATATATTCAAAGAAATACAATCATTCAATTATTAATTAAAAAAGACGAACCAGAATTTCAATACATGGCTTATTTATTATATGACTTATTATCAAGTGAAAATAATAATACGGTGGACACGTTTGAACAAACATTATTATTTGATAGTTTGCCATGGATTATAAAAAAATATTTTAGATTAGCAATGGAAACAACTATAAAATATACAAAAAATTTATCTAATTTTGATACAAATCGCATCCCAATCGAACAACAAATTTGTCTTATGAAAGCTAACGATATTGTAAAGGAAAAAGCAATGAATAAATTAAAAGAAGTGAAAGCTAAATCAGAAGATTCTGGGTCAAAGGCAAAAAATTATTTGGATGGTTTACTTAAAATACCATTTAATATTTATAAGCGAGAACCATTATTGTTTTTTATGAAAAAAACCAACGAAGAATTAAATAAATTATTGGTAGAATTAAAAAATATAGATACAGATTTAAAAATCCCTATTAAATCCAAATTTTCTAGTATTGAACTAAAAAAATACCTCACTTATTTAAACGAAGAATATATTGATGATATTAAACATAAAAATATACAATTATTAAAGGTATTGTATACTACTGGTAAACGAGAAAATTTGGTTATTAATATATGTTATATTAACAATATTGTTAAAAAATATTCATTAAAAAAAAATAAAATTTGTCATTCTGGAAAAAAAACGAATTATATGAAAACTCACATTATTACATTTGTCGAAAAACATAAAGACAATGAAACTATTATGAATGAATTAATTTTAAAATTCCAAAATAAATATAATATACCTTCAATTAATAAATTTAATCATAATTTTCAAGAAATTTTTAATTTATGGTCTAGAATAAATATTGAATTGGAAAATGTTAAGAAAACATTAGATAAATCTGTCCACGGACACGATAACGCAAAAAGACAAATTGAACGAATAATTGGACAATGGATAAATGGCGAACAAACTGGTTACTGTTTCGGATTTGAAGGTCCACCCGGGGTTGGTAAAACTTCATTGGCTAAAAATGGTTTGGCAAAATGTTTAAAAGATGAAAATGGCGAAGAACGCCCCTTTTCCTTTATTGCATTGGGAGGTTCTAGCAATGGAAGTACTTTATGTGGTCATAATTATACTTATGTGGGTTCAACCTGGGGAAGGATTGTAGATATATTAATGGATAATAAATGTATGAATCCCATAATATTTATAGATGAACTAGATAAAGTAAGCAATACTGAACACGGTAAAGAAATTATAGGTATATTAACTCATTTAGTTGACCCAACACAAAATGAACAATTTCAAGATAAATATTTTAGTGGTGTGGATTTAAATTTAAGTAAGGTATTATTCATTTTTTCCTATAATAATCCACAGCTGATTGATAAAATTTTATTAGATAGAATACATCGTGTTAAATTTAAAAGTTTATCAATCGAAGATAAAATTATAATAACAAAAAAACATATTTTACCAGAATTATATAGTAAAGTGGGTTTATCAAACGTTTTAAACATGAATGATGAAATTATTAAATATATTATTGAAAATTATACACAAGAAGCAGGTGTTCGTAAATTAAAGGAAATTTTATTTGAAATTATAAGTGAAATTAATTTAAAAATTTTGAAAGATGATGTCGATTTTATCGATATTCCAATCGAATTAACAAAAGATGATATACGTAAAAAATATTTAAAAGATCGCCATATTGTTCGGTATAAAGAAATTGATCCTGAATGTCATATTGGTGTTATAAATGGGTTATGGGCTAATTCATTGGGTATGGGTGGAATTATTTTAATTGAATGTGTTCCAATGCCTTCAAATAATATTTTAGACTTAAAATTAACAGGAATGCAAGGCGATGTAATGAAAGAAAGTATGAATGTAGCAAAAACGTTGGCATGGAAATTGACTGATAAAAAACAACAAACCAAATTAATAAAACAATTCAAATTAACAAAACAAAATGGCTTACATATACACTGTCCAGAAGGAGCTACTCCTAAAGATGGTCCTTCGGCAGGAACTGCTATTACTGTATGTATATACAGTTATCTAAATAACAAAAAAATTAATAACTTATTTGCCATTACAGGAGAAATTGATTTACAGGGCAATGTTACTGCTATTGGTGGACTAGATCTTAAGATTTTAGGTGGTATCCGTGCCGGTGTGAAAAATTTTATATTTCCAGAGGAAAATGAAAAAGACTTTAAAAAGTTTAAAGATGAATGTAAAGAAAAAGATTTGTTAAAAGGTATTTCATTTTATCCAGTTGAAAAAATACATCAGGTTTTTGAACTTATTTTTATATAATAATATTATATATGGGTCTTAACATTAAATATTTAATTCCATTTGGAAGTATGATTTCACCTCTATTAATAAGTTCCTATCTAGTGTTTGATAGTTTTTTTAATGGGAATATTAAAGGTATCATTTATTTATTTGGAGCAATAATAGCTTCTTTTTTAGGTATTATTGCAAGGCCTTCTTTAGGGTCTATAACACCAGCGATAAGTTGGAATGGTAAAACAGATGTTTGTAATATGTTTGGTTTTGGCGATCAATATAACAAATATTCTAGTCCGGATTTCAATACTTTATTTTTATCATTTACAATGATGTATGTTATTCTAAATATGTTTATATTAGGAACTTATAATTTCTTAACATTGTTATTGTTTATGCTAATGATTGCTGTTAATTGTTTTTATAGAATAAAATTGTATTGTTCACACGGTCCTGATATTTTAGCAGGTTTGTTATTTGGTTCAATATTAGGTATTATTTGGTTTTTCTTAGTAAAATTTGTTCAAGATAAAAATGGAATGGATTTATTGTATTTTCAAGACGATAAATCCACTAAAAAAAAATGTAAAGTAAGTAGAACTAAGTTTAAATGTAAACAAAAATCTTCCTTTTAATTATTTCATATGAGATCTCATTTTTAATAATTTATTCGCAATATCACCTAAAGCTTTTCGCCTTCTCCATCCAACGAAACTTGTTCCCGTTCTATAATGTGCTTTAAATTTGTGATAAAATAAAATTATAATTTTATCAATATTTGCTCTTTTATATTTTTCAGTTTCACCTTTAGTGAATTTTTTTTTCCCCAATTGCGTATTTACAAAATTATGAAATATAAATAAATATTCTCTGAACTGTGCTAAAGTTCTTATTCTATGAAAATTAGTTGTTTTAAGATAATATATCGCATGATTTTGACATATTGGACAAGGTAAATTTCCGCAAATATTTTGAATCAAATTTTTACATTCAATTAAATGCGAATTAAAATACGATTCGTCCAACCTTGTTGCTATTGTATGAAATAAATACCATGTTGGTGTAGCCCATTCTTTCGACATTCTTTATATAATTCATATAAAGAGAATTTTTTTTTATAAATTATATGAATAATTCAATTTTTACAAAATTTTTAGAAACATTATGCGATGAAGATGATAGTGATGAAAATACTTGTTTGATTAGTGGGTTACCATTAGAAGAAAATTTTATAAAATTATACTGCAATCACAAGTTCAATTATAAATATATTTTCAATGAAATTAAAGCACAAAAAATTAATCCTAACTATTTAGAAGTAACAAAATTAAAAAGAAAACAAATTAAATGTCCTTATTGTAGAAAGATTCAAAATCATTTATTACCCAATAGAGATAATTATCCCGAAATAAATGGGGTTAATTATCCTATTAAATTTTGTATGAAAGCATATAATTGTTGCGCTATATTTAAAAGTGGAAAAAGAAAAGGTATGGTATGTGGGAGACCATCTCGCACTAAATATTGTTGTTATCATAAAACCATTGCTCAAAATATTAATTCAACGTCTAAACCTAAATGTGAATATATTTTGACTTCTGGAAAAAATGCCGGTAAAAACTGTAGTAGAAGTGCTTTAAATTCACAGCATTATTGTAAACAACATCTTAAAATAATAAATAAAAATCCATTTGATAATATTGAAAAGGTATCTAACAAATTGAAAAAGAAGAACCAAAAAATAAAATTAAAAACGAAACTTAAAAATGAAATTATTGATTTAACAGAACAAGATGGGATGTTTTATCAAACACATTCAATCGCAAATAATAAAATAACAATATAAATATAATAAAAAGACAATTATATTATATATAATGACTGAAAAAACTGAATTAATTAATAATATAAAAAGCTGGATAGGATTAGATAATGAAATTAAACTTCTACAAAAAGAAATAAAAAATAGACGAGAACAAAAAAAATTATTAACAAATGAATTGGTAGGTGTCATGAAAAATAATGATATTGATTGTTGGAACACGGGTGAAGGTAAATTAATTTATTCAAAAACTAAATCGAAGGCACCTTTGAGTAAAAAACATTTATTAAATTCATTATTGAAATTTTTTCAAAATGATGAAACTACCGCAAAAGAATTAAGTAAATTTATTATGGAAACAAGAGAAATAAAGGAAAAAGAAAATATTAGGAGAAAAATACCAAAAGTTAAATAAATATAAAATAATTTATAATTATTCATATATTGTATATATATATGGATAATTCACAATTTTCACTATTTTCATTGCATCCGTCGTGGAAAGAAAAACAAATAAAATTAGTACCAAATTATGAAATTGAAAAATATATAAAACCTATATCAAAAAAAATGAATATCAAAAAAAATAACCATATTTACCTTTGTGTTTATAATATACAAGCATCCGACGAATTTTTACATACACATTTAAAATATTTTTTATATAAACAACCCAATAGTAATAATAATTTTAGCAACTTAATCACATTCCCATATATAACATATACATCAGGAAATCCTATTAAAATTGCTGAAAAAACTATAAACAATATATTCAATATTAATCTAGATTGTAAAGGATTTGTTGAAAAGAATAATGATTTGTATTTTTTTTATAATTATGATACTCCAATTAAATATACTCCACTTTTGAAAGAAAATACAAAATATTGGTGGGGATTAATAGATGAAATATGTAATAAAAAAGAAATACTCAATTATCCTATTCACGAAACTGTATCAAATTTATTTTTAGATAATCCAGGTATAATATATTTAACGGTATTCTATAATGATATTAATCATAAATTGGAAATTCCTGTGGTTGGCTATAAAGGTGGATATTATAAATTAATTAATAAAAATTTTGAACTAATAGATAGAAATTTATATAGTATGTTTGGTCCTTATTATAATTTTAGTAGTTCTTTTACAAAATCTTTGCGACTTTCTTGTTGGACGAACAATTATAAACCTGCTTATTTCAATAAAATACAAATAACAAATGAAAATGGAAAATATTTAAAATCAAAGGTTGTTAGAACCGCTATATTTTTAGGAAATTCTCAAACATTGAGAGGAGAAACAAATTCTATATTTAAAAAAATAATAAATATATACGATACAAATGACATCAAAACCAATTATAATAAACAAATTAAATATAAATTTGAATGGGACAATGATACAGATACAATATTGTTGGGAGAAATTCCTTTTAAAAAATTACAAGGACATTTTCATTATATAAATACCGATATTATTGTAAAAACCAAAGATAGATTTATACCACTAACGATCCACGATATTAATGTAGAATCAATGGGGGAATTTCATAATAATAAATATAAAAATTATAAAATACAATAACTTTTAATATTTTAATAATATATATTATGGATATTTTCAAGATAATAATAGGCATTGTATTTCTTAACCTGATTTTTGAAATATATATACGATTTTTCCCATACTCGAAAAGAGAAAATATTATGGTTTATCAAATATGGTTGAATATTGTTTTTATTATGTATATTATTTTGCCAAAAGAAGTCGGAACGTTTTGGTTTAATAATTAAAAAATTGATTTAAATATTTATTATATTAACTATTTCAATATGGAACGTAAACTTAATACGAAAGTTCAGACCTGGTGTAAAACATTTAAAGAAACTATTATTGGTGAAATTCAAAAAATTTATATTGATGATACAAATTCAAACAATATGAACGACGAAAAGAATAAACATATCAATGGTTTAATACAAATGATATATGATTACGATAACTTAAAGATTAATACAGCTGATTTACAAAAAAGAAAAAGAGTTAAAAACGTAGTTCCTCTATATGAAAGATGTCACGCTCTACGGGCTAATGCTGAACAATGCACTAGAAAAAAAAGAAAAGGTTTAATGTTTTGTGGAACGCACGTGAAAGGATGTCCACACGGAACGGTTCAAACCAATAAAGAAAGTGATGAAAATAATAAAGTTCAAATTCAAATTTGGGCACAAGATATAAGGGGTATTATTTATTATATTGATGAGAATAATAATGTATATGAACCAAATGATATAATGAAGGCTATGGAAAATCCTAGAAGAATAGCACATTGGCAACTAGATGATGAAGGAACCTATCATATTCCCGAATATAATATATAAAAAATAAATACTTTTATAAAATATTTATTTTTCTTTTTTATCATCCTTTTCTTCTGGTAATTTATCTTTTATCAAAAAATGTATTTGTTTTATGTAAGGTTTACAATTGTAATATGTTCCCATGTAGACCCCCGCACTAAATCCTAACATTACTTGCCACATTATATATTATCTCAATATTTTAAATACAAAATGGCAACATTTTATCAAAAGGTTCTATATTTACTTTTTTTACTTTTTTTTCTTTTGTGATTTTTTTTTCACAAATTTCACTCCCACAATGATCATGGTTTGCCCAATTTATTCTCTGTTCTTGAACTTTTATATCGTTGGTTACTGTCCACCTTCCCAATTTAATTGGTTTTGCTTTTCTTAAAAATCTAAATATCATATTAGTTATTTATAATAAAAAAGGTTTATATTTTTTTTTCAATTTTTTATTTGTAAATTTACATATTATGATGTTTACATTGTTCCGGTATATTTTTATACCAGAAGTTATATCTATCTGCCATTTTTTTATTTCGTTTCCATTCATTGCTAGATATTGGTATTAAAGCTGCAGGAATACGAATATCGTTCATATCTTTTTTTAATGGTTTATATTCACCATAATAACATTCAGATATACCTCCATTTTCGTTTGGTGTAATATTCCAATAATCATATATAAATCCTGCTAATAAATGTTGAAATTTCCAATGTGTTCGTTTGGTTAACCCTGATAAATGATAAATCGATGATGCTTGTTTTGCTGATATACCTTGTTTTTTTGTAAAACATATCATGAATAACATTTCTGCTATATGATTTTGAATCCTATTTTTCCCACCGTGCTTTTTTAAATTATTAATTAAATATTTGTACATTCCATTGGTTTCTGGTATAGTATTTTTGTTTATTAAATTAATTTCATCGTCTTTATCAATGAAATAGCTAATTGATTTTATATCTTTCATTTTATTTGGATATTTTTTACAACAACATTCACTGCATAAATTATTAAAATTAATATTTGCATAAAAATCTTTACACAAATAACATTTGTTTAAATCGTAAGTTGTTCCGCTCCTTGTTTTCATAATGATTATTGATGTATATAATCATTATGATTTCTTTTCAATTTTTTTACACATCGAAATTATTATTACCCCGACTATTCCGATCAATATATAATAAAATAAATAATTTATATTTGATTTGATAAATTTTTTAACAAAAAAATCACTAAAACCAAACGCACATACATAAATAAAAACCCAACCGATATCTTCGTAATTAAACATATACTATATTATGATATTTTATACTTGAATGATTCATAATTCAAATAACACTACGCGATTAAAGTTTTAAGTATAAATTATATGACCAAACAAATCCCATTATATATATTGGGGATCCTATGATAATATTCAACGTGGGATCAACTAAACACGACAAATAAAAAACATATGAAATGATAAATATGCGACAAAAAACATAAGAAATAAATTGTATCATGCTTAAGATTTTTTTTATATTGCCAGTTATTTTCATTTTAATACAATAATAAACTGGAAAATAAAATATATTGGACAATTCGCCAACGATGTAATAATATGAACCGTAAAATGATAAATTATATTGTAATAATCCAAGAGTTAGTATATGATGCAGTAAAAATACATTATCAAACATATTATAATTGTAATTATTAATTATACGTATCAAATCATAACTATAATATGATGTGGAAATTATATAAGCCATTTCCAATGATTGTTGATGTTGAAAAATTAGATAGTATAAAATATTTAGATTTACTATATAACAATGTAACCCTGGAATATAAAGATTTTCCAATAATTTACTGTATAAAATATATTTTTCTCTATTTTTAGAACTTGATTTGAAGCATTTTCTACCAATATTATTGCTTATGTTAAATAATAATATACCTATTAAAATTTTAAAATTCATTTAATAATAATAATGTAAACATGTTTAAATTATTTATAAAAATGTTTAAAGTGAGTTTAATATAAAATTATATACATGATATTTTATGTACATATGACCAGGTGATATTTTTTGTTGATTAATAAGTTTTAAAATTAAAAATAAAAACTACATGTTTTATATGTTTGATCCAAATTATATATGTTTATTTGGTTTAACTCCGTTTTTATTTTCATCGATCTATAATATTAATAATATTCATAGTTTATTTATATTAATTTTTGGTATATTATTTCATACAAATAAAACTAATAATTATTTTAGAACTTTAGATATTATACAATGTTTTTTGAATGGTGGAATGGTTTTTTATTTAGATCCTGATGCTAGAATTTATGGAATATTATCATTGTGTTTGTATTTAATTAATACTAAATATTTTAACCGTAATAATTACATACATACATTAATTCAATTATCAGCGTGGCGTGGTATTTGTGTATATGAAAACAAATTAACTAATTAAATGTTGGCCAGGTTTTTTCTTCGTCATCGGACTGTTGTTTTTTTTCTTGTAATTCCAACGTAACTTCTTTTTTTGTTGTATTTTCATCTGGATTTTTATTAGAGCTATCACCAAAACCAATTGTTTGCGTAAATGAACTAAGAAAACTGGTTCGTTCTTTTGTCCTTTCTCCTTTTGGCAATTTAATCTTCGATATGTCTTGTTTCTTCATAACCTGCGTAGATTTATCTTCGTATTGTGGAGATTCTTCATAGTAGTATTTATATCCAAATGTTGCAGCAGCCAAAGTTCCTAAAATTGTTGAAACGAGCATTATTTTTTTTGTATTATCTTCCATTATATGTAATATATATATATATATTTTTTTAAAGTTGTTTTTTTATTAAAAAATATCTTTTGTATTTTTTTTTACCGGTTTTATCATAACCATCACTCTTTCGTATTGGATCCATAAGGTATCCATTAACTTTTAAGATCTGGCGAATCAAATTTAACATGGGCCATTTTTGGGTAAGTGTTGCATTATTTTGTAAAGATGTTAATGATGATGAACTATATATTTTTTTTATATTTGGCAATTCTTTCCACATTTTTTCATAGTTATCATCATCGTTGCGTATCAAAATATCTCTAGGTATCCATAATCCATTTAATTCATTTTCTTCGCTAATATTTTCAAAGCAAGGACATAATTTTAATAAATTTAAAATTTCAGTATCCATTTAATAATAGTATATATATTATGTAACTTAAAAAAACGCACTATTTCTTTAAATATATAAATTATATTATATAAAAAACTAACTTAGGGAATTTTATTATTTTTCAGAAAGTTTTTTGGAATTGTTTGATTTGGACATTTTATAAATGTCCAGATATGCATATATGACTAAAGTTATATGAAAAAACGTGACATTTCTAATTTACATCATATTAATCACAAATAGAAAAAAACCAATGAAAAGTATGTAGGGTTCTTATGGTAAGGTACTATTTATGTAAAAAAACCTAAAATAATGCACATTTTCAATTAAAACTAAATGATAACAAAATGGTAACTTTTTGTCCGGAAAATTAAAATTATAAATAACCATATGGTTTGAGATGGTATTCAATAAGAAAATAAACGAATGTGTGGATATATTCTCCTACAATATCAAAAATGGTAACTAAATGATAACTATTTGTCCGAAAAATCCGGAAAAAACATCATTACAGTTTAGGAACAACTTAAAAAAAAATAAACAATGAAAATGAAAATATGTAGGTAAAACTCCGGACAAATAATTAATAAGTAAATAAAAAAATTGGTTTAGCGGATTTTCGTGTTATCATATATAAGATAACAAAATGTCCGCAAAAATCCGGAAAGAATATTCATGTACAATTTGTGATTATTATACACGTGATAAGAAAGATTGGATGAAACATATTTCCACACGTAAACATATAAAAAATCACAAAATGATAACAAATGATAACGAAATGATAACAATACCAGTAAAAAACGTTGATTTTGTGTGTAATTATTGTAATAAAACTTATAAATATAAGAGTGGATTATCACGCCATAAGAAAAATTGTAAAAAAAAACACAAAAATAATATTGAAACTATAATAAAAAAATCCGCAAATAAATCCGCAAATAATTATAATCCTGATATGGTTAAAACATTAAATGAATTTCTATCGTCCGATAAAAAGAAATTGGAAATGATGGAACAATTGATAAAACAAAATGAAGAATTATCAAAGAATGTTGGAAATAATAATAATAATAAAATATCGATCAATGTTTTTTTGAATGAACATTGTAAAGATGCAATGAATTTAACTGATTTTGTTCAAAAAATAGAAATCTCGAATGAAGATCTTTTATATACTCAGCAATATGGTTATGCTGAAGGAATTAGTAATATATTTATGAAATATTTAACAGATATGAAAACTACCGAACGACCTATTCATTGTAGTGATAAAAAGCGTTTGCAATTTTATATTAAAGATGAAAATAAATGGCATCAAGATAAAAATAATAAAATAGATAATACGATTCAAGCAATTTCAAACAAACAATTGGGAAAAATAAAGGAATGGGAAGAACAACATCCAAATTATTTAAATGATGAAAGTTTATTAAAAGAGTGGCACGAGATAGTAAAAAAATCAGTTGGTAGTTATGATGCACAAGAACGAATCGAAAATCATAAATTAATCAAAAAAAATATTTCGGGAAAAATTTTAGTCAAATCAGCATTAGACACTAGTGAAGAATAAAATAAGTATATAATTTATGTATACTGGCATATTTAGAGAGAAAAAAGGATTGACAAATATTAAAAGAAAACCTAGAAAAACGCGTATAAAAAACCGCCAAATAATACCCATACCTATGATTAATACTATAAATGAAAATAAAAAAATAAAAAAAAGAAGAAAGACAAAACCAAAAAAAAATAAAAAAAATAAAAAAAAGATTGATGACCATCAATTACATAATTTTCAATTACCTTATTTGAATTATGATTTTCCTTTAAAAAATACAAATTTAAATAAACAAACAATTAATTTTTTACATGTTCAAAAAACAGGCGGTAGAAGTTTAACACAATATATAAAAATGAAACGATTGCCCATATATTGCAATCATTATATTGTAAATGTAAATAAACCTTTGGATAATTTATTCTTTATTATAAGAGATCCTATAACACGTTATATTTCAGGATTTAATCATATGTTTTTTATTGTTAATGTGTTAACATCTCATTGGTCGGAAATATATGGAGATAAAGAACAATATAACTTTTTTTATAAACATTTCCCAACACCTAATATTTTAGCGGAATCACTAACGTCATCAGATTTAATGAAAAGAAACTTAGCATATCAAGCTTTTAAATATATAAATTGTATAAAAAATGGATATGATATATGGTTTGAAAATATAAACTTAAATGATATACAATATATATTGAGATTTGAAAGATTACAACAAGATATCAATAGTGTATTTTGTAACAAAAATAATATTTCTCCATTCCATTTATCCAATTATGATACAATTGGGAAGAAAAAATGGAATCAAGAAAACTTATATATGAAATATCTAAGTAGCGTTGCTATAATAAATTTAAAAAAAATATACATAAACGATTATTATTTTATAGATCAACTGATAAATGTGGGATTATTGGACAAAACATATAAAAGTTTATTAATATAATTTTTTGTATAATACTATATTAATGGATGCTTCAAAAAATTTAATGGAAGAAAATAAAAAAATAGTTGAAATGGAAGAACAAAAAAAACCAATGTTAAAATTAGAAAGACCCATGTTTAATAAAAACAAATTACCAAAAAATTTAAAAAAGAAAATTATAATTGATAAAAAAGGAAAGGTAAAATTAGATATACAAGAGTTACCAATAGAAATATTAGATATAAGCGACGAAGATGGTGATGATGATGGATATCAAAAAAAAGAAACATATATTAGTTTACGAAACAAAATAAATTATTTATATTATGATTCAAATGAATATTATTCTTCGGCAATGGATATATTGGCAAGTTATGTAAAAGGTCAAAAATTAATTTATATGGAATCAAAACATTACTGTGAAACTAGACTGGATAAATTAATGCTGCCTGCTATATTTTTATCTGCAACCGCATCTGTTTGTTCTAGTGCTTTAGATGGTTTTTGGTGGGACTCGTTAGCAATAAGTATATTAAACGCATTTATTAGTTTTCTTTTAGCGGTCGTAAGTTATATGAAATTAGATGCGCAGGCTGAAGCACATAAAATTACATCTCATCAATACGATAAGTTACAATCGATGTGTGAATTTTCATCTGGGTATTATTTATTATTTGGTGATAATGACGATAAAATTAGAAGTCAGAAAAGTGATCATGTTCAACCACTTGAAAAGAAAATATCGGATATAGAAACCAAAATTAAAGAAATTAAAGAAAACAACCAATTTATAGTGCCACGTAAAATTAGATATCAGTATTCGATAATATACAACACTAATGTATTTTCAATTATAAAAAAAATAGAAAATTGTCGCAAAGAACAAATAACCAAAATGCGTGATGAAATTAATACAATAACATGGTTAAAGAAAAAAATAAAATGTGAAAATATAACTTGTAACAATAAAAAAGAAATAGAAGAAAGAATATTTATGTGTTATGAAAAAAAAAGATATTTGACAAAAAAAATATTATTATTGAAAAACGCTTTTACATTAATTGATGATATATTTAAATGTGAAATGGAAATTGCGGATCATAAAAGAAAACATACTTTTTTGGGTGTTAGATGTTGTTGTTATAAAAAAGATAAAAGAAATCCTTTGGCTTTAAACGAATTTACAAGATATATAATGGATCCATTTAAAGATTTAGATGAAAAAAAAAAGGCAATTGAAGAAGCAGTTGAAGCAGTCTGCAAAGATATTTCCAACAATAAAAGTATAATGAAAAAGATAATGAAACGAAAATCGATGGCTAAAATTGAAACCATAATCGATGATGATTATGATATTCCGAAAAAAAGTATTTGTTGCTGTTAAATATTTAGACGTGTGAGTATTTAAATATTTAATATTTTTATTATTTATAAGGAAATGTCAAAACCAATTTATACACGGTTGCAAACACTAACGGGGACAAAAATCGTTTTACATTTTTCGTTACCCCTGGCTACAAATACGAATATTGATAAAAATGATTTTCAATTGTTTTTGGGTGGTGTTAGTAAAACAATTGATAGTGTATTGACGAATGCTGGATATTTAATTATAGATCATTCAGAAACAATAACAAATCCAAAATTGATAAGAGTATCTTATACAAAAAATGGGGATAGTAGTAAAAATATAGCAGCATCCGGTACAAATGGAGGTGGTGTTGTAGATAGTTTTTCAGCAGTTGATAATTTACCACCTAGAGTAGTTCAACAGACTATTAGTTCTTCTAGTACAATTGATTTAATTTTCGATGATTATATAGTTGATAATGCTAATATAGATAGTGCTGATTTTGATTTTAAATTAGATAATGTTTCAAAAACCATAACGAACGTAGCGACTACTGATGGAAGAGTCGTTGTTTCTTTGAGTGCTGGTGGAACTACTTGGACAGAAGATACCTCTGTTGGTGCGACCAAAGATTGGTGGGCTATTACCTCATCGACAGATGGAACAAAGATGGCGGCGATTATGTCTAGTGGCAACATATGGACCTCCAGCAACAGCGGTGCGACCTGGACGGAAGATACCTCTGTTGGTGCGACGAAATATTGGGGGAGTATTACCTCCTCGGCAGACGGAACGAAGCTGGTGGCGGGTGAGCAAGGTGGCAACATATGGACCTCCAGCAACAGCGGTGCGACCTGGACGGAAATTACATCCACTGGTGCGACGAAAGCTTGGTATGGTATCACCTCGTCGGCAGACGGGACGAAGCTAGCGGCGGTTGCACAAGGTGGCAACATATGGACATCCAGCAATAGTGGTGCGACTTGGACAGAAAATACATCCATTGGTGCGACGCATAATTGGTGGGGGATTACCTCTTCGGCAGATGGGACAAAGATTGTGGCAGTTGAAAACAATATATGGAGATCCAGCAACAGCGGTGCGACCTGGACAGTAGATACCTCAGTTGGTTCTACGAAAAGTTGGCGTAATGTCGCCTCCTCAGCAGACGGGACAAAGATGTGGGCCACAGTAATGTGGGGTAACCTATGGTCATCCAACGACAGTGGTGCGACATGGACCGAAAATACATCCACTGGTGCGACAAAAGGTTGGTGGGGTATCACTTCGTCGGCAGATGGAACAAATCTAGCGGCAGTTGTGACTGGTGGCAACATATGGACATCAAACGATAGTGGTACGACATGGACCGAAAATACATCCACTGGTGCGACTAAATCTTGGCGGGCTATTACCTCGTCGGCAGACGGGACGAAGCTGGGAGCGGGTTATCTAAATGGCAACATATGGACAGCAATAAAGGAACTACCAACAACAATTTCTAATATTGAACTAGTTGATATTACATATACAAAAAACGCAACATCAAGTAAGAATATTGTTGATGAAGCTGGAAACGCGGCAGAAAATTTTTCTTCATTTGGACAGAGTAATGAATTTAATGAAAATTATATAACAAATGAGGCTAGCCAATGGCATTTTATTACATTTAATAGAAATAAAGGAACTAGTAGCGATGAGTTAAATAGTGGCAATTTTGTTTATAATACAGAAGGTTCTACAGAAGATACCAATTTTGGACATAAATTTATTGTTGGTTATAAAGAAGCAGGTATGTCTTCAGGAATTATTGTAGGTAATTCTTATTTAAAAACCAATATAAATGATTATGGTGCCTTTATATTAGATAATGGTAGTTCTATAAATCCGGTTAAGATTGAAAATGGAAATAATATTATGGTTGGAGCAGGTTCTTATACAACAAATGGAAGTAAAATGGTAAAAAATCCACATTTTAGATTTGCGTTTAATCCAATGACATATAAATATGCTTGGTATTATGCAAGTATGTGGGTACAACCTTCATACAGTGATAATACAAGCATTAACAATTTAAGAGATAATCATTTATTCCAACAGTTATGTTGTGGAACTTATATACCAGGTTCGGCTGATTTATTTAAATTATGGGGCGATAGTACGAATGACCTTTACACGTCTTTAAATACTGGATTAACACGTTCTGGAACCGAAACACATAAAAGTTTGGATGAACAGTATTCAAAAAAAATTAGCGCGTCTTTTGCAAGTCATAATGGATTTAAACCAATTTCGTATTACGATGATTTAGATTTAAGAAGTTGGGTATATCATGCTTATAATGGATCTTGGGATGGAAAAACATTAGTTTTTAGCACTCATAAAACAGGCGATACAGCAGCTGGTTATAATGGTGTAAATCAAAAAAAAGTATTGATAGCAGATTTCGATGGAACCCAAAATATTTTTAATATAAATTATACAACATTCATTGAAGAGCAGTCATTATATATGGGCACTGGTACAAATCACATAACAGTTAAAGATGATTGGATGGCTATTTACTGGAAAGGAAGTGGAGCAAATCATACACGTATTTATAAAAAAACAAATGGTACTTGGAACGCAACGCATCATAGTTTTGTAGCAGGAAGTCAACCAAAATTATATAAAACAAAAACAGGAGAGTATTATTTGTTAACAAGCTCGACTAGACATTATTACAATTCAAATACTGATAGTTGGGATTCACATTCAGAAATGACAGTATCATTAGGAAGCATGGAAAGTGATAAAAATGGTTTTATACCAAAAAGAATTATTACAAATATCTCAACTCGTAAAATATATGTTTGGAGTGATGTAAATGAAACATATAACGAAGTAGATATATTGGGATATACAAATTCGTGGAACAGTGCTGCTGCTGATGATAGTCCTGGATTTGGATTGAGAGTTGCTATATGGAATGATGACAATATAACAGTTATGAAATATGAAAATGGTAAATTTGTAAATGAGGAAAATGGATTAATAAGAATTCCCATAAGCTCGGCTCATAGTATATATTTTAAAAAAAATACAATTGTATATCGTACTTGGTCTAAACATATTAAGATGTATAAAAAAATTAAAAATCATTGGATATTAACAAATGAGATTATGCATACCCCAGGACCATATGGTGCTATGGGAATACACGTGTGTAATAATAAAATGGTACATTTTGATCATGAATCGGGTGGTTATGGTTCTGGTGCTCAATTTCAACGCGTAGGTTCTGTTTCTTATCTTGAAATGTCTTCGGATTATTCACCAGAATTTTGTAATGCTATTGTTCCAGCAGTTATAAATAATGTTACGGATACAACAAATACAAAAATAGGTGTATATTTTTCAGAAGACTTAGTTAAAAACAAACATATTGATAAAAATGATTTCACAGTTAATGTTAATGGTGTTTCGGCAGTAGTATCTACAGCTGAAATAATTGATGGTGATGTTATTTTAACGATGTCTAGTGCTATAACGAATGGTCAAACGGCTACGATAAATTATACAGCGAATAGTGATGATATGAAAAAATTAAAAGGATATGGAACAAAGTATATTAAAAGTTTTTCAAGTGAAGCACAAGAAAATGTATATTTAACAGCAGCAAAAGGATGGGGAGATCAAACATATAATACACCATACGGAGAAACAATCACAGAATTAAGGACTGGTGGAGGCTCGTTTCATATAGCAGAAAAAAGAAAATTAAATGGAAATAGAATATATGCACCACAAGCAGCAAAAAGTGTTGTAGTTTCTTTTGATATAACACGTGAGAAATTTGATAAAATAGAAACACAAAGTTATTTTGAAGGTGGGAGTAATAAATTTCCAACCGGGGTAAGTATGGTGTTGAAGCATGGTGATGCGTTATATGTAAATTCAACCACAAAAATATACAAATTTCTAGAAACAACATCCACTTGGTCAACTGTAATAACAAATTTATCATCACCAACCGATGGATTTATTTATAATAATAATTTTTATTATGTTACAAATAGTTTAACCAGTATACAAAAATTTGATCCAACGACGGATACGTTATCTACTGTTACAATTAGCGGAACCCCGCCTAGTTTATCTGGTTATACTATAGTAGTATGTCAAAATGACAATGAATTATATTTTTATGCAAATAAGTATGATAAACAATCCTTTTTATATAAAATTGATTTGGGAACAAATAGTGGTTCGCAAATTGTTTATACTACAAATGATGATGATATAGGTTATGATTCAACAAAAGCATCGACAAATTCTTATTTTTATGGTGTATTCAATCCTGCTATATTTTATCATGGTGGAAATGTTTATTTATTTGGTGGACAACGTGGATATAAGAAGAATAATGTTTATATTGGTCAGCTGAATGTAAATACAATTTTTAAAATAAATGTATCTGATAAAATTATATCAAAGGTTAATTATCATGGTTATTTTCATCAAACAGCATTTACAAATTCACAACCAATAGTGATAAACGATGAAGTATATATTTGGTCACCTAGTATGAATAACACAGTATGGTTTAAAATGATATTTGATAAACATACGACAGGTGTAAAAAGTGTTACAAATAATGTAGGACTCATATATAAAACGATGACAGTTAGAACGCTTGATCAGAGTGATTCTACAAGTGGTACTAATAGAGTATATAAAACGGCAGATTCAATAATGATGTATGCAGTTGGAAACGAAGAATCTTCCAACGATGAATTTATTACACAAGATAAAATTTGGCCAGCGTTTAGTTGGCAACATTCGTATGGTTCAAAAGGCGCTGCTTTATCTACAGAATATAAAATAAAAGATAAAAATGGAACAGATAAAACCAATTCTATATTAAATCAAAACGTAACTCAAAAATATTTCACAACATTTTCTTCTTCACAATTTAAAGTAATAACCCCTAACGCAGGATTAGTAACAGATGGTATAAGTATAGATGAAATACGAGCATTTGGAACAGGTAAAGGTTGGTTAGATGGGGGTAGAACAGGCGAAATGAGTTATGTTTTAATAAGTACAAAGGCACATGCTGCTATGAAAAATGCTGGAGATCAAGTAGATGTTTATTTTAGATTTCCAAAAACAACAAAACCAAAATATTGGATAAAAGATATGTATGAAGTTGCTGGTCAAGATTATTATTATATATTTATGTTTACTGCTGAAAAAGTTTCAGGTTCTAAGAATTTTGACAGTTGGATGACATGGGAATATCAATATGATATATTACCTGAACAGGAACCAGTATTATCTAATTGGACACCTCAAATAGAAAACGCATATGTTCAGCCTGGTAACACTTATCAATTAATATTATTATTTGATACAATAATAGAATATCCTGCAACATTAGACGCAACATTATTTACAGTGAAAATAAATGGAACAAGCATTTCTGTAACAAATGCTATTTTACATTCCGAAATTGATAAAAAAAATAAGATAACAATTACATTGGGTATAGCTCCGAATGTTGGAGATACTATGACAGTTAGTTATAGTAAACCAACAGATGCTGCTAAAAAAATAGGTGCATCAAATACTCGTTCAATAGATAGTTTTACAGATGTATCTGTTCGTGCTCAAACATTTAAATATATGAGTAAAGGATTAAATTATAGATATTGGAGTTTTGGTAGTAGTAATATGGCGAATGGATTATTTTATGGTCTGTGTCGTGGGGCTGGTTCATATATGTACGTAGGCGATGATAATGGATATGATCAATATTATACGGGAACTGTGGGAAATCAAAATCATTGGCCAATTTATAGGTTCAGCCAACTATCAAATGGTTTTTTAAATGCTCTGTCCTTTATTGATTTTAAAGATAAAAATGGAAACGTTAGAAATGATTTTATAATGGCACCTAAAAATTTTAATGAAATTTCTGCAGATTATATCGCGCGTGGTGGTAATTTTGGAACAGGTTTTGATTCATCACACGGGGGTGCTGTATATTTAAATGTATTTCCAAACGCAGGTGGTTCTTCTGGTTCTGCTGGTGGAAATAAAAGCGAGGGAGATTGGAATAGTTATACTGGTGGTAGTCAAGTAGTAATTATGTGGAATGACCCAAGAGATATATATGTATATTTTAGAGCTAAAAAAACAGCACCAGCGTGGAATAATGTAAATAGTCAATTAAAATTAGAAAGACCAGATGATAGTGTTAATTATTATATGTTAATGTTTCATGGAACATTTAAAAAATATGATACAACAAACCGGGATGTTCGTTCCATAGGTCAAATGATAGCATCGTGGGATGCGTTAAATTCTAGTCATTCAACTTATACATGGAACGGTAGGAGTGGTTCGGATGATCTTTCACGAGAATTGCGAAATAAAAAAGCACCTAAAAATGTATATGATATAACAGAATTCGCTAATTCGAGGTTATATTCGCCCACATCAACTCCTTGGAGAGATTTGGAAGCATCGGATGTTGGACATATGGGAATGTATGATAAAAATCATAAAAAAGTTTATAATGGCAAATTTCATATAATAGAAACAGGAAACATGGGTGTTCCTGCAAAACCAGATACATTTGGTCCTTCACCAAAAAAGGCATATTTACACAATATAAATCATAGTCAAATTATGTTGTATTTTGATGAATTCTTATCAGATGGATTGGCATTGGATAAAAATAATTGGATTATTAAAATAATAACTAGTGAAGGAACCAGTAATGCGAAAATTACTGGTATAAAATACGAAGCGAATTTTATTTTAATCAAAATAGAAGAAATTGCACAAACATCAAATGTTGTAACAGTTTCGTATACTGCACCAACTAACGTATCTAATGCATCGTTAAAAGATAATAAAGGCAATTATGTTGCAACTTTTGTTGATTTTTCGATAGAAAATAATTTACTTGTTCCGGGTTCTATATTAAGTGCGGAAACCTTTGATGGTGGTCGTAAAATAAAAATATTAATGTCAAAAAATTTTAAACTTACAGATTATTTTAATTTTGTTAGCCCTATGCATTTTTCGGTAAATGGAACATATAGTGGTTCAGTATCTGTTAGTGATGTAATGATTAGTGGAGGTTATGGATCTACAGCAGCTACGGGTTTAGAACCAAACCAAATAGTATTATTAATGTCATGTATATTTGTAAAAGGTGAAACAATAAAATTTAGTTATGTTCCGCATTCACAATATAATGTATTGTTAAAAGATTTGGATGGAACACCAATGGTTGGAATGACTAATATTCCAATTGTTAATAATTCGACATATGAAATAATATCAGAGTTAACTTGTAATGCTAATAGTAGCAATGGTGGTTCTTTAGAATTAGGCAATTCTTTTAAAGTAAATATAAATAAAGAATCCGATGTTGGAGAAACACTTGAGTGGAATGGAAATAACAATTTCACATCCAATATATTATGGAGTTATGGAAGCACTCCGTGGACAGTGGCAGATAAGATAACAAATCCTCAAACACGCAATAGTAATGGTACAAGTTTATATACAGTTCAAGAAAATGATTATTACATTCCACATTCCACTACATCCAATGGCATTAAACACGCTATAGAAGGAACTGCTGGATATAAAGGACATTGGTTTCAATTTGATATGGGTAGTGTAATGACAATAGATAATTTATGGATGTTAAATGGATATTCCACAAATCACATATATAGAATAAAAGAATTTGTAGTTTGTGGTAGTAATGATTTTGCGGTTACGGATACTACGTATCCATTTGTTTATTCTGGAACGTGGACATATATTGATACGGTTGATAATGTAAATAATTTAATGCCAGATACGGTCAGTTACCTCACGGCACAGGAAGATTTAGTGAACATTAAATTTAATTCAGCATCATATCGTTATTGGAGAGTGGTTGTAACAAAACAAATTGGAACTGCTTCTAGGATTGATATGTACTTTTGTAGTTTACCCAAACAAGTATCATACGCAATAAATGTAATTTCAAAAAATGCTACTGATGATTATAAACATCGTGCTGCTGGAAATATAATAAACATTGGACAAGAGAAATTAAATTATATAACCGACGAAATGATACCGCATACGGGATGGTCGGTCAACGATATACAATTTAAAGCAATATATGCTGAAGAAAATGGACCATTTAATTTGGCAGCACTTTATGGAGTTAAATATTATTTGGGATATACAACAACACCAGTATATACTTCAAGTTCATATTTTCAACCGTCACATATTTTTATAGGATCACCCTGGAAAGCGTTTCAAAATAGTAAAACAAATCACCTAGAATCATCTAATAATTATATGTGGGCAAGTACGCACTCTGGTAGTTATAATGGTTCTGGAGATTATACTGGTAATCATAAAACAGGATCAAATGATTATGAAGGCGAATGGTTGCAAGTTGATTTGGGAGAAAGTAATAAGATTGATTCAATTATTATATATCCAGGGACTGGTTCATATGGTTCTAACTATTTTAAAGATTGTAAAGTATTTGCCAGTAATGATGATACAAATTGGACAGAAGTATTGGATATTAGTGGTTTAACAAATCTTGATTGGGTGAGTGGAGGGGTAAAAAAAAAAATAGGACCATATAATTTAACAAATCAAACCTGGAGATATTGGAGATTGGTTATTAACAAAACAATCAATCATACACGCGTTTATGTGGGTGAATTTATGTTAATGGGTAATATAAATGTTACATGGAAAAAACATTTATTCAATTATTATAGTGTTGTTCAGAATAAATGGTTAAAATTAGGTAAATTATCAGGAGGTTATTATCTTATCAATGATGGAATTGCTTCGTTTTCTTCCATATATCAATCAACAAATTTCAATAGAGCATTGGATACCACCGTGTCCCCAGATTTATCATATCCTTATGGTGGTACTGCTGATGGTCCGTGGGGTTGGTGGAGTGGAACAAAACCAAGTGCATCTACAGAAACAACAGATGGTTATAGTGGCGAATGGTTGCAATTGGAAAATACGTATAAAATAAAAGTAGAAAAAATATCAATAATATCACAGGGTTCCGCATCAACACCTTATAAAAGTCAAGTACAATCCGAACGTTTGCCAAAAAATTATAGGATATACGGTAGCGATGATAAAGTATCTTGGACGATGTTGGTGGACGAAACAAATTTAACAACAGATGATTGGCAAGTGGCCAATACAATTCAACCAAGCGCATCTTATGTCAAGCCTAGAATTCATGTTTTTAATGCTCTGAAAGAATACAAAGTGTATAGATTAGTAGTTAATGAATGTATTGGTGATTACCGTGCGGCAATTACACGAATAAAATTTTTCACACCCATTGATCAGACAAACGATACCTTCCAAAATTTTAAACAAAGTAATTATAATTCTCCACAGAGTGGTGGTGGTGAAATAAACGCATCATCAATGGTACATAGTTTAAATACTAGTATTTCGAAATTATTACCTGTATTGCCTGTTTATAAAAAAATGACTATAAAACCAAAAAATTGGACGGTAGGCCAAGATCCAACGTCTGTAGCTAATTTAGATGGTATAAAAATAGGCAAAACTAATTTAAATTTGAGATTTAATTATAATAATGCTACAAATCTTCCAGAATTAGTTGGAAATGTAGCTGGTCTGCCTAGCGAAAGTATTTTTTCGGATAATAATATATATATAGGGAAAATCAAAACAACAGTGTATCGTTATCCATATTATGGAACCAGAAAGGAATTTAAAGTTTCACCTAGCACAATGAATTTATATTATGATAAAGAATTTGTATTTTATTTTTGGGCAGGAGATGCTGATGCTGCTGAAAACAAATATCATATATTTTTTAGTAAAAAAGATACACCCACAGGACAACCAGAGTATTTTGAATGGATGAATTATAATTATAATTTACATGGTAATTATCATGGAAAACCGTGGTTTCGTGGATTTCCTGTAAAATCATTAACCCTGACAGAACCTAAAGAGTTTACAGAATTTAACCTTGCTGTATCGACAACCGCATTACAAACAATGAAGAATATTAGTATATACGGAAATTTTAAAGGAAGACAATCGGCGTGGAGTTATACTGGTGAATTTTCTTCAGGATGGAAAGATCAAGATTGGTTATTAGTAGATGGTAAAGATGCACATTTGGTTGGTTATGACGATAATGAACAACTGATTTTTGATAGTGATTCGACGGATAGTTGGGATAGGATAAGAAAATCGGAAATTGAAACTAAAGAAATGTTACCAACATTAGCTGATCCATCTATACCTCAAAGACCATCCGTTTCAAAAGCAGAATTAAATGTTTCTAATAAAGTATTAATTACCTTTACAACAAATGTAGTATTGGGAACACCGACATTAACTGATTTTAAAGTGAAATTAAATAACAAACTATTAATACTTAGTAATGTAGTATTGACAAGCGGAAAAATAGAAATTACTATGGTGCGGTCGGTTATTCCACATTCAGCTGAATTTCCACAAGTAGTTACGGTATCTTATGTTAAAAGTGAAATTCTAGAACAACAAATGGGTGCATTATTGCCAGTTGATACTTTTATAGATACATCTGTAAATAATAACTTAGCAGTTGAAGCTGTGAATGAAGTTACTCCAACCGCTGAAAATGCTGGAATAACAGCAATAGCCGTTACAACAAAAACAGAAAGTTTGATTCCAGCTAATACTACACGTAGTTCTTCGGGTAAATATGAATTTACAAATATAGCACAGAGCATTGCTGTTGTTGCAGATGATACGCCTAGTAAAAAACGATTGAGAACCAAAAAATTTATAAAAGCAATTTTTTCAAGAATTAAAACATTGGATAATACAATAAATACACAAACAGAAGGTATAAAAATTAATAGAGAAATATTAGCATTTCCAGACGAAGCTAAAAAGAAAGTTAAATCTGTAGTTAGAGTATTTGACGTAGGTTCAACTATAGATACATCTAATATTCCTGAGGAAGAAAGTGTATATATCCCATTGGAAGTAGGACAAGCCTGTACAATGGTAATAAATAGTGTATCGTATCGGTTTATAAAACAGAGTTCGGGGACATTAGTATCCCCCCCAATTAATAATAAATCAACATTTGCCGAAGGCGATATAGAAATAATAAGAGGAATGAGTATTGTATTTGGTTCGGTTTCGGTTCAGAGTGAACCTGCCGTAATTCATATACCAGTTATATTTGATTTATCTGGTAATATGGAAACATTTGTAAGTGGTGATCGTTGGAATCCTTTGTATAGTCATAGACATAGATTTGATTGTGGTGGTTTGGGTGTAGCCAATGTAACCGCTAATTTATTTAAAAATGCGTTTAGTATGATACAACAGAGATATGATTTTACAGTTACAGTGGTTAACGATAATGGACAAAATAAATTTGCGTTTGATGGAGTTATACATGATCAACTATTATTAACGTTGGCGCAAACATATAAATTTATACCTTCACCAACCGATTTATTTACGAATCATCCTTTGCGATTTAGTGTAACTAGCGATGGAACACATAATGGTGGGATACAATATAATACAGGAGTTACAACAACAAATACTGGTGATATTATGTTGTCATTACCATCCACATTAAACAATACAACCAATTTATATACGAATGACGCAAGTAACGCAAAAATATATTATTATTGCGATAGTCATTCTAATATGGGAAACTTTTTTGATGTAAGTGACCAACAAGCCATATTTACAAGAAACAGCGATGCTTCTTGTAATGCGCTTAGAGATTCTTTCACACAACAATTAACTACCGAAGGGGTATCAAATATTGTTCATGATATTAGTTGGAGTGATATTTATACACCAGAAGATACAGTTGACCAGGGTAATGCTATTAATGGATATGTTAAAACTAGAAATAATGTTGATTATACAAATCAAATAACGTCAACAGGAGGAAATAGTGTAGGAGAAATATTATTAAGGTATATGTCAACCCATTTAACAGGACATCCACTTGGACAATCATTTATTAAAAACGATACCGCATTTATAAATCAAATTAATGGTTTGGGGAATAATACCGCAAATATAGCAAATGTTTTAGTTGAGCAAATGAAATTAGGATTAAGTGAGAATGGAACAGCAGGTGGAGGTAATTATGTTTTGGATACATTATTTAAACAATTAAAGAAGCAAGATCCTGGAAGATGTGGATTGAGCGATACAAAAAAAGATTTTCCATTATTGGCAGGAGACAAGGTTATAATATATATATCAGCAAAAATAAATGTAGCTGCAGATATAAGCAAATCTGTAGATAGCGCAAATATCGCAATCGCAATGACAAATGAGGTTTTCCCAAATAATAAATATCCTTACATGGACGATGCTACTGGTGTTTTGGACGCTGGTACTTGGATGATTACCTTAACGATAAGTTAAATATTTAGTTAAATATAATATTAAATATTTAATATTTTTAAATATTATAAGGAATGGGTGACATAACATCTCCTACGTTTTTGAATGGTTCGTTGCAGTTAGTAACTGGTGGCGACCCTAATAACAGCACTTCAGATACAAACGCAACAGACAATGACATTATTCATGGTTCTGATATTTCATCGAATGATTATGCAGGAAGATTTATAGCAGTAAGCGATGATTATTTATTTGTCTCAAAAAATCCATCAACCGGAACTAATAATAATGTTGATGATTTGGTTAGTAGAAGTTATATTACAGTATTTAGATTTAATGAAGATGGAACACAAACACAAGTGACTACAATACCTCAACCTACACAATATGAACCAACATCGTCACACGGTTATTCTAGAACATGGGTAGGTTCGATGAGTGTTGATAAAGATTATTTATTGGTTGGTTGTCCAAATCATAAAATGTTACGTCCATCTGATAATGTAGCAGTATCTTATAGCGGTGCAATAGCAATATATAAAAGAGATATAGGTGCTGAAACATGGTCTTTGAAACAGTTTATAGAAGAACCTAACGCACAATCCAGTGGATATTTTGGTTTAGCGGTAGCAATTAGTGATGGTTATATGGCAGTAACAAATGGAAATAGGATAAGCAATAACACAACTGTCACGCGAGATACCGTAACTAATTATGATGGTTCAGTATTTATTTATAAAAAAGATAATGCTGAAAATTGGAATTTATTGGATAGAATTAGACATCCACCAGCGGAAAATAACATGAATAATACTAGTAATTGGGACGATCATTTTGGTAATTCTTTAGAAATGGATGGCGAGTGGTTGGCAATAGCGGACCCTGACAGAAAACAAAATTACAAATATAGTTCACATTGGTCGGATTATCAATTAGTTGGGCACTCAGGCAACATAGGTACTGTTTTTTTATACAAGAGAGATACAACATCTTCTACACATTTTGCATTAAAAAGCACGATTTTTCAAAAATCATCGGATCAACAAATATCTACGTTTGAAACCAGAACAAACTCATATAGTCCATCACATTCTAATTCGCATACCAATATGGGTGCTTTGGGATCTTTTGGAACGTCCATTAGTTTATATAAAAATACATTAATGGTGGGGACGAGTAGTTGGTACTGGAATAATTCAAATAGTACAGGAGCAATTTACATATATAATTTTAATAATCAATCGGGCATCGCAGATTTGGAATATATGTTTGGAGGAGATGCTGGTGATGCTATAGGCTTGTCGGTTTGTATTTATAAAAATCGTGCGATATGTTCTCGTTATTACAAAAGTATTTTAACCTTAAAAAAAATAAATAACGTTTGGAAATACCAAACTATGATAACGAAGAATGGGTGGTTTACAAGTAATTCTACAACGTATGGTGGTGGAACTGCGAATGGTGGTATATGGCATAGAAGTCTTAAATTAAATGATAAATCAATATTTACTGGAGATTTTGTTAGTGATATAACATATAACAATACAGGAGGAGTATATAGGTTTCCTTTTAAAGGTGATAAAAATCATTTAGTATTAACTTTTAATGAAAATTTACGACAAGATGTTAACATTGATAAAACAGATTTTGCTTTACAAGACAATTATATAAATAAACCTATTAGTAATACTAAAATAGAATCTGGTTTAGTAAAGATAGAACCTAAAACAGATATAGAAGACGAACGGTTAAAAAAATTAGCAATAACTTATACTAAAAATGCAACGAGTGGAACACCATTAGATGTAGGAGATACTGTTTCAATATTTACTACAGGTTCATCTCTTACATCTCCAACAACATACTTTAGACCAGAATATATGACACATGTTGGTTCAGATTATTATGTCACTGATCAAAATAATAATAAAATATGGAAAATAACATATGATGGTATTGTAACTCATTTTTCTGGTTCAAGTGCAACTTCTAGTTCTTCTGGAACAACAGTTGGAACGGCAACAAACGCACGTTATAATAACCCTTGTGATATTGTATCGGATGGCACATATTTATTTGTTGCAGATCATAATAATAATAGAATTATTAGAGTAGGATTGGATGGGACATCGGAGAATTTTGTAGGTTCAACTGGTAATTCTTCAGGTTACGTTGATGCAACTGGTACGAGTGCTAGATTTTATTATCCTAAAGGTTTGGTTATTGATAGTGCTAAAAAACATTTATATGTTTGTGATAATCAAAATAATAGAATTCGTAAAATTAATATAGAAACGAAACAAGTTACAACTATTGCGGGTGGAGGTCCTCCTGAAAACAGTGATGGTATAGGAGCGGCTGCTAAAATACCATATCCCAACGTATTAGTAATAACAAAATATGATAGATATTTATATGTTGGTGAATTTGGCTCTAAATTAAGAAAAATAGATTTAAGTGATAATAACGTTACTACCATAGATACATCTCCTTGGGGCGGTTCTCATCCTTATCCTACAGCAATAGATCTTAATGGCGAATATATTTATATAACAGGTGAATCCTATGAAGCGCATATTTATAGATTAAAGGTATCTGATGATACAATAACATTGTTTGCTGGTAATGGAAATGGAAATTCTGGAACTGTAGGTGCTTTATTATCGACTGAATTTAGTTACCCGGGAAAAAATAGAATATTTATAGATAATAATTTTAATCTGTTAATAACTGAAGAATTTAATAATAAAATTTTGAAAATAGCTTCAACCGGCGGATCTAAAAACATAATGGATATTGCTGGAAATGCTGTAGATAGTTTTACTCATAATTTTGATGATATTAAACCAACACATACAACAACCGAAATTGTTAGTGGAAGTTTTGCTTTATCATTTTCTGAGACAATAAAAGATAATGCAAACATTGACGCAAATGATTTTAGTGTAATATTCGAAGGAGTTGCTCAAACCATATCGTCAGTAGAAATATCTGATGGGAAAGTATTAATTGAACCCGAACCAGTTGTTACTTCTTATAGTGGAACGACATGGACACAAATTACAACAAGTCCTGTGCAAAATAGTTCTGCTTCAGAAACAGGAGCACCTACTGGTGCAACAAATCATAATGTTGAATATTTTAGTGGAGGTGATGGCTATTTAATAGTTATAGACGGTTGGAATTCATACGGTAGTTCAAGTGGGTCATATACTGATGATACTTTTGCATTAAATTTACAAACAAATCAATGGACAAAAATTGTAGATGGTTCTACTGGTCGTGCGTATTCTGCCTGTTGTTTATATGGAAATTTTATTTATAAACATGGTGGATATAGTCCTGGTAATGTATCTAAAACATATAAATTAGATTTATCAGCATTAAATACAAATAACACTAGCGCAAGTTTTTCTTGGACACAAGTTCACGATGGTTCTAATGGTCCTGGATATTTAAATTTACATTGTTTATTTCATGTACCAAATACAACAAAATTAATATCGGTTTGGGGGGCAAAAACAGGTAGCGTATATTCTGATGAAATTTGGTTATTCGATACTACAAATAATAGTTGGTCTGAAGTCACAGTAACTACTCCTTCTAGTAGTGTTTTAGTTGCTGGGTCAAGTGTTTTATATAATAATAAAATATATGTTGCGGGTGGATATAGTGGTGTGGCAGATACATCAACAACAAATGGGATAGTGAACACTGTTTTCGTAATGGATTTGTCAAATTTACTAACATCAAATGAAGTAAGTTGGTCAGAATTAACAACGACTGGCGTAACATTACAACCTTGGGCTAGAAGTGATCCTACTGGTTGGTTGCATGATGGTAAAATGTATGTATTTGGTGGTGGGAATTGGGATACTACACCTAGAACAGATTATGATATACTTAGAGTATTGGATTTAAATACTTATGAATGGAGTATAGCAAATGCTGATACTAAACCTAGTTCTAGATATGACGCAAATGGCGCTGTTGTTGAAAATAAACTAATATTTTATGGTGGTAATGATTATAATAGTTCAACAGGAAATCAGTTTGAGTTTGATTTATGGAAATATGAATTAACGGCTCAAACAAAAACAATTGAATTATGTGACGTAGAAATAACATATACAAAAAACGTAACATCAAATAAAAATATAACAGATCGTGCGGTTAATGCGGTAGATACCTTTACATATTCATCTACTAAAAGGGCAGCATATATTGATTTTAGTATAAAACATACATCTCTTAAAAGTATTTTGAATATAGGATTTACAGGATATATTCGTGATAATGCTAATATTAGTAAAGATGATTTTACAATAACATTAAATGGTAGTGTATTGGCTGCAAGTGGAATAGAAGAGGTAAAAACTGAAAATGGTGCAGTTTCAATTACATTAGCTAATAAAATTACCGAAGAAAAGGAGGAAGTTTCAATTGCTTATGTTAAAAGCGCAACTACCAATCAAAATATAATAGGAATGAATAATTTTCCGGTTAAATCATTTACAATTTTGGATACAGTTAAACCATTAATAAATGATATTTTCACGCATTATTCCACTATAACTGTTGGGACAGCCGTTGGTGGCCAAACATACCGCGAAACAAATAAATCATTTGTTCAAAATAATGGTAATGGTAAATTAGGACAATCTCGAATTGAAGCAGCCGGAGATTATATTATGGTCAGAGAATATGGTAATAAAAGAGTATATATTTATTATTATGATGGAACAGACTGGAATGAGCAAAAAGAAATAACATACACTGGTAGTTTTGGAAATTTTAATTTGACAGAAAATTATGCGTTTGTTAATTTTGTTGGAGCGGCTACTGATCGCGGCGAAGTTAAAGTATATAAAAGAGATGGAACCACATGGAATGATTTTCAAACCATAATACCTGGTGATTTAAGACCAAGTTATGTAAATTATAATCATCACAAGATTGGATCTGGTATACTAGCATATAAAGATTATTTAATATTGACGTGCATACCAAATGTATTATATACAATTACAAATGGTATATTTATTTTTAAAATGAAACCGGATAATAGTGCTTATGAAATACATTCAGTTGTTGCGGAACCTTGGATAGGGGTTCCTTTCGCGATTGGTGGTGAACGACACGATCAGGGTACTGGTGAAAAATCCAGCATGGCAATGAATGATAAATATTTATGTGTTAGTGTTTTATTGGATTTTTATAACAATACAAATAATAATTATGATAAGTCCGGACATTGTAATATATATAAAAAATTAGAAAATGGAATGGATGGTTGGATGTATTATAAAAGATTAGAACCGATATTAACATCATCTAATGCGTCTTATCCTAGTATTTTTGGTTGTTCTGTTAGAATGAATGATAGATTTTTAGTTATAGGACAAAAAAGTCAAAAATATGATACTTCAGTTTCTCATCAGGGGGCAGTTCATATTTATGATATTTATAATGATTTTAAGTTAGTTAAAACAATTTCTCCAGGATTATATTATGATTTTGGATTCAATACATATTTAAATAAAGATAATGTATTAGTTATTGGTGGGTCTCCAGGCAATTCTAATAAAGAATCTGCTATTTATAAATATAATGGCATCGATTGGGTAGAAATAAATAAGTTAAAAAAATTAGGTTATAATTTAGATAATTCTAATACTGGAAATGATTTTGGGTTTAGTTGTGCTATAACTAATAATACGGTTGTTGTTAGTGAACCATACGCCAATACCAATAAAGGAATAATTCATTCGGCAATATTAACATTGGCAGATAGAAAAATAATTGAAGTTTGTTTTACAAAAGCGATTTCAGCTAATGCAAATATTGATAAAGATGATTTTACGGTAAAAACAGACGGAGTTGCCAATCCAATAGTATCAATAACTATAAATAATGGCAAATTAAGCATAACAGTTACAAATAATATAGTAAATAAAAATTCTGTAGAATTAACTTATACAAAAAATGCGTCTGCATCAAAAAATATAAAATCAAATTCATTGGATGTAGAAAGTTTTGGAACAAAAGCAACTCCATCATCGTATACTTTACAAAATAAAAATTTTACGTTATCAGGAATGGATATAGTTAATAATAATAAAGTAAGAAAATCAAACGAACACGTGGACTTTCCTTCTAGTTGGCAAAGCCCAGATGATAGTGAGAGTTTGTATATGATCGGTGGCGATGATTTAATATTTACTTATTGTAAAAATACATCAAACTACCAAGATGAATATGGTGGAGATGGTTGGGGAAAATCAATTCCATCATCATATTCGAACTCAAGTTTTGTTATTATGTATAAAAAAATGAATAACGTTTGGACCAAATTACATAGATTTACAGGATGGAACAGAACTGGGTCCAATCAATATCCACATTTTGGTTACAGTATGGTATATTATAATGGTTATTTGGCAATAGGAGCTCCTGGGGATATGGGGGGTAATGGTCGTATTTATCTTGTGAAATATAATAGTACGATTAATTTGATGGAACAAGTAGGATATTACGATGGTTTTACGTCTGTATCAACGACGGGAGGTAATTTTGGACAGGCAGTTACTATGGATGATAAATATGTATATGGATATGGAACAGCCACTCAAGCTTCAGGAACAAAGGATTATGGTTTGTGGATTTTTAGTATAAATGATATGAGTTTAGTTTATCAAATACCTAATGTAAAAACGTCTATAAATGGATCACTCGGAAATTATACGGACGGTGATCTTCCTAGTTATAATAATATAAAATCTTTCAAAGTTAAAGATAATTATTATGTTATGACTACTAGAAAAGTTTCTAAGTTTCAAAGTCGTACAGGAATAGATACATATATAGTAATTCTTTTTAAAAAACACGAAATAAATGATACCTGGAGTTTATTTCAAATATTATTTCCTAGTAATGTAAATGCTTGTCCACATATTCATAATTCAGAATTTGGTGTTCGTGTACATTTGGGTAATCATAGGTCGTTAGCATTTAATGACGATTCCAATGAAATATATATAGGTGCTGTAAGAGATCCTACGTTTATACATTTAAACGGAATAAATAATTATGAACACGGAGTAGGTTGTGTATTTGTTTTTAATTATGATGATACAACTGGAAAATGGGGAAATACTGATTTATTGGCAGCTGCAGGGGACGATACATCAAGTAAGAATATTATTTTAATGTCGGATAAAGTATCTTATCCCGATGATGCTATTACCGATATTGATTTGGGATATTCAACAAGTGATAAAGAACAAGTCAAATTTGGACATGATATAGTATGGGATAATTATAAAAAAAGATTAATTATAAATTCATACGAGGGTAAATATCCAAATATTATTTATAAGAATAGTAGTTGTGATGGAACGATAACAATGTATAAAAAGTTTAACAAAAAATATTATAAAATAGGTTCATCAGTATTGAATCAAAATTTGATGACAAGCAATGCTTCATTGTCTCGTGTATTACAAACAAATACAAATGGTGATATTTATGTTGGTCAGGGTGAGGATGTTCAAATAATGTATGGGACAGCTTCAAAAACCTATGTTATTGAATTTTCAAACAATATTTATTTGGGTAAAAAATTTGATAAAAATTCATTAACGTTAAAATATGAAGCGGTTGATATCGATGTAGAAAGTGTTTTGATAGAAAATAATAAGATGTTATTAATTAGTTATAAATTGTTAGAAGATATTAATAAAGTATATATTTCATATACGCCTTCAAATGATTCTGAAAAAAATATATTATCAGAGCATATTACTATAGATGCTTTTACAAATGGTGATATAACCGTCCCAGTTTATTCAAGCATGGCTTTATTTATGGGTATGATAGAATTAACGTTTACAAAAAATATTGGAGTAAATAATGAAATGCTATTTCAAGATTTTCAAGTATTTTCAAGTAATATTGAACAAAATATAAAAACAATATCAGTATCAAATGGGAAATTATATATTAAATTATTGTATACTATATTGAATATAGATGCCATAGAAATAAAATATTATAAAAATACTACTAAAAAATATAATTTAATGGATGAAAATGGTGTTTCCGTTGCAGATTTTTCGCAAAAAAAATTAACAACTACACCAACCTTTTCCAGTCTGGCGGAATGGTCTGGAAAAGTTGAACTAACATTTACTGAGTCAATAATGGATAATGTTAATATAGATAAGGATGATTTTTCATTAACACTATTGGGTACAAATAGAACAATAGTAAGTGCTGAGGTTTGGCAAGGCAAAGTCATTATAAATACATCAGCGATAATCGACCTAACCACCATTAATGATGTAGTAGTAACATACCGAAAAAATCAATTAGTATCAAAAAATATAATTAATATAGCAGGCACTCCAGTAAACACGTTTATTACCTCAGCGGATTCAACCGCGCCAGTTGTAAGTTCAATTGTAAATTATGTGGAAGAAGCGACTGTATATGGAGTGCCATTTGGAGAGTCATATAATACAGTAAGTGAATTATCAGCATATGGAGAGACAAACAGTTCTTATATGGGTACAACAGTTAGAACGCAAGGCGACTATATGTTTGCTTCAAGGCAATATAGCAATGGAAAAATTTATGTATATAAGTATATTTCTAGTTCTTGGACATTAATAAAAGAAATCACTCCTAGTGATCATAGCACTTCTGATTATTTTGGTGTAGCGTTTGATGTTTATGGTGATTATTTGGTAGCAGGTTCTCCTGCTGATGATGATGCTGGGAGCAATACTGGTTCACTTTATATATTTAAAAGAAATGAAGGGGGTGCTGATAATTGGGGTGAAATTAAAAAAATCCCAAATCCTGGATATCCTGGTGAAACTATTAACACAGGTCAAATTGGTTTTTATTCGGTTGCTATTTATGGTGATTATATAGTGGGTGGATGTAAGTATCAAAAAATAACAGTTAATGGGAGTTTAGTCCAAAATGCCGGAGCTGCTTATATATTTAGAAAAGATGAAGGAGGTTCCGATAATTGGGGTTTGATACATAGTTTGAAATGTGGCGATATTACTTCGTCGGGAAGTGTTTATTTTGGAGGTAGTGTATCTATTTCAGATGACGTTTTAGTTATAGGTGCAAAGGAAGCTATTGGTTATGGTGCAGCGTATGTTTATATCAGAACAAATACAACTTGGAATTATAGTGAACGGCTGATAGGAGATGATAAAAAATATGGTGGTGCCGGCAGTCCATCTTATAATGGTATGGTTGTGGAGACAGATGGTAAAAAAATTTTATCGCACGCGGTTAACGGAGAGGTAAGTGGTGCATATCCTAATAGTGGTATTGTTTTTTTATATGTAAAAAATGCTCAAAACAAATTTATTGAAAAAACTGCGTTTGGGGCAGTCGATTCTACAGTTAATTGGTGTTTTGGAAGAACTTTAGCTATGAATAATGATACAATATGTATAGGTGCGTTTGGGGATAATACTGTTGTCACAAATGGAGGTTCTGTATCCATTTTTAAACGACACAATGGTGGAATTAATAATTGGGGATTAGCTAAAATAATACGGCGTGGGATGATAAATGATGATGGGAATGATCGTTTTGCGACAGGTCATACATCATATTACACAAAAGCGTTAGCGATTGATAAATATATTTTTGTTGGTTCTTACGATTATGATCCCCCGGCTGGTTCAACTAGAGGAGGAGTTTGGAATATTGGAACAACTGGACAAATTACTTATAAAAATAAAATAATATTGAATTCAACGGATTTAATAAAAGATGTAGCTACTTATAGCGCGAATGATTTTGTTGTTCAGGGACATGACGGTGTAAAGACAGTGACATCGGTGGATGTTATAAATAACGAATTAATTTTAACTTTATCCGGAGAAATTTCTAATGTAAATCGTGTATTGGTAATATATACAAAAAACGCTAATGCGGGACAAAATGTTAAGAACACGTCAGATATTGATTTAGAATCATTTACAATTGGTGATATAGTACCACCAGTTTTTCAGTCGTTAGCTAATAATTCTGCAGGAGGATCTAATTATGATTTAGAATTAATATTTGATGAAAATATAGCTAATAATGCGAATATTTCTAAAGACGATTTTACATTTAAAATCAATAATGTTTTAAAAGATATTGTATCAGCAACAGTTAGTAATGGTAAAGTTTTATTAAGACATACAGAAACTATTGCTAATATTAATGATGTTGAAGTCGGGTATATTAAAAATGATTTGGTGGCTCAAAATATTACAGATGCGGTCGGTAACCCTGTTATTACATTTAATAATGTTTCGCCAACAGTTGAATCAATAACACATACATTTCAAATGGATGTCAATATAGGAAAAGTTGTTAGTGGAGAAGATTATCGTGATGTTAATGGTTATATGGTTTATAATGAAAAAAACCTAACAACTGAGTATAAGGCATGGTCTACAATGAGCTATCAAATGGGGAGAGATCATTTTTCTGCAAATAGCGAATGGATGTGTAGTTATCTAGATTATAAATTTCACGTAACGGATACTTATGCCAAAGGCGCCGTAGTTATTTATAAAAGAAATAGTAGTAATCCAGAAAAATATGATTTTTATCAATTTATACCTCATCCTTATCATTTTGATGCAGATGGGACAAGAACAACTAATTCGAGTAGTTGGCATTATTCTCATCAATATTTTGGATATAATTGTGCAATAAATGAAAATTATATGATCGCAATGGATAATTACAGTACAGACCAATATTATTTATATACACTTACTAATAATGTATGGACAAAAATTGAACAAGCGAATACCCTGACAGGAAATGACAATCCGACACGTTTTTTACTAACTGATAATAATTATATGATACAAATGACTTATCAGAACACTAGTGTTGATGATGGATTTATAAAAATAAAAAAAATGGATTCAAATGGAACAACTGGTAGTACAATTTTAATAACCTCACCACCGGATGCTAATAAATATACCAATGCAAAATATTGGCCGGGCCAGGGACGTGGTAGTACACATGGGACAACATTAATAGTAGGACATAAATATGCAGCTCGTTATCCTTATACGGGTAGCACAACAGATATTAATTCTGGCCCGTGTGATCGCGGAGAAATATATATTTATGAAGAAAATAAAGGCGGCGTAGGAGCATGGGGATTACAAAAAAGAGTGGTTCCACCACAAGCATGGTATGATATAACAACCAATGGTTCAAATAAAGGTGTTTTTGGAATGGTTTATGCAGTTTACGGTGATATTTTAGTTGTTATGGCTGGTGAGGAAAGCGAGCAGAATAGTGATAAACATAAGATTATTGTTTATTATAGAAATGAAGGTGGTGATAACAATTGGGGATTCAAAAAAATGATTGATAGTCCTACACTAACATATGCATCCTATTGGGCTAATAATATAACATATTGGCAAATTACTGTAAAAAATAAATATATTGCGGTTTCTACACATGCTGAAAAAAATCAAACAAGTGATTCGCAATATAATGGGTCAGCGTGGGTATGGGGTAAAGATGTTGGTGGAACTGATAATTGGGGATTTATTAAACAAATAAAGCCAGAGGTTTACCCGGATCAAAATCAAAATTTATCTAATTATCAAAATTATTCCGGATATTTTGGATATCGCTTAGCATTTGGATACGGATATAATTTATTAATTACATCTCCACAATGGCATGATACGATAGGTGGAACTTTAAACGCTCAGACAAAGTGTGGAAAAGTATCTTATGTTAGGTTGGAAACAGAAACATACCACCGAAATAAAGTAAGTGTTAATACTTCAGAAGTATTGAAAGATGTTGCAAGCTATAATCCAGCCGATTTTACAGTTGAAGACCACGTTGGTGTAAAAACGGTTACCGCAGTTGATATAAGTTCAAATTCGATAATTTTAACAGTAAATACTGATATTAATGATATTAATCGTGCGCTGGTAACATATACAAAAGATACAAGTAATCCAGCAAATAATATAAGAGATTTAATGGATTACAAAATGGATTCATTTACATCTGGTGATATTACATCGCCTGTATATTCATCGCGTTCATTATTACCTTCGTCGGTTAGTCTTGGAATTAGTGAGCCTGGAACAGATGTCAAAAAGGCAAATTCAATTCAAACAATTTCGAATAAAGAAATGTATCTTATACCAGATTCTGTGTCTAATCCAGGGGGCAGTGATCAATATACTGGTATGGTAATTCGCGGCGATTATTTAATATATTATGGGTCAGTTGGGCCTTATAGTTATAATATGGGTATGTCTATATATAAATATGAGAATGGACAATGGAAAGATTCTGCAATGTGGAATAGGAGTAATTATCGTCTCGCTCCCCCTAATTTTTATAGCAATACGAAAAGTTATTATTTTGCCCCATTCAGCGAATCTGGCAATAGTCAAATAGCTAATTCTTATAACAGTGTAAATGCGAATAGATATTTTGGAAATCACGGATTATTTTGGTTTGATCACCGGAATAATTATAATAAGGGACCCGCATTAAAATTGATAAGTAATAATAAACTTTTCTTCGATAGCCATAAAAACGATTGCTTTGATATAGATAATATAATTAATAAAGCGCTTCAGGGGAATTATCAAGACACGTTTAAGTGTTGTGCATATGGTAGTGATTGGTTAGTATTGACCGAAAATAGCACTACTTTTTATTTTGCAAAATATGACACGACAACAAATAATTTAGAAAAAAAATATCAGGTAAGTGCCAATACTTTCATGGATGGGTCTAGTATGTCTATTAGTAATCAATCTGTGGATTATAGAGCATATATAAATAATGATTATTACATAATAGTAAAACCAAGCGATGATACTCCCGTATATTCTGTTTGGAAAAGACAAACTGACGATAGTTGGACTTGGTTATCGAGAACAACTAAAACCGATTTGGGGTTAAGTTCTTCACATCAATTTGGACGAAATGCTGGAGGAGTTTTATATAAAAATTATTACGTGGACCATGATTATGATGGTTATATATATGTTCATGAATTGGTTAATAATACTAGATGTAAATTATCATTGCCACTGGGATTGAATAATAATTGGAATTCGGATAATCACTACCGTGTTCCTTATGATATGACAGATGATTATATAGTTGTGGGTAATAGTAATAATGATGAACAAAGCACAAATAATGGTGCTGTTTTTATTTTTATGAAAAATTCAGATAATACATTTGGAAAATTAACGAATGGAGTATATTATCCAAATACAAAAGTTTTTCCAAATGATGCAACCGCAAATTTATGGTTTGGTAATAGTGTTCAAATACATCAATCAACCGGTAATATTTTGGTTTATACAAAGAATTATACTGGCGGGGGAGAAATAACTAGACGTAAAACATTTATTATTGAAAAAAAAACATTATATGGTATAAGATATAATTTTAGTGACGATATCAAAGAAAATATAAATATAGATAAAAATGATTTTACACAAATATACAATAATAATGATATAACAATAGAAACTGTAAATATTAATAATGGAAATGTAGACATTTTATTTGAAGACAATATTGCAGATATAAATAATTCAGGTATAATATATGATAAAAATACAAACACATCTAAAAATTTTACAGATTTACAAGGTAATCCAGTATTGTCATTTGCGTTGACTAATTCGGCACCATTAATGGAATCGTTTGAGCTATATTCAAGTACAATAAATGAAATAGCAATCACACATAGTAGAAAAATGAAAAATACTACATATAATATAAATGATTATGAAGTAAAGGAAGGTTCCTCAACAATATCAGTGTCTTCTATTAATGTTATTGATAAAATAATTAAATTAAATATGTCTACAAATATAACAAATATTGAGTTAGTTAAAATAACTTATACAAAAAGCAATGTTGCAGCTGAAAATGTGAAAGATATACATGGTAATAATTTATTATCCGGTTATATAGGTAGTACAGAATTGCCAGCGTTTATAGATGCTACATTAAAAACGGGTGGAAATATATATGGTATGGAAAAGGTAAACAAATCATATAATGTTCCAAATAGTTATGTAAATACATCTGGATTAACTCCATCGCCTAGTGGATTTGGTCAGAGTATGGCATCTAGTGGTGATTATTTATTTGTTGCTTCACCTTATACTAATGTATCTCCCAATAATTATAATGGTAATTTTTATGTTTATAAATGGACTGGAACAGAATACGAATATAAATCGAATGCGGCTCCTAGTATGAGATTGTATAATTCAGGTAATTCTGAAAGTATTCATGCTGAAGGAGATTATGTTTTATTACATTCTCCACAGGGTGAAACAAACCGACCAGATGGGAATGGTCAAAGTAGAACTGGTAACGCATTTATTTTTAAAAAGGGTGTGGGTGAGGTTTGGGTAGAAGAAACAATGTTATACCCAACAGATAATGGAGTGGGAAATGAAGGAATGCAACGTGAAACGAATAATTCAGCTGCTTATACATATTTTGGATATTCAGCAAGCATGGGTGGTGATTGGGTAGCGGTAGGTTGTCCAGGTGAAAAATCCATTGCTATTAATAATAGAAATGCAAGTAATGATTATGGTGCGGTTTGGCTATGGAAGAATGATGGTGGTACATGGACGCAAAAACAAAGAATTAATGGACCAGACAGTTCATTCACAAGTTCTAATATACAAAATAAATCTTATTTTGGAGATAAAGTTTTTATAAAAGGAAATTATTTATTAATATCACATCCACAAGCGTATAATCCAACCAACGGTTCATACTATAAACAGGGTGTGATATGGATATATAAATTAAATAATGGTAGTTGGGAATATTTATCATTAATTACTTTACCAAGCGATAAGTTTCAACATCCTGACAATACAGTTAAATATTTAACTACGCAAATGAACTCGTTGGGTAATGGGATATATTGGAATGGTGATTATTTGATAATATCAAGTAATTTTCAGAGTAATAAAAAAAATGTAAATATTTTTAAATTTAACAACACAACGACACCAGAGTCATTTGATCATCAAAAACAAATATTTCAAATTGGTAATTATAATAATGGTCGATTTGGTACAACAAATTATATTAACAATGATTATGCATTGATATCTAATGAATATAATCCTGCTTCATTTCAAACCGGTGGAAATCCGGGCGAATATTATATTTATAAAAGGGAAGGAACCGATTGGAATTATCAAGATACGATAGCTTATGATAGTGATGCCGGTAGAGCTTATTTTTCTAGATCATTATTAATTCATGGCGATAGGTTTTTATCTGGAAATTACAATAATAAACAAGTTTCGATAACAATTAATGGCCCTGTTTCTTATGTGGAATTATCATTTAATCAGACAATATCTACAAATGAAAATTTATCTACTGGAGATTTTGAAATGATTTATGATTCCACAGTTAATACAATAAATAGTGTAGAAATAGTTAGTGGAAAATTACATGTAAAAAGTGATGTAATGGTTACGGATTTAAGTAATGTTAAATTAACATATACAAAAAATGCAAGTGCTGCACAAAATTTGAAAAATTCAAATGGAAATACGGTAGATAGTTTTATTTATAGAGGTAAAACAACTAAACCAACATTTGATAGTTTGACCGTTTCTACAAATCAAACCCCTAGTAATGGACTGTATACATCAACTATTGAGTTAACTTTTTCAGATTTATTATTGCAAAATAATAATATTGATAAAACGGATTTTTCAGCAGAATACGGTGGTTCACCAACAACAGTTCATACAGCAGTGATTTCATCTGGTAAAGTTCAATTAACAGTTAAAATAGATAATAATGCGGTTGCGGATAGTGATTTCTTTTTGACTTATACAAAAAACACAAATACTACGAAAAATATAGGCGATGGTATGGATAATTATGTTGATACATTTAATTATATTCCAGGGTTTGCTTTTAGAGATACTACTATTTCAAATGGTAAAATTTCATTAAACTGGACAACGCCTTTAAATGATACGGTAAGTATTGATAAAGATGATTTTATAGTTACAATTGATGGAGAACCTGAAATAATTACATCAGCAGAAATATCGACAAAGAGTGTTTTGCTTACATCAACAAATACAATAACAGATGCGTCATTAGTAAGAGCTACTTATACAAAAAATACAACCGCTTCCAAAAATTTAAAAAGTTTGGCAGATAACGAAATAGTAGAAACGTTCTCCACATCACCCGAACCAGCTACATTATCTACTACAACAATTGGTGGCAACGCAAATCCTAATAAAATTTATTTAAACTGGGATTCGGTTTCAACTACCAATAAGAGTAGATTTAGTAAACATAATTTTATTCTAAGGAATCATAGAGGAAAACGAATAAGATTTAATAGTATAGAAACGGCTGGTTCTGGTCAAATAACATTAACGTCTAGTCAAAATTTGATAGGTGGGAATCGTTATTTTTTATCTTATAAACGTGATTTTATGAGAAACAATCGAATTAGAGATGTAAATAATAGAATAGTTGATAGTTTTTGGAATAGACCCATATATACGAACAATATTACTCAACCAAATATAACGATTGAAAGTGCGACAGTAAATAATGCTACACCAACAAAAATATTAATTGACTTAAATACAGAAGTAACAATTGATAATAAGGTTGGTATGCCATTCACAGTAACATGTCGAGGAAGTAATAACTTATTAAAGTCAACAATAGTAGCTAGTTATAATATTATAAATACAAATAATGAAAATTATATTGAGTTAACTACAAATAGAACATTTATAAATGGTGATAAAATATTATTAAATTATACAAAACCAGTAATAGCAGCCAATCAAATAAAAGGTTCCAATAGCGGTTTGCCAAATTCATCAAGAACATATAATTATACGGTGACTGCTTCAAATGGAGCGTTTAATATTAATGGTGACTCACGTAAGTTGTTATATTTAAATCGTGGTGACATTTATGTTTTTAATTTATCTCATAGTTCACTTACCACACATCCATTTAAATTAAGTTTAACAAACAACGGTTCTCATAATTCTGGAGTAGAATATACTGAGGGCGTAACACTTAATGGAACGTATGGTCAAACTGGAGCAAATTTGACATTTGTTGTTCCTGTTGATGCGCCAGGTAATTTGTATTATTATTGTAGCAATCATTCTGGTATGGGTTCTAGAATATTTTGTTCTGGAACAGTTATCAATACAATGTTGACCACTGTCAATTATGATGTCAAAAATAAAGTTGGTCCAGCTCTTTTTAGTGATTTTAAAAAAATGGATGTCAATATAGGAAGTAACTATGGGTTTACCGAAAATGTTCATTCTATAAATACAGGTGAAGAATTAGGTAAATCTGTAGAAATTGATAGTGATTATTCAATAATTGGTGGACCTGGAAATAATCGTGTTTTAATCAATTATTTTTCCAATAATGCATGGGCACAACAAAAAGAATTAACGGGTCAAAATTCAAGTGATAAATTTGGTATAAGTGTTGCAATTTCCGGTGATACAGCTGTAGTAGGTGCGTCCAATTATAATTCAAACAAGGGTAAAATATATATTTATAAAAGAACTGGAACATCATGGAATTCAGAACAGACAATAGAAGGTGAAGGTAGTGATGATTATTTTGGACATTCTGTTTCTATTGATGGTGATACAATTGTAACAAGTGCGAATGAAAAAGGTTCTAACGATTTTGGAAAAATTTATATATATAAACGATCAGGAACTACCTGGAGTTTAGAACATAATATAACGGGAAGTGTAAATAATGATAAAATAGGCGAAAAGGTAGTTGTGAAAGGTGATGTTATGGCATATTCTACATCAAGTCACAGTGAACATCGTGGTAACGTTGTAATATATAATCGTTCTGGTTCTACCTGGAGCAAAACAGAAGATATTGTTGGAACAAAAGCGAATGAAAAAATAGGAAAAAGTTTATCATTAGATACGAATACTTTATTGGTAGGTAATCCTGATGCGAATACGGTGTTTATGTATGAATACGCAAACAGTGAATGGACAAGAACAGAAGAGTTTGAAAATACAGATAGTACTAATTTTGGAAGTAGTGTAGATATTGATATTGCTAATAATAAATTAGTTATTGGTGCGGATTCAGATACAGTAAATGGTAAAATTTACGTGTATGAAAAAGAAAATAGTGTTTGGAATACAACGCAAGATTTTATTGGGGAGACTTCTGGTGATAATTATGGAAAAGATGTATCAATATCAAATAATAGAATTTTATCCAGCGCTCCCAACAAAGCTAAAACAGGTGGAGGAGCTTCAGCTGGTAAATTTTATTATCATAAATTATTAACGACCGAAAGATTAGAGGTAACATTTGATGATAATTTGAAATCTAGACCTGGTATTGATAAAGATGATTTTGTTTTGGAATCGGATGGAAATGCGAATACAATAGAGAAAGTGTATATATCAAATGGTAAGTTAATTATAAATCATCAAACATTGATTACGGATACAAATACTATTGTATTGACTTATATAAAGAATGTTGATGCAACGAAAAATTTATTGGATCTTGATGGAAATGCTATTATTACATTTACATATCCAGAGGGACCATCAGTTGAACAATCTGGTATTGGAACAATTCAGTTGAGAACCAAAGTTACAACGGTTGTCCCAACGTCAATAACCAAAACGAATGGAATATTTGATTTTAGAAATCTTACACAGGATAAAGGTGTAAAAACAGTTGTGGATGATACACCAGTAAAAAAACGTTTAAGAACTAGAACATTTATTCGAGATATTTTCAAAGAATTAAAGAAAAAAGACACATCATTTAATTCAAAAAGTGGTTCAACAAAAATTAATAAAAATTTATTGGCGTTTACAGAAAAAGTATCTAAAAGAGTTCACGAAACTGTAAGACTTTATGATGCTGATTCAACTATTGATATGAGAAGTATAACAAAAGGAGAGTCTATTTATATTCCTTTGGAAACAAATGAAAGTGTAGTTATCAGTTTACCTAATACAACAATTGGAGGAGGAACCACAGATTATACTTTTACAAAAAATGCAAATGATACAACTACTATTAGCCCAGCGTTAGATGGTAAAGATACGGTAAATGATGATGATGTAATTATTCATGGCGATTATAACGTAGCAATAGGTTCTATTGTAGTTGGCGATAATCCTTTACATTTACACATCCCATTTATATTTGATGTGTCTGGAAATTTGGTTGTATATGGTGAAAAAGTTGTAGATACGCAATATTATACAGCTAGACATGAATTTACAGCAGGCGACCCAACAAGTAGTTTAACGGCTGATAAATTAAAAGATTTATATTTTTATAGTGATGAAACCGAAAATTATGCAGTTACTGTTTTGGCTGGAAAATTTGCTTTAAATGGAGAATCTGAAAAAGTATTAAGATTACAAAAGGGAGTTAGATATATATTTGATTTAAGTGATGCTACAAATAATACACATCCATTTAAATTTAGTACAACAAAAAACGGAACTCATAATGGTGGCAGTGAGTATGTTACTGGAGTAAGAAGTTATGGAACGCCAGGTTCGCCTGATTCAGCGGTTGAGTTTTTCATTTCAACAAATGCACCTGCAGAATTATTTTATTATTGCAGTGCTCATTCAGGAAGTGGGGATTATGGTATGGGAAGTAGTATCAAAATTTCAGATAAAGCAGCAATGTTTTATAGGGGATCAGATATTTCATCAAATATTGTCAAAGATGCTTTACACGCTGATTTATGCTCGAATACATCCAATATTAAACACGATACAACACATTCTAAAGTAGCTACTAAAAGCGGTGATTATAATCCACCAATTACGTCAACTAGTGGAAATTCATTAGGGAATATCCTGGTTAGATATATAGCGACACATTTAATGAGTCATCCATTGGCACAAGCATTTATAACAAATGATGATTCGATTGAAAATGATGTTAATGGAACGGGGCAAAATCAATCTAAAATAGCAGAAACATTAATTACACAATTTAATGATAATTTAGTTGCAGATGGAACAACACCGCGTAAAAATCAAGTTATCCAATCATTATTTGAACAAATGATTGCTGGAGATATTAATAGATTTATGGTGGGCGATGATTCTGGAAAACAACCAATACCATTTAAAACTGGAGATAAGTTGGTTTTTTATGTTAATATGAAAGCAAAATTAGCAATCGAATCAAATGCGATATCACCTGCAACACCAATAAGTTTAGTAGAATTATTTCCAAATAGTATATATCCTTTATTGGATGATAGTAATGGGGAATTAGATGCTGGTTTGTGGAAAATTGTTTTGACCATTTCATAAATTGATTAGTTATTTAATAATATGTTAATAAATAACTAAAATGACGAGTAGAAATGGAAACATACAACTTTTATATAATAAAATTAAAGAATTAAAACCATGGGATTGGTCAAAATGTGAATGTAATAATGAGACTTGTGAAAATTGTTCATCATTAATAAATAGTTTACAACAACAATATAAATTATTTCGAAAAAATGAAATGGATAATTTTATTAAAATAATATTAGGAATTCATGAAGGAAATACATTTGTATGTAATTATTTAAAATTTGATAGTCCTTTTTCAAAGGTTACGGATACCAGTGAAATTGTTTGGTCGAGTGTAGATTATCATATTGTATTTATTGATTGTGGTATTCGTTTAATTATGAATGAAAAAATGATATCTAGGATAGCTATTTTGGATAGTATTTTAAATCAAGAAAATGGATATGATAAGCCAATTACTTTGAATTATTTACATAATGACGTGTATGTTATGGAAGGACCTAAGCTATATATAACAAAGTTACCGTTGGCAAGTTTGTTATTTAATATTCCAACAGAGGATGATAAAATTAAACTATATCATGGATTGAATAATAGTAATGGTACTTTAATGCAAAAATATTATAAATATGATAATGTTGAAGAGGCTATTTTCAATCAAATATATTATTGTTGAACAAACTATTTTATAAATATATTAATAATATATATATGTCCAAATTGCCCACAGTTATGGCTATAAATAAAGCAAGAATAGTTAATGATTTACCAAAATATCCAGTATTTACAGGACAATATTTATCAGATGAAAGATATACGCCATTTTCTGATAGAAGTCCTTATATGGATGCGGTCAGAGAATATCAAGAAAATGTAAGGAGTTATCATAGAGCATATGAATATAATTTAGAACAATCAAGAAGAGAAGGTTTGCGAACAGCAGAAGAAGTGCCAGTTGCGGTTCATAATACTTTTTTAAATAAAATTAAAAATTGGTTAAAACGATTTAGACGAAATAGAAGAACAAGAATAGCACCAGATCCTATTTATACAATGGGTGCGGCACCAATACATAGAACATATGGTCCAAAAGGTAGAAAATCAAGAAAAAAACGTAAAAAAACGCGTAGAAAAAAGAAGAAAAATAAACGTAAAACTATAAAACGATAATATATTTTTTTTCACAATATATATTATAAATGTCATACGCAAAATCAATGAAAGCAAAGCAAGAAGAGATTAAAAACCGAAGAGAAGAAGCAATCGAATTTATAAACCAACGAAAAATAGTGTACGAAAATATAGAAAAAGAACAGGCAGCAAAGCATAAAAACCCAGATGGTAAATATCCGGGAAGGAAGAATAGGAAATGGATGAATCCTATATATCAAGGACAAAAAAAGGCCCACGCACAACAAATAAAACAAATGGAGAATAAAATGGAAGAAAAAAATGGAACAGGGATTTCATCCGCATACGATTTGGAGTATTTTTTATGGGAATTCAGTCTACCAATTGCTATGGAAATACAAGGCGACGGTAAGCATATGGCTAAATTTGACCAGCCGGATTATAAAAATGATTTTTGTTTCGATATTTATAGCGGTTCTTATTGGGATTCGGGTCGCAAAGGGCTCGGCTGCTTATTAACAACAGCCGACGGAAAAATACAAACAGAGAAAGAATTTTTGGATTATATGAAGAAGAACAAGATAGAAGAAGAACAAGTGGAAGAACAACAAAAAAAAGGTGAAATTGTACCAACTTGTTGTCCTGCTAACAAAAACGAAGAAGAAGAAGAAGAAGAAGAAGAAGAAGAAGAAGAAGAAGAAGAAGAAGAAGAAGGAAAGGGGGGAAGAAGAAAAACCAGAAAAAAACAGAAGAAAAGAAAAACCTTTAGAAAAAAACAGAAGAAAAGAAAAACGCGTAGAAAATCAAGAAAAAGTAAAAAAAGAAAATCAAGAAAAAGTAAAAAAAGAAAATCAAGAAAAAGTAAAAAAAGAAGAACCCGTAGACGTGGGAAATGAAACCATATTGTATAAATAATATAAGTAATTTACTATATTATTTATTAATGAACCTAAACAAAAAGGATGAATATAATGTGGGTGATGTAGTGAGATTTGAACGCAATATAAGTTTAAAACCTCATACGGTAAATACATATTATTATACAGGAATTATTGTTAGAAAAAGAAAAAAAGATGCTATAGCTATGACCGTTTATTGGTTTGAGGCTGGTGAATATGATTATATGATATCTATTCCAGAATTTGAAGGAGATTATGTTTGGACTGCTCACGATGAAATATATGGTTTAATGAATGTTCCTCGTGAATATAAATTACATTTAATATCTAATTTTGGTTCGTGGTGGTATGGTCGCAATAAAAGTTTATACCAATCCATTATTATTGAAGCACTACAATGAAATTTTTGTTGTTTTTTTGCTTGTCAAAAAAATAAGAAAAATTTTATAATTTATAACAGCAGCACTATTATTGAGGGTGGATGGTTCGAATATGGTGGGGAAGAGGAGGATTAAGAAAAAAGACTTGACAAAATATCCAACGGGATTTCAGTGTCCAGTGTTGCGTTATCAAGT
>Ga0209658_1000062_pt1 | contig 90760 bp, 97 predicted proteins | sample SaaInlV_150m_DNA_6_FD_184656 | JGI IMG/M metagenome (GOLD analysis project Ga0209658, IMG submission 184656) | Marine microbial communities from expanding oxygen minimum zones in the Saanich Inlet - SI037_S4LV_150m_DNA (SPAdes) (version 2) | ecosystem: Environmental > Aquatic > Marine >...
GCTTCGATTGCAGATGTGGCCGAGGTTGCTTCAGAGTCGGTGGTGACAATCCTAGTCAGGAGGAAAGAAGATGCTTTTGAGTTTCAAAGAGATATTGGGACTGGTTTTGTGGTCAGAGAAGATGGTTTAATAGTGACAAACAAGCATGTAGTTTCGGATAACGCAGCTAAATATTTAATAGTTGATAAAAACAATAATGAGTACTCAATATTAGAAGTTTATCCTGATCCAGAAAACGATTTATCTTTGGTAAAAATTGATGATTTTTCTGTGGTAACTAAATTACCATTGGCAGATTCAGCTCGGCTTCGGGTTGGGGAAGAGGTGATCGCGATTGGAACTGCGCTGGGAGAGTTTCGTCATACGGTGACAACAGGAGTTATTGCTGGTTTAGGTAGAAGTGTCCAGTCGATAGATGCTGGCTCAAAAAAAGTTGAAGATTTGACTGGCTTAATCCAGACCGATGCAGCAGTGAACCCAGGCAATTCTGGCGGGCCACTTTTGGATAGAATAGGTCAGGTAATTGGCGTAAATGTCGGGGTAGCAGTCGGGTTAGAAAATATGAGTTTTGCTCTTCCTATAAACCTAGTTAAAGAGCTGGTTGATACTTATGAATCAGGAGTTATTCCTCAGTAGTGAGTCGAGTCATGACTGTGGTGACTACGTTTTCAATATCACCGCTCAAGATTCCTTCTAGATTGTGCCAAGATTCCTTAATACGGTGGTCGGTGACTCTATTCTGGGGGAAATTGTAAGTACGAATCTTTTCAGAACGTCGAGCTCGACCAATACTTTTTCGAGCTTGGCCAATTTCCTTGAGTCGAGCTTCTTCTTCTATTTCCCAAAGTTGAGCTCTGAGTAATTCGAGAGCAATTTGACGATTTTGAGCTTGTTTTCGTTCTTGGCGAGCATTGACTACTAATTCACTTGGCTCATGGACTAACCTGACGGCACTACTAGTTTTATTGACAGACTGTCCACCAGCCCCACCAGCCCGCATAAATGACCAAGTTAGATCATCATTGTTGATTACTACCGCTTGAGGATGGACTTCTGGTAAAACTGCAACTGTGGCAGTAGAGGTATGGACTCGTCCCTGTGATTCAGTCACAGGAACTCTTTGGACTCGATGGACCCCAGACTCAAACTCGAGTAATTCGTAGGCAGTCAGAGCTTCATCAAAACCTTCAAGCTGAGTTTGGCCTTTAATTTTAATAATCTGGTCATCAATAAACTCGACTTTGAAATTTAATTTTTCGGCAAAACGAGTGTACATTCGCTGCAGTTCTTCGGCCCAGATCTTGGCTTCATCACCACCAGCTCCTTGGCGAAATTCTAGAATAGCATTCTTATGCTTGGTAATTGGTCCGGCTGAGTTTTGAGATTGAGCTGCTTGCATTTGGTCAGCAGCTTGAGTGAGAAGCTTTTTTTGTTCTTCAAGATTTTCAATTTCCAGTAAAGCCAATTCCTTGAGGTCAGGATCATCAGCCAAATTACGATTTTCCTGGATCTTTACTTCTAATTGATCAATTTGATCTTGATATGGGCTAGTCATCCTAGGCAGCTAATTAACTTGGGTTTTACTAGATTTTTTAATCTTAGTTTTTTCTTCACCCAATAATTGCTTGTATGACTTTTGATCAGCGTCGTCTTGTTTTTTACTAGATTTCTTTTTGGTGGTTTTTTTAGCAGCTTGTGCAGCAGCCATCTTTTTCTTAAATTTATCGACTCGTCCCTGACGATCAACAAACTTCATCTCACCAGTGAAAAATGGGTGACAAGCACTACAAATATCAACTTCAATAGTTTTTTGAATAGAGCCGGTAGTAAAAGTGTTTCCGCAGGCACAGCTAACGACTGCGTCGTGATGCCATTTAGGATGGATTCCTTGTTTCATAGAGAGGAGTATTATATCATAGTTGAGAGAGTGAGAAAGAGGAAAGGAGGACGAATTATTTAAATAATTAAGGGCGTGTGGCCCTGCTTTAGCAGGGAAACGAGGAAGAGGGGTCTATCTTTGATAGACAATCGAACCTTTCAGTCTGTGCGACAGGAAGAGCATCTGCGGAAACCCTCTGGGTGAGTTCACATCCACAAAGTATTTAGTTAAAACTAAAGAGCAATCTCTAGACCAAAGCTAAGTATTATTGAATAGCGTACACTTTTGGTGCGTTTTTTTTCTAAAAAATTATATTTTTAACCTGAAAGGTAGTTATGTGCGGAATTTACGGTGCTGTCGTTAGTGAACAAGATGCGGGTCGAGTTGTTTATCAAGGTCTAAAAAGACTTGAGTATCGAGGTTATGATTCGTGGGGAGTGGTTGTCACCAAAGCTGATGATTTTTTCATGGAAAAACAAGTGGGTAAGATTGATCAAAATCATCAACTAGGTTTGCCTGAGACCTCGATTTCAATTGGTCACACTCGTTGGGCGACACATGGGGGAGTTACTCAAGTGAATGCTCATCCTCATTTAGCAAAAAATGGTTCATTTGCATTAGTGCAAAATGGAGTGGTAGAGAATTATCAGCAGCTGAGGGCAGAGTCAATTGAGCAAGGTTATGAGTTTGAGTCTGAAACAGACACAGAAGTGATTGTGGCTCTAATTGAGCAGCTGATGACTCACAAAAAAGAACTACAGCCTTCACTAATAACCTTGAGAGAGGCCTTTAGTAAATTAGGGGGCAGAAATACAATTTCTTTAGTCACTAAATCTAAATCTATCATGGCAATTCGTCAGGGTTCGCCACTGATTATTGGTAGAAATAAGCAAGGTGAAGTTTTCATCTCTTCAGATGTGATTTCTTTAGCAACTGACGCTGATGAATACTTAATGTTAGATCATGGGCAGGGAGTAGTTATTACCGATAAAAAAGTTCAGCCATTTATAGCAGACACAGGTGAGGAGTTTGCTCCTGACTATCAACCAATCAAAGTTGCCAGCGTTGGGTTTGATAAAAAGGGCTTTGCAGATTTTATGCTCAAGGAAATTTATGAGCAGTCAACAGTTTTTAATAATGTCACCCAACAACCTCTAGATCAGTTGTTAGAGTTAACAACTGAAATTAATCAAGCAAATAGAGTATATGTATTAGGTGCAGGAAGTGCGAGTTTTGCAGCTGGTCAAATTGCTTTTTGGTTAAGAGAGCAGGGTATACAAGCTACGGTTTTAAAATCATATGAGGCCAGATCTTATCGAAAATTATTCTCTGATCATGACTTATGTATTGCTATTAGTCAGAGTGGGGAGACTGCTGATACAAATGAGGTGGTAGAGTGGTTGCGTCAATCTGGAGTAAAGATTGCTAGTATTGTGAATATGCCTGGTTCAACTCTAACTGCTTTTTCAGATCTACCATTTATGTTGCAGGTCGGGTCAGAAGTGGGAGTAGCTAGCACTAAGGCATTGTCTGGGCAGATGGTTTGGGGCAAATTAGTTAGTGATTTGATTGCTGGTCAGACTTTAGCTGATTATCAAAAACAGGTCAAAGCATACTCAGCTCAGCTTAAAACTTGGTTTGATGGTTCGGCTGCTAAGCAGCTTAAATTTTTGGCTCAAGAATTAATCAAAAAAGACCGGTTGTTCGTTTTGGGCAGAGGTCAACTTTATATGCCAGCCCTAGAGTTTGCCCTAAAATTAAAAGAAATTAGTTATATTCATGCTGAGGGATTCAGTGGTGGTGAGCTAAAGCATGGGGTGATTGCGCTGATCGAGAAAGGCACCCCAGTGGTGTGCTTGGTGGCAGAAGATGAAGAAAAAAATGATATGCTAAGTGCGGCTGCAGAAGTTAAAGCGCGTGGAGCCAGGGTGATCGGAGTGGCGGCAGAGAATAATCAGCTTTTTGATGACTGGATTAAAATCCCAGACAATCAGGAATTTATCGCCATTTCCAGTTTTCTCCCAGCTCAGCTACTGACTTATTACATGGCAGTCGAGCAGGGTTATGACCCAGACAAGCCACGTAACTTAGCCAAGAGCGTCACAGTTAAGTAAGGAGTTAAAATGAATTTAAGTGAATATTTAGCTAAAAATCCCAAGAAGTACCTAATCTTTGATTTTGATGAGACGATTGCTAAGCTAGAAATGGACTGGAGTCACTATTTTTCAGAGATGGGTCTGCTTTATAAGAAATTTGACCCGAGTTGTCAACACGTCGCCTTTTCTGAGTTTGAAGGCTGTAATGATTTTGTCAGAAAATATGGGCAGAAAGTATCTCCATTAATTAGGGCTGCTACTCAAGATTATGAAAAAAAGTTTAATCATGGTTTGACTCCATATCCAGAATTAGTTGAGTTTATTAAAAATGTTCAAGGCTATGAGCTGTCTGTTTATTCAAGTAATTCTAGGCAAACGGTGCTAAAAGGATTGGCAGAACTGGGGCTAATAGATAAGTTTGAGCAAATAGTGAGTCGTGATGAGGTGACATATATTAAACCTGATCCAGATGGATTTTCTTTAATTTATGATCCAACGACTGCTAAAGAGGATTACCTAATGATTGGTAACAGCTCGGCTGACAAGGGGATGGCTGAAGCTGTAGGAATAGACTTCTTCTTAGCGGAGTACTTTAGGCCAATTTAGCAACTACATCTTCAACGCTCATCATCTCTTGATCACCAGTTTCTAAATTCTTCAGAGAGACTTGGTTGTTTTTAGCTTCTTCTTCACCGATGATAATAACGTATGGAATGTTCTTTTTATCAGCATACTTAAACTGCTTACCAATTTTATCAGTATTATCTGGATAGAGTTCTGTTTTAATATTTGCTTGGCGTAATTTTTTAGCAGTTTCCAGAACTTGGTCTTGATATTTTTTGTCAAAAATTGACATTAAAACCTGAGAGGAGCTATTTAGATTTGGGATTAAGTTCAGCTGGTCAGCAGCTTCAACCGTACGATCAAACCCGAAGCCGACACCCGTAGCAGGAATTTTTAAGCCGGTAAGCCGTTCCATCATCGAATCATAGCGTTCACCACCACCTACGCTGCCAACTGGATAATCTTCAATCACAATCTCCCAGATAGGCCCTTCAGAATAGCTAAATGAGCGGGCTAGAGTGGGTTCAAAACGATAGAAATCGCTACTAAAACCTGAGTTTTCAAGATAGTTAATAATAGTGTTGATTGTCTCATCTGGTTTAATATTCATGATCTGTTCAAAATATTTTTCAGCCTGAGTCTGATCAATGCCTTTGTTAGTCATATCCTTAATCACACCCTCACGACCGATTTTGCTAAGCTTATCAATCGCTACAATTGCCTGGTAAGGAATGTCTTTCATGAGCTCACGACTGTTGAAGATGATGACTGGTTTTTTAAAGCCAATTTTAAGATAAGTTTCTAGGTTTTGAGCGATAATCTCGGCATCAGCCTCAGGTCCTTTGACGCCAAAAATATCTAGGTCAAATTGGGTAAATTCTCGGTATCGGCCCTTTTGAGGTTTTTCGGCTCTAAACACGGATTGGACTTGATATCTGCGGAATGGAAAGACGAGGTCATTATAGTTGGCAGCCACATAACGACAGGTAGGCACGGTTTGGTCATAACGCATGATCACATCTCTGCCGCCATTGTCAGTGAATTTATAAAATAATTTTTCGTCTTCACCGATCTCACCTTGAAACAACTCAAATGGTTCTAGAGTTGGAGTTTCAATGGGTTCATAACCCCATTCTTCTGCAGTTTTAATCATCACATCGCGCACCCACTGTCTTTTTCTGGCATCAGCAGGCAAAATATCACGAAATCCCTTGAGTGTTTGAGTGTTTGATTTTTTCATATGTCTCTTTCTAATATATTGTAACAGTTACATGCCGTCTAGGCTGCCTGTATAGAGATCTGTTCTAGTTTGTCTCCATTCACTCTGGAGCTTTTTTTGTTCTCCAGGTAAAAGCTTTTCTAATTCTTCCATGCTCATATCTTTTTTTTCTGAAAGCCATCTGGCAAATTTTACTTCATCGCTCCAGTAGTAGTTTGATTTTTCTTTATTCATTTCAACTTTCCAATCACTGCTTCAGCAACTTCAAGCACTTTGGCATTCTTAATTAAAGGCACTACTTTATCGATGTCTTCATAGAAAGCTCTATCTTGTGTGATAGCTGGGCTGACTGAGCGGACCAATTTATAGACTGCTTCAAATACAGGTGAAGGTTTAAGTGGCTTCCTAAACTCATAAGCTTGGCAAACAGCTAAAAGTTGGATGGCAAGAATAGCCTGAGTATTTTTGATAATCTCTCCAGCTTGTCTGGCAGCAATAGTGGCCATAGAAACGTGGTCTTCTTGATTAGCAGAAACAGGAATAGTATCCACACTACATGGTGAAGCCAAAACTTTATTCTCAGAAATCAAAGCAGCTTGGGTATATTGTGAAATCATCAGCCCCGAATCTAAACCAGCGCTTTTTACTAAGAATGCTGGTAAGTCACCTGAACAAGCCGGATCCATCAAGTTATTGGTTTGACGTTCCATGATGTTTCCTAAGTCTGTCACGATGATTTTTAATAGATCTTGCGTATAGCCAATTGGTGCGCCGTGGAAGTTAGCTCCAGTTAAGCAAACTTTTTCTTTAGTAAAGAAAAGTGGGTTGTCAGCCACTGCATTAATCTCGGTTTCAGTGACACGACGAATATAATTTAGAGCTTCACGAGCTGCCCCTACTACTTGAGGCACAGATCTTAATGAGTAAGCATTCTGAACATTAATTTTTTCTTGTTCCATAATTTCGCTCTTAGCGAGCAGCTGGCGTAAATTTGCTGCCACCTGGCTTTGACCCCTATAACCCTTAGCGTCGTTATAAAGAGCGCTGTAAGCAGACTCGACACAGTTTAGGACTTCAATATTCATACTGCAGATAACCTCAGTCTGTTTGATTAGTTTTTCAACATCAAAAACATTGAATGATGCGACGGCACTCATATATTGAGTACCGTTCATGATGGCTAATCCTTCGCGGTAGGCTAATTTAATCAGGGGAATACTAGCTTTTTTCATAGCAGCTTTTCCAGACATAATTTTGCTTTTATAAAAAGCTTTTCCTTCTCCAATGGCTACTAGACCCATTTGGGAAAGAGGAGCTAAGTCACCAGAAGTACCCACTGAACCCTTGTTGTAGAAAGTTGGGGTAACACCTTTATTTAACATCTCGATAAAGGTGTTAAATAGTTTAGGCCTAACTCCCGAATAGCCTTTAGCAAATAGAGCTGTTCGCAGAAACAGAGTGGATCGTGCGATTTCTTCATCAACGATGTCGCCCCAGCCTGCACTGTGAGCTTTAAGCATCCGAGTGGAAAGGTCACCAGCTTTTTCTTTTGAGAGTAAGACGTTACCAAAACCACCAATGCCGGTGTTTAAGCCATACATCACATCACCTCTATCCAGCATCTCGGCAATTGCATCCCAGTTATCCTGGATTTTGTCTAAAGCTAATTGAGTTGGCTTGATTTTTGCTCTATCACGTCCAATACTGACCACATCTTCAACTGTAAGTGGCTGATTATTTAGTTTAATAGTTTTTTTATTTTTCATATTTATCTTTCTTTAATTTATTTTTACTAAGGGGTTTTCCAAATTAAAAAACCCCGCTGTTGGCGGGGTAGAGAATTGAGTTTTTATTTTTTTGTTAGATCACGAAAACTACACCCGCCATTTTATGTTGGGGGTGATGATGAGCAATGCTGGTTTGAGGATTTATTTCAAACATAATCGGCAATTATACATGAACTAATTTTTATGTCAACGTGTTAGTGTGATAATATAAAATTGAGCTGTTTTTATTATTTGTTACACTTGTGGTAGGAATCCATTGTTTTGCTACTTGTTAGCACGTTTTTCACGAGATAATATTTGGCTAATCATGTTAACCAAACAAGATAAAAAATACCTTCATAAAACTTTTGCTACTCGCAAATATCTTGACGACAATTTTGTTAATAAAAAAGAGCATGATCAGTTTGCAGCTAGTGTAGCTGGAGAGTTTTTACAAATCCACAAGCAGTTTGTGGCTGTAGGTAAAAGATTTGACAAAATTGATGATAGATTCGATAAAATGGAGAGTTTAATAGAAGAGGTATTAGTTGAAGTAAAAGATACTAATAAAAAGTTTAGTAGAACGATTGAGCGAGTTGATGGGGTTGAGCTGCACTTAGGTTTATCAGTAGCTTAGCTTTTTTGAGGATAAAGTCTTTCTAAGACTGTCTTATATCCTTTGTATGGTTCCTTATGTAAGAATCTAGCCACTCGAGTGACAGTAGTGGTGCTAGTGTTGAGTTTTTGGGCAATTTTGGCGTAAGACATCTCTGTAGTCCAAAGTAATTTAGCTATTTGGAAGCGAGTTTCAAATTCATCTTTTTCTGCTGGAGAAAGCAAGTCTCTGAGAAAGTTTTTAATTTCTTTTTTATTCTTAAGTTGCTCAAAAGCAGCTAGTAGATCATCTGTTTGTTTTATCATAAGTGTTATTATACGGTAAAATATTCACTTCAGGGGCTCATAGGTAAACGGTATACCATACCCTTCGCATGGGTAAATTCCGGGTTCGATTCCCGGTGAGTCCACCACTTACGTCATCATCTCCAACGCACCATCTTCTGTCACCAGGATCATATTCTCATACCGATAGCCAAACTTTCCTTCCAAATAAATACCTGGCTCAATAGTAATTACCATCTGCGGCAAAATAGGTTGCTCATTGTTCCAGTTTAAGGAGAGGTTCTCATGTAGATCTAATCCCAGCCCGTGCCCGGTGGTGTGGATAAAATTTTTACCATAACCAGCCTCAGTGATAGTACTCCTCGCAGCGTGATCTAAGTTTTTAGCTAAAATCTGATCATTTTGACGATTTTTAAGTACAGCTACTGCTGCTTGATAAGCTGTTTTTACATTTTCCTCAATCTTTAAAAATTCAGCATCTGGACTCTCACCAAACCAAATAGTTCTAGTCATGTCACCATGATATCCATTCACCGTTCCTCCCAGGTCTATTAAGATTGGCATCTCTAATTTAAGTGCCATCTCGGTAGGCTGATGGTGAGGTAGAGCAGAGTTGGGGCCAAAAGCGACAATAGTCGGAAAGGCTGGTTTTTCTGAGCCAAATTTTTTGAGTTCAGTTTCAATAATTTCTTTGAGTTGAATTTCAGTCATGCCCACTTTTAGCATCTTAATTGCTGCAGTCACTGCTTGCTGGGTGATTTGGGCCGCTTTTTTAAGATTCTCAACCTCTCCTTCATCCTTAATAGTTCTCAGTTTCCAGATGTGTTGACGATCAAAACCAGCTATTTTTAAGAATGAGAGCTTATCTAGAGCTTCGTATTCATCGACAAATAAATTAGATTTATCAACCAAGAGCTCTTTGAGGTTTTCTTTTTGGTGTAATTTTTTAATTTCAGTTCCAACTTTGCTGAGAGCACAGCCTTTATGAGCATTTATTCCAGGTGGAGATTGAAAAGGAGAGAAACTAGCGTGGAAGAAGATATTGGTAGTAGGGGTGATTAAGAGAAAAGACTCTCTTTCTTCAGGAACCAGATGATTGAAGCCCGTCAGGTAAGCAATATCAGTGGGGACAGAGAGCAGTAAGCCTTGATTTTCACTCAAAAATTGACTGAGCTTATTAATTCTATCTGCAAATTTACTCATTGTCTTGGAGTGCCTCTAATGAAACCAGAGATCTAATAATAGAGGCATTCTTGCTCTCGTCGTCTTCGTCTCCAATTATTAAGACCTGAATGTCTTCGGTGAAGTCATTCTTAAAAGCAGTTTCACCACTTCGATCTTGGTACTTAGTTTTTGTTCCAGTTTTAAAAACTAGCTCTTCATTTTGTCTTGATAGGATCGTTATTTCTTTTGAAGATTGATCAATAATTGTACCCATGGCCACCAGGTGATTCTTAGGTCGAATACTTACCGAAGAGACCAGAATTCTTTTGGGGGTAAAAGCATCATCAATGATTAATCCCATTACTACTAGCCAATCACCAACAGCTACATCATCGATTGAGATTTCCTGATTAGATTTAAGTAAAGATACGTTTTCATCAAAAGGAATAATTTCAGTGCCTTTAGTATTGGTAATAGTTAAACTCTCTTCAGTAACGCGTTCTACTTGACCGATAAAGCCCCGTTTTTGCTGCGATATTTGATCAATGACACCTTTAATCTGATCACTTTTTTCTTCAACAATTCTTTGGATTCTCTCTTTTAGCTCTTGGGTGGTTTCAGCTGGGCTAGGTGAGCCTGAGGTGGTTGCCTCCTGAGCCATAGCAGGCTTAACAATGACTAGGACTAGTAAGGTTAGTATAGAAAATAAGATTTTTTTCATTTTTTATTCACCTTGATCTACTTTTGCAGAATCGGTAGCAACTTCACTACTTTCTTCAACTAGTGGTTTAGTAGTGTAGATGATAGTTCTTTCTTTGACTACTACCTTGCCATCGCTATCGATTACATGGACTTCAATGATATTGCTCCCTAATTCCAACTCACCTTCAATGGAGAAATTACCAGATTCATCAGCGTTAGTAATTGATTCCTTATCATTTATAAATATAACCACGTAGCTATCGGCAATAGTAGTTCCGGTAATAGTGGTAACAGGCTCGTTGACGATAGTTTCATCCTCTGGACTGTGGATAGAGAGAATGCCGGTAGTCTCATTTTCTGCTTCTACTGAAGGGCTAACCTCTAGTTTTTCGGTGGTTAGTTCTGGTTTAGCTAATGAGCTCTGGGCTGTATAAACTCCATAAACAATAATTAGCCCGAAGAAGAGTCCGACTAATACTGAGATGAGCATTTCTTTTTTCATTTAAGTATCTTATTATACCTTACATATGATTATTACCTACAATGGACACTCTAGTTTTAAATTAAAAGGCAAAGATGGCTCAGTCGTGACTGATCCTTTTAGCTCTTCAATAGGCTTTGATTTTCCCAAAACAAGTGCTGATATTGTCACTACTTCTCATGATCATGAAGATCATAATCAAGTGGGTAAAGTTGGTAAGACAGCTCGCAGAGATCAACCATTTGTGATCAATGCTCCTGGCGAGTATGAGGTAGGTGGCATCTCTGTATTTGGGGTAAAAACATCTCACGATCAATCGGAGGGTGAAGACAGAGGAACAAATATAATCTTTACCTTCTTATTAGATGAGATGCGGGTTTGTCATTTGGGAGATTTAGGCCATGAGTTGAGCCCGGAACAGATCAAAAAAATTGGCTCAGTTGATGTTCTTCTTTGCCCAGTTGGTGGAGTTTTTACTATTGATCCTAAGCTTGCTGTCAAAACAATTAAGTCTCTAGAGCCCAGCATTGTGATTCCAATGCATTATAAAACCCCAGCCCATGATGAAAAAACTTTTGGAGAGGTGTCTACTTTAGAAGAGTTTTTGAAAGAGTATGGTGTTGAAGTCGAAGCTGAAGAGAAATTGAATATGGATAGATCTCGTTTACCAGAGGAAACAGAAGTGGTGGTGCTGCGACGGGGATAGGGTATACTGTTGATACTTAATTTCTTAAAATATTAGTCAAGTTCTGCCCAGATAACTACATGGTTGATAAAAGAGTACCTCCTCATAATATCGATGCTGAAGAGTCAGTTTTAGGCTCTGTTTTAATTGATTTGGAAGCAATTATTAAAATTGGTGAGATTTTACGTCCAGACGCTTTTTACAGTCCAGCCCATCAAGCTATTTACCAGGCAATGGAGACTTTATATGAGGCTCGCAGCCCTATTGACGCAGTTACCTTAACCAATCAACTCAAAAAACAAAAACAACTGAAACAAGCCGGCGGTGCTTCTCGAATTGCTGAGCTGTCTAACTTAGTTTCTACAGCTGCTAATGTTGAACATTACGCCAAATTAATCATTGAAACTCATGTCAGACGACGAATGATTAAGCTCTCTGGAGAGTTAGCTGAGAAGGCCTTTGATGACGGTGTTGAGTCGGGTGAGTTGATGGATATTGCGGAACAGAAAGTTTTTAAAGTCTCTCAAACTAGAAGTGATAAATCTTTTACTCCATTGAAAGATACTTTGGTGGAGAGTTTTGAGCGCTTAGATGAGCTACAACGCTCTGGAGGTGAGTTGCGGGGAGTGCCGACTGGATTTAATGATCTGGATCAAGTTACAGCTGGTCTGCAGCGTTCTAATTTAATTATTTTGGCCGCTAGACCTGGTATGGGTAAGACAGCTCTGGCTTTAAATATCGCTCACTATGTAGCAGCTAGTGCTGCTAAAAAAGTGGGTTTCTTTTCTCTAGAAATGAGTAAAGAGGAGTTAGTGGATCGTCTATTGGTTTCGCAAGCAGATATCGATGCTTGGAAGTTAAAAACTGGTCGATTAGATCAACAAGACTTCTTGAAGCTTTCAGACGCCATGGGTGTTTTAGCTGATGCACCGTTATTTATTGATGATACTCCTGGTATGTCTATCTATGAAATGAGAACTAAGGCTAGAAGATTGGCTACTGAACAGAACGTAGATTTAATTGTAATGGACTATTTGCAGTTGGCTCATGGCCAGACTCGCGACAATCGCGTTCAAGAGGTGGGTGAGATTTCACAAGGATTAAAGAATATCGCTCGTGAGTTAAAGATTCCAGTTCTTGCATTGTCACAGCTTAACCGTTCTGTAGAGAGCCGTGGTGAAAAAGCTCCTCAATTATCAGATCTAAGAGAATCTGGTTCTATTGAGCAAGACGCAGACGTAGTCATGTTTTTATACCGAGAAGATGATGATATTAGAGAATCTATGAAGCTCAAAATTGCTAAGCATCGTAATGGAGCACTAGCGACAGTAGATCTCTTTTTTAGAGGTGACAGAATTAAATTCTTTGATATGGCTGCTAAGCCGACAGCTTAGGTTGGTACTTGGCCAAAGAGTAGATACAGCAATCCCGTAGATAGAAAAATAAACATCAGAAAAAATCCCAATGTAGATTTAAGGCTTTTGAAAGCTCTTTCGGGGTGAGGTGAGTCAGTTTTGATGATGATAATTAGTGCAACTGAAAACCAGATCACAGTTTTGATGACTAGCCACCAAATATTATTGACATTAAAAGCAGATTGAACGATAACTTCGACGGGTGGCATAATTGTATAATTATGATGACTGATTTAGGATATAATATCAAGCATTAAGCCGTGGTGGCGGAATTGGTAGACGCGTGGGTCTCAAAAACCCATGAAGGCAACTTCGTGAGAGTTCGATTCTCTCCCACGGCACACTCAGTTATTTTTTTAGGTTCGAGTCCACTAGTCACTGCAAACGGCAATAAAGACCTTTAAATAGGTCTTTTTTAATATGTGATATGATGTGAGTATGAAAAAAATATTAATTTCAGATTTTTCAAAAGTTCAACTTTTTCCTAAAGATAATAGTTATCAGGGGGGATTGAATAAGCTTTATGATCAGATTTTGAGCACGAACAAAAACTTTAACGATTATTTTTCTCTAAATGAGGATTTATTAGATGAACTAGTGAAATTAGACATAGATAAGTATGTTTTTACGACTGGAAAAGTGCAAAGTGCACCTGAGATTATAGATAGGGTTAGGACGGTGTTTAAGGATGTGTTTAATGTCCCAATGATTGGTTTTTTGAAGACTGATCCGAAAGCATACAATATTCTTTGTGAGAGGCTTGAGGTTAAGCCAAGTCAAGTAATATTCATTGATGATACTAAAGATAATGTAGAGGCAGCAAAAGAGGCAGGCTTAATGGCTGTGGTTTATGAAGACAACAATCAAATACTGATGGCAATTAAAGATTGGTTGAGATAGGTTCCAACACCCCGCCCAAGGCGGACAGGAGTCCACTAGTTCCTGCAGAAATAACCTACTTTCACTTTCTACTGATTGACAAAATGTTCTTTTTAAGGAACAATATGCGAGTGAATAAAAAAGTAATAGTTGCTAAGTCAGCACAGAAAGAATTTAAGAAATTATCTAAAAATATCAGAGCTAAAATTGATTCTAGAGTGATGATTTTGTCTAGAGATGGGAAGTTGATAGATCCATTTGGTAAGAAAATAGATGACAAATTATTTGAAATTAGAGTTAAAGTTGGAAGCCAATGGCGAGTTCTTTATGCGTACATTTGGGATAATCATGTAATTTTATTATCAGTATTTCAGAAAAAAACTAACAAAACACCTTCTAGAGAAATAGTAAAAGCACGTAAAAGATTGGAGGAATACCTATGAAAAAAATGAGTAAGAAGCAACAGGATTACATTAAGAAAAACACTATTCCTTGGAGTGAATTCAGTAAAGACTTTACTGATGAGCAAAATAGAATGGTGGAGAGTGAGATTGCATATTATGATGCCCTCCAGTCTTTAAAGAAAACTAGAACAGAACAAGGATTAACTCAAGCTGATTTGGCCAAAAAAGCATCAATGCCTCGGACTACTATCACCAAGGTAGAATCAGGAAGTTATAACCCCACTCTTCAAACACTGATGAATATGGCAGCAGCGATGGGGAAGAGAATTAAGATAACTTTACTTTAGCAGCCAAATTAATCCCACGGTAATGAATTGCGGTGTTAGGCCTAATACCATATTTGTCGTTGAGTTGTGGAATAGATGGTGGAAGTTATTGAGTGGTTTTAAAAACCAAGGCTCCCATTTGAGAAAATTACGTGGTGCTTCTAAAAAATCTGGGACTAAGCCCACGAAAGCTCCAATCCAAATGTGGTATTGGATTTCATTTTGCCCAGATTGCCAGAAATAATAAATTGCAGCGAGGCTGATGGCTAAATCCACTATTTCCAGTAAAAAAGCAGTTTTTCTTTTTCTTTTTCCATTGCTGAGCCCAGTACCGACATCCCAGTGAGGAACCCAGTCTTCAAAGTAGTGGCTGGCAAGAGTGAGGGGGATATAAAGTGCGGGATGAGGTAATTTACTAGCGATGAAAGCGCCAGTTAAGGTATGAGATATCGATAACATAGGGGTATAGTATACAATAAAGATCATGTATCCAACGTTCATCAACATCGGCTCAGTTGCTATTAGCATGGGGAGCATTTTTAATTTATTGGCTTTTCTAACCACTGCTTTTGTATATTGGCGCAAAACAAGAGAAGAACACTATCATCAAGATCAAGTCTTCGACGCATTTTTATTAGCTAGCGTGATGGGTTTGTTGGTAGGTAGGCTAGGATTTGTATTATTTAATTTTGGGGAGTTGGGAAAAAATATTTGGAACTGGTTTGATGTGATCAATCGTCCTGGAAGCTTGGAAATATTTAGTTTGTTGGGAGCTTCAATTTACCTTTATCGTTATGCAGGTAAAAAGAAATGGGATCGGTTCGAGGTACTTGATTTTTGGTTTTTAGCTATTTCTGCAGGAATGGTTTTCAGGCAATTAGGTAACTTTTTTATGGGAGTAGGATTTGGTTATGAAACGCAGTTACCTTGGGGGATGGTTTTCCCTGGTGTTTTTGTAAAACACCACCCCACACAGTTATACGGGGCCTTGGTTTATTTAGGACTTTATATTTATTTGTACTGGGCAGAGTATCACTACCGAACTTTCCTCTGGTATCGAGCTGGTAAAAAGACAGCTCAGACTGGCTTTTTGACTTCTATTTTCTTAATAGTTACTGGACTATCAATGCTACTCATGAGGTTTGTTAGGCCAGCCCAACTTGAAATTAATCAGTTTGGATTAGATTATCTGGTTTATGGAGCAATGGCTCTGTTTGGAGGAGTGATGATGTATATTAAGTCGGGTAGATTAATAATTTTTAAAAATAACAAAAATTAATATGTTCTGGCCAGTTTTTTTAATATCTTTAGTGTTAGATCAGATTAGCAAATTGATAGCAGCTGCATATCTTGAGACTGATCTTAACTCTGGAATTTCCTTTGGTTGGTTGAGTGAGTTATCAAGTGAAACAATGACCGTACTATTAGTTTTTTTAGCAATTGCCATTGCTTATTTATTGAAGAAAGAGTGGCGGCGACATCCAGCAATTTATGGACTTTTTTGGGCAGGAGTTATTTCTAATTTGTTAGATCGAATTTTTTTTGGAGGAGTGATTGATTGGATTTCATTGCCTTATCTGGAGATCAAAAATAATTTAGCTGATTTTTATCTCTTCATCTCACTTATTTTGTTATTAATAAAAGAATTTAAAGGTCGCTATGAAGGTTGAAATAATTTTTGAAGATCAAGACATATTGGTAGTGAATAAACCAGCGGGAATGGTATCAAATAGCGCTCAATCAGTAAAAGAGCCTAGTTTACAAGATTGGCTAGTAGAGAAAACTGCTCAGAATGTTTCTGATGATTGGAAAGAGTTAGTGCCGGCTGATTTCAATAATGAGTATGGAACGGTTGAAGAGATTTTTAAAGAGCGAGCTGGCTTGGTTCATCGCCTAGATAAAGATACTAGTGGAGTTATGGTAGCGGCTAAAAACCCTGGTTCTTTGGTGAATTTATTGGCTCAGTTTCGTGAGAGAAAAACTAGTAAAAAATATACTTGCTTGGCTCATGGCAAGTTTAGAGTTCCACAGGGGAATATTATTGCTCCACTGGGGAGATCTAGAACAAATCGTCAGAAATTTGATGTTTCTTCGGATGGCAGATCAGCAACTACTGAATATAAGGTAATTGATTATTATCCCGATTTAAATGACCAAGGCTTGGAGAAGTTGAAGGAATTTAAGAAAAATCTCTCTTCCTATCAGGGATTTTCATTAGTTAACTGTTGGCCTAAAACTGGCCGTACTCATCAAATTAGAGTTCATCTAAAGCATTGGAAACATCCGCTAGTGGGAGATGATAAGTATGTGGGTAAAAAGCGGGTTAAGCTCGATGAAGTTTGGTGTCCACGACAGTTTTTGCACGCTAGTCAAATTAATTTTATCCATCCTAGAACTGGTAAAAAAGTTAGTTTTGAGGTTGAGCTAGCGGAGGATTTGCGACAGGCTTTGAGTTTTTTGAATAAGTCTGTATAATTCACCTTTATATAAATAATAAGTTGCGATAGCATCTCAAAATTGCTTTCGCTCCCAAGTCACAAACCGCCCCGCAAAATCGGGGAGAGGAAAACCAAGTCGAGCTAAAGACAAGAAGGGGTGTTTTTTTTATTTAAACACACTTTTTCACTCACTAATTTTGGTTTTTTGACTTGATTGAGTCAAATATGACCGGTAAACCAGATGTTCTTCATGCCAACGGAAACCCCACAAAGGTGGTGCGTGGTTTTAAAGAAGCATATGGGCTTATGTCCCAGGCAGTTAATGCCGAAAAAATTATTGGTGAAGCTGAACCAACTGAAAGTGATTTAGCAGCTGCGCTATGGAAACTCCGGGTAGGGCAAATGAGTGATATCCCTGCAGGGGGAATATTAATGGTGATTTCATCTGATGTTGAGTATAGAGGGATGGATGATAAACAACGATTAAAGATCAGTCGTTATCAAGACCATCCAGAGTTTGAAGCTGTTGTTGCTAAGGCTAGAGAAGCAGTGATTGCTGAGTGGGAGCAAGTTGAGGGTGATCAAAATATTACTGTAGAATGGCTACTGTCTTTTGGTTTTCAGTTATTTTGGAAAGATCATGAAGACCAGCTCCAATCAAGTGATAGACAGGTGATCCGATTAGTTATTCAGGCAGAGTTTAGTACTCCACCTACAAAAGCAGAGATTGAAGAATCATTTAATATAAATTTTAATACGGGGTTTGAATTAGCTGAGTTAGCTACAGACGATAGAGCAATTGTAAGAGTTGCTAATTATATAGAGGGACATAGAGTTTGGAAAGAGATTCCTCATGATTTTTTGATAATGATGATTACAAATAAAGTTATTCCACCTCAGCTATTATCTCAGTTGGCATTTAACTTTTCTATTGAAGGGCAAAAGCGTAGAGACAGGAAGGGTTACGGTGGATATCAACAAGTAGCAGTAAGTTTGTTAGGATTGAACTAAATCTAGGAAAGGCCTTATGTCACAAATTTCTTTTTTATCTTTAACCTGGTCACAATTTCATCAAGATGTTTTTGAGTTGGCTAAAAAAGTAGAGGCGAGTGGGCAAAAGTTTGATCGGATTGTCTGCATTGATCGAGGAGGAGCAATAGTAGCTCGGTTTCTATCTGATTTTTTAGGATTAAAGATTTCCAGTTTTGTGATGGTAGCTTATAAAGAAATTGGAAAACTGAGTCAGCCTAAAATTCTAGAAGAGTTAAAAACTAGTATCAAGGACGAGAAGATCTTGCTAGTTGATGAGATTATCGATAGTGGTAGCTCTTTTGAAGCAGCTCTGGAGTATCTGCGGAAATTTCAGCCCCAAGAGATTGTGACACTGGCTCCATATATAAAACCAATTAGTAGGTTTAAGCCAGATTTTTGGCAAGTAGAAACTGATCAATGGGTAATTTTCCCCTATGAAGTCCGAGAGACAATCAGTGATGTGAGTCGAATTTTGAAAAAGCAAGGTAAAATTGATGAGGAAATAGAAAAGCAAATTTCAGAGTTTGGTTTTAATGATGAGCAGGTGAGTTATTTCTCTAAGGATGAGTAAAATTCTTCTCGTTTCTCAATCAATTTCTCCGCAATCTCTTTAGCTTCTGGATGGGTGAATTTTGGTAGTCGCATTTTATAGATGCTGTGTTTCATAAAGTAATCATTTTCTTTAGCTGAAAGAGTGGGTGGGGCTAACTCTGAATCTAGCATTCCTAGCGCATCACATTCCATAAGAAGGGTTTCATCTTCATCAGAAATATTTTTAATATCATCATGGACAGAAATAATACGAGTTATTTTCAGTAGTTCTGACTGGCTAAAATAGCCTGGTAAGCGCTGAGATATTAAGCGCTCAATCAACTCTACACTGCGCTTCATGTGAGCTTTTTTGTAAGGAATGACTTCTTTGATGCTGGAGATTTTTTTCTGGCTAAATAAGCTAATATAACCCCAATCGTGAGCATAGGCGGCTGTGATCATTACCTTAGAGTTGAGTTGAGGATTATCAATTTTTTCTAATAAATACTTCATCCAATGCGCTACGGCTTCAGTATGAGGCTTGTCCCAATGAGGGCGGCCCTTGTTAGCCAGATCTTTAAGAATAATTTGGCGTAAAATACGCTCGATGTAGGGATGAATTAAAGCTGATTTCTTCATTGCTCATAGTATACTGGATGAATGACAGACGTAATTAATCAATATATTGAACAAGAAGAGCAGCGCCAGCTAGAGATGATTGGCTTGATTCCTTCAGAGAACCACATCTCTCCAGAGGTGTCAGAAGTTTTATCTTCAACTCTTAATAGTAAGTATGCTGAAGGCTATCCAGGACGGCGTTACTATGAAGGTAATCAATTAGTAGACAAAATAGAAAATGAGGCTCGAGATCGAATTAAAGAATTGTTTAAGGTGCCGTATGTGAATGTACAACCATATTCTGGCTCGCCGGCCAATAGTGCGATTGAGTTTGCACTTCTAGAGCCGGGGGATACCTTGATGGGCTTAGCTTTGTCTGGTGGAGGGCACTTAACCCATGGTCATCCTAGGGTGACTTTTTCTGGAAAGTATTTTAACTCTGTTCAGTACCAGCTAGATGAAAATGCGCGGATTGATTTTAAGAAATTGCGTGAGTTGGCTTTAGAGCACAAACCTAAGCTAATCATTGTCGGCACTACCGCTTATCCATTTATTTTAGAGTTTGATAAGTTCCGCGAGATTGCTGATGAGGTGGGCGCTTGGTTGTTGGCAGATATTTCACACATCACTGGCTTGATAATAGCGGGAGAGCATCCTTCGCCAGTCCCATATGCAGATGTAATTATGTCTACTACTCACAAGACTTTCCGTGGTCCCCGTGGGGCGATGATTATGGTCACCGATCGAGGATTAGAGCGAGACTCTACCCTCGGAGGTAAAATTGATATGGCCATTATTCCAGGTCTCCAGGGAGGTCCACATAATGCCACCACTGCCGGGATTGCAATTGCGGCCGCGGAGGCGATGAAACCAGAGTTTAAAGCTTATGGGCAACAGGTAATGACGAATGCACAGGCTTTAGCTAAATCTCTCCAGGATGAGGGCTTGAAGCTGGTGGGAGATGGAACTGAAAATCATTTAATGCTGATTGATTTAACCCCACAAGGTTTTGGGTTGGGAACACAAGTAGCTTTTGCAATGGATGTGGCTGGCATGTACGCCAATCGCAATAGTATTCCTCATGAGCCTTGCTCACCCTTTTATCCTTCTGGGATTCGACTGGGAACACCACTAGTGACTACGCGCGGGATGAAAGAAGCTGAGATGAATCAGATTGCGGGCTGGATTGCTCAGGTGGTGGAGATAGTGAAGGATTATGAATTACCTCAAGATAGAAAAGATCGCAGTAAATTTATCAAAGAGTTTAGAGAGAATGTTAGAAACGATCAAAGACTGCTTGAAATTAGAGAAGAAGTAATCAAGCTAGCTAAAAAATTTCCATTATTCGTATGGTAAACTGGTTTTCTATGAAAAACCAAACCCCTTCTTTATCCAAATTATTTAAATCCCGCCAACCGTCTGCGGTCCGTTTGACTCAAATAGAGTTTAATAAACGCACCGATGGAGTAGAGGCAGTTAATTGTTCGATCGGGAATGTTTCTCTACCTACTCACCCTCAAATTCAAGACAGAATGAAGAACCTGATGGGGGATAAGAGCCCTTTTAAAGGTGGGGTCGTGAAGTATTCAGCTACGGTGGGGATGGATGAAACCCGTCAAGCTATTTTAAACGTGATTGCCTCCAGTAATTTGAAGACAGATGGTCTCTATGCCCAAGTCACCGATGGTGGTTCTCATGCGATGGAGCTAGCGATCCTAGGTGTTTGCGGTCCAGCCGGAAGTCAGGAAAGGCCACTCTTAATGATCAACCCGGCTTATTCAAACTATCGTTCTTTTGCGAGTCGAGTGGGGCGGAAAGTGGTTGCAGTCACCAGAACTTTGAGTGATCAGGGTGAATTTACCCTGCCTAATATAGATGAGATCGAAGAAGTAATTGAGAAAGAAAATCCAGGTGCGATGGTGGTGATCCCGTTTGATAATCCTACTGGTCAGCTTTATAGCCCAGAAAATATGATTAAACTAGCCAAATTAGCGATTAAACACAATCTATGGCTGGTAAGTGATGAAGCTTATCGCGAATTATCCTACACAGGAGAAAATACCAACACTAGTGTTTGGGCACTGACAGAGGCAGAAGTGCCCGGAATCACTGGTCGCAGGATTAGTATTGAGTCAGCTTCTAAGGTGTGGAATGGGTGTGGCTTTAGAATTGGTTGGTTGGTAACAGACAACGAAGAGTTTCATCAACAGTCAGTAGCAGAAAATACCGCTAATTTATGTCCGCCGGTAATTGCTTCTTGGTTAATTGGTGGTTTAGCTGAAGTTAGTCATGATGACCTGCAGAATTGGTATGAGAAACAACGAGCCTACTATGCGCCGATGTTAATTGATTTAACTACGAAATTAAAACATATTTTACCAGGAGTGATTGTATCTAACCCTGATGCATCTTTATACTCAGTAGTCGATGTCAGACAGCTAGTTGATGACGGTTTTGATGCTCAAGATTTTTCAATGTACTGTGCTAGTGAAGGTAAGGTAGATATCAATGGTCAGCAGCTGACTCTTTTAGTTTCGCCAATGGCTGGCTTTTATGAGTTACCTGATGGAGTTAGTAATCCTGGTCAGACTCAAATGAGGATCTCTTATGTAGAATCTCCAGAGCAGATGGCGTTGGTCCCGGAGCTATTTGCTCAGCTATTTAAACAGTATCAAGCACGCTAGAATAGAGTTATATGCAACAGATTGGTGCCCATGTTTCAGCAGCTGGAGGGGTAGAGAATACCCCGAAGAGAGCGGCTGATATTGGTTGCAATTGTCTGCAGTTGTTTTCGGGCAGTCCTCGGGTTTGGAGAAAGACAGATTTAGCCAATCATGATGTCGATAAGATGTTTGCAGAACAAGCTAAATATGGTGTTTCATCAATCTTTACCCATGCCATCTATTTAGTGAACTTAGCCTCTGATAAACCTGAGCTAATAGAAAAATCACTTGCCACTTTAAAGTATGATTTAGCCTTTGATGCCTTAGTGAAAGGTTCAGGAGTAATCGTGCATTTGGGCAGTCATCAGGGTAGAGGTTGGGAAACAGTTAGAGAACAGGTGGCAACAGAGATTAAACAGCTCTTAAATGAGAGTTCAGCCAACTCAACTTTATTAATTGAAAACTCAGCTGGTCAAAATGGAAAGTTAAATAGTGATTTGGCAGAGATTAGATGGTTGCTTGACGAGGTTGATTCTCCGAAGCTCGGTTGGTGTTTTGATACCTGTCACGCGCATGCAGCTGGATATGCACTAGGGGAAGAAGCCAAGCAGAAAGATGGGCAGGATTCTTTGATAGCAGAGCCAACTGAAGTTAAAAATGTGAGAGCTGAAACAGCTTTGGAGGCCATTAATCGTTTGGAGCTATGGTCCAGCTTGAAGGTAATTCATGTTAATGATAGTCGAGATGAGTTTGGTTCAGGCCGAGATCGTCACGCCAACTTGGGAGAGGGGATTATTCCTCAGGCAGATTTAAAGTATTTTCTCAATTATTCTCAAACTAAAGAAATCCCATTGTTATTAGAAGTGCCAGGGGCTGATAAAAAAGGACCAGATGCCAAGAATGTCTCAGCATTAAAGCAACTCCTCGAGGATTAATTAGCTTTCTCAGGTACAATATAGTCCATGATTATTTTTGATGGTGATAAATTAGCCGCCCAGCAGGAAAAAGACCTTAAGCAAGAGGTCCAGGATCTACGAGATGGGGGAGTGAAGCTAAAAATTGCCGCCATTTTATTTACCGAAGACCAAGGTAGTCAACTTTACACACGATTGAAGAGTGAAGCAGCTGCTCGAGTGGGGATTGAGTATGAAGCACATGAATTCTCGATGACTGAAGGCACAGATGAAGTTGAACAGAAGTTAGCAGAGCTTAATGGTGATTTGACCGTGACTGGAATTATTATTCAAAAACCATGGCGTAACACTTGGGCTGAAGTCAAGGGAATTGATCAGATGAAGGGTAATAAAGCAGTCAGGCAGGCTTTTAATAGTTGGTGGCAGTTTTTGACTTCAAAAATTGAGTTAGCTAAAGATGTTGATGGCTTACACCCTGATCAAGATAAAGTCTTACCCGCAACTGCCAAGGCAGTGATGACAATTTTAAACAAAGCCTTTTTAGAATTAAAAATTTCTCTAACTGCTCAAAAACAACTCCAAATTTTAGTTTTAGGTCGCTCAGATATTGTTGGTCAGCCAGTTTTCCGCGAGCTGCAAAAACAAGGTTTCCAAGTGAAGCTACTTACTAGAGACGATGTCGATCAGAGGATGAGTTCAAATAAAAAGTTCTTAGACGCAGACATTATCATTAGTGCTACCGGTGTCAAACACCTCATTTCCGGAGAGATGGTTAAGGAAGGGGTGGTAGTGATTGATGTGGGTGAACCACGACCAGATGTTGATTTAGAGTCAATGAAAGACAAAGCTGCTTTCATTACTCCAGTTCCAGGAGGAGTTGGGCCGATGACGGTAATGAGCTTACTCAAGAGTTGTGTTATAATTGCTGCTTAATAAAAATTACGGTGTTGGTCCATCAAATAGTCCTGACTATCAGACCAAAACCACTTCGCTTTAGGCGAATAAATAAGGACAAGTATGATTGATATCTCAAAATTAGAGAATGTTGCTCCAGATTATGATCTGCGAGATTTATTAGAAGCTGGCTGCCATTTCGGTAGTGATGCGAGTAGTTGGCATCCTAAAATGGCCAAATGGATTTACTCTAAACAAGAGGGAATTCACATTATTGATCTAGAAAAAACTGCTTCTCAATTAGTATTAGCTTACAACTATTTTTATCATTTAGGAAAAGAAGGTAAAGTCGTTATTTTTGTCGGCACCAAGCGTCAAGCTAGAGAGACTGTCAAGGAAAAAGCTGTTGAAGCAAAAGTACATTGGATTGTTTCTCGTTGGTTGGGTGGATTACTCACTAACTGGCAGCAAGTTGGAAAATCACTCCGAAAAATGCTCGAGATCGAAAAAGGATTAAAAGAAGATAAATACAAAATGTACACCAAGTTTGAGCAAACTCAGCTCGAAAAAGAAGCTGGTCGTTACGCTCGATTCTTCGATGGTTTACGAGAGCTGAAGAAAATTCCTGATGCAGTCTTCGTTATTGATCCTAAAAAAGAAAAAATTGTCCTCAAAGAAGCTCTAATGATGGATGTTCCAGTAATTGCTTTGGTTGATACTGATACTGATCCTCAGTCAGTAGATATTGTTATTCCAGCTAATGATGATGGCAGAACTAGTATTGAGTTTATTGTTGATCAGCTCATAGAAGCTTACTCTAAGGGTAGAGCTGCTAAACCTGGTGCCAAAACTGTTAAAAAGGAAGATAAGAAAGGGGATAAGTAATATGGCTGTTACTGTTGCCGATATCAAAAAACTTAGAGAAGAAACTGGTGCAGGAATGATGGACTGTAAAAAAGCCCTCACTGCTGCTGAAGGAGACTTCGTCAAAGCTCAAGAAATTCTGCGTGAGAAAAGTTTAATTAAAGCTGATAAAAAATCTGACCGAGAGACTAAAGAAGGTTATATCGCTAGCTATGTACATGCTGACAACAAAACAGCTGCTTTAGTTGAGATTCTCTGTGAGACTGATTTTGTAGCTCTTAATGAAAAACTTCAAGAAGTTGCTAAAAATGTGGCCATGCAAGTGGTGGCGATGAATCCAGCTGATGTGGCTGAGCTTTTAGCCCAAGACTATATTCGTGATGGCAAAATCACCATTGAAGACCTAGTCAAAGAGACCAGTGGCTTACTCGGAGAAAAACTAGTCGTTAACAGATTCACTCGCTACGAAATTGGGGAGTAGTAGCTAGATAGTAACTAACTTATTGTAAGTAATTATTTACTGCAGTTTGTAAAATTTCTTTGATTTGTTTTTCGCTGTATTCTTTTTTTATCCATTCAACTGGCATCATTTCTATATCATCGAAATAGATCATGGGTTCAAGAATCCATCTTTCAGCAATACTATAGCGCTGAGTAGCTTCGTTTATGCCTTCTTTTAAGGTGACGATCTCTTGGTCTAAACAAATAGCAATATCACAATAATCTCTCCAAGTAGCTCTTTTGCCCAGGATATAAAGTTTAGTTGCAAAAATGTCTTGTATTGAGACTAGTTCCGCATTTTTAAAAAAAACAGAATTATGAGTAGTTGGAATAGGATCTTGGAAGAGAGTGATCTTGATATCATCAGCGAAAGCAGTGTATTGAGTATCTGTTTCTAGAAGTTGAGTGAGATTATAAGACTTCAGCTTCTTTTTAAGTATACTTGTGTTTAGTGAAGTAATTTTTTTATCTGTGACAAAATCAAGATCATAAGAAAGACGATGTCCAATCTGAAGGGCAAGAGCAGTTCCACCAGTGAGTTTTCCGAGTTTGGTGTCAGCAAGCAGGAGAAGTAACTCTTTTTGCTTATCTGAGATAGTATTTTCACTAAAGTGTGACATATTGATTGGGGTCAAGGTGACCATTAATTTTTAATAGGTAGTTCTTAATGAAGTTAAAGGTGCGTGTTGAGTAGGTTTTTCTAGGTTGATCGCAAAAAGTTTGTTTAATATCTGTTTGAGAGTAGTATTGTTTGAGCCACTCAATATCAGTGATAGAGCCATACTGCAATACCTGATGAATGATATATTTTCTATGTTTTTGTTTATCCAGTTTATTGATATCAGCTGACCAAAACAATGGTTTTTTACTTGTAGGAACACTTAATAAGCTCATACCGCTATTCTAACAAAATTAGTCAAGCTAATCTCGATTGATTTTTCCAGAGAGAGAGTAATATTTAGTTAGTACTAGTTGCAAGGAGTATTTATGAATGAGGAACAGGAAATATCAGCACAAGAAAATGATGGGATGAACAGTCACAAAAAAAACTCTCGTGATCTTATAAATGATTATTTTTGGGCTAGTGAAAGAGGAGAAAAAAGTGTAGAAGAGTACTTGGGTAGTCTTAGCCAAGAGGAGCGTGAAAGAGTCAGTGACTTGAGGGAAAGATTAGATAAAAGCGCTAAAAGACAATTAGAACTTTTTAAAAAAGCTGCATCTGAAGCAAGTCAGATACTTGAAGATGCAATTAAAAATAAGTTTGGTGATAATAACTGGGAAGCTTTGGTCTCTTGGACAGAGATAAAAAATGAGGACGGTGAAAAAACTGAAAATGGGAGACTTGAGAGTAATCTACCCGAGCCTTGGGAAATTTTAAGGCAAGACTATCTTGAAAAGAATGCAGCTTTTTTGCAGGCTCAAGCAGATGATGAAGATTTTTGGATTAATATTATGCCTCCAGCAGAGTTAATCGCAGTTGAATCTGCTGAAGATAAATTATCTAGCTTGTGTAGCTGGATAGATGATATAAAAATGCATGTGAGACAATTAGCTGAGATAAAGGATCATGATAACCCTAGTATTGGGATGAGAGCTTGGCTTGGTGAAAAAGGTGATGAAAGAAATTTAGCTAGGTTTTCGCCTAGTGTTAGACCAGTTTTCTTTGATAGTAGAAGGTATAATTATCAACCCTATGGTATTAGAGGTTATCAACAGCATATTTATAACACTTTGAAAGAAGCATTAACAATTTTGGAGAAAGGTCCTGATACTAGTTTATCGACTGATTGGCATGCTGAAATCAGAAAATCTACAAAAGCAGTTCTTTCTTCAAAAATTAAACCAGGATTTATGAAATAAATATTTCATGTGGTTTTTCTAAAGTATTATTGCGATATACTCATTGAGTGAATTCTTTCTCTTTCTCTCTCACTAAGACTCTTGGTAAAGCTAGGGCAGGGGAGTTTACTACGGCCCATGGAGTAGTCAAAACCCCTATTTTCATGCCAGTTGGCACTAAAGCTACTCTTAAGGCTTTAGATAGCTTAGACGTTAAAAATACCCAAGCCCAGATAATTCTCAGCAATACTTATCATCTTTACCTGCGCCCAGGAGAAGAATTGATCGCTGATAGGGGAGGGCTACATCAATTTATGAGGTGGCCTAAGCCAATTTTGACAGACTCGGGTGGTTTTCAGGTTTTTTCATTAGGAGAAAATAGTAAGATCAAGAGTAATGGCGTCGAGTTTAAGTCTCATCTTGATGGTTCAAAACATTTTTTTACACCCGAAAAGGCGATTGAAATTCAGCGTCAGTTAGGGGCAGATATCATTATGGCTTTTGATGAGTGCACTCCTGATAAAGCAGATCCTAAATATACTGATGAAGCATTAGATCGAACTCATCAATGGGCGAGACAGTGCTTTAATTATTGGGAAAAGCATTCTAGAAAAAGTGCTCAAGGTCATTATCAGGCTTTGTTCGGGATTATTCAGGGAGCGATGCACTCAGATTTAAGAAAAAAGAGCGCTCGTTTCATTACTAGTCTTGATTTTGATGGGATTGCTGTAGGCGGGGAAACAACTGGCTATAACATGGCTGGAACTGGAGAAGTGATGGAGTGGATAGAGCCTCTATTACCCGAAAATAAACCTCGCTATGCGATGGGATTAGGGCGCGATCCTCAAGATTTGATAGATGCAGTCAACATGGGCTTCGATATGTTTGATTGTGTTGGTCCGACACGACTCGCTAGGAATGGGGCTTTATATCATGGTCATTTAGAACAAGATCAAGATGAGTTTAAATTTGTTTCTGAGTTAAAAAACGGTCGATTGAGCATTGGGCGGAGTGAGTTTAAGACTGACGACGAGGTTATTATGAAAGGCTGTGATTGCTATACTTGTCAGTCTGGATACACTCGAGCCTATCTTAATCACTTATTCAAAACTAAAGAGCTGAGCTACTATCGTTTGGCTAGTATCCACAATGTTAGATTCATGATCCGGCTGACCGAAGAGATGAGAGCCGCTATACTTAGTTAGTGACTAAATTAATTTTAAAAATTTTAAAGTATTTCTTAATTACTATAACCACAACATTCGGTTTATTGATCATTTTGTTGAGTTCAGTTTGGGTGGTTGGTCCACGCTTATTTGCCTTAGATAATTTTAAAAACATATTGTTCACTTCTTCAGAAATAGACTCTCCAAAAAGCCAAATATATATGGCATATTTTTTCCCATCTACTAGTGAGATTACGGTAACTCCTCTTAAATCTAGTCAGGTTTCGGTTTTGGGTGGCTATGGTGATTATGAGTTAGAAAGAGTCTATCCACTCTTAACTATGGAGCGAAAAAAAAATGATTTTAATTTAGCAGCTTTAAGTTGGGGCACAGAAACTTTGGTGGATAATATTGCTGATATTAAACCAAACGCTCTAATAAGTAATAAAAAACAACTCCAGCAACAGTTGTGGACAACAGCTCTCAGCCACATTGCAAATCCTCAGGAATCTATTGAATTGCTCAAAGCCTTCTTTTTTACTAGATCAGTGCCAACTGAACAGATCACTTTTGAAGACAACTATGCTTCAGTTGATGAGTTGAATATTTTAGATAACGTGGTTCTTTATGAAGGCTGTAGCGTAGCCGTAGTTAATACTACAGAAAAAACTGGTTTAGCATTAAAAGTATCTGATATTTTGGAAAAAAATGGGGCAATAGTAATTAGAGTCACTGATCAGAATAGTCCTTATCAACTTTCAACCTTTTCTTTTGATTCAGAGCATGGTTCTTGCCAGTCACTATCACAACGCTTGCAGGTTTTATTCCCCAGTAAAGTTACCAAGCAAGTTCATCATCAGCTTCAGCAAGAGTATCGAGCTGACTTAATAATTTTTATTGGAAAAGATTTGGCAAACTTAATCTAAGTAATCTTTTGGAGTGCTAACGTCCTCAAGACTTTTTTCAGCATCGGTGTCAGTATCTACTATCTCAACTGGAATATTTTTTTCGATCATTGATTCATCAACTTCATTGATAGTGGCAATGTTGGCATTGGTTTGATTATTGGAGAAAGAAGCTATGTTCCGATTGGAAGTAGAGCGTTCAACCTCTCTAATGTGGACTATGCAATGGATGCCATCACACGATCTGACTCTACAAGCATATTTATTACCAGACTTAATCAATTTGGCGAGTCTAAATGAGAGATCCTCGGGTAGGGAGCCAATGTAAGTTTTACCAACACAGATCGAAATATATCTGTTTTTGGGTTGAAGTAAACACTCTTGACCAATAGCTATCTTTTTTAAGACATTTTTGTCTGCTAAGCGGTAGAGCTCGATAGATTTAGTTTTTCCAGGCTCTTCAATGAAAGATTCATTTGAAAAAGCTGGTAAGGAAGTAACTTGCTTATCTTTGATTTTTTGAAGATGCTTTAGAGCGAGCTTATTTGATTTGTCTATTTCTAGAACCTTTTTAAAAGTCTGTTGAGCTTTTCGAATTTTACTCAGCTGGAGATAAGTGGCTCCAAGACGATTTAGAGCACTTGTGTCTTGAGGTTTAAGCTCAATTAATTCTTGATTAGCTCGACAAGCCTCTTCCCAGTTCTGGATTTTAGCAGCTTTAATAGCTCGTTGTTGGAGTTTAAGTATTTGACTCATAATTTTAATTTGTAACGACGAAGAATACATTGGCAGCCTCTGATTGTCAACTGACAACAAAAATCTTACAATCTTATTGAAGAAAGGAATTGATATTTATGTCAGGACACAGCAAATGGAATAACATTAAGAATCGTAAGGGCGCCCAAGATAAGAAAAAAGGGAAGGTCTTTGGTCAGTTGGCTCGTCAGATTAGAGCAGCTGTTAAGGAGGGTAAATCTGGAGTCCCAGATCAAAACCCAACTTTAAGAACTATTCTCGAGAAAACTAGAATAGCAAATATGCCTAAAGAGAATATTGCGCGAGCTATTAATAAGGGTTTGGGAAAAGGAGCCAGCGGTGCAGTGCAAGAGATAGTCTATGAAGGCTTTGGTCCTGGAGGAATCGGGATGTTAGTGACGGTGGCAACCGATAGTGTCAATCGGATGAGCTCAGAGTTAAAAAATGCCTTTTCTAAAGCTGGCGGGAGTATGGGTGCTCCAGGTAGTGCCATGTATATGTTTAATCGCAGTCAGAGCGGAGAAGAGGCTTATATGTGTGTGATGCCGATGCCAGTTGAGGATGAAAGCACTCAGCAACAGCTCCAAGACTTAATGGATGCTATTTTAGAGATCGAAGATGTTGAGGAAGTCTTCTGCACTGGGGTGTGGGGAAGTAAGGAATAGAGTACAATACTTTTACTTATGCGACGTCGTGAAAAATTTGTGATCGCTTCTGTTCTTTTAAGCCTAGGTTTACTAGGAGTCCAGTATGTTTCTTTAGATTTTAGATATTGGGCAATTGGCTTATTTTTAGTGGTTTCATACTTAATATCAGCTTGGGCTCTAGCTGATGATCTACAACCTCACGAATGGTTGACAGTTGTTCCATTTCCAGCTCTATATGCGAGCTCAGTTGGTTGGTTTTACTTCTTACTACCAGATGGAATTATGAGTAAGTTTGTTCTCTTAGCTGTGTTCGGAGTAGGAGTGTATGCTTTATTTCTAACCTCCAATATTTATTCAGTGGCTAAGGGGAGGACTATTCAGCTATTACACGCAGCCTATGCAATTGGTTTGCTGTTTACCCTAGTAACTTCTTTATTGTTTACCAATACTATTTTTGGTCTGCGAATGCCATTTTATTTAAATGGTTTGTTTTTAGGATTGGTCCATTTTCCGCTTATTTTGATGTCGTTGTGGTCAGTCAGTCTAGAAGACTATATTAGCGGTGAAATCCTACTTCTAAGTAGTTGCCTAACTCTATTTTTGATTGAGTTAACTATGGCTTTATCATTTTTTCCATTCTCTGTATGGAACATTGCTTTATTCGCGATGGCTTTCATTTATGTGAGCCTTGGTATTCTACATAGCTTTTTGAAAGAACGCTTGTTTGAGAGTACTTTACGCGAGTATAGCCTGGTATCAGTGTTTATCTTGATTATGTTCATCACCCTTTTTCCCTATAAGTAATCTATTTTTCTATATCAAACTCATGCATTAATTATGCAATAAAAGTGGAGTAGAGCAAGGTGGTGATTTTTAAGGCTAATTAGAGCTTGGTCTTTGAGGTCAATTAAAAGGTCTTTCCAAGGGGTGGTTTATTCAATAATAAGTTATTTTCAGGCTGAATTGCTAATATTTTTTTCTAGATTAAGCAATGGGGAAGAGCTGATAAAAATTTTTCATAGACCAGAGGAGAGGGAAGAGAGTGATATAGTTTGATATAGCCGTGAAAATTGTGGAAAACTAATTTATTATAGGATCTAATTAAATTATATTGTTGAGTACAAATTAAGAAGTTATTAGGTGCTAATAAACTAAACATCCCAGAGGTATCTGTCTGGGAGCCTCTGCTCCTACCAGGCTAGCCTGGTGACTATGGGAGCAGTGGATGCCAGAATTATCTAAAAGAAACCCGAACATGGTTTACCAGGCTAGCCTGGAGACAAGTTAGCAGCTTGGAGACCTGAGTGATTCTCTTAAAGGGAGTCATTTTACCCGAGAAAGAAGAGTCTTAGAGAAGTTTTATGGGGTCTTTTGTGAGTGGAGTGATCTTCATCCTCCTTCTTTTGGACTGTGTCTCATATCCAGATAATGTCTTATGTCGCACAATATAACTTTTGCGACGTAAGGCTTGGATAAGCGAAAGAGCTGATTTGGCTTCTATTTCATGGTTCCTGGCCATGCACTCCCTAATTTGGCAGATATTCGTTTTTTGATAAATTTATGGCGCTGCTCTGCCTATGATGTGTGCTATTTATTTTTTTGAATCGAATTCATTGGAGTTAAAGGTCATTTATTTCATTTTTACTTACTTTTAATGTTTTAAGTCATTTTTAGTAGTTTTACCTTCCCGTTTGGAGGTATAAGATATCATCTCTACCTATAAAAAGCCGTTTTTGAGCCTCTAAATGGCCTTAGGCCTGGTCTTGTGCATAAATACTTAGCCTGGTAGATGGGTTTTAAGTATTACTTTTGTACATCTGTTTTGTTCAATTGACAAACACTGGTTCTGAATCATTTTATGATTGCTTAAGCCTCTTTTATTTTTGGCGTCATTTTTTTAGAAATTTAAAAAATATCTACTGCCTATTTCAGTTGTCACTCATTTTTTTTAATAAAATTGATTTTTGATTATTTTTATATTTCAAAATTCTATCTTTTTTATTTAATTCGAAGCTTAGGGAAGTTAAAAGTTGATTTTAATTACTACACATAGTAGTAGTAAGGCGATTGGAGAAGGTAAGCTTGAAAAAAGATGAGGTGATGTCATGATGAGAAGTCTTAAGCAAGATCTGCTGTTATCAACATCCTCTTTTTTAGAATTTATATCTTGATATTATCAATTCATATCAAAGTATATCACTAATTTTAGATTGATACAGAGGAGCTATTTTTAGCAGTTTATGGCTAGCAGATACTTGAGGTGTTTGCTAATGTCTGATAGTATTTAGAGGTGCCTACCTCTACTCTACCTCGCGAATCAGTCATAAATTTTTTAGAGCACCTTGAGGTTGAGCGAAATTTAAGTTCATTGACGGTCAGAAACTACGGTCACTATCTCAATAGATTTGTCGATTGGTTTCAGGATCAAGCCCACAAGAAGGATATTAAAGATCTTGATCAGGAAATTCTAAGAAAATTTAGGGTATATCTAAATAGATATACTGATATGCATGGCGATCCTTTAAGCAAAGCAACTCAGTCATATCATATCATTGCCCTACGTTCTTGGTTAAAGTGGCTCATTAGAAATGATGAGGACGTTCTTCAGCCAGAAAAAGTAGATCTTCCTAAGGCTGAGTCTCATCATATGCAGTTTTTATCGACTGAGCAGATGGAGAGACTTCTAAACATACCCAGTCCAGGAAAAAAAGCAGGTTTGAGGGACAAAGCCATTCTAGAGGTATTATTTTCGACTGGCCTCCGAGTTAGCGAGCTAGTTTCTCTAAATAGAGATCAGGTTGACATTAGTCGTCGTGAATTTGGGGTGATTGGTAAGGGTCGGCGCCCTAGGGTGGTGTTTTTAAGTGATCGAGCAGCAGCCTGGCTAGAAAGATGGCTGGGAAGCCGTGATGACGAATGGCGGCCAGTGTTTATTCGTTTCTCTGGGAGTAAGCCGGACATTACTGAGGACGGTGAGTCAATGAGATTGACTACTAGGAGTGTACAGCGGATTGTTGATAAGTATTCCCGGCAGGCAAAGCTACCGGTTAAGATTAGTCCTCATGGCATCAGGCATACTTTTGCCACAGATCTACTTTCTAATGGAGCTGGGCTGCGCGATGTTCAAGAGATGCTGGGTCATAAAAATATTGCGACTACTCAGATCTATACTCACGTTACTCGGCCAAAGTTGAGGAAAATGCACCGGGAATATCACTCAGATTTGTAAATTTAGCTAAAGTAAGTGGATTTTTTGTTATCGGTCATTAGCAGAGTAGCTTAATGACTGCTAATAGGGTTATCTAAATATTAGTCTTGATACATCGGTCTAACTTGTGGGTATTTTTTTATCACTCCCCTACTCTTCAATTTGGTGAATAATTGATCTATTGCTAAATAGATAGATATATTAATTAGTATTTTGATTGATTTAAATCAATCTTATTCCATGCAAGTAAGCATCACCTAAAGTAGTTTGAGGATCGGCTTGTTCTGCTTCTTTGGGTGTAAATCCCCATGGATCAATATCAAAATCTATTTTTGATGCTACTTTATGTAATAAATCTAGACGTTGATCTTCGTTCATTTTTTTAAAATCATCTGATAATATAAAAAGATCTAGATCGCTATCTTCATGTGCATTCCCATTAGCGCGTGAGCCAAAGACAATAATTTGATTAACTCTAATTTTTTTCTTGAGTTTATATAAAAATTTTACTAATTTTTTTTGAATTGATTTCTTATCCATAAATATATTTTCTTACCATGATTAAATATTGGTAAAATTTTCTTTTTAGTATTATACGATACTTGAGCAATGTCTGGATATCTGACTCTTTTATAGTGTTTGTCTAGCTCTTCAATGGCGACTTTATTATTAGCTGGTATTTTAAATGATACTTTTCTTACTAGACTAGATAGATTGTGGGTATGTGGTGGCTTTGAATCTGAGGATTCAATTAAATCTGCCTTGAGTATTTTTTCGATTGCTTGACATAAAAAGTAAATGGCGTGAGGGTAACGAGCACCATTGAAAAGATAGTCTGCAGCCAGAAAATCTTTTTCTGCTAATGAGAGCCAATGTTTGGTAAGTTTTTTCACTGAACTTACTATGAATGGCCATGCCTATCAGAAGTGTAACAAAAAGCGTTTTGCTAGGGATGATTCCGTGGTAAAATGAGTTTTCTCTTTTAAAAATAAATAAAAGGGCCTGTGGCGCAGTTGGCTAGCGCGCCTGTATGGCATACAGGAGGTCAGGGGTTCGAATCCCCTCAGGTCCACAAATTATTATTTCTTTGGAGTTGCTTCTTCTTCAATCTCAATTTCTTCAGTCAGGGTAACGGCCACCACCTTATCACTCTTTTTGAGTCTCATTAGAATTACTCCTTGAGTTGGTCTAGTCAAAGTAGGAATAGATTTTTTAGTGATTGGCATTTTAATAGTCTGACCTGATTTGGTACCAATCACCAACTGCTTGTGAGTAGGTTTAACTAATCGCACTGAAGCGATAAGACCAGTCTTTTTGGTGACGTCTGCTACCTTAACACCCATTCCAGAGCGTTTTTGGACCGGGTAGGCTTTCAGTTTGGTACGTTTACCTAGACCATTCTCGGTTACTACCAAAAGTTGTTTGTCGACTGTTCTGTCGCCCACCACTTCTGTTTCATCAGAGAAAGCTTCCATTCCAATCACATAGTCATCTTTCTTAATAGTAATTCCCTTTACGCCTTTAGTATCTCGGCTAGAACTTTTAACTTCTTTCTCTAGAAAGCGAATAGACTTACCCTGTTTAGTAGTCAGCAAGATGTGATCTTCACCATGAGTGAGTTGCCCTCTGACCACCTCATCATCTTTATTGAGAGTGATGGCGATAATCCCTGATTGGCGAATATTTTCATATAATTTAACAGAGCTCTTTTTGACTAATCCATTCTTGGTTGCCAAAGTGATGAATTTATTCTGATCTTTCTTAAGGTCTACCACTAGAATAGATTGAACATTTTCCTCTGGCTTAAGATTAATTAAGTTAACAGTAGCTGTGCCCCTAGCCTGGCGGCTAGCTTCTGGAACCTGGAATGATTTGAGGTCAAAAACTCGTCCTTGATTGGTGAACAAGAGTAAGTTGTCATGAGTTTCAGTAAAGACAATTGATTTAACCAAGTCTTCTTCTTTCATACTTAGACCTTTGGAGCCTTTTCCACCTCTAGATTGAGATCTGAGGGCTGATGGGCTCATCCGTTTGATGTAACCAGATTCAGTCAGGGTAATCACGGCGGCTTCATTAGCAACTAGATCTTCTTCATTGAACTCACCGACCTTACTTTTGACTAGTTTGGTGCGGCGATCATCTCCATAATCAGCAATTAGTTGTTTAGTCTCATCTACAATGACTTTTAAAATAGCTTTAGGATCACTGATCAAAGTCAAGAGGTCGTCAATAATTTTTTTAATGGCTTTATACTCATCTTCGATCTTCTGTCGCTCTAGAGCAGCCAGTCTTTTGAGCTGCATTTCAAGAATAGCGATAGACTGAATCTCACTTAATTCAAACTTACTCATCAATGACTTCTTGGCGGTGTCAGTATCTTTGGATTTACGAATAGTAGCAATGACATCATCTAAGTTATTAAGAGCAATTAGTAATCCTTCTAAGATGTGAGCTCTATCCCTAGCTTCTGCCAAGTCATACTGACTGCGTCTGACAATTACTAATTGGCGGTGATTAATAAATTCTCTTAAAATTTGCTTGACGTTCATTAATTGGGGGGTGCCATTACTAGACAGGGCCACCATGTTGACTGGGAAACTAGTCTGGAGTTGTGAGTACTTGAAGAGCTTGTTCAGGACCACTTTTGGCCGAGAATTTTTCTTGAGATCGATGGTAATCTGCATCCCAGTTCTATCGGAGTCATCGTTCAGGTCACGAATACCTTCGATGCGACCATTCTTAACTAAGTCAGCAATTTTCATTAAGAGTCTGGCTTTATTGACCTGATATGGAAGCTCAGTTACTAAAATCTTAAATCTACCTGGTTTGTCTTCTTCAATTCTGGCTTGAGCACGAATAATTATCTTACCTTTTCCAGTTTGGTAGGCTTCTTTGATACTGTTGAAGTCATAGATGATACCGCCAGTAGGAAAGTCTGGGCCCTTGATGTGATCCATAATTTGATCAAAAGTGATCTCAGCTTGGAACTCTCCGGCTAGTTTCCCAGCTTCTTCCTGTAGGTAGAGATCAATTAGTTTGGAGCTAGTAATTTTATGCTCATCTTTTTTTGAGATCTGTTCAATCTCTGTTTGAAGTTTACTAATGCGTTCAGTCACATCTATATCAACAATGGCTTTACCACCCTCGATCATTTCGACAATAGTTTCACAGACTTCAGTTAAGTTGTTGGGTGGGATCTTAGTAGCCATACCCACAGCAATACCTTCAGCTCCCATCAATAATAAATTAGGTAGTTTGGCTGGCAAAACGTAAGGTTCTTGTAGGGAACCATCAAAGTTATCTAAAAACTTGACAGTATCTTTATTTAAATCTTGGAGCAACTCTTGAGAAATTTTAGCCATTCTAGCTTCTGTGTAACGCATGGCTGCTGGACTATCGCCATCAACTGAACCAAAGTTACCTTGGCCATCAATTAACATATAGCGCATACTAAAATCTTGAGCTAATCTAACTAAAGCTCCGTAAACAGGAGCATCACCATGGGGGTGATATTTACCCAACACGTCACCAACGATACGAGCAGACTTCTTGTAAGAGCTGTGATGATGGATACCACTTTTATACATTGAGAATAAAATACGACGGTGGACTGGCTTTAGGCCATCTCTGACATCTGGAAGGGCTCTAGAGACGATGACGCTCATGGCGTAATCTAGATAAGATTTTTCCATCTCTGTGGTAATTGAGATGTAGTTCATCTTGCCGTACTTGGTTTGTTCAATGGTGCCGATCTTAGCGGCGTCACCATTAACTACGGTTTCTTCTTGAACTGTTTCTGCTGGAGTTTGATTGTCTTGATCGGTCATAATTTTCTATCTTTTTAGTACCTCTTCAATTGCTGGTGCGATTTCTTTTTTACGTGACATTTTTGGTCCAATATCTAAGATGTTATCAATGGCAGTTCCACCAAAAGCTGCCTGAGCGATAGCAATTTCTTCTTCACCAGCTAGTAGTAGCTTTGTGCTTACTTTTAAGACATCGGTCACTGCCACGAATAGTAGTTCTACGCTTTGTTGTTTTTTGACCTCCAGCATAGCTGCTAAGAGTTCATCTTTTTTAGTAGTAACTAATGATTCTTGCTCGACTGTTTCCAGCTGGCTAATAAAAGTCTTCTGAGAAAATTCATAGATTTTATAGTCATTTTGGACAATTTCTTTATTATTTAAAGCACTGATATCTGATTTTGCCTTAAATATCTCTAAAGCAAAGGCATCAATGTTATTTATTTGGGCAATCTCTGCTAATTCTTGGCCATATTTTTTATCAGTTTCATCTGTGGTAGCACCTTTAAAGCCAACGGTGTCAGATAGGATTGCAGCTAACATCAGTGAGGCTAATTTTTGATCTGGGACAACGTCATTTTGTTTCATCAAATGATAAACAATCGTACAGCTTGAGCCCCAAGTTTTAAAAGTCATGTAGATGGGTTTGCTTAGGTTTAAATTAACCTTGTGGTGGTCAATCACATCTACAATTTGATCTTCACTTAAACCCCCAAGTCTTTGTGAAGCCTCATTGTGGTCAACTAAAACAACTTGATCATCTGAGCCCATATCGCTAGTAGTAATCAACTGAGGTGTTTCTACTTCAAATTTATCAAATAGGTAACTGGTTTCTGGATTTAAGGGGTCAACAATAGCTGCTCGAGGTTGTTCATATTCAAAGCAATCTCGTTGTTGGTAGAGATACTGCAATGCCATTGCTGCTACTACTGAGTCAGTGTCAGGTTTTTTGTGGCCGATGATGTAGGTAGTTGGCATAATTTTTTTATTAACTATTAAATATCTATCTTGGCAAATTGAGCTTGTTTTTGGATGAATTTTTTACGTGGAGCTACATCATCACCCATTAAGTCACTAAAGGTTTGATCAGCAATCTCAGCATCGGCAATAGTAATCTTTTTTAAGATTCTAGTTTCTGGGTTCATGGTGGTATCCCAGAGTTGGACGGCATTCATTTCACCCAAACCCTTATAACGTTGGGTTTTAAGGACACCCTTATAAGTTTTGTTTATTTCCTTAAGCTTTGCTTCTTTGGCGTCTTCCGTGTAAACATAAGCTTCGTTCTTCCCATAAGTAAGTTTGTAGAGCGGTGGTACAGCTACATATAAGTAGCCCTGTTTAACTACTTCTGGCAAATGCCTAAAGAAGAAAGTTAGTCCCAGGGTAGTAATGTGCTCACCATCGACATCAGCATCGTTCATTAGGATAATTCGATGATATCGTAAATTAGAAATATCGAAAGTTTCTCCAATTCCAGCGCCAAGGGCAATCACTAAGTTTTTGAGTTCTTCAAAAGCAACTACTCTATCAAGTCTAGCTCTTTCAGTGTTAAGAATCTTACCTCGAAGTGGGAAAATAGCTTGGAATTTTCGGTCACGGCCCTGTTTGGCAGTGCCACCAGCAGAGTCACCCTCAACAATATAGATTTCTGCCTCTTCTGCTTTTCTGCTTTGACAGTCAGCTAGTTTACCTGGCAAAGAGCTACCTTCTAAGACACCTTTTCGCACTACCGCATCTTTAGCAGCGCGAGCAGCGAGTCTAGCTCTAGAGGCTAATAAAATTTTATTGACGATAGTACGACCAATCTTAGGATTTTCTTCCAAGAAAGTGGTGAAAGCATTTTTAACCACATAATAAACAGCGGGTTGAGCTTCAGCGTTATTAAGTTTAGCTTTAGTTTGAGATTCAAATTGGAGATCATTGGCTGACATTTTGACAAACACGACTGCAGTTAGACCTTCCATCGAGTCATCGATAGTGAATGATTCTCCAGTTTTGAGGATCTCATTCTTCTCGGCATAATCTCGCAAGACTTTACTTAGAGCAGTTCTGAAACCATTGATGTGGGTCCCGCCATCAGGAGTGCTAATGACATTAACATAGCTGTCTACTTTAACATTAAATGAATCATTGTACTGGAGGGCTACCTCTACCCCGATTTGTTTACCAGTTTCTTCATCCTTCCAAAACTTATCAGTATGGAATACCTCATGCAAAGGTTTCCTGGTCATATTAATGTGAGTGACCAGTGAGCGAATTCCATTTTCAAAGTAGAAGTGTTGATGATCGTTGCCAATCAGATCGATAAACTCAAAGTAAAGGCCAGCCATTAAGTAAGCTCTGTCTTTAGTCACTTGAGTTAAAACATTTTGATTAAAATCTGTGGTAGAAAAAATAGTTGTGTCAGGAACAAAACAAACTATTGTGCCTGTTTGATAGTTAACAAATTCTTTTGATGCTGTTGGAAATAGTTCTTTAACTTCTGATTCACTAATTACCTTTACTTTACTCTTTGGTATACCTTGAGAGTAGGTTTGGTAATGATACTTATCATCTCTTTTGGAGATGACCTGCATGGCTGAAGAGACGGCGTTGACAGCAGAAGATCCAACTCCGTGAAGACCTCCTGAAGCTTGATAGGCAGTTTCTTCGAACTTACCACCAGCATGAAGCTTGGTCATAACTACTTCCATAGCTGATAAACCAGACTCATGTTTTCCAGTCGGAATACCACGGCCGTTATCAACTACGATAATGGCTTCATTGCCCAAAGCTCCTTTGGGGCTCAGCTTTTGGTGGACTTCATTGGGAGTAGTTCTAATCAACTGAATCTTTTTACCAAAACCAGCAATAGCTTCATCAACTGAGTTATCTAGGATTTCTTTAGCCAAGTGATGAAGGCCCTTGGTATCGGTTGAACCGATGTACATCCCAGGCCTTTTTCGGACCGGCTCTAACCCTTGAAGGAGTTTAATTTGTTTGGCATCGTATTTGGCTGCAGCTGACATAGAGATATTTGTTTTATCATACTGTAGCATAAAAAGGAAGAGCTAGCTCTCAATTAAAGCCATTGAGAGGTGTCAAAATCGGGTTTTTATGGATTAGTATTATTAAGTACTACTTTCCCAACTCTCTTTTTAGAGTGAAAAAACAGTCCTCTAAAGCGAGTCTTACGTTGGTGTTAGCGTGTAAATTACTGAGGGTATTTAAAAGATGACTCTGCAACTTTACCTTTTGTTTGGTGTTGGTTCTTTGTTGCTGGATGATAAACAATAGCTGCTGGATAATCTGCAGTGCTTGGTCCCTGTCTTTGTATTTGTTTGATAGTTCAATTAACTGTTTGTACGAAGTTCTTTTTGAATCATTAAGTAGGTCTTCTAGCTCTGTGGGTAGATTTTCGAGGGAGATAGATTCTGTAGTTGATGAGTGGATGCGAGAGATGCAACGAGAAAGAATAGTTGAAAGGAGTTTGTTTTTAGCTGATGAGACTAGTAGTAGTAACGTATTTGCAGGTGGTTCCTCTAATGATTTTAAAAAAGCATGCTGGGCTGCTGCTGAAAGTTGATCAGCCGCGATTAATATAAAAGCCCGTGGTTTCCCCAAATGAGAGGCATATGATAGCTCGCTAGTTATGTCTCTAATATTTTCTATCGAGATGGTCTCTTGATCTTGATTAATAATTTTGAGCTGAGGTGAGTTCAAGGTCAGATCCCAACCAAAATCTTCTCTAATAAACTCAGTTGCTATCTCAGCTTGATTTATGCTGGAAGAAACACTCAAAATAATTGGGGTAATGAAGTTATTATTTGTCTGGTCGTTGCTCATTATGTCTGGATCGTATATCGTATAAGAAGATAGTCTCAATAAGATGAGATTATGTTTGTATTGTATGACAGAACCTGCCCAAGTACCACCTATTCAGCCAGTTTCGGCACAGCCGACGACAGTTCCTCTGGCTGACCAGCAGATAACTCCTGCTCCAACTCAGCCATCATCGCCTCCCTTGAATCAGCCAGTTTCGCCAGTCCCGCAGCCAGTAGTTCAACCAGCCGTGACTCAGAATCAAGATCAAAAACTTGATTCAATTTTAGAGATTCTAGTTTCTAAGCAGCATTTAACTAGTGAAGATGCAGAAAAATTATCAGTTGAACAGTTAAGTACTGGTAAAACTATTGAGGCTCTCCTTAAGAAAAATAAAACTGTTTCTGAAGAAGTTTTAACTATGGCTAAAGCTGATCTCTATCACGTGCCTTTTATTAATATCTCAGAAATAGGGGTTTCCCCAGAAGCTCTCAATGCTTTGCCAGAGAGTGTGGCTCGTAGATACCAAATGCTACCTTTCTCAATTAGTGAGGAAGACAAGGTTCTAAAGGTAGCAATGCAAAATCCGTTAGATGTGACGGCTATTGATTTCGCTCAGCAGAAAACTGGCTTTAGGATTGAAGCTCATTATGCTACTTCCTCTGATATTGAGCAAAAAATTGCTGAGAGATATGCTCAAAGTCTATCTGGTGAGGTAACTAAAGCCTTAGAAGAAACTAGTGATGCAAAAAATAAAAATGAGGTTGGCTTAGCTGATCTTTCTCAGGGAGTAGTCAGGCAAGCTCCAATTACTAAGATTGTGGAGACGGTCTTATCTTTTGCGATGAAAGCTAGGGCTTCAGATGTGCATATCGAACCAGAGATTGAGAGAACTCGTATCAGGTATAGGATCGATGGTATTTTGCAAGAGAAACTAATCTTACCCAGATCTGTTCATGATGCAGTAGTATCCAGAATTAAAATATTATCCCGTTTGAAGATTGATGAAAAAAGAGTCCCCCAAGATGGACGCTTTAGTTTTGAGTCTGAGGGAGCTGAGGTTGATTTGCGTGTTTCTACTCTACCTACTGTTCATGGAGAAAAAGTGGTGATGCGGTTGCTGAAAAAAAACATGAAGGTGCCAACTTTATCTGATTTAGGTTTAGATGGTCTAGCTCTGAGTAGAGTTAGGGAGGCGATTAAGGTTCCTAATGGAATCGTTTTAATCACTGGTCCAACTGGGTCTGGTAAGACCACTACCCTCTACTCTATTTTAGATATTATTAACTCGCCCAAAGTAAATATCTTGACTCTAGAGGATCCAGTCGAATACCAGATGAATGGGATTAATCAGGTCCAGATAAATCCTCAAGCAGGTTTGACTTTTGCTAATGGATTGAGGTCTTTTTTAAGACAAGACCCCAATATTATTATGGTTGGAGAAATACGCGATAGTGAGACCGTTGGCTTAGCTATTCAGGCCTCACTAACTGGTCACTTAGTCTTCTCTACCTTGCATACAAATTCTGCAGCTGGAGCTTTACCTAGGTTGGTTGATATGGGGGCAGAAGCGTTCTTATTGGCTTCTAGTATCCAGCTGATTATGGCGCAGCGAGTAGTGCGAAGAATTAATCAAGACTTTATCGAGGAGTACCAGCCTGAGCCAGAGATAGTTAAAGATGTGATGGCTGTTTTGGGAAATAATTATCAACAATGGTGTCAAAATAATGGCAAAGATCCAAATAAAATGGTGTTGTATAGGCCAAAGAAAAATCGTCCCCAAAATGAGCCTGAGTATAAGGGGCGAATTGGTATCTATGAGGTTATGCCCATCTCACCTGAGGTAAGCAAGATGATTTTGAAAAATGCTTCATCAGCAGAGTTGGAGCAGGCAGGGCTAAAAAATGGGATGCTTTTGATGAAGCAAGATGGGTATTTGAAGGCTCTGCGTGGTTTGACTACAATTGAAGAGGTAATTAGGGTAGCTGAGGTCTAGACATATGAATATCTACGACATGCTCAAAATACTAGTAGATCGGCAAGGATCAGATCTGCATATTATCGCTGGAGCTCAGCCGACCTTTAGAGTCAATGGTAACCTGGAAGCGATTGAAAACACCCCCAGATTAACTCCAGAACAAACTGTAGCTTTGATAAACCCGCTATTAAACAATGAGCAGCGAGATTATGTTGAGTTACATAAAGAAATTGATTTTGGCTATCAGTTTGGAGACGATGGCAGGTTTAGAGTTAATGTCTATCACGCTAACGGGGCATTAGCAGCAGCCCTAAGATTAATTCCTCGAAAAATCAGGAGTATTGATGAGTTGAAGTTACCAGATATTCTCCATCAATTTACCGCTTATAAACAAGGCTTAGTCCTAGTCACTGGTCCCACAGGTGAGGGAAAGTCGACAACTTTGGCAGCTATTATTGATGAAATCAATCAACAACGATCAGAGCACATTTTAACGATTGAAGACCCGATTGAGTTTGTTCTTGAATCAAAGAGAAGTATTGTTTCTCAGCGAGAGATGAACCAAGATACTCAGGATTGGGGCTTAGCTTTGAGGAGCGCCATGAGGGAAGATCCAGATGTTGTATTGGTGGGAGAGATTAGAGATTATGAGACAATTGCTTCAGCTATTACTGTGGCTGAAACTGGTCACTTAGTTTTTACAACTCTTCATACTAATACTGCTTCACAAACTATGGATAGGATGATTGATGTCTTTCCGTCCAATCAACAGGGTCAGATTAGGCAACAACTAGCTGGATCAATTAAAGCAGTTGTTTCTCAACGTCTAGTGCCGACCATAGATGGAGCTCAAACTGTAGTTGCCGAAGTTTTGATCGCTAATTCAGCGATTAAAAATTTGATTAGAGAATCTAAGACTCACTTAATGGAAAATGTTATTCAGACCTCTAGTGCAGATGGGATGATTCTGATGGAAAATTCACTGGTAGACAAAGTAAGGCAAGGAGTTGTGTCTAAAGAAGTAGCTAGAGACTTCTCTTTTAGACCAGATATTTTTGATCAACTAATGGAAGGTAGATAATGCCTTTTTTTAAATATACGGCTAAGAACGAACATAGCGAAACTGTAAAGGGTAAGGTTGAGGCCAGGAGTATTAGTGTGGCTGCCTCAATTCTAGCTAGCCGTAGCTTATTAGTGATTAACATTGCCCCACTTGAACAAGGATCTTTCACTTTTATTAAGAACATGACCTCTGGCATTAAAGAGGATGATGTTGTTAATATGACTCGCCAGCTTTCAACCATGATTACAGCCGGATTGCCTCTGAGTACTTCTCTATCAATATTGGCTGAACAAGGGCGATCGGAAGTCTCAATATTAATTAATGAACTCTTAAGAGACATTGAGGGTGGCAAGACCTTCTCTCAGGCATTAGAGAAAAAACCAAAAGTTTTTTCACGGGTTTATGTCCAGCTCATTAGAGCTGGTGAAGCTGGTGGTGTAATCGATGAAATACTGTCTCGTCTAGCTGATACATTGGAAAAACAAAAAGAATTTAGAGGCAAAACTAAGGGTGCTTTAATTTATCCAGCAATCATTGTTACCGCCATGTTGGGTGTTGGTTTTGTAATGATGGTGGTTGTTATTCCTAAGCTAACTGAGATGTATCAAGATTTTGGTGCTGACCTACCATTTGTTACTCAATTATTAATTGATATATCAGATGTTTTTGTAAAATACTGGTGGGCAATGATCTCTTTTATGGTAGCTGGTGGGTTTTTGTTCAGGAGTTGGAGAAAGACAGAGGCGGGAGATCGTTCTTTTGATCGTTTTTTACTTAAAATACCTGTTTTTGGTGAGTTGAAAGAAAAAGTTATTGTGACTGAGTTTGCTAGAACTTTGTCTTTACTACTAAGCGCCGGAGTCTCATTGATCAGCGCTTTAAGGATTGTTTCTGAAGCGATTGAGAGCATCAACTATCGTGATTCACTGGAAGCCGTTGCTAAAAAAGTGGAAAAAGGCATTCCGATGTCTCAGGCTTTGAGTGCCAGTGAGACTTTCCCGCCAATTTTATATCAGATGACTTCAGTAGGAGAAGAGACTGGTAAACTTGATGAAATTCTATTGAAGCTTTCCATTTACTTTGAGACTGAGAGTGAGCAAGCAGTCAAGAATTTAACAACTGCCCTTGAACCAGCAATTATGATTGTTTTGGGTTTGAGCGTAGGTGTAATGGTGGTAGCCATTATTATGCCGATCTATAGCTTGACGAGTCAGTTTTAGACTGTCAGACTGATAGGTACTTGCGTGTCAAGTGAGAGCTGTTGTAAAGTTAATATATATTATTTAAAGTTGTTTATGAAAAAACTGTCCAAAATTCTATCTTTTACTTCTAAAGCTGGTTTCACCATGATCGAGTTGTTAGTGGTAATCGCCGTAATTGGTGTATTGGCAGTGGCAGTCCTCTCTTCTATTAATCCAATCGAACAGATTAACAAAGGTCGAGACACTCGGACTCGTTCAGATGCAGCTCAGCTAATTAATGCCATTGATAGGTATTATGCTATCCATGAAAAATATCCTTGGAATGTGACTAATGCACCTGATTATACTGCTCCTGTAGCTTTGTTAGATCTGCCTAATGCAGCGATTGACTTCGTTGGAGCTGCTTCTACTTTGATCACTGAGCATGGGTTGGCTGTGACTTATACAGATTGGGACTGGGTGGATGTCTTAGTTTCTACATCTGAAGTAAAGGAAGGTTTCACCAATCGTCTTAAAGATGATAATAAGTTATTTATAGGTAAATCTGCAGGTTATAATGAAACTATGTATGCCTGTTTTATGCCTACTTCCAAGGCTTTTGTTCAAGAAGCAGAAGACAATTGCACTGATGGGACAACAACCACTCCTATCGCCGGAGTTGCCGTTTGCGACATCGGTGGTGGGACTGACGACCTGATTTGTTTACCTTAGTTGAAATTCTCATCTTAATACTCTACTCTATCTCAAGCTTCTGATATGATTAAAATATAATGGGCAGTCTAGTTTTCTTTAGCTTTTTCTTATTTATTTTAGGGTCTGCTGTGGGCAGTTTTTTGAATGTTCTTATTTACAGAACTGTTAGAGGTGAGTCTTGGGTGAGTGGTCGTTCTCACTGTGATCATTGTCAGAAAAAAATTGCTTGGTATGACAACATGCCTATCTTATCCTTTCTATTACTTGGTGGAAAGTCCCGTTGTTGTAAGAAACGGATTCCCATTTCATACCCGTTTGTGGAGTTTGTCACTGGCTCATTATTCGTGTGGTGGTATGGGATAGGTTTTGTTTTTTTTAGATTAACCACTGCTCCATTTCAAGTTTTACAACCTCTTTTTTGGTTGTTGGTGGGAATTTTATTGTTAACTATTTTCTTCGCTGATTTAATGCACATGATTATTCCAGACTTGGCTGTGGGTGCATTATTTTTGTTGACCCTATTTTATCGAATATATCTAACTTCAGCTTCGATCATGCAGCCACAAGATCTATATTTGGCACTTGTTGGTATGTTGATAGCAGTAGCTTTTATAGGTGGTTTATGGGCCCTAACTAAAGGCAAGGGCATGGGTTTTGGTGATGTGAAGCTAATGGCACCGATAGCACTTTTATTAGGCTGGCCCAAGATACTGGTTGGTTTGTTTTTTTCATTTATAATTGGTGGAATTTCTGGAGTTATTTTGCTGATTCTAGGTAAAAAAAGAGTTGGGCAGGTAATTCCTTTTGGTCCGTTTATTATTCTCGGAGCTGTAGTGAGTTTATTTTGGGGAGATGCTATATTTAGCTGGTACATGCATTGGCTATAGGTGAATAAATTATGAGAATTATTAAATTTATTTTTAAATCAGTTCTTTCAACTGCGATACTAGTCTCAGTTGGATTTTTACTAGCTAGAGAAATTCTGATGTTTATGGGGGTTAGTAAAGTAAAGAGTTCTTTATCAACTTTACGTAGTGCTTCAGTTCAAAAAAGTTATTTTACTAAGTGTAAAGAAAAAGGTTCAGTTTTTATTGATGGAGATGACCCCGCAGTGATGCAGTTAAGATTTGTCTCAGACAACGAGTATGTTCTAGAAGTATTATGTAGCCAGTTTAGTATTGATCCGATTCTACTTGAACGAGTGCAGTTGCCGATGTTTATTAAAAAAGTTGCTGGTCAGACAGGCATCATCTGGGGTGACACTCGGAGTGGAATAGCTTTGGAGGCGTTTAAAAAACAGAGATCAATTGGCGTTGAAGATCGAGTCATCACCTCATTCTCTACTGATAGTGAGCTGGGAGTTGGACCGATCACATCATGCGCTGGTTATGGTTTTTCTTGTTGTAGGTATGAGTCTGAGCAAGGTTCTGGGGAGCAGTTTAGCGGCTCTCTAGATTGTCCCAAGACATGTTTTAGTAGTTGTGAAGATAGACCAATTATATTGTCTTTCAATACTCAACCATTCTTAAACTTAAAAGATAGATCAGTAACTATTAACAATGGAGAAAGTATTACCTTTAGTTTTGTGATCGACTCTGGTCTGACTGACTCGGTTGCTGTGGAGGTCAACTATGGAGATGGCCAGGTTGATTCTTTTTATAAAGATAGCCAAACCTTTACTCACGATTATCAGTGCTCAAAGAAAGAATGTTCTTACTCGGTTAAACTATCAGCCAAGAACAGTCAGGGTATTTCAGCCGTGGATCTACCAATCATGAACATGTTAGTGTTAGTGAAAGGACAATAAAGGTAATTATGAAAAAACAATTTGGATTCACATTAATTGAGTTGCTAGTAACGACAACCATTATCATTGTTTTGATGACAATTGGTCTAGTAAGTTATCGACAAGCCAGCCGAAGTAGTCGTAACGCAAAAAGAAAGTCTGATCTCGAGTCGGTTAGGCAAGCTTTGGTTTTGTACAGAAATGATACTGACGAGTATCCTGATAGCGCTAGCTTTGATCTGATGCTGATAGCAATTAGTGAATACATTAGCTTTAATTCTTTAACTGATCCAAAATCACCCACCTATGATTATTATTACAGCTCTGATGGAGCTGTGTTTACTTTGCGAGCCGATATAGAGCTTAGTTCTGGATCAGAATACTACTATATCTATAATCCTTGATTATGCAAAAAAAACAGTCACTTGGATTTACTTTAATTGAGTTAATTGTTTCAATTGGAATTTTAGTTTTAATTACTGGTGGAGGGATTGCTGCGTTTTTAAATTTTAATGATAAGCAACAAGTTTTAAATGGAAGTAAAGAGCTACGAAGCTATTTGAGGACAGCCCAAACTCTAGTTAGAGTTGGAGAGTCCCCCGCCGGTTGTGACAAGTTGGTCGGTTATAAGGTGACTAGTTCAGATGCTGGCACGGTAAAAGAGATTAAGATATTGGCCGTTTGTTCTACTGGTGGCGTGGAAGAAAGCATTGAAAAGGATAGTTTTTTATTGCCAGAATCTACCACACTGAGTAGTGATATAAACATAACTTTTTTGGGTCTACACGGTGGAGTGATTGGCTCAGGCACAATCGAAGTAGTTGGCGCAGCAGATAGAACCTATAGCTTCGAAGTTACTCAAGGAGGAGAGATCACCCAAGGGGATTTTCTTTAAATATTTATGAAAAAAAGCAAACAACAGTCTGGGCAGAGTTTGATCGAGGTTATTTTAGTAACAGTAGTAGTGGCAACTGTTTTAACAGCGATTGCAGCTAGTGTTAGTATGTCAGCTAAAAACACTAGTGAAAATAAAAAAAGAAGTATGGCAGCCAGCTTTGCTCAGGAGACGCTTGAAGTTTTCCAGCGAGAAAGATATGCATTGGGTTGGAGCTCATTTCAATCTTCTTTGGTGGATGATACTTATTGTTTTAATACATTGCCAGCTGACTCAGCTAGTTTTGTTGCTTCTAGTCCAGGAGAGTGCGGCGATGAAGAAGTTATAGTTGGGACAACCTATGGTCGCGAGGCAATTTTGACTATTTTAGCTGATGAGGTAAAGGTTGAATCAATAGTTACTTGGATGGATGGTAATTTGGAAAAACAAGTTGAAGCAGAGCAAACCTTCAAAGAGATAAATTAAATAAGCTTCTATAAGCTACGCACCGTAGTGCTACTAGTAAATATCTCCTCCACTATATCTCGATCTCGATCTAGTCCTGGAGTGCCTTTTCTGAGGGTGAAGCTGATATTTATATGAGGATGACTCTCATCATTGTCCTGAGTACAGTTAAATGTTGGCCCGTCAGTAATCTCGACTGTGCTTGAAGTAAGGTAGCTAGAATTAGAAGCGATTTTATTATTACCATCAACATCTTCTTTTTTCAGTGAGGTAGTTCCACCGTCTATAGAAAAGAATTTAATCTCTGTCATACCCAATTCACACTCTTGGCCCAATTCATTTGGTAAGATTTCTAAAGCATTTCTTAATAAAAACTCTATTTGACTCAAAGCGTGTTGTCCCTCCTGTTTGACCAGTTGTTCGCTATTTATTTTGCTATTACTGATTAAAAAAGTCATAAATAAAACTGAGGCTGAGAGCAACAAGATGACTGTAATAGAGGTTACTATTAGTAGTTCTATGAGGGTGAACCCACTTTTTTCTTTAATACTCATATAAACGAGTCTAGCACGATCGCAGTTGCAGTAGAGCCAGAAGTTTCTTATGATGGAATCATATGAGATTTAGTTTTAATCGTGAATCTGGTCAAGTTGGAGTGATTGTTCTATTAACTATGACTGGTATGTTAACCATGGGCTTGTCACTAGCCTCTAGAACTACACAGGAAGCTTTGTTATCTGGCAAAGAGGTTGAGTCATCTCGAGTTTTTAATGCAGCTGAGCAGGGCATCGAAGATGCTCTTTCTGAAGATCTGGGGGGCTTAGAGTTTGTCGATAATCTTTATAGCGGAATTGTTGATTCTGTAGTTGGGGTGGGAGTTAATTACTCTGTCGAGAAAGTTAATGTACTAGAAACTAGATTGTTTGAAGGGATTTCAGCTGGAGTGGATGTGACTGGTGTGAGTGATGGTAATGAGCTGCAGATTGATTGGTCGAGATTATCGGATTGCAACACTGAGACACTGGCTTCCCTGATTGTTTCTATTTACTACGATGATGCAGGAGTGACTAAGGTCAGGTATGGGGCTATTGGTGGTTGTGATAATAGCGATGGTTTTACCACTAGTTCTGTAATTGATGAAAATGGCTATCATAGACGCTACAATTTACCCCTTCAGGCAGACGATTTTTTAGTTAGGGTGAAAACGGTTTATAACGATACCTTCATTAAAGTTTCAAGTAGTGATTTTACGATGCCTGTTCAATATTACTCAATCAGATCAGAAGCAGCTAACACCGAAAGCAATGAAACTAGAGTTGTCGAGGTTAATAGAACTATTAAGTCTGCACCATCAATATTAGATTATGCAGTTTATAGCGGTGGATCTTTATCTAAGTAGAATCTTACGCTAAACTATAAATATGTCTGCCCTTTCTTTAGATATCGGTACTTATGCTATTAAAGCTATTAGCGGTAATCCTGGAAAAAAAATAGAGGTTGAGCGATTCGTTGAAGTTTTTAATCCACTCGGGGTTTCTATTCCCAGTGACGAGGCTTTAATGCAGAAATTTGTTGATTTAATAGAATCGATAATAGCTGACAATAAACTACCCCGAAATGATGTGAGGTTGAGCTTGCCTGAGTCAGTTGTCTCTACCAATATTATTGAACTACCTACTTTAAGTGATGCGGAGCTAGCCTCTGCAATTGGTTGGCAGGCAGAGCAACACATTCCTATTCCTCCAGATCAGCTATCTTTGCAGTATCAGGTTCTACATAGACCTAGTAAAGAAAATAAAAACGATGAGAAAATGAGAGTCCTTTTAGTTGGGGTCCATAAGGATTTGGTAGAGAGATATACAAATGTATTTTTAACACTAGGGATTGAGCCAAAATTACTAGAGACACAGATGCTGTCTGTGCTGAGAGCATTAGATATTGAAAAACAAGAACCACCTACGTTAGTGCTTCAGATGGGTGCAAGCAATACCCAGTTGGCAATGGTTTATGAGGGAGAACTCAGATTTATAACTTCTCAAATGACTGGAGGTCATGCCCTAACACAATCTTTGGAAAGGCAGATAAATTTAAGTGCTCAACAGGCAGAAGAATATAAGCGAGCATATGGATTAGATGAAAATCAGTTTGAGGGGAAAGTTAAGGCGGCCTTGCTCCCAGTAGTGCAAATCATGGTTAATGAAATTAGAAAAGCAATGACATTCTTTGTAAATCAATACCCAGGTGTAAATGCACAGCGTATCCTCCTGTCTGGTGGCCCTACTCTATTACCTGGGCTAGTTCAATACATTACCCAGGAGGTAGGTGTAGAGGTATTGGTAGCGGCCCCTTTTTCAAATGTTACTGGCATGATTCCTGAAGCTAATCATCCCACTTGGACTGTCTGTATGGGGCTAATGGCACGTGAGGAGCTTTAATGATGGCAGATATTAATTTTGTTCGTCAGCGAATTAAGAAGCTGACAAAAATTGAAGAGAGAGATCAAGAAGTTTTTAGAATTTCAGCTATTATTACTTCTGCTTTGTTATTAATGTTGGCTGTAGTCTTAGGTTATAAAATTTACTTAACTTCTCAGCTCAATGAAATTAAAAGCAATCAAAATAACTATTTAAGTCGTATTAAAAAACAAGAAGAAAGGGAGAAGACATTTGTTTTATTTGTTAACAAACTCAGGGTTTTGAGTAATATTTTTCAAAAAAGGAAAGACAAACAGGAAGCAATTAGTTATTTCTCTCAAATATTTGGCGATGATGTGACCATTGAGAGGATTGTTTATGATGCAAATTCGCAACTACTTACTTTTCGCCTTATGTCTGCGGATATTTTTTCTTTAGAAAATGTGTTTGAGTTACTATCTAATCAACAATCAATCGAAAAGTTTTCATCTTTATCCAAGAGTAATCTTCAAAGAACAACGAGTGGGGTTTATCAAATGCAAGTCACAGTAGTGATGGGAAAAAAAGAATGATCAATAATAAGTCAGAGATTAATTTTAAATCTTTATTTACTAATCGTCGTTATCTGTTGCTGTCTATATTAAGTGCCGTCTTATCTTTAATAATAGTTTTTTCAGGTATTACTACTCAAGTCAATAAATTGTTTGATCTCAATAGAGAGATTTCTGTTGAACAAGATCAAGTAAATGTGTTGCGACAGAAAACTAATGATTTGGAAAACATAGAGGCTAGGGAAGCTTATGATTCTTTGGATTTAGTCAACTTAATTTTACCGTCAAAAAAACCATTGCTGGAGTTAATGACATCACTAAATGTCGTTGCAGGTAGAAATGATGTGGTTTTTGTAGATTTAAGTCTTTCTCCTGGGAAAATTGCTTCTGAAAGTGCAGAGTTTCTAGGAGTAGCAAAGTCTAGTTCTAAAAATAAGAAGGCGCAACCAAAAGTGAGTAATGAAGGCTATGACTCTTTGGTGGTAGAGGCAGAAATATTGGGTGAGTTTCGTAATGTTCAAAGTTTTTTTGAGGATATAGAGAGAGTATCTCCACTAACCACTATTACTAGCTTATCACTTGATATTAAGAGTAATGATAATATCATTAGGCCTTCGGATGAAGTTCAAGCAGAAGTAGTACTTAAGACTTATTTTTTCACACAATCCGTGACATCTAAGTTGAGCTCTTCTCTACCAGACATAGGTATCAAAGAACAAGAGATAATTGAAGAGATTAGTAACTACTCATTTCCTGCCTTTAACGTGCAAGAGAATATTCAGGGTGGTGGTCTAGATGATCTTTTTGGATTGAACTTGCAAGATCTTGATGAAGATCAATTGACACAATAATATCTTATTCAGCCGCGACTTCTTCTTTAGTTTCTTCTTCAACTTTTTCTTCAGTCTCAGCCGGTTCTGCTAGTGTAATATAAGGACGAATTCCTTCTTTGATAGCACGAATTTTAGCGATATTTCTAATGGCGTTAATAACTGAACCTTTTTTACCAATCACTTTTCCCATGTCATCTGGGTGAACATGCATGAGATAGGTTGTGCCTCGCTCATCTTCGCTAATTTCAATTTTGACTTCTTCTGGATTGTCGACAAGGTGGATTAAGATAAATTCTAGTAAATTCTTCATTATTTTTTGGTTTCTGTTTCTTTTTCTACTTTTTTGTCTTCAACCCCTTTTTCCTCTACAGGCTCATCAGCTTTTTCTACCACTGGTTCTTCAACCTTTTCTTCTTCAGCTGGTTTCTCTTCTACAGGTTTAGCTGCTTCTTCTTTAGCTTTCTTATTTTTTATAGCTTGCTTCTTGGAAACCTTTTTCTTTTTCTCTGGGAAAGGGTTGCCGCTGGCAAATCTTTTGGCTAAGCTAGCTACAGTTTCTGTAGGCTGAGCACCTTTAGCGATCCATTTCTTATACTCTTCCATATTAATCTCTAGAATCTTTGGATTTTGAGTAGGTGCGTAATGACCAATTTTGGCAGTGTACTTACCATCTCTTTTAGTGCGAGCTTCTTGAATCACTATACGATAGTGGGGTTGGTTTCTTTTTCCGAATCTAACTAGTTTTATTTTTAACATAGGTTGCGATTATAAGGGTTTTGTCCTATTTACTCAAGTATTAGCCAGCTCTTTGAGAGCTGCTTGAGCTGCGGCCTGTTGAGCCAGCTGTTTGCTCTTACCCATACCTGTTCCTGCAGGCTTAGAGTTGACTAAAACCTCGATAGTAAACTGCTTATCGTGATCTGGTCCCTCTTCTTTTGTTACTTTATATATTGGAGCTTCAAAGCCTTTTGACTGAACAATCTCCTGCAAAACACTTTTAGAATCTTGATATAGTTTTTGTTCTTTAATCTTGGCAAACTTGTTAAAAAGGTTCTCTTCTAAGAATTCCTGAGTTGCTTCATAGCCTTGATCTAGATAAATAGCACCGATAATGGCTTCGGTAGTATCAGCTAATAAGCCGGGGTTATTTCTACCACCAGTAGCTTCCTCTCCCTTGCTCATATGGAGTTTTTCACCCAATCCTATTTCTAAAGCAACTTCTGACAAGGTAGTTGTTTTCACCAATGAACTTCTGTAGGCAGTCAAAATACCCTCTGGTTCGTCGGGAAATTCTGCAAACAAAAACTCGGTAGTGATTAACTCTAAGACAGCATCACCTAGAAATTCAAGTCTCTCATTTGATTCTAAAGCTGAGGAGACACGTTCATTAAGCGCACTTCGATGAGTTAATGCTGTTTCTAGTAAAAGTGGGTTATTAAATTTTGGTAGCATAGTTTGATTATCCCAGTTCTGTCTCTTCGATAACAATGCTAACTAGTTGATTGAGGGTGTTGGCTTGATTCAAAAGCTCTTCTGCTTCTAGTGAAATATTGTAGTTTTTAACAATATCCGATGTTAAGAGAGGTTGGTCTATTTCTGGGTCAATACCCAAGGTTTCTTTTAGGTTGTCATCACTTTCTAGTTGGGAGATATCAACTAAGAGTTTTTTTTCAATAATATCTTTAATTTCATCTGTAATACTATCTCTATTTTGATTCATGACTTCCTTTTACTTTGCTGTTGTCTGGGACAGTATCTGGCCTAGTACCCCGTTAACAAATCGAGGTGAGCTTTCAGTCCCAAACTCTTTTGCTAGCTCGACGGCCTCATTGATTGCTACTTTAACTGGTATTTTAGTGCTTTGAGTCTCGAAAATTACCAGGCGTAGGATGGCTAAATCTACTTGGTTAATTTCTGACAAAGGTCTCTCTGGAGCATGTTTAGCTATAAGAGGATCAATGTTTTCAAGCGAAGAGATGGTTTTATTATAAATTTGCTGCTCATCATCTATTAAGTCAGTTTCTTGGTTGAAACTATGACTAAACAAGGCTTGCATAAGCCTAATTCTTTTTTGGTGCCGAGGATCTGGATTGGTGTCCTTGGTTTCTTTCTCAACAATGTGATCACCAGCAGGAATTTGGTTTGTGTCTGACATATCTCTAGTAGTATATAAAAAATGGGTGGAGTTGTAACTAGTCTTTAAGTCCAACTGTTTTAAAAATCTGTGCCACTAAACCTCTTTTATGCAAAGGAATACTGTGATGTACTAAGTTTTTCTTTAGCTTTGGCTTATTGCCTTGACGACGTTTGCCACGTTCGGATCTGGTAATTTTATTTTTTGGTACTGCTCCCATAGAAACAGAATTGTAACTCGGTGTGAGTATATTTGCAAGCTTAGTTGGCTGTAGGGGTAGTTGACTGACGAGAAATAACAGATTTCCAAGTAATTTGAGAGCTTTTTAGTTCATCAAAGATTTGTTTTGCTTTGGTGATGAGCTCGATGTTGGTCCAATTGGAGAACTGGAGCTGGTCAAAGCCATGTTGGTTGGTGCCGAAAAGATCACCCGCTCCCCTATTTTGCAGATCAAATTCAGCTAGTTTAATACCATCATTAGTTTTGGTAAAAACATCAAGACGTTGGCTGATGGTGGGAGATTTAGAGCTAGGAAATAATAAACAGTAAGCCTGCTGTCCAGCCCTGCCTACTCGGCCTCTAAGTTGGTGAAGACTAGCTAGACCGAATCTTTCAGCTGACTCGATAATAATGATTAATGCTGCTGGCAGGTCAATACCGACTTCAACAATTGGGGTGGTAACTAAAATATCTATCTTTTGATCAAATAGACGCTTGGTAATTTTATCTTTTTGATCTGAGGTCAGACGACCGTGGAGTAACTCAACTTTTTGATCAGGAAATTGGGGCTTAATCTCCGCAAAAGTTTCAGTAGCAGATTTAACATTGGCAAAAGCCTCATGCTCTGAATGTTCAATGAATGGGCAGACCACCAATACTTGCCCCCCACTCTCCCGGAGTTTTTTCTTGATCCAATCATATGATCCTGCTCGTTTTTTTTCTGACGCTAACCAGGTTTTAATTGGTTTTCTACCAGCTGGCATTTCATCAATTACGCTTAGTTCTAGATGAGAAAAAATGGTCAGCATTAAGCTACGGGGAATGGGAGTAGCTGACATAGTTAGAATATGGGGTCTGAAAGTTAGTTTGGAGATCTCACTGCGTTGTTCTACCCCAAAGCGATGTTGCTCATCATAGATGACTAGGGCTGGTTTTATCTGCTGAAGTTTGTTGATGACGGCGTGAGTGCCCAGATAAAGAGTAGGTTTTTCAGCAAGGGAAAACTTAGTTTTAGCTGTTAGCAGCTGAATATTAATTTGAGGAAAAAGCTTGCTGAGAGTTTCTAGGTGTTGCTCAGCTAATATTTGAGTGGGAGCGATAAAAGCGACGTGATGATTATTATTGAGTGTGTGAAGGGTTGCAATTCCAGCCACGACAGTTTTTCCAGAGCCAACATCACCCAACAAGAGTCTATTCATGGGTGTGGTTGATTGAATATCCACTAGGAGTTCTCTAGTACTACGTTGCTGAGCGGAAGTTAGGGTAAATGGTAAATCTGGAATTGAGTTTTCTTTATCAACTGTAACTAAGTGAGCTGAAGCATTATCTTTCCATTGTTGTTTGATTTCAGCCGAGTGCTGCATTAAACCCAAGAGTTCTTCGATGGCTAAACGCTCGCGAGCCTTGATGGTTAGTTCTTGATCATCTGGGAAATGGAGATGTTTAAAAGTTTCGTTTAAAGGGAGGAGGTCAAATTCTGTGGCCAATAAATCTGAGATGGGATCGAGATGTTGAGTGACTTCTTTGAGATAGCGACGCAAGTTGCCGGCTTTTATTTCAGGAACTGAAGAATAGATGGGGACCAAGCGATTAGTATGGGTAGTGTCATTGGAGATTTTTTCTACTTTGGGCTGAGTCATCATCCCGCGGTTATTGAGTTTACCGCTGAAGAAATATGATTGGCCTTTTACTAAAGCATCTTTGATGAAGGGGGCGTTAAACCAAATTAGCTTAAGTGGACCAGAGCTATCTCGGACTGTGGCTCGCTGCATAGAGCGACGGCCTTTGTATTGATTAGAAATGGCGGTTACCTCAGCTTGGATAGTGACTAATTCATCTTTGACTAAATCCATGATGAGTTTTTGCTCAGAGCGGTCTTCATAGCGAAGTGGGACCCAGAGTAAAAGGTCTTGAATAGTGTGGATATTTTTAAGAGCTAGTTTATCGGAGACGCTGGGGCCGATGCCGGTAGCGTTGGTGATCTTGCCAGAGAGTGAGTACATGAGTCTAATTATGACACAGATTTAGATCTGATATAATTTGATAAAGTATGTTTTAGAAAAAGGGAAATTATGTCATATGGAAGAGGACTAGAATCAGGAAGGTTTTATGATCATAATGCTGGTAGCGCAAGTAATTATGATGAAGAACATCCTAGTGCAGGGCAATCTGCTGCTGCTGAAAAATTAGAAAAAAACACCATATATAAGCCTGGAGACAGAGTTCAGGTCATAAATCATGGAGTTGTTGAAGTTATTGAAGATCGTGGCTCTTTGGTTAGGGTGAAAAGCAATAATTTTGTTTTTTCTTCAAAACAAGGCCCATCTAAATTTGGTCTAATAGGTAAAGAGGTAATAACTGGTTTAGCAGAGTAAATCTTAAAGTAAATAAAGCACGCTGCTGCCGATGACACTCAGGAGCATAGCTAGCATGAATATAATCCCAAAAGCTTTGGTCATTCGCTCTCTATTTTTTCTTGTCATTTTAGTCCTCCACTTTTAGTTCATGAAAGTCTCTTTTGCCAGTTTTCAAAATACTGCCTGATTTGGGAGTAATTTCTTGATTGGGATCAGTGTATTTCTGAGAGTCAATTGAGACTGCTCCCTGTTCTATTCTACGGCGAACATCACTGCTACTCAACTCTTTTCTAGCTCCTGTGGCTAGACTTAGAATTGTGGTGGAAGCAGCACTAATTAAATGAACTGGTTTTTGATCAGGAATGCCTTTTTCTTGAGAAATAGTTTTAAAATTTTCTTGGGCTGTTTGAGCTAGTTTCTCATCATGGTACATAGTGGTAATGGTGAAGGCGAGTTTTTTCTTGAATGTCATTGGGTTTTCACCAGCTGCCATAGCTTTTTCCATCTCTTCTATTTCTGCCATTGGGACATCAGTTAGCACCGTGAAATAATTAATTATCATCTCATCACCAATTCTCATCAATTTGCCGTACATATCATTGGGATTTTCAGTCAGAGCTACAAAATTGCCATATGACTTGCTCATCTTGCGGCCATCAGTGCCATTGATGATTGGAGTGCTTAAGACCCACTTCTCGTGGTTGTTGTAGGCTTTTTGGAGAGTGCGACCCATCATCATATTGAAGGTTTGATCAGTGCCGCCAATTTCTAAATCGACATCCATGTGGACACTGTCATAACCTTGCATCAGTGGGTAAATGATTTCATGAGCATGAACTGGACGACCAGCTTTAACTCGCTCTTGAAACATGTCTCGCTCCATTAGTTGTTGGACGGTAGTTTTGGCCATTATTTTAATGAGATCAACGTAGGTGAGCTTATCGAGCCAATCAGCATTATTCATGATTTTAATTTTGCTAAAGTCTAGAATCTTGCTGGCCTGTTCTTGCCAGTTTTTAAAATTTTCTTCAATTACTTCGTTGGTTAGTTCTGGACGAGTGGAGTCTTTGCCGGTTGGGTCGCCAATTTTGACTGTACCACCACCAATAAGCAAGATAACGTCATGATCTAGGTCAGCAAACTGTTGGAGTTTACGCAGTAACACACTGTGACCCAATGTTAAAAGTGATCCAGTAGGATCGATGCCTAGGTAAAGGCGGATCTTTTTCTGCTCCATGAGTTCTGCTAAAGATTTTTTAGAAGGAAGTATTTCTGTAACTCCCCTAGTTAGAGCTTCTTGGATGGTGATGTTTTGCATATTGTTTTTTTATTATACAATGACTCTATGGTCCAAGATTATGGAAATCTCAAATCTGTGTTAGATCAGGATGAGCCAGCGTCATCTCGATTGAATACTCAGTCTACTTTCCCCCAGAATAAAATTACTGAATTGCTCTCTACTTGGCTAAACCAGGCTAAAAAACTACTTGCAAGAATACCTCAAACTGTTACTATACGAGATATGGAAATAAACCTAACTGCCATCTGGGAGACTATCGTCGCTCCTTTTAGCTGGTTGAAAAGACTAATTTCTGGCAAACCTAAACCTCGTCGAGCCTCATCTTCAGCTACACAACAGATGAATAAGATAAAACTCATTCGTCTACTAGCAATTGGTGGTTTAGCGGCAGTGGTAATCGGTGTTTTAGGCTTTTTTGCTCTATATGCTTGGTATGCCAAAGATTTGCCTAAGCCCGGTGAGGTAGTCCGCAAAGAAGGCTTTAGTACTCGGATCTATGATCGTGAGGGAGAGCTTTTATATGACTTATACAATAGTGAACGTCGCACTCCGATTCAAATCGAAAAAGCTCCAGAACATCTCAAACATGCTACCGTTGCCATCGAAGATAAAGACTTTTACAAGCATCAAGGCTTTGACTTCTTAACTATTTTACGTATCCCCTACAATGCCATCTTCAGAAGCCGGGTGGTTGGCGGTTCAACCCTGACTCAGCAGTTAGTCAAGAATGCCTTGTTAAGTAATGAAAGAACAGTAATCCGTAAGTTTAAAGAATTAATTTTGTCACTTCAAATTGAGCGCCACTTTAGTAAAGATGAAATTCTAGAGATGTATCTCAATGAGGCCCCGTATGGCGGTACTTCTTGGGGTGTGGGTGCTGCTTCAGATATGTATTTTTCTAAAAATGTTGATGAGTTAAGTGTGGCCGAGTCGGCATTCTTAGCTGGTTTACCACAGCGACCCTCTGTCTATTCTCCCTTTGCTGGCAAAACAGATGAAGACGGTAATCTTTATTGGAGAGGTAGAACTAGAGCTGTGTTAGATAAGATGAAAGAGCAGGGCTACTTATCAGAGATTGCACATCAAGAAGCAATAGCCGAGCTGGACTTAATGGAGTTTGAGCGTACAGTCAGTAATATTAAGGCACCTCACTTTGTTTTTTATATTCGTGACCAACTAGAAGAGATGTTCGGCGTAGAAGTAGTAGAAAGCGGTGGTCTTCAAGTAACAACAACTCTAGATTTAGAACTGCATGAAGAGGCTGAAGAGATAGTCAAAGAAGAGGTGTCGGACATTGCTTATCTCAATATCACTAATGGAGCAGCGATGGTGATGGATCCTAAGACCGGTGAGATTTTGAGCATGGTGGGTAGTGCTGATTACTTTGTTAAAGAAGCTACGGAGGAAGGCGAGTTAACCATTGGAGGACAGTTTAATGTAGCAGCCGACGGTTTGCGTCAGCCAGGATCATCAATCAAGCCAGTGACTTATCTGGCGATGTTTCAACGCGGCTACACCCCAGCTAGCATGCTGATGGATGTGGAAACTGAGTTCGCGACTGGAGTTGATCAGACAGAAATACCCTACCAACCTAAAAACTACGATGGTAAGTTTCATGGTCCGATTAGCTTGCGAGACTCTTTGGGTAGTTCGATCAATGTCACTGCTGTTAAATCTGTGGCTCTAGTGGGAGTAGAAAACTTTTTGCAATTAGCTTACGAAATGGGTTTTGAAACTCTAGAACCATCTGAAGAAAATTTGAAGAGATTTGGTTTAGCTGTTACCTTGGGTGGTGGTGAAGTTCATTTATTAGATACAGTGACTGCCTATAGCACTTTCGCTAATGGTGGGAGTAAAGTACAGCCCACCTCAATTTTGAAAGTAGAAGACAAGAACGGCAAATCTTTATACGAGCACAAGCAGGTGGATGGCTCACAAGTTATTACTCCTGCTGAGGCATTTTTAATAAATGATGTTTTATCAGATAATAACGCTCGTTTATTAGCTTTTGGGGCTAATTCTCTACTGAATACAGGTCAGCCAATTGCAGTTAAAACTGGAACTACCAATGATCAGCGCGATAATTGGACGATTGGTTGGAGTCAGGAAATTATGGTTGGTACTTGGGTGGGAAATAATGATAACTCCCCCATGAAGCAAGTTGCCTCCGGTGTAACTGGCGCCTCACCAATTTGGCGACGAATTATTTTATCAGCATTAGAAAAGGGTTATGGCGCTCCAGAATGGATTGTTCCTGAGGATGTAGAGCAAGTTCAAGTCGATAGTATTTCTGGCTATCTATCTCATCATGGCTTTCCAGAAAAAACTGAATACGTAATTAAGGGCACGTTGCCATCTTTGTCAGATCCAGTTCATACCATGCTTAAATTGTGTAGGGGTGAGGAAAAATTAGCCAATGATGCTCGAATTGCAGCTGGTGATTACGATGAGCGAGAATATATCGTGATCAAGATAGATGATCCAGTTAGCCAGGATGATAAAAATCGTTGGCAGGAAGCAGCTAACGCTTGGATAGAGGCTCAAAGTGATCCACGCTATAAATTCCCCACTGAGTTTTGTGGTGAGTCAAGCGATGTTTTTGTAGAGATGAAGCAACCTGAGAATGAAAAAAATTATGACTCCGAAGACATTGAGATTGAAGTTAGGGCTGAGAGCGGTGAGGGGATTGAGAAGATTGAGATTATTGTAAATGGTGAGATCAGAGAAACTATTAATGATCGTGAATATAGTGGCAAGCTGCATTTGTCCAAGGGTCGTTATGAAGTTTGGGCAAAGGCGTACTCTCGTGAAGATAAATCTAAAGAGACTGGTAAAGCTAAAATTGGAACTGGCGGTGAAGATTGGAAAGAGCCAGAGCCATCACCAAGTCCATCTCCCAGTCCTTCAGTAAGTCCTAGCGACGATCCTGAAGCGAGTAGTTCGGGTGAGACAACATAAAAACTGCGAGTAATAATCCAGATTGTTGAGTTAGTAAGTAGTGATCTAGTGTTGCAATTGGTAAGAGGATCAAGAATGGCAAGACTATCTTTTTAGTATTTATTTTTTTTATTAATGTCCAGGATAGTAATATTCCTAATATCCCAGTTTCTGCGATCCAGAGTAATCCAATGTGGTGGACTGGTTGAATAAACCTAACTACCTCCTGAGTGTCACTGAACTCCTCTACTCTGGTCGTAAATTGGTTCAAGCCTACACCTGTAGTCAGATTATCTAAAAACATCCTTATGGAGGCGCTCTGGAGATAAGATCGACGAGTTAGTGAGTCAGCTTCAAATAAGTTGGCAGCCAAATTAATTAGAAGTGGCAGAACAATCATTGTTGCTCCGAAGCCTATTAGTAGTTTATCGCTGATATTGCTAATTTTTTGATAATAGGGTTTAAGGGTAAGTAGCAATACTCCCAGAGTTAAACTTGTTAGCGCAGAGATTGATTGAGTCATAATAATGATGGCCAAAGCTAGTGAAACAACAACCGCAGTTAGTATTTTATGTCTCTTTTGAGCAATGATAAATAAACTAAAAACAGCCAGGATTCCTCCCAAGATGTTGGGGTGAGCCGTTGTGGCATAGGGTAAAACTCGGCCAGTATACCACCACATATCTTTAGCTAATCCAATTGATTTAGCTAGATTTGGTTCACCTAAAAAGCTAAAACCAAGAAGTGATTTTTGGGTGAAGAATTGCCACAAAGCTAAGCTGGACTGAAATAATGTGGTAAAAATAATGGTCCAATAAATCGAGGATTTTTTTAAAAATTTGCTGTGAGTAACTAAGAACCAAGCTAGTAGTCCAACCTCAATTAATTTTAATAAGTACCAAGCTGCAGCTAAAGGATATGGAGTAAATATTTGCCGAATAATAAATAATGAAGCTAAGATGCTGGGTAAAATAAAGCTCGATGTTTTGAGAATTACTTTTTGTTTACTTTTAATCACTTCAATTAACCAAAGTGAAAGTAAGAATATGATTGGTACATCACTGGCGTAAAATTTAGGAATTAAGTAATCAACTAATAATCCATTCACATATGCGCTAGCAGGGTTAACTTTAAAAAAAAGATTAGCAGGAATTAAAAAAATTACTAGACAGATTAAAAAAATATAGATTTTATTAAAAGAAATTTGTTTCAACACACTCACATTATACTTCACCAACTAGTTTGGCCTGATGTTGTTTTTCAATTTGCTTGACAATACTTTTTCGGATTGGCTCTATATCTGATGCGGACAGATTCCTTTTTAGATCATGAAAGTTGATGGTGAAAGTGTAGTTTTTCTTATAAATATCTTTTAGTTCTACAGCAGTAATTAACTTATCTGTATTTTTGAGAGTAGTTATTACCTCTCCGACGGCTATTTCTTTTGGGAGTGTAAAAGTTAAGTCTTCTATAATCGGCATGCTTTTAGGAATTGGTTGATAAGTGGGATGAGTATTAGTCATCTCGAGTAGTTTTGTGAATGCAATCTCAACTCCAATTTTTCCAGACTCTAGAACTCCAATGGTTCCGATTATATTTTTTTCAACTAAAATTTCAGCTGATTGAGAAAATGGTTTAGTTGTTTTTTTATGGTCAATTATTTCATGATTCGTAATAAATAGCTGATTTAGGAGAGATTCAAGCATTCCTCTTACCAAGCGGTATTCTTTTGTAGAAACTAAGCTTAATACCATTTTTTCATCTGGGAGATGATCGCTATTCTGCGGTGGATAAATATTGGCAATTTCAAATACAGATAATTTCTTTTGCTGGGAGTTGGTATCAATTATTTCCTCCAATGATGGTAAAAGCGAACGGCGGAGATAAACTCGATCATCTGTTAAAGGATTTTGTAGTTTAAGATGCTGCATGATTTTATAGTTAGATTCTAGAGCAACTTTCTCACTCACCAACGAATATGAATAGATTTCTTGCCAACCAATGTTAGCTAGAAAGTGTTTGATTTTATTTTCTAGATTGAAATCAATGTTTTTTGGATATGTGGTTGGAATAGGAGTATCCATAAGTTTACTAGGAAGGTTGTGATAGCCATATATTCTGGCTACTTCCTCAACTACGTCAACTGAAATAGTCAGATCTGGTCTGAAAGTAGGAGGTGTTACCACCAGCTCAGCGGTCCCTCCCTTTCCTTGAGTTTCAACCTCACACTCTAGGTCAGTGAGAATTTTGATAATTTCTTGTTGATCAATTTCTAAACCTAGGTAATCATTTATTTTTTGTATACTGATGCTAATTTCAATTGGCTGAGATTCTCCTGAAAAATCATCATATAAATCACTCCCAACTTCAGCTCCACATAGATCTTGGTAGAGCTCGACAGCTTTAAGAATTGTAGTTTTTGCTAAGTGAGGATCAATATTTTTCTCCATTAATTGAGCAGCGGTAGTGCGGATGGCATGGGTCATACTCGCAAATCTGACTTTATCAGCTCTGATTGATTCTGCTAGTAAGAGCACATTTTGAGTACTTTCATCAATTGAAGTATTGGCAGTACCTTTAATAGAAGGTAAATCAATAATTTGACCTTCGCTATTTTTAAAGACTATTTCTCCACCAACTGTTTCAAATTCTTCTCCATCTAAGGTGGCAAACTTCTCACCCTTTTTTGCTTCGACAATATGAATTTCTCCACCAGTATTCATTAGCTTGTCGTAGTCAAAGGCGTGGATGGGGTGACCAACATCATGAGTGACATAGTTGGTAATATCAATCGCTGCGTCGTGAATGTTCATCTCAGTCTGGACTAATCTTTTAGCCATCCAACTTGGAGTAGCAGCACGTTTAATATTCTTTAGAACTATGAAGATAGTCCGTTTATTAAATTCAGAATTATTAAAAATTTTTGGTAGTGGCAGTGCTTTAGTTAATTGAAGTGAATCTTGATCATTAATTCGCAGAGGCTTGAGGGTGGTTTTGATTCCTGCTTGATTTAAAATTACTGCTGCTTCACGGGCAATGCCACGCATATTCATTGAGTCAACTCGATTGGTAGTGACTTCAATATCATAAACACTTTCACCCTCAGTTTGATAAATGCGCTCTATAGATGGTCCTGACAAAGAAAGGTATTTTTGAATTTCCATTGGAGTTGCTTCAGTTTCAAGGTGTTCCAATAGCCAGGTGTGCGGGATGAGAATGTTCATTTTAAAATTGCTCCAAAAATCTCAGATCTCCTGAGTAAATAAGTCTAATGTCGTCAATATTTAAGCCCTCTTTGAGAGTATAGGTGCGCTCTATTCCCCAGCCAAAAGCAAAGCCAGTATATTCTTCTGGATCAATACCACCGGCTTTTAAAACATTAGGATGAACCATGCCAGCTCCACCGACTTCGTGCCAGCCAGATTTACAGAACTTGCATTTTTCTTTACCTCTTTTACCAGTTCCATGGCAGATGTGGCAGCTGAAATCTACTTCAAAAGAAGGCTCAGTAAATTGGAAGTGGAAGGGTCGAATGCGGCTCTTGGTACCAGGACCATAAAATTGTTCTGCAAAATGATCTAGGGTGCCTTTAAGGTGTTGAATATTAATACCCTTATCTACCACTAGTCCTTCAAATTGATGAAACATTTGAGTGTGGGTCGCATCTTGCTGGCGGCGATAACAACGGGCAATATTAATCATTCGGATTGGAGGTTTGCTTTTGAGTCGCTCCATTTCCCTAACTTGCCCATTAGAAGTGTGAGTAGTTAAAACCATTTTTCCCATTTGATCGTGTTGGGGTGTGTCTACGAAGAAAGTTTCCCACTCGTCGCGAGCTGGATGGCTGGGAGGCATGTTGAGTGATTCAAAGACGTAGTAGTCCCAATCTACTTCTGGGTAACGAACTCTAGTAAAACCAATTCTTTCAAAAATATGAGCAATCTCTTCCATGGCTTGAGAAACAGGATGTGTGTGACCTATCTTGAGCTTGATGCCAGGCATAGTCAGGTCAATTTTATGAGTGTTTTTTAGAGGCTTCTTCTCAGCTAATAGTTCTAATTGGTGTTGAAGGTTTTCCTTGAGTTCATTAAGCAATTGACCAGCTGTAGGTCTCATTTCTTTGGGAACATCTTTCATTCCCTTCATTAAGTCATTAGTGAGACCTTTTTTACCCAGATACTTATTTTGTAAACTACTAACATCATCTTTAGCTTCAGCATCAAACTGCTGCTTGAGATTATCAATGGCTTGTTTGAGTTGTGATAGTGATTTTGTATCTTTAGTCATGTTTATTCATTTTAGTACATTTTGTCATTAAAAAACTCCCCTGTTGGGGAGTTAGTTTTTTTATCAAAAACTTTCCCCCTTAGCAGTGGCTAAAAAAGGAAGAGTTGGCTGAGTTTTTTTTAATTGTCATCTGTAGTTGATCTTATTTTCCGAGACCACTTTTGTCAACGATGGCTTTAAATGCAGTTGGGTTATTGACTGCTAATTCAGCCATCATTTTACGATTAATCTTGATGTTGGCTTTATTCAAAGCAGCGATGAAGTGTGAGTACTTGAAACTGGCATCAATCTGTCTGACTCCGGCATTAATTCTCATGATCCACAGTTTTCTGAAGTTTCGTTTACGGAGCTTACGACCAATAAAAGAATATTGATCGGCATGAAGCAAAGCTTCAGTAGCTCGTTTAATTAAACGATTGTATGTACCGCGGTAGCCTTTAGTAAGTTTGAGTACTTTTTTGTGGCGACGACGACGAGTGAATCCTGTTTTTGTTCTTGGCATAATTTAATTTCCTTAAGCGAGTCCCATCATTTGTTTGACTTTTTTCGCGTATTTGCCGGTAACTGTAGCTAATAAACGATATTTACGAATAGTTTTTTTACTTTTCTTTCGGCGGAGATGTCTAGAATTTTGTCGGCGACGCATGACCTTACCAGTTCCAGTCACCTTAAACCTAGCGGCGGCGCTTTTTCTAGTTTTTTGTTTATATTTTTTCATGCTTGCTTTCCTTTTGGTCTTAACTGCATCATTACTTTTGTTCCGATTGATTTGGGTGCGATTTCGACCTCGGCTAATTCTAGAGTTTCCTCAATAATTCGCTCAAAGTTTTTAAACCCAAATTCTTTTTTAGTTCGTTGTCTGCCTCGACGAAAGTCTACTTCTACTCTGACTTTATCACCATCTTCTAAGAACCTGACAACTCTTTTCAATCTGGTCTGAAAGTCACCTTCATCAATAAATGGTGTGAGTCTGACTCCCTTTATTTCTTGCTGTCTAGCACTTTTTCTTTGCTCAGATTTTTTTTGCTGTAGCCAATATTTATGTTTAGAAAGCTCAATTATCTTGACTACTGGTGGCTTGGCGCTACCGGTAATTAAGACTAGGTCTTTGTTTTGCTGCTTAGCCTCTTCTAGGGCTTCGTCAGCTGACATGACGCCGACTTGACTTCCTTGGTGGTCGATTACTCTGACCTCAGGAAAACGAATCGCTCTATTAACAACGATTCGGTCTTTCTTTTTAAATTTGCTGTATTTGCGTCTGCCCACTATGGTTGTGTTTACTTTCTGGTTATAAATATTTTATACAGTAAGGCGTGTATTATACCAGGAGTTTTTTGATTGTGAAACTGGAAATAGTCGGTGTTATAATGTTGGTTCTTTGCAGAACTCGTAGCTCAGTTGGTTAGAGCGCTACATTGACATTGTAGAGGTCAGAGGTTCGAGTCCTCTCGAGTTCACAAATTTAGGCTCCACTGTAAGCTGTACTTCTCTCTTGGTGCATCATGTCAAAAACGGTTTTGCCTTGTTCTGCACTACTACCATCAACTGACATCCCACCCTTGATCTTACGACCCTTCATCCGTTGCTGCTTGGATTTTTGGGCTCTCATCCAGGTGCGAGCACTTTTAACTTTTTGAGTCAAAAGCATAATGAAAGCCTTCAGATTCTGGAAATATGATTTAAGACCAGTACCCTCAGTACCTTGAGTAGTAATTCCTTGAGTAGTTTGGATATCAACTTCTTTGTAGAACTTACTGATTTCTCTAGCCAATATCTTAAGTTCTTTTCGAACTTCCTCAAGCTCTTTCTTAGTTCGTTCTTTATTGGCACTGAAAATATCTTTTTGATCCACTGGGTTGACTTGATCATGAAGTTTTTTACGCAATTCAGCTTTTTTCTGTTCTTTTTTAAGATCAGCCTGTTTTTTTTCAAGATCCTCAGGATTGCTCTCTTGTGGGATTTGTCCACCCGCTCTAGCTAAAGCTTCACCAAATAAGTTATTCTTCTCGTCTTGAGGTTTTTTATCAGCAAAAACACTCTTTTCAGACTCAGCTAAAGCTCTGGCAAATGGATTGGAAGAACTCTGGTTTTTTTTACTAGAGTTTCCTGGTGGGGTTAAGTTCCCTGAATTGTTCATTTATGATCCAGTATTATAGCATACAAATATGTTATAGGACAATAATTGCTATAAACAATTATCCTCATTGTACTAGTAGGAAATTTTTTAGGAAAGAATGAGTTTATTAACTATTTTATCTCTAGTAGCTGATCAATCAGCTTGCGACGAATGATCTGTTTAGCAAAATGATCTAGATAGTGATGATTGTCTTCAATCTGTTTTTTCATTTTTTTATCTTCAATTTTATCTAATTCTTCTTTTTTATCTTTATCGGTTGCTTCAATCTTTTCTTTTTCTTCAATTTCTCGAAGAATAAATTCTAGTTGAAGCTGACCTAATACCTGAGCAGCTATTTGAGATGACATCTCCTCAAACTTTTGGCCTCTTCTAGTCAGATAATCATCTAGAGATAGACCCATTTTCTCAAGTTCCTTAGCCATTCGTTGGATTTCACGTTTAGTCTCATCCTTCAGCAATAGCTCTGGAATCTGAGGTCCAGCATCTTCAACTAAAGTTTTAAATATATGGTGAAGCTTAGTTTCTCTCTTCTTGGCGGCTGTTTGTTCTGGAGTGGTTTTTTTAGTTTCCTTGTCTTTACTCTCCTTAACCTCTTTAGCAACGGCTTTCTCTTGCTCCTTGAGCTGCTTGAGAGCCTCTTTTAGGCCCTTTTTAACAGATTTCTTGTAGTTGTCTAGTTTGATGGATGGTTTCTCGGCAATTTGGATCTCAAGCTCCCAGTCTTTGCCCCATTCCATACTGATGGGATTGATCTGGGGTTGGGTTAATGGCTGCTTCTTTTCTTTTTCGATTAAGTCATCGTATCTGGGGGGAATTAACGTTTCGAGAACTTTGTTAATAAGTTTTTCTTTACCGATTTTTTCTGCAGCAACTTTAAGAGGAACTTTGCCTTTTCTGAAGCCTTGAGATTTAACATTTTTGGCTGAAGCTTTGAGGACTTTGTCGTATTCTGTCTCGATATCGTTCCAAACTAATTTTAACTTGAGTTTGGTGTTGTCAGAAACAATGCTGGGCTGCTCTGTTTTTTTATCTTTTTTAACGGTTTTTTTAGTTGGTTCTTTTTTTGTCATAGGTAGGTATTATACAGGATAAATAAAGCAGGTAGCTTTGCATCTTACATACCTACAGAATTTTTTCACTTTGTTTAAAATTATGGGTCTGTAATATAATAGAATATCTTGGCACGGTACCAGAGTGGTTAATGGCAAGGTCTGCAAAACCTTCGTTCGCGGGTTCGAATCCCGCCCGTGCCTCAAGGCTTTTATTCTTCTGAATGGTATCTTGCCAAATGAATTCCCATCGGCAAAGTTGTCACCACGGCTAATATTCCTAAAATTGTAAAGATAATCGGTGCACCATCAAAGAACTCCATAATTGGTCCGGAGGCAGTCATGACAATCACAAAAATTAAGCTAACGGCCATGCTCAGAGTTGAGATAGCAGTGGCTCTGTTTTTAGATGAAAAAACTTCATTAGTGTAGCCAGACAAAACAGACCACCTCGCAGATGAGGCGAGCATGATTACAGCTACAAAAGGCAGAGTGGCCCATTTCGATAGCCAGTAGACTGGAGTCATGGAGATGATAATTAAAATTGGGAATAGATAGAAGGCCATTTTTTTAGTGATGAATTTTGTTTTACTGATCACTCTAAACAACAGTATGCTCCCCACCACCCTAGCTAAAGATTGAAAAATACCTATTTGTGGAGAGGTAAATCCTAAATCTGTCAGCAAGATAGTTTTAAAGCTGTAAGCTACTATCCAGGTAGTTCCTGATACCAAAACATAAAAAAGAGATATTTTTTTAGCATAGCTACTCTTTGTAATTTCCTTGATGCCATTTTTAGTTTGCAGAATATAGTTTTTGAGAGTAAATTTTTGAGTATCAATCGTTGGTTCGATAAAACGGATACTAGCAATGCCAGCCAAAAATGAGGCGACTGCATAGCTAATGGCTGGTAATCTAAACCAGACTAAATCCATAAAACCGCCTATGATCACCGAGATCGCTAGGCCGATTTGAAAAATTAGCCCAAACTTACTTGAGTATTTAGAAAAATCTTTTTCAATTCCGACTTGTTTGAGCGTATCAAAAAGTAATGCCTCTCCAGCACCTGAGCCCATCGCCTCTCCCAGCCCTAAGAGAACTGCAAAAAGAACAAATTCGGGAAAAGAGTCGGCAAAAGCAAAAGCCAACATCGAGGCTGATCTTAAGAAATGACTAATAATCACGGTGATTTTTTTACCAATCATGTCTGCGAGTGCGCCGGTTGGTAGTTCCATTACTAGCTGAGTGAACATGATTAAACTCTCCGCAATGGTTAGTTGAGAGAAAGTTAGATACTGAAGCTCGTAAGCAGCCCAGGTGGCAGCCACAAAGATCAATGATGCAAAGCCATTGGTGAGATAAAAGGTGCCCACGTTTCTTTTTAAAAATTGTTGCTGATATTTTTTCACTCGCATATTGTATCAGGGTCAGCCAGTTTTTACTGGTAAAATACAAGACATGCCTTCATTTTTTATCCATACTTTTGGTTGCCAATCTAATAAGTCAGACTCAGAGCGAATTGCGGGTGATTATTTTGCCCGCGGTTACACTGAGGCCAAAGATTGGCACGAATGTGATGAGTTGGTGATTAATACCTGCGCAGTCAGACAGCGAGCTGAAGATAAAGCAGAAGGCTTTTTATATAACGTCACCGAGCATTTCAAACAGTCTGCTCAACCCCAACCTAAAATTATCTTAACTGGCTGCATGGTTCACCATGGCAATCAAAAACTTTTAGAAAGATTGCCGGAAGTTGATGAAATTTTGCCGATAAATGAAGTTGGTTTTAATCAAGCAGCGATTCGAAAAGATAAAAAACATGCCTGGATTCCGATTTCGACTGGCTGCAACTCTTTTTGTACCTACTGTATTGTGCCCTACTCTCGAGGTAGAGAGAAATCCCGCAGCAAAGAAGAAATCATGCAAGAGGTTAAAAATCTAGCTGATCAGGGTTATGAGGAGATTACGCTATTGGGAATGAATGTTAACTCCTGGGGACTAGAAAAAGTGGGAATTGGTTTTCGAAAAATGATGATGGAAAATAAGGATTTCAATCGAGAGGATTTGCCAGACAATCAATCGCAGTATTTAACACCTCAAGGCACTCCACCCTTTGTGAAGCTGCTTCAGGATATCTCACAATTTGATCAAATTAAGATGATTAGGTTTATGAGTAGTAATCCTTGGGATTTTCATGATGAATTGATTGAAGAAATTGGCCGCAACAAGAAAATTGATCGCTATGTCCATTTGCCAATTCAGTCTGGGAGCAATGAAGTGCTCTATCGGATGAATCGTGGCTATACCCGGGAGAGATATATTGAAGTGGTAGATAAACTCAAAAAAGCAGATCCTGAGATTGTGATCGGAACAGATATTGTGGTTGGTTTTGCTGGAGAGACAGAGGCTGAGTTTCAAGAAACTGTGGATTTGGCTAAACAGATGGATTGGCACGTGGGTTTTGTGGCTATCTACTCTCCTAGACCAGGCACTGCGGGTTGGAAAATTTATCCTGACAATATTCCTCATCATGTGAAGAAGAAGCGCTGGGAGATTTTGGATCAGATAATTAATAAAGATAACTTACAAATTAGACCAAAGGTAGTTTGAAGATACTCTCGATTGTTGGTCCCACCGCAGTTGGCAAGACCTCATTTGCTTTGGAGTTAGCTGCGGAAATTTTAAAAAATAAAAACTACACTGGAATTGATTTGATTTCAGTTGATTCGAGACAGGTTTATCAAGAACTAGAGATTATTTCTGGAGCAGATATTCCTTTAGGATTTAAAAAAAATAAAGACAAAACTTTAACCTATTCATTTTTAAATAATGAGAGCATTAACCTACACGGAGTTTCTATTATTGCTCCAACTGCAGAATGGTCAGTCGCTCATTTTCAAGATTTAGCTTGGGAAGTGATTGAATCTGCTAGGAAAGAAAATCACTTAGTGATTATGATTGGTGGGACTGGTTTATATCATGATCAATTGTTAAATTTAGATGCTTCTCTGCGAGTTAAACCCAATGATGAAGTCAGACAAAAAGCTGAGACTATGGAGTTGAAAGATTTGCAATCTTGGGCGGAGGAAGTAAATCCAGCTCGTTTTAAACAGTTAAATAATTCCGATATTAATAATCCACGCCGGCTAATCAGACTAATTGAGATTGGGTTAGCTACAATCCAACCCCAAAAATCTCCAACCTTATTAGACATGGAGCAAGTTTATATTGGACTGAATCAAGATTTAGCCAAAATTGAACAAAAAATTAAAGTACGAGTCGAAGAAAGATTTCTAGGAGAAGCTATCGATGAAGTTAAAAAACTTCAACAAAAACATGATGACTGGTCACTACCCGCTTTTAGTGCTCTGGGTGTAAGTGAGATCAGCCAGTACTTAAATAATTTCTTTTCTAAGGAAGATTGCTTAGAGCAATGGACGCTTCATGAGTTACAGTATGCGCGACGTCAGTTAACCTGGTGGAAGAATCGAGATGTGAGTTGGTTTAAGATTGATGATGCTGAGTGGAAACCAACCGCATTTACTTATATACTAAATTTATGTTGAAACTTTTTAAAAACGAAAATAGCATTTCTATCTCTCCCTCAATAGTTATTTTTACGACTGCTTTCTTATTGCTTCTATATTTCCTCTATCAAATCAGTAGCATTCTAGTCTTATTTTTCTTGGGCTTTATTGTCATGGTGGCTCTACATCCGATGGTGAGAAAGTTAGAAGTTAAGTTTAGATTCCCACGGATTTTAGCCATAGTAACTGCCTACATTCTTATGCTCGCGGCCATCTCCGCCATGTTTGGCTTGGTAGTTCCACCGTTAGCCAAAGAACTTTATCAGTTTGTGAGGGTTTTTGATTTACCTTGGTTGCAAGAAGGAATTACTAATTTTAGTTTTAATCTAACTGAGCTGAGTGGCCTTATGCAGCAGTTGGGTAGCTCAGTCAATACTATTTACTCAGTAATCGTATCTACCTTTTCTAGCATCTTTACTTTTACGACGGTGTTAATGATTTCAATTTTTTTGATGATAGATCGCAGGCGTCTTCATCTGCGAATTTCTTGGTTTACTAAGAATAAGCAGCACCTTAAAATAGCTGAAAAGTTTATTGATTCCCTAGAATACCAGTTGGGTGGATGGGTGCGAGGACAGTTAATTTTAATGCTTACGATTGGAATAATAACCTACATAGGTTTAAGCCTGCTCTCAATCCCCTATGCAGCTCCACTAGCGTTATTAGCTGCTTCTTTGGAGATCGTGCCAAACTTGGGGCCAACCATAGCTGCCATTCCTTCAATTATTGTGGCAATGATTGCTGGCGGTCCAGTAATGGGATTAATGATATTAATTTTTTATATTTTAGTTCAACAGTTGGAAAATAATTTGCTAGTTCCTAAAATTATGAGTGATAATGTTGATGTAAGTCCGCTGATTTCAATTATGAGTATTTTAATTGGTTTTGAAATAGCTGGAGTGATTGGAGCTTTGCTAGCTATTCCAATTTATATTGTTATCAGATCAATTTACTCAACTTGGTTTAAAGATCTCATTCTTTCTTAATTTCTCAAAAATGATACACTTGGGGTGAGCAACCGGACAATGGCTCCATCAGCGCTTGCGTTTGATGGGGAGGAAAGTCCGGACAGCTGAACAAAAAGTGAGCACAGAGCCTCAGTGACGATCTGGGTGGCGCCAGGTGAAACGACCAAGCTACTGGGTATTTTTCATCCGTCTTTGGCGGAATGAAAGAAGGCATTCCTCACTTGCTGCGACTGGCGATTTTCACCTCAATGGAGTTGTTCCCTATCATGGTGATAATGTCCCAGGCATAGATAGATCATTGTCTAAAACAGAATCCGGCTTACGGGTTGCTCAAATTTGTGGGTATAATGAATTAAGTTTTAAAGGAGTAATTATGCCAGAGCTATACACATCACTATCTGTTTTAACCACAGAAACCTTAGCAGGGCTTTCGAATTTTCTACCTCGATTAGCTGCAGCTATCTTGATTTTAATCATTGGGGCTGGAGTTGCCAAGGGAGTTAAGGGACTGGTGGTTAAGTTATTGGAAGCCTTAAAAGTTTCTAATTGGGTTAAGAATACGCCAGTAGAACATTTTTTTAAGAATGCTGAGTTTGGTGAAAAAATGGAAGGTGTCTTAGGAAGCATTGTTTATTGGATTCTGATGCTAGTCGTAATCCACTCTACAGTTTCAGTTCTCGGACTGTCTTCTTTGACTCATGTATTAGATCAGGTGCTGGCTTATTTACCACGCATCATCTCATCAGTACTAGTACTTTTCTTTGGACTATTGGTGGCTGGAGTTGTTGAGAGTTTAGTTAAGGGCTCCATAAAAAGTATTGATGGAAAAAGCGCTCGGCTCTTAGGGAAAGTCTCTAGTTACTTAGTACTAACCATTGTCGTCTTAGCTGCTATTAATGAGCTAGGAATTGCCAGTGAATTTATCATGGTCATGTTTATTGGTTTCATAGTCATGCTTTCACTTGGTCTTGGATTAGCGCTGGGATTGGGTGGTCAACATTTGGTTAAAGATTTATTGGGTAAATGGTATAAGCAAACTTCCAAAGAAGTTAAGAAGAAATAAATTTTATTCATGACTGGTCTTGAAGCAATTTTCTTGGGTATGGTACAGGGGGCAACTGAGTTTTTACCAGTTTCTAGCTCTGGTCATTTAGTGTTAGCTCAAGATCTATTGGGCTGGGGTCAGCCAGACCTCACTTTCGATGTGTGGCTTCACTTCTCTACTTTACTAGCAGTAGTGATTTTTTTCTGGAAAGATTTGCTTTCACTAACAAAAAAAGAAGCATTGGTTATTCTGGTAGCTTCTATTCCGGCAGCATTAGTGGGTTTATTTTTTGAAGACGCAATTAGTGGTTTGTTTGGTTCTACTAAGATTGTAGCCTCCACTCTTTTGGTGACTGGTGTATTTAATTTAATTACCGCCAACATAATTAAAAAGAGATCAGTGGAAAAAGAATCTTCAGCTATTAGTTTTAAACAAGGATTTTTCGTAGGTTTATTTCAGGCGCTAGCTATAATCCCAGGTATTTCTAGATCAGGGTCAACTGTTTTGGCTGGTTCATTGCAGGGCTTGGATAGATTAAAGGCCTTCCGATTCTCATTTATGTTGTCATTGCCTGTAATTTTAGGAGCGAGCTCACTTCAATTCATTAAAGTCATCAAATCAGGTGCCATTAGTCAGATAAATGCTGATTTTTTATTTGCAGCAGTGGCTGCATTTTTAACCGGTTTACTCAGTTTACATGTTTTCAAGTATGTTATTAAAAAAGCTCGCTTAGATTGGTTTGGCTATTACTGTTTAATTTTAGGCAGTGGCTATTTATTGTTTTTTTAGATTGATTTTGAAACTGTTTATTGATATGATGGCTTTTATAAAGTGAAAAAGTTTTTACTTTTCATGACGCTAACGCCTAACAGCTCAAGCGTGAGGCACTTTATATTAAAATAACCCTTCGGGGTTGTTTTTTTACGCCTATATTTTTATTTAACCCACTCCTGCTCTTTTATCCATTACTGATAAAAATATTTTCTTTCCCATCTTATCTTCTTCAAAAATTACTCTTACTTTATGAAGAATGGCTTTGTTTTTTTTATTAATATTAATCTTTGATTCAAGGACATGATATGTTTTACTATTTCTATAAGCTATGTTGTGAACAGTAATTGAATCCTCAACAATATCTTTGACATGTGGTAATAATTTTAATCTTCGGTAGACATCTTTTTTATTTCTTTTCTTACTTCCAGTTGCACCGGTGATGTGATGCCAACCTTTGAGAGAAAATTTAACATTTTGTTTAAAGGCAGGGCAATATATCCTTCCTTACTTTTAACCCCGGCCGTCAGGCCGTGGGACTAGTCACCCCAGAAGATTTTTCTTTGAGAAATTGACTTGGGTTGTTAGAATAGGTTAGTGAAGTTAATAAAGTTATCACATTGTGTTTACCACTGTGATTATCACTTGGTGATAGTTACAAAATATCGGAAGAAGATATTTAACCAAGGAATTTTTTCATATTTTGATATCAAGTTGGCGGAGATAAGTAGTCATTATCCACAAATACAGTTTAAAGAAGTAAATCATGATAAAGACCACATCCATTTATTAGTTAGTATTCCGCCAACAATGAAGGTAGGAAAAGTAGTAGGAATAATTAAACAAAATACAGCTAAGGAGCTAAAGAAAAAATTTACTTTCATTAAAGATGTTTACTGGGGAACAGAGTCAGTATGGAGTGAAGGATATTTTGTAAGTACTGTGGGTATCAATGAAAGTATTATTAAAAAATACATTAAGGAACAGGGTAAAAAAGATTCTGGGCAAACTTTGTTTGAAATAAACTAATACCCCGACCGTAAGGTCGTGGGAAGTTTATTTGTTGTTTGCGCCACTTATTATATAAATGAAAAGTGCTTTGTTTAATTTTACTCATAAATTAAACAAAGCTATCCTGCCGATACTGGAGTGCTTCTGCTAAATGTTGTTTCTGTATTTCATGACTTTGGTCTAAGTGAGCAATGGTTTGAGCAACTCTAATGAGGCGGAAATAGCCTCTAGCAGTTAAGCTCAATCTGCTAATAGCTGTTTTTAATAGCTGCTTGCATTGTCTTGATAATTTTACTTCCTGCTTGACGTGAGTGGTTGATAAATCAGAGTTAGAGAGACAGCTAAGATTCTTTAGAAAAGAACCCTGAAATTTTCTAGCTGCGAAAACTTTATTTCGCATCTCTTTTGAAGAAAGTTGCTTGTCTTTAGAGTTAGCTAACAAATCTATGTCGACTGCTTTAACTCTAATAAATAAATCAATCCTATCTAGAAGTGGTCCAGAAAACTTATTCTGGTATTGGTCTAAGGCAAATTGAGAGCAACGGCAAACATTTTGTTTTGATCCATGCCAGCCACAAGCGCAGGGATTAGCAGCTGCAATTAAAGTAAATGCAGCCGGGTAAGAGATTGATCCATGAGCTCTTACGATAGTAATTTTCTTATCCTCAATTGGTTGGCGTAGAGACTCAAGAGTATATTTATCAAACTCAGTAAACTCATCTAAGAATAAGACGCCGCGATGAGCCAGAGATACTTCTCCGGGACGTAGTTTTCTTCCGCCACCCAGCAAGCCCGCATATGAGGCTGTATGGTGAGGACTTCTAAAGGGCCTTTTTGTAATAAGTCCAGTTAATTTTTTAGAATAAATTGAGTAGATGGTAGTTACTTCTATAGCCTCAATTTCGTCTAATGGCGGCAAGATAGAGGTCATGGTTTTAGCAAGAATACTTTTTCCCGCTCCTGGAGGGCCGACTAATAAGACGTTGTGACCGCCTGTAGCTGCAATTTCGAGGGCTCTTTTAGCAGAGTCCTGTCCATAGATGTCTTTAAAATCTAAGAAAGAGTTATGGCTTTTAATAATTTTAAATTTTTTAGGAGCTAGGATCGGTAATGGCTGATTATTTTTAGCGAAGCTTAAGTATTCTTTTAGATGATTAAGTGGATGAATATTAATTCCTGATATAGTTGAAACTTCCTCCATATTAGCTGCAGGAAGGATAACTTTTTTAAAACCCATGCTACGAGCAGCGATGATAAGTGGTAGCGCTCCCTTAATGGGCTTGAGATCTCCATCTAGTGATAGCTCACCAAAGAAAATAGTTTGATTAGTATCAATCTTAATTTCTCCATACATTTGCAGCATGCCAACGGCAATTGCTAGTTCAAAACTTGGACTGCTTTTTCTGATATCAGCTGGAGCTAAGTTGACGATAGTTCTTCGACTACGGATCCTAAATCCACAGTTTATAAGCGCTGAAGTGATTCTTTCTTTTGATTCCTCAATTGCTTTGGTAGGTAAGCCGATGATAATTAAATTAGGAGTACCGCGATTAGAATCAATTTCAACTTCGATCTTGATTGGTGTAAGGCCACTAATAGCAGCAGTAAAAGTTCTAGTTAGCACACTTTCAGTGAATCAAAACAAGCCTACCAAAAGTGTAGTAAATTAGTTTTTAGTTGGAATAAGTAGAATCTGTTCAATTAATCGATGACAGTATCCCCACTCATTATCGTACCAGCTTAAAACCTTAACTAGATTACCACCCACAACCTTGGTGAAGTTGAGGTCTACAATAGATGATTCTGGTCTACCCACAATATCTGAAGAGACAATTGGTTCATCAGTCACAGCTAGAATTCCTTTGAGGTGATCTTTTTTTGAGGCGTCGATTAAGGCCTGATTTACTTCTTTCACAGTCACATCTCTGGAGGTTACAAAAACCATATCTGAGAGTGAGCCGACAGGGATTGGAACTCTAATCGCCATCCCATCAAATTTATTTTTTAGTTCTGGAATAATTTCTGTAGTAGCTACTGCTGCTCCAGTAGTCGTTGGAACAATATTCATGGCCGCTGCTCGAGCACGCCGCATATCTTTATGGGAATTATCGAGTAAGTTTTGACCGTCAGTGTAGGCATGAACTGTGGTGAGCATAGCTTTCTCAATCCCGAATTTTGCTTCCATAACTTTAGTCACCGGAGCGACACAGTTAGTAGTACAGGAAGCGTTGGAAAAGACTCTATTATCAGCGTTAAACTCATTGACGCCGATCACAGAAGAACTGACATTGCCATCCTTAGCAGGTGCGGAGAGAATGACTTGCTCTGCTCCACCCTTGAAGTGAAGAGCTGCTTGGTCTTCAGTGCGGAATACTCCCGTAGCTTCTAAAACAATCTTAACTTCATTTTCTTTCCAAGGTAATTTATCTGGGCTTCTTTGAGCGGTAATAACTATTTCTTTTGAACCACTCTTATCTTTAAGAGTAATGGTTCCTAAGACTGGATCTTGATCAGAAATATCTTTTTTTAATTGATGGGTAGTGGTTGTTATTTCGGCACTAAATTCCCCATAGTTAGTGTCACGTTTCAGTAAATAAGCCCATTCTTCTAACTCCATTGAGCCGGAAGTATTGATCATTTTTAAGTCGAGGTCTTCTCTGTGTTCTAACCACCAGACTCTACAGGCAGTTCGACCAATTCTACCAAAGCCATTAATTCCAAAATGAATCATGATCTATCTCCTAGAGCTAATTATTATTCATCAGCTAAAACTGTTTTAACATCATTGCTCACTAGAGTGCCAATGTCTTCACCCACGACAGCTTTTTGTAAGTTGTCATTATCAAATAGTTTGAAAATCATGAGTGGCATATCGTTCTCACTGCTCATGGCTAGGGCGGTAGTATCCATAACTTGTATCTCGTCTAGCTCAATTGCATCTTTGTAGTTAATGGTTTTATATCTTTTTGAATCAGGATACTTCATTGGATCTCTGTCAAAAATTCCATTTACTTTAGTAGCTTTCATCAGCACATCACAATCTAGCTCCAACGCATGTAAGGCAGCGCCAGTGTCAGTCGTAACGTATGGGACACCTGTACCAGCAGTTAAGATGACTACTCGACCTTTTTCCATGTGTCTAATAGCACGTCTTCTAATAAAATTTTCTGCTACAGCTGGCATATCTAGAGCTGATTGTAGTCTAGTAGGGATACCCACTTTTTCAATTGCATCTTGAAGTGCTAAACCATTCATAACTGTGGCAAGCATGCCCATGTAGTCAGCTGTGGTTCGATCAATTCCGGCTTTTTCCCCAGCTAGCCCTCTGAAAATATTTCCTCCACCGATGACAATTGCAATCTGAGTGTTTTTTGCATAAACAGATTTTATTTGATTAGCCATTTCAATAGTAGCTTTAGGGTCAATGCCATATTCTCTATCTCCGATGAGTGATTCACCGCCGACCTTGATCATGACTCGTTTAAAAATTTTTCTACTCATATTTTAACCCTCAATTCTTTTATGCTATTTATTCTTAATTAACTCTTGTATCTGGTCAATTTTTTGGTGCACTTCCTTAACTTCTTTAAGAGATTTCTTATCAACTACCACATCTTGTTTGACTACAGCCATATCTTTTCGGCGTTCTATTTCTCGCAATCTCTCTCGTTGAGCAGTTTCAATATTTTCAGCCATTAAAATAAAAATGCCAATATAAATGGCTTCTATGGAGACGATCACTAGAAGTTGTTCTAAATCTAACTTAAAAATAAACCACCCTCCGAAAATGAGGGTGTGAACTGCAACGCTGGCCCAAGAGCCAAAAATGCGGACAAAGATGACGGCGGATTTTGAGAGAAATGTTTCTGTCTTTTGTGGTTGATGTGAATTTTGCTTATCAGTCATTATGTAAATACCAATGATACGATACTTCTTCTAGAAGGGCAAATGTGTTTTAAGGCGTAGCCATCTCCAACGGAGATCTTCTCCAATGCGATAAAGTTTGTAGATTGGATAGTTCATTACTAGATCATAACTGCCCACAGATTCCATTAATTGTCCGCCATATCCTTTTTTAAACCGATGAAATCCAAACCAAGGACTTTTTGAATCTGGATCTGGTCCTAAGCTGCCCCACATATCAAAACTATGACAGCCAGATTCTTTACCAAATCTAATCATTTCCCACATCATGAGATTGCTTGCCATAACATTTCTATGAACACTGCGCGAAGCACCATACGGGTAATATAGAACATCATTAAATAGGAACATCACCCACGACACAATGATAGTGTCTTCATAGACTGCGTTAAAAATCTTAACTGACCCTGATTTTCCCAATAATTGCCATATTTTCCTAAAATAGTCTGGGGTGTGCGCATAAAATCCCTGTCTGGATTTAGTCTCTTCTAAAATTTCAATATACTGCTCCATTCCTTCCTTAGTGCTGTTTTCAAAAATTTTGACACCCTTTTTATAGGCTAAATTCACATTATATCTAGTTTTACTTTGAAGATTAGCAAAGAGTTTATCTTCTGAAGGTGATAGGTCTAGCTGAAAAGTGTATTTGGTGAAGAGTGGCCTGCCCTTAATCACATCATTTTTTTCAAATAATTTTTTTAGTTGTGAAAAACGAGGTGAGAGTTCTGTATTTTGTGAAATATCTGGTTCTAATTTAATAAATAATGCATTGCGTTTAGTGGCCAACTGTTTTAAAGCTGAAAGTTGATCTTTATCTGGAACAAAGCCCTTTGGTAGATAGCCAATAGTGTAATTTATGCCTGGAATAGGAATACTGTGAAAAGTGACCTGAAGGCCTTTAATTAGCTTTTCACCTTCAAAGAAACCAAGTCGCTCTACTTTTACTCCAGTTTTCTCTCTAAACTCGCCCCATTCCCAAGACTGGAGAGGGTGGGAAACAACTAAATTGTAAAGTTTTTTTTCTTCTGATCTGATGGAGCGAATTAGCATTGATTTTATTATAGAAAAAGTTATGACTTAAGGAAAGCGTCTAGATCTATATCACCACTCAAAACTGAGTCTAAGACATCATCTTCGATGATTAGTCGGCGTTTGGGTGTTTGATGACTGTCTATTGGTTCACCTTTTTTAATCATTAATTTTGAGTTAATTTCATTTAAGAATCTACTTTTCAGAGCTGGAGAGCTTTGTCCATATTGCCAACGGCGCTTAGCATAGGATAAATATAGCTTATTCTTAGCTCTAGTAATACCAACGTAGCAGAGGCGTCTTTCCTCCTCTAGTTGCTTAGTATCATAGAGAGATCTGGAGTGAGGTAATAAGCCCTCCTCCATTCCCACCATGAAAACAACTGGAAATTCTAACCCTTTAGCAGCATGGAAGCTCATTAAAGTGATCGAGCTTTGCTGATTTTGATCAGAAATATCAGCTAAGTATTTATCTTGAACCAGGGCAATATTTTCTAAAAATGTAGCTAAATCTTGAAATTTGGCTGCTACGTTCAGCAACTCTTGAATATTTTCTATTCTAGCTAAGTCTTGAGGATCCTCTTTATTATATTTGCCCAGATAGTCACTGGCTTTTAAAGAACCCTCTAAGGCTTCAAGTGGATTTAGTTGGAGCTGTTTATCTCTCCACGTAGAAAATTTAATATAGCGGCGCTTGCCCAGTTTGAGGGCTCTATTTTTACTAACTTCGTCTTCTGGATTAAGAATGAGGCGCAGGTAAGATAAGGCATCCTTGACTTCTTTTCTCTCATAAAATTTAAAGCCACCTACAATTTGGTAGGCTATGCCACGACGCATAAAAGCTTCTTCAAAAGCTCTTGATTGGGCATTAACTCGATACAGAATAGCAATATCTTGATGTTTGTAGTCGCGTAAACTAGTGAGTATCTCATCAATTACTGTTCTAGCCTCATCTTCGTTGTCTTTGGTTTCTAGAACGGTGATTAGATCTTGGCTCTCATGTTCTGTCCACAGCTTCAAGACGGGGTGACCAGTATTATTGGAGATAACCTGGGTGGCAGCATCCAGTATAGTCTGGGTAGACCGGTAATTTTGTTCAAGCTTATACTTAGAAATTCCATCAAAGTCATTTTCTAGATAGTTGAGATTGCGATAATCTGCTCCTCTCCAAGCATAAATGCTTTGAGAAAAATCCCCCACTACGTAGACATTGTTTTGCGGTTTTCCTAAGAGCTGAGTTAGCTCGTACTGAGCTTTGTTAGTATCTTGATATTCATCTACTAAAACATGCAGGAATTGTGATTGATACCTTTTTAAAATTGAAGAGTTTTGTTGAAATAGCCGAACAGTTTTTAAAAGTAAGTCATCGAAATCAACGGCTTGGTTTTTTTGGAGATGGTGCTCATAAAGTTTGTAGACTCGAGCGGAATGTTCTTGAAAATCATTCGCAGCTTGGTCTTTGTAGCTAGTTGCGGAAAGCATTTGGTTTTTAGCATTGGATATAGCTGCTTTTACCCCATTACGATTGAATTTTTTATGATCAAAGTCATGGTCTTTATAAATCTGTTTAATCAATGCATCTTGATCTTGGGTATCATAAATAACATAGTTAGGTTCTAGGCCAATAGCTTTCCCGTTACGACGCAACATGGTAGCGCAGATACGATGGAAGGTGCCCGAATAAGGCAAGTGAAAACCAGTTAGCTTCTTAACCCGATCACTCATTTCCTGAGCAGCTTTATTGGTAAAAGTCATCAGCAAGATATTGTCTGGCTGAAGTTGTTTCTCCATGATTAAAAAAGCTGCCCTAGTGGTTAAGACTTTTGTTTTTCCAGATCCAGCTCCAGCCAGTACTACCGCTGGGCCATCACTATGAAGTACAGCTTCTTCCTGTTGATTGTTGAGTCCAGATAAAAGGTCAGTCACGCAGCACATGCTAACACAACTTGATTGGAGAATGATATAGTGGGGGGCATAGCAAAGGAGTATTTATGAAAAAACTATTTATTGCAAATTGGAAATCAAATAAGACTCAGGAAGAAGTGGAAGTTTGGATGGCCTCATTCAAGCCTTATATTGGTCTTGAGCAAGAAGTAGTCATTGCTCCCCCCTACCCTTTCTTATCTTTGGTAGCTGATAAAACAAAAGGTAGAGATGATATCTCTTTAGCAGTTCAAAACCTGAGTGCTTATCCAGCTGGAAGTTATACTGGTGAGATATGTACAAGAAATTTGGAAGAGTTAAATATTAAGTATGCAATCTTAGGTCATTCTGAGCGTCGACGTTATTTTAAAGAGTCTCATCAAGATATAGCTAATAAGGTGGATTTATGTTTAGCTGCAAATATTATTCCGATTGTTTGCATTGATCAAGATTATTTAGAAGCTCAAGCGCAGTTAATAAATTCAGAGTTGTTAAGTAAATGCGTGGTGGCTTATGAGCCACTAGCAGCAATTGGAACTGGGGAAATTGCGCCGGTTGATGAGGTGTCAAAGGTAGTTAAAGAGATCAAGTCTATTTTTGGTCAGGTCCCAGTTCTATATGGAGGTAGCGTTAATCCAGAAAATATTGTCCCATACCTAGAAGTCACTGATGGAGTGTTAGTTGGCGGAGCAAGTTTGGATGCAAAAACTTTTGCGAACTTAATTCAGAGTGAATAAATTTTATAGTTGGGTGATGACTTGATTAGTAAGAATTGGCTAAATTCATTTTCGTTAGCATGCCAAACCCTTTTTTCATTGGGTCCTATTACCACATAATCAACCTCATGTTTTTCAAATAAATCTTGCGATTGAGTTGGGTTTTCAAACATTTTAGTGATGTCTTTTTCAACATCATGATAGTCATAGCCATGAGTCCATAACCAACCTCGATATGTCATTAGAGCTTGTCTGCCAGTGAGGTTAAACAACCAATGATTGTGATTGTCTCCAGTGAGCCAAATTGATTTAGGGCTAGTATTATTTTTCACCCATTTAGTTAAAAGGATTTCTTCTTGGGAGTACATAATATGACTGTGGAGTTTGAAGCGAATAATGCGGTAAGCATCGATTGATCCTGATAGAATTGAAATTGAAAATATAACTACTATAAACAGCCTGACAAAAATAGGATGAGCTCTTTTTTTTCTCCACATAGAGATGAGAAAATGAGCTGCTAATCCAGAGAATCCCACTGATGCCCAGGCAACTAATTTGGTGTTATCCCAAATAAAAGGTTGAAATAAAAATAAGTTGAGAGCGATAAAAATGATAAAGAAGGGCGTGAAAGTAATTAGTGATATTTTTTTGTTTTTTTTATCTTTTGTTAAATCAAATAATCCTAATATAGCTAATAAAGGAACAAAGCCCCAGTTTTTGATCCAAAACAATAGCCAGTTTTCATCTGGATAATCATGAGCATACCAGCCTGGAAACCACTTAATAAATTGGTCAGATAATTGTGAAAGTAAAAATAATTTAATGAGTGGAAGAGCAATTATTGAGACACCAATTAGTAGTGGGAGCCATTTTTTAAAAGATTGCTTACTAAAAGATTTAGTCCAAATATTTCCGATTGTCCACGTGGCTAGGATAATAAATGCAGCTAAAAAAGAGTGCGTGTGAATGAGTGGCATTAGCCCTAAACAAATGATCGGAAATATGAGTCTAGTTATTTTATTTTTTTTTCCACTTTTTGGTTTAACAAAAAAAGACCAGCATAATGCTAGGGAAATAAGTGTTAATGGAAAACCTAAGCTAAAAGCTCGCTGAGGAATAATCATGCTGTCGATAACGGAAATCCATCGATAAAGAAAATGCTCGATATTGGTGTATTGTTGGGGGGGATTGATGATGGTGAGGAGGGGGCTTTTTGATTCGAAAATATCTTTGATAAAGTAAATAAAACCCATTCCTCCATTTAATAAAAATAATAGTGAAGCGATGATTGCGGTGAGAGATGACTTAAATATTTTTTGATAAAAGAAAAATAAAGACCAAACAGTGGTGATTGAAAATATAAAGCTAGGAATGATAAAAGAGCTGAAGAAGCCAACTCCCAACCTAGCTAGGACTGCTGAGATGAGATCTGAAATAAAGGGATAGCTAAATGACTCACCGATCATAAATGGACTTTGTAAAAGTATCAATTTGTCGAAAGCCATTCTGGAGCCCATGGTAAAGTGAGCAGCCCAGTCTCCCCAAATATTAACGTGATTGGCAACTACATTGCCAGCTGCATCAGTAATGATAGCTCGGGACCAAAAATAAGCGAAGTAAATTACCCAAAAACTGAAGTAAATGAAAAGAATTAATTTAGACTTCTTTTTCATTCTAAGTTGGTATTCAGTTCTGCATATTGATCACTGACCCATCCAACTTGATTATCAAACTTAATTTTTAGCCAACCAACTGAATTTTCATTTAGATATGGATAGGAGTTGCCAACTAAAGCGTGGCCGATGATTGCTGCTGCTGAGCTAGCCTCTTTTCTGACTTTCAACACTTCAACTTCATTCTGTAAAAATCCAGTTGTCTTAATGATTACAAGTTGTCCCCCAGCAGATGCATTAGGGGTTGTTTCTAAGTTACTTTTAATGTCACTATTTTCTTCACCTAAGTCTTTTAAAGGTTCGGCAGCAGCAGCATTCTCCGGTGGTTTAGACTTAGATAGTTTAGCAGTAATATTGACTCGATAGCCCTTAATGACACTTATAGTGTGATTTTGTTTTTCATATGAGGGTAAACTAATTTCAAACTGATGATGTCCAGGTTCAATGTTTTTAATAACCAATGGTGAAAACTGTTGTTCTCCTTGGTCAAATTTAATGATTGAGTTATCGGGAATAGTGATAAATGATAATTCACCTTGATTGCTTTTAATCTCTTCCATTTCGTAAATAATTCCACCACTATTTTCCGATCTGCTACCAGGTTTCCAGGTTACTACAGTCAGTGTATTTTTACGCAGAGAAATTTGGGTTTCATACGAAACCAGTTCCTGGTCATCAGGCTGTATTTTTAGGGTGTATTCTCCAGGCTGAATAGTTTTATTTATATAAGGAGTTTTGTCCAAGTATTGTCCATCAAGGAATAAGGAGCTGGTGGTGTCATTGGTAATAACTTGTAGACCAGCTACATTTTTACGGTTTAAAAGATTACATCCAGATAAAAAAAATGTTGAAATAACGAGGACTAGTAGTTTTTTCCAGATACCCATAGGGGTAGTTTAGCACAGGGCAAGTTTAATCACCTCATCGACGGATGAGACTGGAATGAAGGTGATGTCTTTTTTGACTACATCAGGAACATCGGCTAAATTACGTTCGTTTTTTTGTGGAATAATGACTGTTTTACTACCAGCTCGGTGAGCGGCAATACTCTTTTCTTTAAGACCACCAATTGGAAGAACTCTTCCTCTAAGGGTGATCTCGCCAGTCATGGCGACATCTTTTTTAATTGGTCTATTAGTAAATGCAGAAATCATGGCAGTTGCAATGGTTATTCCAGCTGAAGGACCTTCTTTCGGAATACCACCTTCTGGAACATGGACATGAACATCTGTCGTTTCAAAAACTTTTTTATCAATATTAAATTTATTTAAATTGGCTTTGACATAAGTGAGGGCTGCTTGAGCAGATTCTTTCATCACCTCTCCTAGTTTTCCAGTGAGAATAACCTTTCCCTTTCCGGGGGTTAGAGCAACTTCGATAAATAGCATGTCTCCACCTACACTAGTCCAAGCTAGACCAGTTGCTAGGCCAACTCTGTTTTCAGATTCAGTTAAAGTTACATCATATATTTCTGGACCTAAGTGATCTTTGAGTTGTTTAATATTTAAGGTAGTTTTCTCGATAGAATCGAGTTCTTTTTCTGCAATTTTACGAGCCACTTTTCGCAGAGTTTTACCGATTGTTCTCTCAAGCTCTCTGACACCAGCTTCTCTAGTGTAACGCTTGATGATGTAATGAAGAGCTGAGTCGTTAATTTTAGTATCTTTTTTCTCTAGCCCATTAGCTTCGAGCTGTTTATTCCAGAGATGTTTTTTGGCAATATTAAACTTTTCATCCTCGGTATAACCAGAATAGCGAATAATTTCTAATCGGTCTCTAAGCGCGTGAGGAATAGTATCTAATGTGTTGGCGGTGGTGATAAATATCACCTTCGATAAATCCAATGGCATGTCTAGATAATGATCTTCAAACTCTTTATTTTGTTCTGGATCTAAGGCTTCTAGTAAAGCGGCAGAGGGATCGCCTCTGAAGTCTTTACCGATTTTATCAACTTCATCAAGCATAAAAACTGGATCCATACTTTTAGACTGGATGACTCCATTTACAATTTTTCCAGGTAAGGCACCAACGTAGGTGCGACGATGGCCACGAATCTCTGCCTCATCTCTGACGCCACCCAGCGAAGCCTTGGTAAACTTTCTGCCCAGCGCATCGGCGATTGAGCGCCCAATACTAGTTTTACCTACTCCTGGCGGGCCAACAAAACACAAGATGGTGGGCACATGTGCAGTTTTATCTTTACCATTTTTTTGTTTAAGCTGCAGAACAGCTAGATATTCTAAAATTCGATCTTTAACTTCTTTTAGACCATGATGACTTTTGTTTAATGTTTTCTCCGCTCGTTTTAGAGTAGTCTTTACTTTACTGTCAGTATTCCAGGGAATATCAAAAACAGTATCCAACCAGCTGCGAATGTAGCCAGACTCTGGATTATTGGGTGACATAGAGCGAAGACGCTTTATTTCTTTACTAATTTTTTTCTTAATGTCTTTACTTAAAGTTATTTTTTTGAGTTTTTCTTCATAGCTCTGGGCTACCTCTTCTTCATCTTCTAGCTCGCCGAGCTCTTTTTGAATAGTGCGGAGTCTTTCTCTCAGGACACCTTCGCGCATGCTTTTATCAAATTTCTTCTGAGTTTTATAAACAACATCCTTTTCAATTTCCAAGACTTTCATCTCACGAGTTAGGTGCTCAATGATTTTTTTGATTCTTTTTTTAACATCAGTTGTTTCTAGGATTTGCTGTTTTTTATTAGTGTCGATGCTAAGAGTGCTAGCGATTTGGTCTGCCAGTTCGCCCTCAGTGACACCACTCATTAGTTTCATGAAGTTGATAAACTCAACTGGTTTACCCATGTGGATTGATTTGCGGAAGATACTTTGGAGATGAGAGGTTAAGGCCTTCATCTCATTATCTTGTTTGATGGAATCAACTAATTTAACAGCCTTAGCTTTAAGGACTGGTCTAGTAGAGATGAACTCTGAGATTTCTACCCTACCCATTCCTTTTACAAGGGCATTAATTCTGCCTTCTGAATCAAGAGTACGTTCAATAGTAGCTAAAGTTCCAATGCGGTATAAATCTTTTGATTGAGGTAAATCAACTTGGGGAGATTTTTGAGTTAAGAGAATTACTAAATTTTTAGTGTTTTTGGCGGCTTCTATAGCATTTAGAGAAATTTTTCTGCCAAAAGTTAAGACTGATTCAGTGCTAGGAAATAGCACTCCTTCTCTAATGGGTACGACAGGTAAAAGCATCTGATTATTGATTGGTTTTAAGACTGGAGTTTTTGTTATTTTCGTTTCGTTCATAGTAGATTAGCATTCTATATTTTTGAGTGCTAATTTGCAAGTTTAAAGCTGGTTTTATCTACTACTTGCTGTAGTAATAAAAGAAATGGTATGATTAATTTTAGTATTAAATAAAATAAGGAGTTAGTATGTGTGGATCTTGCGGTTGTAAAGATAAAGATGACAAGCAGACTAAGGTTTGCGATGGTTGTGGTAAAGAAGAATGCGATTGTGATTAGGTAAAAACTAATTTTTAAAAATAAAAAAGACCGTTAAAAGCGGTCTTTTTTTTTGTGGGTGTACATCGATTCGAACGATGGACCTCCCCGCCTTGGCGGGGTGCTATCAACTAAACAGCTAACTATGAAATATGCTATATTTTATACAGTACAAATTTGCTTTTTTTGAAAGAGAGAATTTTTATGAAAAAATTTATTGCGTTTTTTATTGACATGCTGTTCTCTTTTGCTGGGTTTGGTTATGTTATTGCTGTTTTGACAGATCAGACTGTTGAGGGGGGTTTTAGTCTCAAGGGTATTTCCATGTTGTTTTTAGCATTGTTAATGGTTGCTTATTTTGTTGTTTCTAAAAAGTTTTTTGGGCAATCTTTGGGTAGAAAAATAATGAAAATATCCTTATGAATTTCAAACTAACACGTTGGAAAATGTTTTCTTCACTTATTGTTGCTATTGTTTTAGCGTTTTACTTTTATACAAACTTAGGTCCATGTTTTGATTGTACTAACTCATTGGACCTTCAATATAAATTGAAGGCAATATCTATTGGGTTTATTATTGGTCTATTGAGTACCTATGTTATTTGGAGCCTAACACAAAAGAAGTAAATGGAAATGAGATTACAGGTACCCATGGGGAAATATTTAGTTCTTTTATTAACGGTTATAATTTCAATCTTAATTGCTAAAAGTGGAATTTATAAATATGTAGTTTGGAAAACTTATCACAACCCTTCGGCATCTTTTTCTTTTAGATATCCCTCAGCTTGGTCTGTTTGTGATGAATCTTATTATGATTATGAATTTGATATGAGTTTTACTCATGTCTTTAATGAAGAAATTAGTTGTGAAACAGCAAGTGCTAGTGAAAACAACTTATCCATGAGCATAATAGGTGATGGTTGGTATGAAGCTGTTAAAGAAACGGATATAAAATCTTTTTTAATCAACTCTGAAGAAAAAGAAAACGAAAGAATAAAAAACGGTGAGCTTCCAATTGTCGGAAGTAGAATACCTTGGAAACTTGAACAATATGAGAATAGTTGGTATCTACCCAAAAATATTTCTTTTGCAAAAGTTAAATCTTTCACTGAAAATATTGAGACTTATGTTTTTCTGTTTCAAGGACAGGTTTATAGTATAGAAAAACCATCAGATGAAGGTTTTAGTAGCTTATTAAGCAAGCTAATTCTGCGGAGCTTCAAACTTTATTAAGTAAATTATGATTCTTAAAGAACAAATACTATCATGGTTTGATCGTGTTACCCATGGTTATTTTATAGCAAAAA
>Ga0209658_1000070_pt1 | contig 81946 bp, 73 predicted proteins | sample SaaInlV_150m_DNA_6_FD_184656 | JGI IMG/M metagenome (GOLD analysis project Ga0209658, IMG submission 184656) | Marine microbial communities from expanding oxygen minimum zones in the Saanich Inlet - SI037_S4LV_150m_DNA (SPAdes) (version 2) | ecosystem: Environmental > Aquatic > Marine >...
GAAGGCTGCCGCTGAGAAGGCTGCCGCTGAGAAGGCTGCCGCTGAGAAGGCTGCCGCTGAGAAGGCTGCCGCTGAGAAGGCTGCCGCTGAGAAGGCTGCTGCTGAGAAGGCTGCTGCTGAGAAGGCTGCTGCTGAGAAGGCTGCTGCTGAGAAGGCTGTCGCGGAGAAGGCTGCTGCTGAGAAGGCTGCTGCTGAGAAGGCTGCTGCTGAGAAGGCTGCTGCTGAGAAGGCTGCTGCGGAGAAGGCTGCTGCGGAGAAGGCTGCCGAGGAGAAGGCTGCCGCGGAAAATGAAGAACATATTAAGATTGAGCCGGTAGAATAATTTTATTTTGTATATTCTTACTTAAAAAGTTCCACAATAATTTCAACATACATTTGCTATATGAATTCAAATTTATTATTGTAATATCTTGTAAAGTATCTCCATATGTTTTACTAGATATTAGTTTTGCTAATTCAATAGCCAGTTTAATTTGTGTAAAGTGTTTCCAACCAAAACCTTTACTATCAAATATCCAACTCCATTTCTGTCCTTCTAAAGAATTCAATGTATCTTTATAATGTTTTATTATATTTACAGAATCATTATATTTTATCGCTTTTGCCGGACATGTATAAAAAACATGTATTCCGTTATTTTCACTTACCTTTGAAAATGAATGACTGTTCGGACATTCATCGCATATTTTACAAACATAACTCATTATACTTGTAAAATATATACACAATTATTATTGATATCAAACAATACTTTTACTTTTTATCTTTTTTACAATTGAAATCAGCATCTCTTGAATATCCATCTTTGCACTTATTCACACAACGATTTGTTTTTGTGTTTAATTCTTTACCATCCGCACATTTCTTTTCCTGTTGAGGTGTTTTTTTTGCGTTTTTAACAGGCGTTGGCTCCTTTTTCTTTTGTGTTTTGTTTTTCTTACATTTAAAATCGGCATCTCTTGAATAACCTTCTTTGCATTTATCAACACAACGACGAGTTTTAGGGTTACGTTCTTTTCCATCCGCACATTCTTCTGCCAATTCAACAATGGCTTTCTTAGTGGCTTTGGGTAACTTTGCTATTTCTTTTTTTTCCGCTTTCTTTTCTGTTCCCTTTACCAACAATTCATCATCACCAATATGCATATTATATTTATCCGTTAAACCAGATAAAACTATAACCATTTTATATCGGTCGAATGCTTCTTCGGGAGTCGGACGTTGAAATACATCAAAATTAGACATTTTTAAAAATAATCTTTTAAAACCATTGAATAAATTTTCGTCAATTAAATGTTTTGATGCCTTTAATATAGAAAACAAACCCAATCCCAGACCATAGTTATCAACAGTCATAAGACTTTTATCAACCAATCTCTCATACCCCCCATCGCGAGGATATATACCGTGAAATGAACGTACGTAATCATTCATTAATCTTGTCGTAATATTTGTTCCATTTTCATTCTCATCTCGTAAATAAGATTGTATTGTTTCTATATCTTGATAAAAGATTACTCTGAATCGAGATATCACCTCTCTATCTTTATCGCCATTAGACTCGCTTTTGTAAAGAATGTTATCAAAATTCCGGTGATTAATTACTGACATTTCAGGAGGATGAAACCAAGCGACCTCACTTGGTTTAAATCTACTATAATCCGCCTTTTCAGTCAATTCTTTTCTGGTAGTCATTAAATCGAATTTTTTTAAATTTACTCTTCCTGTATTATCGTCATACACTATATATTCTGGACTTGCTTGGAGATTAACCATACCTTGTTGAGCTAAATACCTTGTTTCGTGTAAGAATTTATACACATCCAGCAATAAATGTTCTACTTTACGTCTGTTCTCGTCATTCGCAGTAAGTTTGTTAAATTTTGCCGCGATTTTTGCTAAACTTTCACCCCCATTTTTTGATGATTGTTTGTATTTTTTTATATCAAAGTTATTAGACATCTCGTCGTTATTTTGTTATATATATAATACAGAAAATTGATGTAACCGACCATTTTTATCACATATTATCATAATGAAACCAATTATTATTGAAGGGTACAAGGGTATTATGCCTCTTGATTTAAGTGGTGTTGAACAAAAATATCATAAAATTATGATAGCCCAACACAAAAAAGACATAAAAGACTATATCAAATATCAAGACGAATTACCATTACAATTAAGATATGAGAATACTACTGAAAAAGCCAAAAATTTGTTACAACGCGACCAAGAATGGTTAAAAAAACACGCTGATAAAAAACGTTTGGAACAGTTTGAAGCCGATAAGAAACATTATGAAAGTCAACAGCGATATTTACAATTTATTCAAGTGTATAATTTAAATAGTTTTACGCTAAAATAATACAAAAAAGAAATGGCTACGATTTGAAAAAATGGACATTTTATAAATGTCCATTTTTGATATGTTCGAGATAGTTTTGTTTTAATACTTTTCCAAAAAGGAGTTTGTGATGATATTGCAGTCTTTTTTGAATTTATGGTGAAGATTTTGTTTGCATAATTTTTAAGTATATTAGTATGGAAAGTATTTAGAAGGGTAAAATATATCCTTATTATATAGGATATATAAGGATGGAAATACCCATAAAACCCCCCTTCGAATTTATATGTAACAATTGTAACTTTAAATGCTGTAATAAAAAAGATTATAAACGTCATTTAACTACAGCTAAACATTTAACAAGGATAAATAGGATTCAAAATACCCATAATACCCCTGATGGATTTTATTGTGAGTGTGGAAAACAATATAAATATAAACGTGGGTTGTGGAATCATAAACAGAAATGTAAAGTAGTAGAACCAGAACAAGCCCCAGTCACACCCCCATTGGATTCATCATTAGTAATAGAGTTACTAAAACAGAACCAAGAATTCAAGGAATTGATGATAGAACAACACAAGCGGATGACAGAACAACAAGATACAATCATAGAACTATCAAAGAACACAGGAAATACGACAAACAACAATACAATCAACAACACAACAAACAACAACAAATTCAATCTCAATGTATTTTTGAATGAGACGTGTAAAGACGCCATAAATCTGAATGATTTCATTCAGTCAATAGAACTAACTGTAAATGATTTTATCAAAACAGGAGAAGTAGGATATGTAAGAGGAATATCCGATATTATGTTAGAGCGTATTCGCGATATGCATCCACATGTAAGACCAATACACTGTACTGATTTGAAACGAGAAACCGTTTATGTAAAAGATTCAGATGTATGGGCGAAGGAAGATGAAACTAAAAAGCATTTAAGTAAAGCAGTCCGCATAGTAGCCAATAAGAACAAAGCCCAAGTGCATCCATGGATAGCTGAAAATCCAAGATATGATATATTAGATACCCCCGAATGCGATAAATTCTTTGAATATTCCAAAGCATCGTTGGGAGGATATGGAAAAGAAGAGGATGAAAAGTTTGAAAAGAAGATAATCAATAATATATTGAAAGAAACGGTGATTGATAAGAATTTATTAACAAATTAGTTTACAAAAATCATTTAAAGTTTATATGACTGTTATTATATAATGGCAACTGTAGACGTAAGTAAGTTAGAGAATTTAAAAGAAAAGATAGAAGCACTAAGTAAATTTCAACAAGTGGAAATACTAAAAATTTTGTCAAAGAATATGTGTAAGCTAAATGAAAATAAAAGTGGTATTTTCGTAAACATGACTTTTTTGGAAACTGATGTGGTAGACGAAATTGAAAAATACATGTTATATGTGGAAGACCAATCGGATACATTTCAGACAGTAGAATATCAAAAAGAAGAATTTAAAAACATTATTCTCGAACACGAACAACCAGAAAATACAATTGCGTATAGATATGCATAAATGAGATAAAGAGAAATCCCTATGCTTACATAGTAACCTATCATGACCGAATTTTATAATAACCTATTTTTTTATGACAATCCCCCTATTGAATTGTCACAAATAATTACAAGTTTGAAGCCGCATATGTATACAAATGATACCATTTTACCAGATAAAACCCCTAAAACAGAAGTAAAACCGATAGAACCGAATAAAACACACGAACAACCTTTACCCGAAAAAGTGAAATTGGTACCAACCGACACGATAAGCCCAAATAAAAAAGATAGTTTATTTTGGTGTTTATATATCATTTCATATGGGTATTCCGATTTCATGCAAGTTACCCGAAATCATCGTGTACGACAGTTGGAAGTACAAACGGAAGTGATAGATTTAATTCAGAAGAACAAAAATATAATGAAAAACACAAACATGAAATTTACAAATGTAGCAACGCAGGAATTAACGTCCGACTTATTAAGTATAACCAAAGATATTAACTATTGTATAGCAATGGCACTATGTGTATTATACAAAATCAACATAAATTTGATAGATAGAGAAAAAGGCGTATATATAAAATTCGTTTCGAATACTGATATTGAATTACCGACATATGCTATCTATCGCGAGGATACATATAGATACAGTGTAGATATTGAGCCATTGACTTCAAATAAGATGGAAAACATGAACGAATTGATATGTTTAGAAAGTTATCTGACACCATTAAAGACGATTTCAAATTACAAAATAATTGAATTAACGGAGAAAGCAAGACACATGGGTGTGTTAGACGAAGATAAAAAATACAAAAAGAAAGAATTATATGACCTTATTTACGATAAACTTCGTTGGTAGTAAAGATACAAAATTGAAATTGATATAAAATAATATATGAATTAATATATATTATATTATGACCGAACATACAGATAGGGAACCTATGAAGAAATCAAACTATCAAGAAAAGCCTGTACGTACAATGAAGCAAAATAAAGAAGAGTTTGAACGAATTGTAGGACAGTATTTAGCGAGTAACCCTGTATTTCCCCAAAACAATAAAGTAAGTGAACTGGAAGTAAGATTCGGTACAAACCCCAAAGTAGCGAAACCTATTAATAAAATGGGCTACGATAATGTGGTAAAACAATTATACGCATGTGGATTTAACCCTGAAAATAGTCGTGGTAATCAGATATTACGTATCCAAAACGAATATGTAGATAATCGTACAGGAGCGACAAAAATGTCTAATATCCGCGCGGAAATCGTAGGAACAGATATGGTTCAAGAATATTGTCGTACAAATAATCTTCAAAAAGTGATTGATATGCCATCAACATTATTTAATAAAATCAAATTTACCCAGAAGATGACAGCATCAGATAGTAAAGGTGAATATATTCGTAAATTAGATATGGAAGATTTTAATTTCCGCGTTTCGTATCAAACCGAACAAGATTTCAACATTCAATCTGGTGTAGCAAGAAATATTACATCAAAATGGGTTGATTCTAAAAAGTTATTTCGTTCCATGAATCGTGTGAGGTTTTATCATGATGAATATCCTATCTTTGCGGATTTAAGTATAATAAAGAGTTCAAAACGTATGAATCGTATTCCTATCCCCCAATATACAATTCAAGAAGCTGAAGTGTTTTCCGGACAAGAAAGTTACGAGGTTGAATTAGAAATCGATAATTCGAAAGTAGGAATGGGTACGGTATATGATAATACCGCGAGTTTGATGAATGATTTACGTAAATGTATTCGTATAATTTTGAGTGGTTTACAAGAAAGTAAATATCCAATTCCATATAGCGAACAAGAACATGTCTTACATTCGTATATGCGTATAATTCGCGGAGAAGATTACCAAGTAAAACGTATATATCCAAAGGATTTTATCGGTCCTGGGTCATTTACATTACAATTGGAAAATATTATTGCTCCTATAGAGGATTCAACAATAGTAAATATAAGAAATAATTATTGCGTAACTGAAAAGGCAGATGGAGACCGAAAATTATTATATATTTCAAATAATGGTAAAATCTATTTGATTGATACAAATATGAATGTGATATTTACTGGCTCAAAAACAAACGAAAAAACAATATTTAATAGTTTATTAGATGGAGAGCATATACGAGAAGATAAACATGGTAAATATTTGAACTTGTTTGCTGCGTTTGATTTGTATTATGTGAATGGTAAATCGGTTCGTGAATTTCCATTTATAAATTACTTATTTCATGATGAAACAGTAGAAGGACAAGAAGAGGGAGAAATTGTTTCAAAGAAATTTCGTCTTGAATTACTAAGTGAACTTATCGAATTATTAAAACCAATCTCAATATTAGAAACAGGTTCCACTGATGAAGTAGAACCGAAAGAAAATAAACGTTCCAATGATTTAATTGTGAAGTGTAAAGGGTTTAATGCTGCGAGTGAATATGGTAATATATTTACGGCTTGTTCTAAAAAATTATCGGATATAAATGATGGTCTATTTGAGTATACCACAGATGGATTAATATTTACACCAATGGATTTTCCTGCTGGAGGTAATAGTGTAAACGGTTCCCCGGGACCATTATATAAATCCACTTGGGAAAAATCATTTAAATGGAAACCCGCCGAGTTTAATACAATTGATTTCTTAGTCTCAGTAAAGAAGGATAAGACGGGACGTGAGGAAGTTCATCATATTTTCCAAGACGGTCGTAATTTAGAGGGTAATCAAGAAGTAATCCAATACAAGACATTAATATTAAGATGTGGATTTGATGAAAAGAAACATGGCTATTTGAATCCTTGTCAGGACATACTTAATGATAAGTTACCCTCACCAGATGACTTGGATAACAATGACACGTATAAACCTGTGCCATTTCAACCAACAAACCCTTATGATGAAACCGCCCATTTATGTAACATTGTGTTGAAGGGTGATGAAACAAATCTGTATATGATGACAGAAGAAAATGAGTATTTTGAAGACGATATGATAGTGGAATTCAAATATATAATGGATAATGATGATGGATGGAAATGGGTTCCATTGCGCGTAAGATACGACAAGACAAGTGAATTGCGTGCTGGTATGAAAAATTATGGTAATGCGTATCACGTCGCAAATAATAATTGGCATTCTATTCATCAACCAATCACCGAAACTATGATTTCTACAGGAGAAAATCTCCCCGAATACGAGCATAATGATGATGTATATTACAATCGTTCAAGTGAGGAGACAAGCACCCAGGGATTACGTGATTTTCATAATTTAGTTGTAAAGAAAAACCTAATCATAGGAGTATCTGAACGCGATGATACGTTAATTGATTATGCCGTCGGAAAAGCAGGTGACATGTCTAAATGGGTCCGTTCTAAGTTGAAATTTGTATTAGGTGTAGATGTGTCTCCAGATAACATTCATAATCAGGTTGATGGTGCGTGTGCGCGATTCATCCGAGCAAACAAAAAATATACAAAAATGCCAAAGGCATTGTTTGTGACTGGCGATAGTAGTCGTAATATTCGCAATGGGGATGCGGTAGATACAGATAAGGATAAACAAATAATCAAAGCGGTGTTTGGAAATGGACCAAAAGATATTTCATTATTGGGTAAGGGTGTATATAATCAATATGGCATAGCAGAAACAGGATTTAATGTAAGTTCGTGTCAATTCGCAATTCATTATTTCTTCAAAAATAAGACGACTTTCCATAACTTTATTCGTAATATTGCTGAATGTACGAAAATCAATGGTTACTTTGTTGGTACATGTTATGATGGAAAGCAAGTATTTAATCTTCTTGAAAATAAAAATAAAAATGAAGGAATCACAATATTGAAAAATGAACGTAAAATCTACGAGATTACAAAAATGTATGATAAAACAGGTTTCCCAGATGATGAAATGAGTTTGGATTATGCTATCAACGTTTATCAAGAAAGTATTAATAAGGTATTTCGCGAATACTTGGTAAATTTTGACTATTTAATTCGCATCATGGATGATTATGGATTTGTGTTAGTAACAAAAGAAGAAGCAACCGGGATGGGGTTACCAGATGGTACTGGATTATTCTCTGAATTGTATTCCGCTATGGAGCAAGAGATACAACAATATCCAATCCGCAAAAATGATTATGGTAAAGCACCCTATATGTCACCAGAGGAAAAACAAATATCATTTATGAATCGTTATTTCGCATTTAAAAAGGTACGTAGTTTGGATGTAAAAAAAATGTCTGACATCATATTAAGTAAGGAGGAAAACACCCGTACAATAGTGGAAAATATAATGGATGAGGAGAAAGAAGAGGAAGATACCAAAGCAGAGGAAGTTAGTCCAATAAAAAAGAAGAAAGTGACAAGAAAACTCAAAAAAGACAAAATTATATTAGAATAGAAAGATTATTTCAAGAATGTAAAAAACAATATAGAAATATTTATATGATAACTATTAGCTAAAATAATTGTTATCATAAATGTCATATTATCAATTACCACGAGTAAATTTTTTTATATCAAAATATATAGATTATATTGTTGATGATAAGAGTCCGGACATAATGATTTCTCATTCATTATCCAGATATTTATATGAGATAAAACAACGGCTTGAAACAATAGAACATGAATGGGATATTCATAAAAAGTATACAAATCCATATGAGTATATACATACGAATATACCTCATACAAAAAAATGTGTATCTAAGTATAATCCATTATCAAGGTCTTACTTTAAAATGATAGAAATGATTAATACATTTGGATTACGATTTGATTCAAAACCCATACATACCTTTCATATTGCGGAGGGTCCAGGTGGATTTATTGAAGCAATGGTACATATGCGTAATTGTAGTCATGATAGTTATGTTGGTATGACAATATTAGATGATAAAAGTGACCCCAATATACCTGCTTGGAAAAAAACCCAAAATTTTTTACAGAAGAATCCAAATGTATATATTGAACGAGGAAACGATAAGACAGGAGATATATTGAAATTAGAGAATTTTGTATATTGTAAGGAAAAATATGGTTCTTCTATGGAGCTAATAACTGGAGATGGTGGTTTTGATTTTTCAGTTGATTTCAATAATCAAGAAGTACATATTAGTGATTTATTGATGGCTCAAGTGTTCTATGCTTTGGTTATGCAGAAAAAAGGAGGTAGTTTTATACTTAAGATTTTTGATTCCTTTATGAATCATACATTAGACCTATTATATATATTATCATCTTTTTATGAATGCGTACATATAATTAAACCATATACAAGTAGATATGCTAACTCTGAAAAATATATTGTATGTAAGAACTTTTTATATTCGAATAATAGTACTTTCTATGGTGTATTATATAATGCGTTTGTCAAAATGACTACTAACAAAGGAGAACAAAATGTAAAGCGGTTTTTGAATATACCACTATCTTACCATTTTATAATAAAGATGGAAGAATATAATGCTGTATTCGGACAACAACAACTTGAAAATATACATTATACCATCTCGTTGATAGAAAGTAAATATAAACACGATAAATTAGAACAAATAGCAAAAACAAATATATCAAAATGCGTACATTGGTGCTCGAAATACAACGTTCCTCATTTCAAAGATTTGTAAAATTTATAAAATTTACATTGTTGTAAAATTTATAATGTGTTAGCGTTTATCCTTGGATAGAAACATTAGGACAATTACGTTGCTCGCCAGTCGATGTAAATGTGGGTGTTTTTGGAAGTGGGTATCCGAATTTGTCTTTTACAGTATATCCATTTGCAGGAACTCCATAAGCAAGAGCATTCGCAACATGTGGTCCAAATGAATTTCTATAACTTGAAGCAGAATTTGTAATTGCGTTGTATTTCAACCGAGTAATACGAGAACTGGATGACACCGCCCCCTGTTGGGCGTACTGATGATTATTAGGTTTATAATAGACGCGGTTATATCTGGGTTTGATAGCAGGTCCATCAACTGAATTAGATGAAACATTATAAACATTATATTTTTTTTTTTCGTCGAAAGAAGGATTGACAGCAGGATATGGACCGGCAGTAAATCCTACAAGAGTTTTAAAATCATTATCTAATATCTTCACAATAGGTATAACTGGTGTTTCAGGTACGTTCCAGACAGGATATCGGGGGTCGCTACTGGTTTCAATTTCAGGTTGAACTAATCCTTGATCGTTTATAATATCGTTTGAAATAAATTCTATCTGTAATTGAACTAACTTGGTTGATGAATTAAATACAAAATTAATAAAAAACTTTTTAGAACCATTAGCCCTGTCTACAAAATAATGTTCGTTTAAAGTCATTTGTGAATGAAGAACTCTGTTTATGTCAGACACATCGTAAAATCCTTTTAGTAGGTTAACTGTAAATGTGCCGTATTGTGATGCTGATTCATCAGCTACAGGAGTTCCTCCACCTGCTCCAGTAGGGTTGCCTGCTACCCATTCATAAGTAAACGATGTATCTGCTGATAAATAATATCGCTTACAATCGGTAGTTGTATTAGTAGTATAGATATTAGCTATAGATTGACTACTTCCTTGTACCGCAGTTGCGTCACCTTCTCTGAAATAATGGAAGTTGTTTTGTTCGTATGTCTTATTACGACTGTTTAAATATTGTCGTGAATCGGTATAATATGTTGGCTTATGGGTAGACAAATCAAATTGCTTTTTTATCATACCTGAACTACGAACACGACGTCTTGCGTTTGTTTCAGGAGTTCCTACAACACATTCAGACGCACAATTCCCTATGTTTTCACTTGAGTTAGTAGTTAAATTAAAATCCACAATATTAACTAAACCATTACAAATACTACTATTCGAATTAACGATAGAACTGCCTGGACGATTTAGTTCTTCTATAGTAGTTGTGTTGCGACTTGTAGTACAACTGTTAGTACCAATTTCTTTACGGTAAGTTTTTAGAGGGAGAGCTGAAAAAATATTATGAGTATTATCACTATAAATTGTTCCATTTTTTTTAATATGAGTTACAACCTGATTAAATGTTTGTCCTTTCCATGGAATAATGGGTATTTGATTCATTACTACTGATGACATTATTATATTATATAATAGTATAATATAATACCATGAAATCTTTAAAAAGTACACATATTATTTTATTAATCATAATTTTAGTATTTATTGTATTTTTATGCTGGACTCTATATTCAACTATATGCAACCCTAAAGAATGGTTTACAGATGTAACGGAAAGCGGGTTAGAAACTAAAGAAGAGTATGAATTACGCAAACAAGCTATATCAGCAGGAATACCATTGATTGACCAGAAGTTAATTGATGATAAACTATATCAGATTGCTAAATTACAAGTAGAACTGAATAATAACAAGGAATCTAATAAGTCAAACGCACTTTCTACTCAGATTATCACATTACAATCAGAAATAGATAAATTACGTATGTAATTGAGTAAATATTCAAATGCAAAACCAGTTAAATATATAATTGCTATATATTTAACCATGAATATTGTATTAAATCACAATGATTTTAACATAGAAAATATTAACTTATTGAAAAAGCGAAATAATACTGTTATTGAAGGTACATTTACCAAATTTACTTATTCTAATGAAAATTTAACCATGAATGGAATATACTTACAATTGGTTCTTTATAATATGGTGCTGAATCAGGATGATAGAATCGTCTCTCTAACATATCAACCGTATGACAAACAAAATTTAGAATACATACAATATATTACGAATGTAGAAATGGATATTTTAAAGTATTACAACAATATGAATGCTTCAAATAAAAAAATGGTAGGCATATTAACAAATAAATTATACTCGGGAAATATACGTTCAAAATTAAGTAAATCTTCAAAAATCAATAATATATTAACTATTAAAATTTCTGGGATTTGGGAAACGGCGAACGAAATAGGATTGGCTGTAAAAATAATACATAATATAGATTTCTAAAACATTCTACCTGAACGTCTATATGGCTTATATATACTTGTAGACACTGTATTTGTCTGTATTGATGCTGGTTGATTATTTTTAAAATTAAATTTATTTACACCTACAACCCCCGTTTCTTCATTAATAATATAATTTAATTCAATAATCGATTGAAACCCATCTGTTCTCGGTATGTTATATTGTTGAACGTTAGCGTCTCTTTCTAATAATTTGGTTGTGTTCGAATTTAATTTAATAATGTTCCCGTCATTAAATGGAAAGAATTGTGAATAATCAGTTGTAATATTTTGTTTAATCGTTCTTTTTTGAAAAATAATATCTTCATATCCCCAATCCCATACATTCGGAAATCCAGATGTTCGTTCAAAATCTTCTGCTGTTATAGAAAATATACCTCCCAGTGCATATTTGAATCCATAAAAATGTTTGATAGTTCCTGAAGTGGTTTTATAATCAATCGTCTTACTATCATATGGCATCACATCAATGTCATTAAATACAAGTGTTATCTTTTTATAATAACTTGGATATTGATTTTTCAGAATTAAAAACCCTATATTCTTCATGGCGCCGCGGTTAAATTGTTGGTCATTATTTTGATGAATATACAAAATTTTATAATATGTATCAGGATAATCTTCTAATACTTTTAACATTTGTGCATCAAAAAAATCCTTCTCTAAGTATTTATCACGATATGGTACAACAAATACTATTTTGGGAATATTACGTTCAAATCGTTCCTTTGCGTTTTTAACTCTCAAATGCCTTGCTTCTACTTTTTCGGCATATTCAATATCAATATTATTAATAGATTTCGTTACTGGTTCAGGTTTGGGTTCATCTTCACTATCAGAATTGATTACATCATCATGATTCATCATAGAACTAATGTAATCTTCCATAGATAATTTTTTTATAGGTGGTGCTTTTGTTTCGGGTTCAGGTTCAGTTTCGGGTTCGGGTTCAGGTTCAGGTTCAGGTTCAGTTTCAGGTTCTTTTACTGGTTCAGGTTCAGGTTCTTTTACTGGTTCAGGTTCATCTTCACTATCAGAATTGATTACGTCATCATGATTCATCATAGAATTAATGTAATCTTCCATAGATAGGTTGGATGTATTTGAAGATACTTTTTGTATAGGTGGTGCTTGTGGTATAGATGGTTCGTTTTTTGTCGTGATTGGTGGCTCATCTTCACTATCATAATTTATTACTAAATCGCGTATTTGTTCTTGTCGTTTGGTTGTTGTCTTACCAGATAATAATCTATCAATATAAGATTCCATTCGGAATTAGTTCGTATATACAATTAAAAGACATAATTGTATATGCGTATTCATTAATAATTTATTTGAACGCATGTATCATTGTATCAAAAAAACCTTTATATTCTGGTGAAAAATCCTTGCATTTTGGTTTTCCAAATAAGAATTGTGTGTAATTAAATCCATTCTGTCCGAATTCTATCTTTTTTTCACCCAAATAATGAATAAACCCGACAAGTGTAGTAGGGAATACGGCGAATAATAAATATTTCTGAATCATTTTTATGGTTTCTATTTTTTCTGTAATATTTTGTGTAGGCATTTTGTCATCCGCGTCAGGACTTACTGTGTTATCACCTATTTTACTACGGGTTATTTGATTTTCTGATTCAATCTGACTTAAATATACATGTGAAACATATAGAATAGCAAATATTCCAAAGACAATAAACCAAATTATATAATTCAATTTGGATAAAAACATAAAAAAACTATACAATAATACTGATACATAGACAAAATTACTGGATGTATATAAATTCGGTCGGGTTAATACAACAAAAAACATTAATGATAAAAATCCTAATATATGCTTTACTATCATGTTTTTTGAAAATACAGACTGAACCTTACATGGAAATAGTTCACCTAAATAATTGGCAGACATCAATAATGATAAAATAATAAAAGGGTGAGTTAGTTCAGGTTCAATAGTTGGAATGGAATCAAACATGTTATATAATATTTAACCATAAAAAAAATATTTTACAAGAATTTACGTTCAACTTATGTGTATTTATTCATAATTGCTTTTGGTAAGAGTTTGTCACTAATTGCGTCAAGTTTCTTAAAACATTTATTAATAGTTACCTCACTAACACCTGATATTTGTTTAATGTCTTGTTTTGTAACGGGTAACCCACAGCTATGAGAAACAAAGTATATAACCCCCGCCGATATAGCGTGAGGAATATTATCTGTAATAATGTTATTCTTTTCTATTTTAATCGCAACGAACTTAGCAAGCATAGTTAACTCATTATTAATATGTAATTTACTGCAGTATCTTTCGATAAATGAACTGGGTAAAGTCTGACATAATTCGGCTTGTTGTGAAGGGTCAATACTTCTTTCAATATTATGTAGAATATTTACCGCCATAGAACAACCATTTGTAGCACTGGTTTTATCTAATTTGAAAATTTCAGCAATCTCATGTGCCGTTCTGGGACATTCATTTAAACGACATGAAATATATATGGATGCCGCTTTAATACCATCTCGATTCATCCCTCGAAACATTTTCTGTTCCGAAATATCCTTGTAAACAATCATAGCATGGTCTATAAATATACGCGGAACCCCCGCATTTTGAGCCATCACTGTAATAAACTGGAATTCTTCATATAATGATTTTTCACGATGTGGCATAGATTGCCATTCAGTCCATTTACGTATTTTTTTCATTTCATAGGAAGATTTATTATTGCATATTACTTTACATCCAAATGATGATTCGACGAGTAACGGGTTTATAGGATTTCCACAACGAGTAGGGTCTTTTGCGTTTTTATCCTCAGAACCGTAAAATCTCCATTCGGGGGAATAATCCAACGCATCTTTATATATTACTCCACACGTTGTACCCGTACATGTAGGGAATCCATTTTCCATAATCATAAGAGGAGCCTGACATATATTACACACTTCAGAATCTTTAGCATATACACATTCGATAACGTCCTCTTTTTTTTTATGAATATCAGATTCAGATTTATCATTATCGTAAATATCCCATAATTTAGATTTATCATTATTTGAACGATTTACCTTTTTTTTTTGGGTTTTTTGTTTGTTTGATGTTTTTACTAAACCACTATCACTGGCATCCTTAGATAAAACACAAACAAGTTCAGACATTTAGTTTGTATTGATATTTATTAATACAAATTTATACGCACTTTTATTATCCGTTATTTCTAATTCTTTTTTCAATTTTATATCAGTATATTGTAAATAATGTCAAGCCAACCAGGAGCAGTGATTCAAAAACTCGCATCGAACATGACTCAAACAGTTGCAGAACAAGCCAATGATTTCGTTCAAGGATCAACTACCAAAGCGGCGTTTGATAAAGCATTAACTTTAGGAGAACAAATCGCAAATTACACGTGTAACGAATTAAAAGTTAACATACCCACAATGATAACTACGACTACAAATGAAATTATCAAACAATTAACAGCCAAAATTGATAGTGAAGAATTTACTACAGATTTTATTAATGTGCTTCAAACAAAGCTCTTACGAGATGAAACTTATTCTGAAAAATTTTTATCTAAATTTGATGATTTATTTGATAGGGTTATTAAAGAAGCTAAGGACAGACATGATAAAAAAGAGTATGCTAAAGCAAAGGAAGAACAATCTGACAACACGAATAATATGCTTGTCGGAAATGGGCGTCATAAACGTTCAAAAAGAAGAAGAAGCAATGAAAAGAAGCCAACCAAACTCACGAAACGTGTCCGTTTTTCTATGAAAAAGTAACTTTTCTTTCTAATTTTTCAAGCATTTCAGGTTTATAAACTAAAGCTCCGGTAGGTTTATACTCATCTGTATCATTATATTCACGACGTGCTCTTTGTAAATTATTTTGTTCGCTATTAAATAATTTGCCATTCGTATCTTCATCCTCCTCTTCTTCATCTTCTTTTTTAACTATGTTACCTTTTTCGTCTATAACCATACCCGTTTTCTTACGAATTTCATTTCTCACATAATCAGGTATCCAATTCGCCCACGTTATAAACAACGTCGATGGATGAATGTATCGAACATAGAAGCCATTTTCTTCTAATTTTGCTACTAAATAACCTATACAATCTCCTTGTTTGTATACAGGTTCTCCAAATATATATTGAGGTACTTGAAACCAAATATGACTTTCATTTCTTTTACTTCTGGATGTATGTTTTATACGACTGTGAACTCTGTTTAATAATTTATTGTAAATACTACGCTCTTTTAAGTCACGTTGTTGTTTTTTGTCAAACAACTCATCTATATTCATTTTTTCAATATCATCTGTTTCATCAGTATGAATAAAGACAGACATTTGTAATATACAAGTATTCAGAAAAAATATAAATAATACCAACGTATAAATGTATACATTAATGATACCATATAAACACCCTTCCATAATACGCCATATTGTATGTTCTGGTGGTGGTGTTACAGGGTTCTCTTTTTATGGAATATTAAAAGAATGTTATTTCCGTAAAATATGGAAATTAGAAAATATAGAAACCATATATGGTACGTCGGTAGGTTCTATTTTTGCCATAATACTTGCTCTGAATTATGATTGGAAAACAATGGACGATTATTTGATAAAACGACCTTGGCATAATGTTTTTAAATTTAATTTATATTCTATATTGGATTCGCTTCAACAGCGAGGAATTTTCGGTATAAAAACAATAGAAGATACATTTTCATCCCTTTTTTTAGGGAAAGACATCCCAATTAATGTAACTATGAAAGAATTTTACGATATTACCAAAATAGAAATCCATATTTTTACAACAGAAGTAATGAATTTTGAATTAGTAGATATATCATATAAAACACATCCTGATTGGCGAGTAATAGATGCTGTATATAGTTCTTGTTCTATTCCGATTATTTTTTCGCCATTGATAAAAGATAACAAGTGTTATTGTGATGGTGGATTATTATTAAATTATCCTCTTGATAAATGTATTGAAAATGGTGCTAATCCGTCCGAAATAATCGGATTATGTAGTGACATGAATGTAAATGATGTAGATGCGATGAATGAAAAATCATCATTACTGGATTATGTAATTGTTATATTAAAAAAAGTAATTACCGCGTTTTTACCCAAAGTAACGCATGTTATTGAAAATGAGTTCAAAATAGGTTCCCCTGAAATATCAATTTATGACATTGTTACAACTACAAGTAATATGGAAAAACGGATAGAACTGATACAAAATGGTGTTGATGTAATATCTAATTTATTCACATCAACAGAAAATATTTTAATGGCAAATGAAGACGTAATTATTCCATCAACATAGTATTTACAAAATGTTCCAACGTACTTGTTGTTATTTTAGAATCGAACTCAATTGTATTTTTATCCTTTACCATTTTAACAGTGGGGTACGACTCAATATCATATTTGCTAATCATATTTTGGACTTTACTGTTTTCATCGGTACAGTCTACATCAACACATTTGGTAATATATCCATTCACTTCTTTGTTATTAAACTGTTTTTTGAAATTCTCCCACTCGGGTAGTGCGGTCTTACAATGAGGACACCAGTCGACGTGAAAGAACATAACACTAACTTCTTTATTTCTGCGATTAGCATTCGGTACATTCGCAAACTTGTTTTCTTTCTTAGCTACATAATATTTATTATAACCATAATTAGCAGCATATCCAAAAATAATAGCTGCGATTATCATAACTATATATTTGTAGTAAGGGCTTACTATTTTGGTGACAACTTCGATTAATCCTGGCATTATATAAATTATAGATATACTTTTTTGTATTGGAAAAACGAATAAAATTTAGTAAATAATATTTTGTCAATGGATTATAACTTAAGATGGGTAAAACAATAAAAAATAAGAAGACATATTCTCTAAATGATTATAATAGCGGTGATGGTATGTTAACCAGTGTATGGGGTCCTGGTATGTGGCATTCACTGCATACTATTAGTTTCAATTATCCGATAAATCCTACTAAAAATGATAAACGAAATTATCGTGACTATATAATAAATATGAAATATATATTACCGTGTGGTAAATGCAGGATTAATCTACGTGATAATTTCAAAAAGTTACCACTTAAAATGAAACACATGAAAAATCGCGAAACGTTCTCAAGATATGTGTATGAGTTGCATGAACTAATAAACACGATGTTAGGTAAGAAATCCGGATTATCATATAATGACGTACGAGAACGATACGAAGATTTCCGTGCTCGTTGTACGATATCTCTGAAAGAAATAAAGCCAAAGAGAAAAACGTATAAGAAAAAGGAAAATGGATGTACGGAACCTTTATATGGAGAGAAATCGAAATGTATACTGAAAATTATACCTAATACCTACAAAGAAGACACATTTCAAATTGATGAAAAATGTGTTAAAAAGGTAATTGAATGATGATATATTTAGTAATTTGTAATTATATCATTGCCATAGCGGAAATATATTTTAATTTATATATACGAATAGATATAAATGACAGATAATTTGATAGAGAAACCCAATACTAAAAAACCCAAGTATATTCCTTTTTGGGGTGAGAATCCTAATATATTGTTTGCTTCTAAGCATGTAATGGAATTTTTCCCTACTGAAAACATGACATACGAACAAAAATTAAATTCAGTAACCCGTACAATCATTATCATGACATTAATTAGTACCATTTTATACGGTGGTGTTCGTCATTTAATCATAGGGGCTATTACCATTGGTTCTATTTTCATCCTTCATCATTATCATCAAAAAGAGAAAGTCAAGGTTGAATCTAAAAAGGTGATTGAAGAGGTAAAAGAAGGGTTTGGAAATCCAGCAATGGATTTTTTAACACAAGATGGGGAAGAAATCCCTACTGACATATTTGATGAGCCTGAACCAAGTAATCCATTTAGTAATGTTATGATGACTGATTATGATTACAATCCTAATAAAAAACCTGCTCCAGCAGCATTTAATAAAAATGTAAACGATAATATTTTAAATAGTGCTAAACAAATGGTAGCAGAAAGCAATCCAGACCAACCCGATATAGCAGACAAATTGTTTAAAGATTTAGGAGACCAATATGTATTCGAACAGTCATTACGACCATTTAGTTCTAATCCAAGTACAACAATCCCTAACGACCAACAAGCATTTAGCGAATTTTGCTATGGAAGTATGATTTCTTGTAAAGAAGGCAATAATTTTGCGTGTGCCAGAAACTTATCTCGTCATACCAATTATTAAATTTTTAATTTCCATATAATAATTTCCTTATATAGAAATTCATTCTCTTACTATAGTATAAATACAATATGTCCACAGTTAGCCCTTATTTGTTTAATAATACCGACCGTATTGGTTCTGATAAAAACGACCAAACACAAAATAACGTTCATAATACAAGATATGCCAATCACAATCTTTCAAGCTTTTTTAGCGAGAATACTTCATCTCAACACGTAGATTTTGCCGTTCAACAACCTACTATGACTTTTAGCGGTATTTCCCATGGAAATGGTCTGAATGGCAGTGTTATTGACACTGAGTCCAATCTTGTTATCAAGACCGAGCAGACCAAGCCATTTGAGAAATTACAATTATTTCAACGTCCTTTCGCAAGTGTCCCTTACTTAGGACGCGGTAGTTGCGACCCCGCTTTAGAATCTCAACTTCAGCACGGTGAAGTGGTTGCTGGAAAGAAGAGTGTATCTACTATTATGGAAAAATCTTTCTCTCAATATCAAATGTACCCTACTGATAACAAGATGGAAGAGCGCGTGAATAACGCATCTTACACTGTTGAAGAGGCTGCTCTTGATGGATGGGTTCGTGGTGGTAAATCCACTCGCGAAATGTCTAATGACGAAATCATGCAGCAAAATAACCGTCCCAACGGAAATTTTTAAGCTAATATCGTAATATTCATATAGTATATTTTGTACTATATGAAGTGTTGGATTCTTATATAGGGGATACAGAAGTCCAATTCCAACTTTTAAATCCATTTATTTTATTACATTCGTTATTATAAAGTCTTATAATGTCTGAATTCTTGTTTTTGTTTTGTAAAATTATTTTATTGGTATTTATATCACTTACATATTCTGTATTCGAATCGAAATGTAAAAAATTTATACTATTTTTTATACCTTCTTTTCCTGTAAAACTACTTGTTTCTTCTAATTTTAAAAATTTATTTACAGCGCGTCCTAATACACCTGGACCTGAAAAATCTAATTTTGATGTCGGAATAATATTATTTTCTACATTAAAAACTATTCTATTTATAGCATCTAAAAGGATAGGTGACTTTGGCACACTACCAATAAATCCACATGCCAAATTATGTTCTCCTTCTCTGGGATTTAAATTTAAATCTATTGGAACTATAAAATCGATATTATCACCGGTTAAATCGTTTAATTTACCCATACATAATGTATCAATGTCAGCATAAAACCCTCCATAAATATATAATACACAATATCTCCATAAATCACATTTATAAGCCCCAGGTATTATTTTGTTATAAGCATTTACTACATTTTCTTCAAAATTCTCTTCAATAAATTTTAATCTTTGTTCTGAATCGTGAAATATATATTCATAATCAGGATTAAATTCTTTCCATTTGTCTATAATCTTCTGAAATTCTGGTTCAATGTTAGTAGTTTCCCAAGTTTGAAATAATTTCTTTGGTATATTAATTGAATCTAAATCAATAGTATATCTGTTAGGATCTACAAATATTTCATACATTAAGTTTTTATCTAAACAATTTGGATCCCATCTATAATATCTTAAATTATATGCATTAATTGATTGAAAATAAATATTTGCTGTATATTGTATTTCAGGAGCATATGTATCTTTATTATTGGTTAATATCGAGTCAAATTTATATGAAAAATTGAGAAAACCTTTATTATTCCATAGCTCATCACAGTTGTATAATTTATCAATTTTCATTGATTTTTTGATTAAATTATAATTACCAATAAATGTTGTATCAGGAGCAAAATAAATATTATTTTCAAAATTTGTATTTTTTATATTAACATAAATATCATCATTGGGAATATTTTGTTTTATAATAAAATCAAATAACCGAGCATATAAAATATCAGAAATATCTAATTTATTTACAAAACAATATTCTTCTACTAATTCAATTAATTTATATTTCCTATATAATAGATTTAAAACAAAGTTATTATAAAATTGTTTATTATCATTCTTTTTTTGTAAAAGTAACTTATTACAATAATCTATTTCGTCTTGTAGATTAAAGTTTGATGTTTCCAGAGTTTCTATAAAACCAATTTCAATATTAAATTCTTTGCAAATATTTTCAATATATTTATAATGTTTGTCTAATACTTCTTTTTTATGATTTAATAAAATAAAAATATAGGTCTTTTTATAATTTTGTAATATAGGTAAGAACTCTAATAAATTATTTCTAAAATTGTTTTTAAATGTCCTTAATTCTCCATACATTAGTAAACATAAATTTTCCTTACTTACATCATTATTAACTTTATCATGTTCAAAATTGTAAGATTGTTTAATATTATTTAAATATTTTTCAAATTTATCCACATATTTATTTCGCTCTTGTTCTATAGCTTTGAAATCTATTTCATCATCAATATTTATTGGTTCATCCGAGTCTATATCAAATTCTAACGCATTTTCTATTTGTAAATATTTATTAGCAGTTTTTGCCATAATAGGTTTGCATAATGTAGATAATGCTAACTGAAGAGACCCGCTACAACTTCTTCCTGTATTAAGTTCTTGATTACTGTTATAATTAATAAGAATATAAGAACTTTTGTTTAGTTCATTTATCATTTCAGTTGTATCAATGGCTATTTTAAAATGTATATCAAACTTATTCTTATCAAGTATAGACATATTTTCAATATTTATTTCATTGGTATTCCTAACAAATATATTTAATTTAATTTTATTATTTGAATGTAAACGGTTTACTATTGAAAAATTTAATCCATATCCACCACCAATAATATTGACTGTATTATTTTGTATTTTATTTTGAAAAATGTTTAGATTATAACAAGGATTTATATAATCAAATGTGCTATCCTTAAATTGAGCAACATTTAAATAATGTTTATATTCAGGTCTTTTTATTTTACTAGTATGATTAATACAAATAACATTTTTATTCATCCATTCTGTTTTAAAAGCATTGTCATAATCAGTTATTACAAATACTTTGTCATAAATAATTGTATTTCCATTAAAATGATTGAAATCTATGATATTGAAATTATTGAAATTATCTTTGTAGAAATCTATCCAACCTAAATTATTTTGGGTATTTGTAAAAATGTCAACTTCATAATTATTGTTTTTGGCATAATTTAAAATAAACCCAAACACTTCATAATGAAATGGGAAACTATTGAATATACCGATTTTTTTGTTTTGTTTTTCTAGATAAGTTGGTGTTAATGAATTCACTAATTTACTCGGTATTTCTCTATCTTGCCAATAATGTATAAATACTGTATCCTCGTTGGTGTTTTTAAATCTTCCAACGCCCTTACCATCAACTGTGTCAGCATATTCTTGGTATATAACCATATTTTGCCTTGACGCTTTCTTTTGTTCTGTATTCGCAATCCTCAATAACTCTTCACATAAATAATGATAATTCGTTTGTAATATGTGATTTTCTGTATAATACGCATGTTTCAAAGCATCATATATAATTTCGTTTCTAGGATAAGTAGCAATAAATCCATTGAATAAATGTTCGTTTTTCATATGTGACTTTGCAAAAACCGAATCATAATTTTGTATAATATTATCAATATTTGTCTCAAACATTGCATCACTATCTAAAAACACTCCACCACGCAAATACAAGTAATAATATCGGAATATGTCTGCTTTATGTTGTCCTTGTGTAAAACTATTAAACTTTTGTATAATATTGGGAAACTCAGCGATTGGATTATCTATAAAAAATTGTATACACTCTTTGTCTGTGAAATGTGAATATTTCCAGTCCGGACAGTGTATATTTATTAGTTCTTTTACATATGGAGGCAATATATCTTTTGATGTTTGAAAAACATGTTTGGGTATTTCTCTGTTTTGATATACATTTGTGATAGGTAAAAACAATTCATCATATACGGGTCTGCTTCTTATTGTCAGTTCTTCATTCATGACTCCAACTGTTCCAGCATTGGTATTTATGTATTTTACAAACTGATTAAATTGAGTTTCTAATATGGTATAGTCAATCGTTACGTCGTCATTATGTTCGTTATCATATACTTTAAAATAATGTTCCATTTTTTCCTGCGTTCCAGATAATCTTTCTTTAACAGCGCCGAAATTATTGTATAATAGTGGTAATCCAGAGTTTATTATTTTCGTAAGTAAATATCCATATGTTTCACCCCATTCATTCAGTAGTAAGAAACCATTAATATTGTATTTCCTTATAAAATCGTAAAACTCATTTTCGTTGTAATATGGAATGTTCTGTCCTACTATTTGAAACTGAATGGTATCACACTCATATTTGCTTTTTAAATAATTCACGTATCTTTCACCTTTGAATTTACATAGTGGAGAGAACACGCCAATATTCATACATTTATTTTGTATTTCGGGTATGTTTTTGATTCCAACTTGAATGTTATAGTCACTTGGATAGCATACTGTAAAATTAGTTGAGTCAAAATGCTTTGAATATACATCATGTGTAAATTGGGAATTCATAACCACTTTATCAGCTAACAACAACAGTTCAGTTATCTCGGTTGATACATTAATATTATTACTTAAATACGCAGAGGGTATATCATATGTATATTGATGCTGGTCTTGACATAGCCATTGAAAATCATGTATTTGGATTATTAATTTGAATTGGTATTTATTATAAACGTTGATAATATCAGTTATTTCAATATCTGTATAGAGAACATTTTGTAATATAAACAAATCGCTTTTATTAAACCGTATAGACATAAGTTGGTGTTTACTATCAATAAAAATGTACTCATAGTTTGGATACATTTTCATAGTATCTGTTAAAAATTTATAAGCACCTCCTACTGTATTATTATGAATAATATAACATTTCGGTTTTTGTATACATTTCCATACAGCATTATAATTTTCAGATTTTTCGTGTTCCGGTCTATCATCAGTATAATAATATAACGCTAATGAAGTTCTGTTACTATTTTCACTATTCCATATTTCAGGATGACCGTGATTTGCATCATCATCAACTTTAAATAATACAATTCTATTAAATAGCGGTGAAATTTTCTGTTCGCACGAAGTCATTTGTTTATTCCATAATTCTAAATGACCGTTATAATCTTCTTGATAATCTTTGTTTAAATATAGTAGCAAGTTCAATCGTCTATATTTCATAGTAGTTCTATGACGGTTAAAATCGCTGTGTATAGCCAATTTTCCATTTTGTTTTATTATATGAATACCTCCACCATTATGTGTGATATCTTTCTGTAAATTATCTATACCTGTAACTTGTTCTAACCAGTTTATAAATGTATCGCTTTCAAAATAGTCTTTAATACAAGTTATATATTTTAATTTATTGAAATCTCTATAACAAAACTTATTAATTTGTACGTTTTCTATTCCGAGAACATAATCTGATAATAATTCACGTTCTGGAATATTATTAATTTCATTTAAAGCATTGTTTAATAGTTTTTCATTAATGACATTATCAAGTATTATATGTTTAAATGGACTGGCATTTGCAAACGATTCTTTAAAATAATTTACATTTAATACTGATAAATTCATGATGTCACGGTTGTTGTGGTCTTCCCGAATATTTTGTATAATTTCATAATCACAATTATCGTTTTTATACATCATTTTAAAATATTTAATCAATTCTTCATCAGTGCAATCCTTATAACCATAGCATTTCATTCTACCAAATCCCAAGGAATTCAATTTAACCCATAATTCTGATGTTGTTGTTTTATTACTTAACACCAAAAAATCGTTTTTACTATTTTGGTATAATTCTTTCAATCTGACATTGTCAATAGCATCATTAATAATACAATATTGTTTATTGTAATCCAAATTAATTCGAGAGTTCATTATTTTATGTTGATATTCAGGTCCTCGTTTCCAAATATCAGAATGATTCGTAACATACCGTGGGTCTTCATAAGCATCTAATTCTTTCATTTTATCTTGAACTCCATATTTAGCATAGAACATAGGACTAATATACTTGGGACCAATACGATTAATTTCTGAATTCCGAATCATAGAAAAATTATTACCTTCATTATTCATATATTGAATATATTGTGCTTTATTATTTTTCGCAACCTTGTATTTACTACAACATGTTCTGAGAAGAATTTCATAATCATCACATATAGGCAAATATTCAGAATAACTTTCAAGTTCCATCAGTACTGCACGATTCCAAATACGAGGATGATTTGGTAAACAAGTTAAATGGCTCAATGTGACATTATTAATATTTGGAGTATTATAAATAAATCTCCACTGATTGTCAATTAATTCACTATAATATGACCCATAACCTTTACAAAGAAAGTTACCTGGATACGTACAATTTTGTCCGTCACGAAATAAATTAATAGTATCACCATATACAAATCCTATTTCTGGGTCCGATTGGAAAATATTATAAGAATCCAATAAACAATCTTTTAGTATCTCATCATCATGATCCATTTCTAATACATATTTACCACGACATAATGATATAGCTTCGTTTTTAACATTACCTATATTACCACTGTTTTTATCTCTCTTATATAATCTAATACGATTATCGTGAGATAAGGTATCTCTCAGAAAAGTAAAGTGTTCGTCTTCTGGTGTGTCATCCATAATAACCCATTCCCAATCTTTTAATGTTTGTTTTTTTATGGATTCATAAGCAGTATTAATATAATTATAGCTTTTAAAACATGTAGTGAATATAGAGAATATAGGTCTGGTTTTTTCCCTACTATCAATTACATTTGTAATGTAACAATAATTTACATTATGATTGAATCCCTCTATATTCGATATATCGTTTTTATGAAACCATCTACTAGAAAACCGCGATGGTATATTTGACGAAATATAATCATATTCGGCATAAGTATCTCCATATGTAACTAATATATGATAATTATGGTTGTATAATTTATTCAATTCACTAATATCATTTGTAATATGAATAGAACACATGAGCGATTCTTTATTATTTTCTATAAAATTATCTATTTCTGAATATTTATCATGCCGAAAAAATATAACTACCGGATACCTAGAAGTAGACATATAATAAAAATTATTATAATATCTTTATTACAATTTTATCTTATATGTTATTTCTTCTGACGTATATGATAATATAGGGGTTTGTTCTAATCCATTGTATGAAAGATAACGACAAATTTCTATAAATAAATCTTCAATCGCCACATTGTATTTATTGGTATGTAACAACATCAAAAACGCATTTGTTAGAGCACCTACTTTTTTTTGTAGAAATTCGTTATAATTCTCCATACTTAGTTGCATATCAGTTGACCCACTTATAGCATAAATATTAGGGTTTTCATGATGATTTGTATTAATATTCGTTTTTGTAAGTTGATTATTAACATACTGTACCGACCAAGGTAAGTCGCATATACTTCCACTATGACAACAATCAAACAATAAAAATAACCCACAATTTACGTCTTTTATTATTGAATATATGTCATCATCTAATATCACGCCATTTGTTTGGAAATCGTTAGGAATTAAGACACTGTCGATATTATCTTTTTCATCATTTGACCTGTCACGACGAATCGAACCATGTCCGCTATAATGAAACCATAATTCGTCATCATTCTGTTTATTTAATACAAATTCTTCCAAATATCGTATAATATTTTTCTTTGTCGGATACAAATCCCTATTATTAGTATCATCTCGTAATACTATGATATTTTTATCTTCATATCTCAATTCATTTATTAGCATATCACGCATTCTAAGAACATCATCAATACATCCTGTTAATTCGGAATCCTCAATTCCTTCATAGTTTATACCTATTAATAACGCAAACTTCATATTAACATAATTATAGAAAATATGTTTTACAAAACAAATGATACAAATGAAATCTCACAACATAATTTATAACCCCATTGTATATAAATGGAAAAGTCAGTTTCGACTATTAGTAATATACAAGTTCCATCAGAACAAATTTTCAAAGTACATTATTTGGATTCAAGTAAGACTGAGAATAAGATTGTCGTCTTTTCCAATAGCAATGAGTCGGTTAATTTAAATGAAATGTTTAGCGAAGAAGACATCGTAAATATTGAACTAAATAAGATTGACGTGGTGTTCTCGTCACAACAAATTTATAAAGATGATACAGTTCGGACTATAAAGAAGAAAATTATAACAGAAATAGGTAAAAATGTAATTTCGTATCCAGAATTGTACCTTTTCTCAAAAATAAAAACCGACCTATCTCTTTTTCAAATCTATAATTATGTTACTCATGATGATAAGGTTCCACTTGATTCTGTTATGTTAGGACAACTTTTACAAAATTTAGGTGTCAATGATAAATCGATTATTGATAAGATACCCGTCCAAGATGTTTATACATACAATGATTTAACTACATTCTTATCATCGTTAGAAAACGAACAAGAAATATGGCTACCTATAGGTCCCCGATTTACAGATAATAAGGTAGAATTGTTATTTCAAGCAAACCCATACAATATAATTAATGCGGATAACAACCCATTTCAACATTCAAGTAACAATCCATTAGTATCTTTTGAGAACAATGTATTACTGTCATATGGGGATTTAATACACAATACCATATATGCTACTTCCGTATCCGATGTGATTCAGTACGCAAAACGAATTCAATTAGACGATGAATATGTCATCCCATTATATTTTCCATTATTAGGAAAAAGTGATATATTTACTGGAAATGACATAATTGAGAAAAAACAACTATTATTAGCAGATAATGAGAAACTATACGATAAGAGTTTTCAAAAAATAGAAGAAAATATACAGACTGTGTATCAAGTATATAATAATGGTTCTCGTGATGATATTAAATATTCTCAAAATGGTATACAATATATCAATTTCACTATTCACCCATCTACCAAAGTAAAATTACCTCTTGATGTATTATTCAAAATTATGCATTCAACCAAGGATATACCCTTTATTAAATATAACCCGGGTGCTCGTTTTGAAAAAATGTATCGTGCGTATACTGAAGATATTACCAGAATAGGACAACAAGTTCCATTTTTATCGAAAGGTGAAATTATGAACTATTCTAAAAATATAGGCAAATCGCTTCAAATATCAATGGTTGTACGAGGAAATATGAAAGGTAAAATATTTGATGTCATTATTAGTATAAACCAAAATGGAGATGTGAATGTTATGTCGGATTTTTATTCAAAGGAATTAGAACTACCCAGGAGTATAGCGGTATTCTCATTGCCATCTATACCTGAACTGGAAGAGTATTTATATAATATTGTGAATGATACGGTGAATACATTAAATCAAAATCTACATGAATTGGGTTATAAATTACAACCATTTATCAATCTTAAACATAAAAATATTGAAATTATAAATATTAACTATAAAATATGGACTCCATTAACGGAAGATGTAAAACTGAATGACGCATCTCCATGCTTAACCAGTATGTTCGAAATAAAAGAATCCGACGCAAATAATTTACAAATGAATTTTAAACGTGTAAATAATTATACACAAATGAACGCAATAAATACCATGATTACCGAAGTATATAAGAGAACAAATAGTGAAAAAGATGTCATTAATTCACTCGTATTGAATTATAATTTTACCGAACAAGAAGCCCTTTTAGAATTTACCAAATATTTAAATAATTTTACAAGAATTAACGGTCAATATGTAAATAAGAACATAGATATTGTTGAAAATCCCGGGTTTTCTGTGAATATGGGTAAACTACAAACTGGGTTGATTTTACATATAGAGGTTACTCAAATCACAAATATACGGTATATTGAATTATTGTTTCTTTATTTTGATAGTTTTTTACGTATATCACAAAAAATTGGAATAAATGGTGTATCGAAGACAAAAATAAATCAACTATGTTCTGGAAAATATGATACTGTCAAAGAACCCACGATTGAGAACCTTATTATACCTTCCAATAAATCGGTTAGTCCTATTTCACAGAATGATAATTTATTAGGCAAAGATGACGATGACGATGCGGATGACGATGATGATGATGATGATGATGATGATGATGACGATGGATTTTTGTATATGGATGATGATGATGATATGGAAGACGATGATGATGACGATATGGAAGGAGGTGCTAAAAAATCAAAGGTAAAAAAGTTAGACCCCAGAAAATATATGTTTGACAAATTGAAGTTGTTAGAACCGGAACTTATCATGTCAAAAGAAATGGGGCATTATAAAGCTTATTCAAGGGCATGCCCGTCTAATGTATTGAGGCAACCTGTTATACTTACAAATGATGAAAAAACGCAAATCGACCGTAATAATCGTAAAGGTTATGGATATGCTCTACGTTATGGTGCTGATAAAGAAAACCCACACTGGTTTATATGTCCTCGTTATTGGTGTCTGGAAACAAATAAACCATTAACTAAAAAAGACGTTGATTCTGGTGTATGTTCTGGTGAAATACATGAATTTACTGACCCACGATATCATGTCGATAAGAATGGAAAATACGTTCATCATTCACCCGGATTTTTACCGGATGAAACCCATCCAAAAAATGGAGTACCATGCTGTTTTAGTAAACAATGGGAATCATCGCAACTTGAAACACGTAGACAAAAATGGGGTGTCGGTCAAAATGACATTGATATACCACAAGGAACCAATTGGAAAGAAGTTATTGATGGGGAAGATACTGAACTTACTGGAAATGTTGAAATAAAACAACACAAAACAGATAAATCGTTGAAAAGTTTAAAACAAGCACCCGACGATATTACGACAATACGATACTTTTCGAAATTATCATTTTTTGAAAAAGAAGGTATATGGGTTTTTCTACCTCGTTCCGTCCAATTATTCTTAGATGTAAACTATCAATCCATGACATCTATGGAAAATCCACAAAAATTAAAAGAGAACCAACGAGCCTATTTATTATATACAGTAGAACGTAAATATCACCAATCTTTTATAGGATGTATCGCACGAACATACGCAGATATGAATGAATATAACGCAAAAAAACTGCCAGTCCCTACCATATCTGAAATGCGAAACATAATTGCGGATTCTATTACATTGGATATGTTTTTACAATATCATAATGGGTCATTAACATCTACATTCCAACCCAAAAATAGACGCGTAAAAGATGACTTTTTAAACGAACATTATGACAGTATTTTTTACAAATCACTCGATGATAGCATACCCACACAAATGGACTTTTACGAACATACTGTTGCTTCGTTTGCGAAATTTTTGGAATATCTACGTGATGACGATTCATGGATAGATTATGTATATTTATGGGACATTGTTACATCACCTAACCCCAAATTATTCCCAAATGGACTTAATCTTGTTATTTTAAGTGTTACGGACAATGACATTACTGATAATGTGGAACTTATATGTCCGACAAACTCATATATCTCAAAAATACACGATAAAAATAAGAATACCCTTATTTTGGTAGAGCAAGAAAACTATTATGGTATTGTTTCAGTATATGATAACACGGATGATAATAATACTGTGAAACGTATATCCACATTTGGTAACCAAGAGAATCTTCCTGAACTACGTAAAACATTGAAGAAAATTCAAAATACACAAAACAAATATTGTAAACCATTACCAAGTATGCCAAAAGAGTATAAGTATAAACAAAACATCATAGCTGGAACAATATATGACATTTTACAAAAATATCAATATGTGGTTGATTATCAAGTATCTAATTATAGAGGTAAAATTATCGGATTAGTTGTACGTATATCAGACGCAAATACGAATAGTGTATTTATACCGTGTCTTCCATCTTCAGTTTTACCCGATATTCCTATCCAATATATGGATAATATTCAATGGATGGACTATGTTACTACCAGAGATATGTTATTTCAGATACAAGATAATACACAAAACGAGGTATTATGCAAACCATTATTAAAAGTGGTAGAAGATGGGCTTATTGTCGGTATTTTAACTGAAACTAATCAGGTTTTACAAGTTAATCCTCCTATTAATAATGATGTAGATGATGGTATTGATATTATCAAAGTGAAAGGGTATGTGGATGATGGATATTTTGAAGCAGATAAAACGATACAAACAAGTAGTTCTGAAGATACTCAGCGAAATAATGTTGTTCGAAACATCCGTCTTGAAACACAATTCTATTCCTCGTTCAAAACAACGATACGAATATTGTTGAATGACCCACTATATTCAACATTAAAAGAAAAAATTATTACAATCTTAAATGATAATCGCTACTTATATCGTATTAAACTCCAAAAATTAGAGATACTTCTCAAATATCTTTTACGTAATACTGTGTCGTTTAATGAGATTGACGAAGACGTATTAAAGAATATGGACGATGTTAGCATTTGTACGGATAATAACCGGGATAAACCATATTGTATTGTTAAAAATAATAACAAACGCCTTATTATTCCCAGTAAAAACCTTATGAGTGGAATTGACAATGAAAAATTCTATTTTGGACGAATCGCAGATGAGCTTTTACGTTACAGACGAGTACGTTTATTTATGTTAGAACCCAAAAAATACTTGAATATAGGTACGGTAGATTACAATGTAAATACAAACGAGGTTATTTTGTTGCAATCTGTATTAACCGACGAATACTGGGACAACCTTGAACCTTTTTATACGAATAAATATATTCGCAATCTGAATGTTGACAATGCTGAACCCGCAATTACGCAAAAATATTCATCTGAAATAACGCTTTCCCAACAAGAAGACACCGATGAAACTGGAGATGAAAAGTCTATATTGGGACAATGTGTAAAACAAGAATTAAATGAAGTGATTGGTAACAGTCAAAGTAAATGGAAACAGATTTTTCCAGCGGATTCTAAAGAAACTATATATCAATGTTCTCATACATGTAGTTACTTTTTAATACAGATGATCTATCAAACCCATTATGATACAGAAATTGAAATTAGTGTTCTCAAAAAACGGTTAATTCAACTATATAGCAAATATGTAGAGAGCCATAAATCCAAAGTGTACGATATATTACGTAAACAAAATGGTAAGTCAACTATGACAAATAAAGTCATTCAAAATAAACTTACCATGGAAGATTTGATTATGAGTGAAGAATATTATTTGACAACTCTGGATATGTGGATGTTAGCATCTGATTTGAAATTGCCGATTATGTTGTTTTCGCAATCTCCTCTTGAAAATCTCAACCTGAAAGTGGATTGGGTAATATTCGGCGGGAATCCATTGAAAGACCGTTTCTTTTTTGTTCGAAGTCCAGCCACTTCTAAAAAATGCCCTGAATATCGGGTGGTTACTCCTCAACGTCCATTATACGATTTGGAAGGATTTGGAGATTTATTAAAAAATCCAGAAAATTATATTGATAACAATATGGATTTTGAAAGTTATTTGGAACAAGTTTCTTTGGTTTTTGAATAAATTATTGATTTTACTTATAGTGTGTATATTATGCAGTGATTTGTATGGGTCATTTAGTGATGACACACAATTTGTAGGCTGGGACAATTTCACAATTTAGCTTCATACATCCAGCCAGTTATTATATACTTTGAATTTGAAATTGGGACATTTCCTCTATGATGATACGTCCATGTTGCTGGAAATAATAGTATGCTTCCTTGTTCTGGTTGTATTTTATTTACAGACATGAATTCAGTCTCACCACCTATACTTACATCGTTTAAATAGAACAAGAATGTTATTATACGTGGACTATTATTTATTATATGAAAGTCATTATGATATTGATATTTACCAATACCAGCTTCATATTTTTGGATTAAGAACCCTTTAACATCTAATGGAGTTTTGTGTAATTTATCGGATTCGTTTGTAAATATCATATTTATAGTTTTATAATACTGAGATATGTGATATCTCAATTCTTCGCTTACCAGATTTATTAATTTCATTATTTCATCTGGATATTGTTTGATATCATGCATATCAATATAAATATCTGTTGTATCTTTCACATTTTTATGTACGCCACCTATTGTACTGCCATCATTATGTAATTGTTTATTATTTTCAAAAAATGTTATAATTTCTTCACATAGCAATTGTGGAAGAGCATGTTTACGTATGTATATATATGGGTCATTCATATTTAGGTGGGTTATAAGTTATTATAACCTAACACTTTATATTTGTTTAATAAAATATAAAGGGTTAGGTTATAATAACTTATATTTCGTTAATATAATTAAAATAGTATAAATATAATATATATAAATAATATACTACCATGTCTGGTCTTAATTGGAAGGGTCATGATATAACTGAAATTATATCACAATCGGGTAACGTTCAGTACGGTAATTATAAGAAGGCTGATGGTAACTATTTAACATGCCATGGTCCCTATGGTGGAACACTTGGTATTGATCCAACTCCAGGTGATGTAACTGAGGCATATCTGGTTAATGGTCAATTTCCAGGGGGGAGAACTGCTGCCACCCATTACGGTAGTGGTTCTTCTGCATTAACCCCACCATCATGGGCGAGGTCGTTTAAACTAATGGTATATGCTCGTAATGGTAGTACTGGTCCAAAAAATGAATCATCTCAAGGCGGACAACGTGGTCCAAACACAGGAACTGCCGGACATTCTGGTCGCGATTATTATTCTAATACATATACTCCTATTACTAGTAGCACTTTCTACCTATCGATGAGTAATGCTGATAACGGATTTAATGGTGTACAACATGGTAGTGTTAAGATGGGTGCAAACAATGGAGGACACGGACAACCGTATTATGAAGGACACACGAATACCCCAGGTTCTTACGGTCCAGCAGGTCCTGGAGCTACCGCAGTTCACCAGGGGACAAACGCGTCTTATACCTCGCCCCATTACAATCAAAATTCTATATACACGGCAGTATATTGGTTTAGTTAAATAGTTAACATATACGTATTACATAAATATCAATTTATGTAATAGTCAATATTTATAATTGTTTTACATGTATAAATAATAGTTGCATTAATCTTGCGTCTTGTATATTATTTCCAAAATATTCCATAGATGAATGGTAATTAGCTGAATTATAAATAACCAAACGATTAAAGATATTACCGACTTGCGTTATTTTCAACCACTTAGATAAATCTTTAGCATTTTCCGAAATGTTTTTTTTATTTTGTAATAAATTTGAATCTAACATATCCATAGTTCCATCAATATATTTATACATAGCAGTTCCACCAAGTATAGGTGCGTTCGGTGTTAAATATATAATCCCGGCATATATAATATCAGAATCTGGAGTTGACTTGTCATGATGTATCCAAGTAGATTCATCAGCAGTGTTATATTGGAAATAGTTTTGTATATCAATAATTTTTAGATTATATGACAAAAAAACTTTGTTTAAAAAGGCAGATAATTCAGGTTGCGTATACATTAGATTAGTTCTAATACCAGGATGGTATGTATGGGGTTTATATGTTTGTATTAATGCGTATTCGCGTATCTTATATGGGTTTTCATAAATATTGTCAATAATAAAATTGGTTAATGTCAATGGACGTGTTAATCTGCTATGGAATAAATTATCCATCTATATCTATATGATGAGTATATTAGATTGTATTTATATTAGTTTGGTGGATGAAAAGTAATAGATTGAAGAGTTTGTCTACTTGTACTTGTATCATTAACGGTGCTTATAGACGTACCTATACTTATGTTAGTTGGGGTGAATATACATATGTTGTTATCGGTCTTAATAGTTGATATAGTGCTATTGTCTATAGTATTATTATATACTATTTCTGTTAATAGCTGTCGTTTATAAATAGTAGGTTCCAATACAATAGATGTAACGTCATTATTTTTTTCCTCTATTTTAATTGATTTCGTTGTTTTCCATGTATTGTTATTAGTATTTACGTAATATCTTGACATATCTGATGGTAGAGTTTGCCATAACCGAATTATTAGTGTACCTTTACCATATTTATTATAATAATTTCCAGCGAATGATACATGAGAATTATTGTTATAAACAATTCCGATGTTACTATTTTTTATTTGTTTATATTTATTCATTTCTTTATTAATGCTTGTAATTATCGAGTAATCATTATTAGTTTCCAAACTGGTTACTATAGTTTGTATTGTATTATCACTTGATATACTAAGTGAATTATTAATTACATTGTTAATATAAAATGATACATATATTTCTCCAATATTATGTCCGGTTTCTGATATTTCTTTGGTAACACGGTCTATATGATATTTTGCAATAGAGTATATATACTGTTCTTCTTGGTTATAATATTCAGACTGCATATCAAATAAACGCTCATCATTAAATATGTAATTCTCGAGAAGGTTGTTATGTATACATGTGAGATCAGAATATTTCTTTTCATATATTTTATTATAATTATCAACTTCAATACTTAATTTCCAATTAGATAACCCAGACTTTAATTCTGGATGGATCTTACTAATTTGTTTCCATGTATTATGGTGTATAATGTTAAATTCAATTACACTTATATTTGGTAAATTTTCATAAATATATGGTTTTAATTTGAATAAGGTGTTTTTATTTTTCTCTATAATTAATGAATTGAAGAAGTCAGTGTTTATTATTTCATCATTTATCATATCAATTCGTTTTATAGTAGGTTCATTTGATTTAAAAACTATTAAATTAGTGTTTTTATACCTCTTCGTTTCTTTTAATGGCTTAATTTGCGTATATAAAGGAGAATTATTAAATGCATAAGCGTAGAATATATCGCTATTAAATATTGGTGACATAAGTGGTGGAGTTTCCCATAGAGTTAATACTAATGTCTGTCTCTCAATCTCACCTGTATTATCCAGGTATCCTTCACCATGTAAATGGGTTCCACCAGTAAAACCGAAGTGTCTTAGTATACGAGGTAATACAAGTAGCAACTTTTTATTTAGTTTATGATTAAATTTGTTATTATTACACATATGTCGTGTTATATCTGTTAATAAGGTTGGTGTATTATTATTGTCTGTAAAGTATGTAATTGTAGTCCATGTCGGCGCGTTGTCTTCAGACAGATATATTAATTTCTCATAATCACAATGATCTATGTGAGTATGTATGTGTGGCGTTGTATATGATTTAGTTTTACTCCAAAATACTGGATAATATTTTTTTTGTTCTTTGGTTTCATTGTTTAATCTATTTATATGAAACTCAGAAATATTATATAAAAACAATTCAACAAGTGAAAATTCATTTTTGTCAGTATCTAATATGAACGTCGTATTTGTTGTTGTTAAATATTTTATTAGACATAACACTGTATTTGTAATATTGTCGGTAGTTATATAATTGTCGTTTAATGTATCAGTATTTAAGTCTATATCCCATATATTGTATTCTGATGGACGGTCCATTTACTATTGTTCACTTAACGTGAGACAACTTTAAGTAGTTTTTGATAACAAAAATACTATATACCAACCATAGATTCATCGGTATAGAGTATCTTCAAAAGTAGAAATTATAAATTATATAAAGTTATATTCTATAAAGATATATTGTATATCATATTATGTATACGTCATCCATTGTAGTTGATAATTTTTATACAAATCCATTAGATGTATATGAATTCGCGATAAAACAAACATATTTTGACCGAACATGTAATTGTTCCATCTTTGATAAATATTCTTTAACTTGTCAATCAACATCTGGGTTTTCGTCACACGCATTACAAGAGATATTTCAACGTATAGTATATCCATTAGCTGGAAATATTACGTCTTTTGATTTATCAAATACAAATGATACATTAAATGGTTCTTTTTTTATGCCTAGCAATAAAAAACAGATGATAAATGTATTAAATTCTGAAAGACTGCAAAATACGTGGGTCGGTATCGTATTTCTAACACCTAATACTAATAATACTACAGGTATTAAATTATATAAGCACAATAGTATCTCGTCTAATAGTAATTATCCTAATACTTACTTAAGAAATATTGAAATGAAATTAACAGAAAAAGAACGGTTTGATTTGACAAAATGGGAAGAAGTAGATTATATAGGTAACGTTTTTAATCGGTTAGTTTGTTTTCGTGCTAATAATTATCATCTGGTTGATACGTTAAGCGAATATAATGGCATTTCACCATTAAATCAAATATTTATTTTTGATACCGAATATTAAACAACTATTATTTTGTCATATAAGTATACCATGACGATAAATTGTTAAATAAATATTACATATCAGTATAGGCTGTAATATTTAATCAAGTGGATTACCCTGTAATTTATGACATTTATTTTATTCTTTATGAATAAATCTGAGTTTACATAATTTGTTACAAATCAAAACCTATTAGTTTTTATATTTTACGTTTTATCTAAAATCCAGCATCATAACCATCATCACATACGCCCATGTCACTATTTTTAATCGCATCTAAATTATTTTTAATTGTCACATTGTTCTTAGAACATACTTCACTGCTATCCTCCAAAGAACCAAACATTTTTTCTATTTCTTTATCATTATCTTTCTTCATTACATCCGCGGTTGGTATATTCTTCATTTGTTCCATATCCAAAACTACTTGGAATGAACCAGTACCAAACACACCCATTTGTCCCATCATCACGTTTGCGGATACACCACGCATGTGGTCGAAATCAGCATGTCGTGAAGCGTTCAACAATACTTCCGTGTGAACTTCAAATGTAGATTTTGAAATAGGTCCAATATCATCATTCAAAATGCCCGAACGGAAGATGGAAACCATATTCTCGGTGGATGTCATACGGTCACAAAGAAGACTGAGATGATGATAGTTAATATATACACCACTAAATTCCATGACCTCAACAAATTCATTATAGATGATTTGTCTGGCGGCTTCAATACCTAAAACACTGAATGCTTCCTTAATATCGTTACCAAATGTTCTATTGGAATCAATGAAATCCAATGCCAGTGTTTCCATTAAATTACTTCCTGTTGTATCCATAATCCAAATGTCCTTGTGAACGTAGTTACTATCCTCCTTGACTACGGAGTTTTGTAACTTTCTGGGTAACACATTAGTGACACCATTTATACCACGAAGAACGATATTATTTAATAGATTGTCTTGGAAAATGCGAAGCATGTAAATATCATCAGATTGGTCTAATGTATCAGCAATGCCATTTAATGGTTTCTTTCCCTTGAGGATTTTCTCATTGAGACGGATACGGAAAACCAGATTGTCTGAATTGTAATCAGAATATACACACGAGATTTCGTCACCATGGCTATTTGTAATAGCAAAGTGAATATCATCCATAGTAATATTCTTATCAAGAAGGGTCTCGGTATCCATTTCAATACGGATAATCCATTTTGATTTGGGTGTTTCATTTTCATTATCACCATTACACTCATCAATCATTTCTTCAAATTCATAAAACTCTTCTAACATTGTAGAATCATCCATTATATTCGTAGATTTATCATTCGGGTCGAAACAAATCTGTACGGATTTTACTACATCCACCAGTTTGGTATGTTCTAACATGTTTGAATATTGATTTGCCTTATCCTGGTCTTGTTCGTCAACTTGGTTCAAGTAAACAGTTAATGAAGGATGCTTAGGGTTTTTAGTAAGACGTAATATCTCTTCAATACGGGGCACACCACGAGTTACATTCGACTTAGATGCTACACCACTTAAATGGAAAGTATTAAGAGTGAGTTGTGTAGTCGGTTCACCAATTGATTGACCCGCAATAACCCCTACCATTTCTCCTGGATGAACGATAGCCTGATTGTATTTCAATACGACATTTTCCAAAAGAATGACTAACGCATTACGATGGAATCTCTTATTAATAAGCAAATCCTTAGGAGTTAAGTAGAAGAAATATAGGATTTCAAAAAGAGGGCTTGGAGCAACATATCCGAATTTAAGCTTGTTGAAATACTCTTCAATCAACTCAAATGCCTCAAGAGGAGTAATATCCACAATTGTGTTAGAATTCAATTGAAGTTGTCCTTGGATATTAGCAATTGTATTCTGAAAAGCAACAGGAACATTGACCCCATTATCATTTTTATTTTTAAATACTGATTTTACTACGTCATCGCGATTTTTAATTGTCTTTTCAATATATGCCTTACATTTATCCTTTGTTTCTTTTGCCTGCTTTCGTGTTCTTGTAACAGCTCCCTTGGCGAATACCTTATTTATTTCTGTCTTCTGGTCGTTAGACCCAACAATATCGTAGTGAAGATAGATTTCTTCCAAAGTCATACCGACAAGTGGAATTATTTGATTTTCAACCTTAGTAGATTCAAACCCATCATCACCATAGGCGAATTGGATGATTTTGCCCTTGTTATTACGAACGGTCATATCATATTCTACCTTTAAATCTTCCAGACCTTTGATTAATCTTCTTTGGATATAACCAGTCTGAGAAGTCTTTACCGCAGTATCAATAAGACCAATACGACCACCCATCGCATGGAAGAACAATTCGGGTGCTGTCAATCCAGAAATATAGGAATTCTCAATGAAACCACGAGCACCTGGAGAATCGTCATACTTGTTGAAATGAGGAAGAGTTCGGTTTTCAAAACCATATGGAATACGCTTTCCATCAACATTGGTCTGACCCAAACAAGAAATCATCTGAGAAATGTTGATGAGAGTACCCTTTGAACCTGAGTTGACAATCATCACGAAACGGTTGTCTTTGGCAAGAGATTTACGACTGATTTTACCAGCTTGTTCGGTTGCCTTATTCAAGATGTTATTCACACTGGTTTCAAATTGTGCGTTGTTCGTATGAGAAGTATTATTTTCAAAAGTTCCCTTGTGGACTTTCTCAATGAGGGATTGAACTTCTTGTTTTTGTTTTGCGATTTCGTGAATAATGGAGTCTTGTGTTTTTCTATTAGCAACCAAATCACTAATTCCTACACTAAATGCGCTTGACTTCATGTATTCGGTGATAACGTTTTGAAGGTCATCAATGAAATTACAAGCAGACATATTTCCAAAATCGTTGAACGTTCTGTGAATAATACCTTTTGTGGAAGAACCTAATACAGACTTCTCAATTTGTCCGCGAATATACTTTCCATTGCGGATTTCTAACACGTTATTTGATGTCGCATATTCTTCATCTTCATCCCATAACTTTGTCTTAAACTTCAATGTTAATGGAGCCATAATCTGACTTAGAACATCGAAATTTTTGATTTTTCCGCTGTTATTTTCGCTTAATTCGCGAAGTGCCGCCGTATCTACCTTTGAATACATCATCAGTAAATTCATCACATCACGAGGCGTGAATGAAATGTTCGGGCGGGTAAAACGATAAGACCCTAACAAAGAGTCTTGATAAATACCGATAATCGGCGCATTTCCAGCAGGACTTATTACTTGATATGGAATCGCTGCTAAATGCCTTAATTCTGTTTCTGCCAACACATTTTGTGGGGCATGCATATTCATCTCCATTGTTTTTTGACTGCGTATATGCTGTCAAAACCCCCAAAGTCTCCTAAGGGGACGGACTATACCTTGTGCCTTATCCGGTTGATTAAACCTTCATTTAAGACCCGTAACCGTCTAGTCTCTGAACCTTCTCCATATCCTATCATAGCGGACTTAGGAGCTTGGCTGCGGATTGTCTAATCCCATACTTTTTTACCATTGGGTACGGCTATTAACCGTGTTCCCCTTATAACGTTTCCATTACAGGGTGGTAGTATGGGCTCTAAAGAGGTCCCCGTCAAGTTTGGCTACGTTGCCACTCTTTTAAATCTAATATAAATTTTTTCGCTCGTTCTTTTATTTTATCTATTGGTTCGTGTTTCCCTACAAAAGCTGTTCGTTTTTTATCAATGACAATACGGATATATTCAGTATTATTCGTATTATTTTTGATAACCCGAATGTAACTATCAATATCGTCGTCTACTATTACTACATCTTTGAATATGTCATATTTTTTTGTCAAATGTTGTTTCTGAGTTAGTTTCATCCGTTTCTCTCGACATTCTTCATTATCAAGAACTGATTTTAACCGTTCAGAAATCAACTGTTTTGTATAGTCACTTTTACGTTGAGGTTTTGAAACTTTTGGAGGTAGAGGTATTTCTTCTCTCCAATAAAAGTTTCCACTTACATCAGTAAAAGCTTTACCACCATTTGTTAAATTATAGCCATTTGGATATTTTGAATTGTATTCAATGATATATTGTTCTTCTTGTTCGTTTAACTCACTCACTTCGCAAGTATGAATTAATTCACAAGTAAAACTATCTTGACCGTATTTTCTTAAAGCTGAATTCAAACATTTACTTTGTTTTTTTTTGCTTGAAAATGCTTCATTAATATGGTCTTTGAATCTTCCCAAATATCCAAATGGTCTATATTTATTATGGTTTAACCTATGACTACGTGTTTGACCTATATAAATCTTTCCATTTGTAGTATTAGTCATTTTATATATTTCACCAACAACTTTATCTTTTTCACCAATATCTAATATCATTTTTATTTTATTATAGAGAGCGAGTTATATTTATATTATTATTTTAAAGAATGACTAGATGATTATATCAGTAAAATGTACCTATGCGAAATACACCTACCAGTAGAACTTACACCGTTTTCCCCAATAAGTATATCTACAACTTATTGGGCGGTCACCTGTTTGGGACAAAATCTATCCCCATCAAACGGTTTACTCCAAAGGTTTCCCAGTGGACCGGACTGTATCTTAAGCAAACTCAAGCTGATTAGGCTATCATCATTCACCCATACCCGTTCAGTCTCTGAACGCCTGTCATATCCTATCATAACGGACTTAGACAGTAACGCTGCTGATTATCCAATCCTTAACATTATTACCATTGGGTACGGCTACTAACCGTGTTCCCCTTATGACGTTTCCATCACAGGGTGGTAGTTAAGGCTCTAAGGACGTCCCAGAACAACAAGGTATGTCGCCGTTGTTATAAACAACGACTAGGAGGTAGCACCCTTTTAAGGCCCCCTGTTGCCAACCTTGATAAATTTTTGCGAAATTTTACAAATAGTCGATCGGCATTGTAAGGTTTTGTGTCTGCAACATTCATACGAAATGTGTCACCCTTCTTCATAATCTTGGCGATGTGGCACATCATACTCATCCTATGAAGACTGGGTTGTCTGTTAAAGAGAACGGCATCCCCATCCATCATATGACGGTGAACGATGTCTCCAGTTTCAAGACGTATAGAAAGTCGGTCTACGTACCTTAGTGAAATATTTTCACCATTTTTCCGTTCAAGAATCTTGGCACCGGGATATTCTTCCGGACCATTTTGAACGAGTTTCATCAAGAAGTCGCGATTGCGGTCATTCACTGTAATAGGTTTGGTAATATTTGTGGCAATCTTCATGGGAACACCCAATTGTCGGATAGACAAATTGGGGTCACCTGTAATAACAGAACGCGCACTGAAATCAACACGCTTACCCATAAGATTACCACGAATACGCCCACCCTTACTATTCAAACGCCCAGTAATACACTGTAAAGGACGTCCGGAACGTTGTCGCAAACTGTCCGCTCCCTTGACTTTATTATTCACAATCATCGCAATGAAATACTGGAGCTGCGTGGATAAGCCTTCAATCACATTCGTAGAAGCCTCATTCGCAATTTTATCAGACAAATCACGATTATACTTGATAATGTTACTGTAAATGTGCGTCAAATCATCTTCACTTCTCTGTTGTGCGTCGTGCTTTACCGAGGGACGCATAGAAGGTGGTGGAACAGGTAACACTTGACAAACCATCCAATCAGGACGAGACCACAATGGACTGAACCCCATAAACGATACATCTTCATCCGAAATACGACGAAAAGTTTTCACGATAATCTCAGGGGTCAGACGAAGTTGAACGGAAGTCGATTCACCACCATCTTCAGCCTCTACTTTGTCCCATGTTGCCATAATTGTAGCCATACCTTCAAGTTTTATACTACTTGGTTGTTTACATCCACAACCATTTTCAGATAATTCTCCACACCGCTTAACCTTTGACGCAGTATTATATACATAGCTCCATTTTTTGTCAGACGGCATGTTGTGTACGTGTTTGTGGTCGTTTTTATTGATTAGTAACTTACTACATTTATAACATATTACCTTACTGATTTTCATTATTTCTTTGATATGCTGAATGAAGAATACCGGGCGCGCCAACTCAATGTGCCCGAAGTAACCCGGGGTATCAATATAGGTATACCCATCCGTCGGACAAATTATACCTGGTTCCAATACGCCCATTCGAGAATCAAATAAACCATTCGGAACGGGCTTGTTGTTTATGTATGTATCACGTGTCGTAACTTCTACCACTGAATTCTTACGAATTTCTTCAGGTGATAACATACTAAACTGTACCCCAATGATACGAGAAGGTTGTTTAGGTTCGGTCATATTTGCAATTAACCCTATAATTATACTGTTTATATTTTTATATCCTTCTTTTCAATTTTATGTAAAAAATTGAAAACTAATTTCATATACTATTTATCATAACTATTTAAAGATTAGATTAAACCTAATACAATGCCAGCCAATATTGACAAGAAACTTTCATCTAAGAAGACCAGAAATAAGAAGGAGTCTTCCAAGATGAAACTACGTAAGTCCACAGATTCTGATTCGGAAAGCAGCGAAGAAGTCGAATGGGAATCTGAAAGCGATTCTACATATGAACCTCCTAAAAAACATAGAAAGCATGAAGAGGAAGATATTGAAGAGACGGAAGATGACGACGAAGACAGTGATGAAGAAAGCGACGAAGAAAGTGAGGAAGAAGGACCTTCAATTAGTCGCGGTGAAATACAAAAACTTGTTTCTAAGATGTTCCCGTCAAAGTATATGAATAAGCGTGCAAAAACAACTGATAAACTCGAACAAAAATACACAAGTAAGAAAAATACTGACAAATCGCGTTCATCCAAAGGAAAACATAAGAAATCACGCAAACATGAATCTTCATCTGAAGAAGAATATGATGATGATTCTGAAGAATACGAAGATGAGGACGCTGGTGATGGATTTTATAACATTCTGTTGGTAGACGGACAAGGGGATGAAGATGATGAAGAATACAATGAAGACGATGACGATGTTGAATGCGATAGTGAAGATGAGAAAACATTTATGAAAGAGAATTACCAAGAATTAGCACTTCCTGACAATGAAAAGAAGAAGAAAAACAAGAAGTCTAAGAAACAAACCAAACAGAAAGATACAACAGAAGAAGAGGTTGAATTAGCAGATGCCGAAAAAGATTACCTTGAATTGATTGATTTGAAGAATACTACGTTGAAAAAACTCAACAATAACCCTAAGAGCAAGGTTTTACTAAAAGCTATCAAGGGGTATGACGAGTCAATTAAAGACCTGGTGAAGAACACACGTGTTACAAATGCTAAAAATTATCATAAGCTAATTCATGCCGACAAAAAGCAAACAAATGAGATTGATTATTTCAAGAAGAAGCTTTCGAACAAGGAGCAGCTTACCGTTATGAAACACTTGAAGGAAATTAACTCACATACGAATATTGAGAAACCATATAGATTAGCTCTTCTTGATACAAATATGCCTGCTAAGTTCAAGGCAGTCGCCATGCAAAAGTTAAGTATGTTGAAATCGATGGAAGTTGGAGATAATGAGTATTTTAAAGTGAAGAACTGGGTAGATACCTTCATGCGTATTCCTTTTGGAATTTACCGTAATCTATCTATTTCAATGGCAGATGGTATTGATGCGTGTCATGAATATATGGATAATGCTATTACAACTCTTGATAACTGTGTATATGGATTAAATGACGCTAAGCTTCAAATCATGCAAATGGTAGGACAATGGATTTCCAATCCGTCTGCGATGGGTACTGCGATTGCTATTAAAGGTCCTATGGGTACGGGTAAGACAACACTTGTGAAGGAAGGTATTAGTAAAATCCTTGGACGCGACTTTGCTTTCATTGCTCTCGGTGGAACTGGTGATAGTAGTTTCTTGGAAGGTCATTCATACACATATGAGGGAAGTAGTTGGGGAAAAATCGTACAAACATTAATTGATAGCAAGTCAATGAACCCAGTTATTTACTTTGACGAGTTAGATAAGGTGAGTGATACTCCTCGCGGTGAAGAAATTATTGGCATTCTAACTCATTTGACAGATACTTCTCAAAACAGTGAATTTCACGATAAGTACTTCTCTGAAGTGAATTTCGACCTAAGTAAGTGTCTATTTATCTTCAGTTATAATGACGAAAGTAAGGTCAATCCTATTCTTCGCGATAGAATGTATCGTATTCAAACCAAGGGGTATGATGCTGCTGAGAAGGTGATTATCTCACGAAAGTATCTCCTTCCCAAGATTCGTGAACAAGTCAATTTTAACGAAGAAGATGTGATTATTCCAGACGAAACTATCAAACATATTGTATCATGTGAGAATATAACTAAGAATGAAGATGGTGTTAGAAATCTGAAGAGATGTTTGGAAATTATTCATACCAAATTAAATCTATTTAGACTTATGAAAAAGGATACACCATTGTTCGACAAGGATATTAAATTAGATGTATCTTTCCCATTCACTGTGAATCCAAAGGAAGCTGATATTCTTATTAAGAACGACCAACAGCAAAATCAAAGTTTCTTAGCAATGTACGTGTAAATTATAGATTGTAAAATAGAATTCCAGTGTGTAAAAAATAAAAAGGGGGTAATACCTCTTTTTTATTTTTCTTGAAAAGGAAAATTGAATTATAGGTTATGTATAGTAAAAATATTTATTATTTTACCATAATGGAAACATCAAGCCACGCATATAGATTATGTAGAAATAATGATTGTAAAAGATATCCGGATGATGAAGATTTTGATAAGGATGATGAAACAAACTATGTGCCAAGAGGTGAATGGCAAAAATGTAAGATATGCGATGGATATTTTACTATGAAAGATAAGAATTATATATTATTTGTTGAAGAAGAACCCAACTGTTATCATTTACAAAATAGATCGGCTCGTTGTCATCTATGTGGTAATGTGTATGGTGTATCTCAAAATAAAATAACAGGAGAATATATATGTATGGATAGCTGCTTCAGTCACATAAGAAGATAATGACTAAAAAATAAAAGGGGGGGGGGGGGGGGGGTAATACCTCTTTTTATTTTTCGCGAATGTGATAAAATTGAAATACAGTCAATACACGAATAATGATTATAATTATTATCGTATATAATGAACCCATCCAGCAAAGTACAAGACGAACCCACATATAAATTATGTGAAAATACGGATTGTGAAAGATATCCGGATGATGAAGATTTTGATAAGGAAAATGAAGAAGAATATGAACCAAGAGGTCAATATCTAAAATGTAACTTATGTGATGGGTATTTTGACAACAATGGATTCAATGATATATTGTTTATTGAAGAAGAGCCTAATAATCAAAAAGGTGGATGTGACTTATGTGGTAAAGAAGATGATATAGTTCAAATGAAGGGAACCGGAGAGTACCTATGTGGCAATGGATGTGATGAAAGTGAGGATGAAGATGAATAAACAATACAAATATACGCTTTACATATCAAATATACATTTTACCGCATTCTCAATATACATATTTTCTATATTATTCGTTATTTTTTTAAATTTTTCAGTGTCTTGAATTGTGACAGATTTCTTATCATGCGTTACTACGCTATTGTAACTTTCTATATTTGGATAGTTCAAACAATTCATCAAATCAGGTACAGTATCATAATAATATTGAATAGAATTGTTACTCCTCTTGTTATTCAATTCACCATCAATCAATATCAAATTACCAATGCGGTCCAAATCTATTTTATTGTCATTTTCCCAGTTAGATGAAAATACGAACACATGGTCTATATTCTGTTTCTTTTGAGTATAAACATATGGAACTCTATTATTGTAGTATAAACTTAATAACAATCTATAAGGAAATGATAATACACGACGACGTTTTGGACGGTCCTCATATTTATATGGTTGATTATACAATTCTACTATGTCTTTAAACAATGACGTCATTCGTGTGTCTGTAATAGTCTGTCCTACTTTGTCGGGGGCTTGTATTATACTATTAACTTTGGTTTGAATTGCTTTACCACCCACTTGACAACGAATATCATCATTCACTATATATTTATCGCGTTTGTCTTTGGGTAGATAATCTAATAAATAATGGTAGCATATTGTTCGTTTTAATATATTATGTACCTCCTTTTCAGATATTTTATTATCGTTCATCAATTCCAATAGCTTAATCGTGGTTACAATTAATACGATTAATGGTGTCTTTTTCAAGGTTAATTGCGAATCTTGTTTGAAATGATATAAATCAATTGTCGAAGGGCATATTTTATTCACAATAGAACTTAATACTTCCAATGATTTTATAATTGATTCGCTGAAATTCTGTATGTTATCTGTTGTAAAATTATCCGGTTGTAATCCGTAAAACACATTGGTTAAATCAAATAATTTATGAAATACACCTATACTATCGTTTGTATCTGAATCAAAATTAGGTATTAGTTGATATTTTTCACTGCAGTAGTTTTGAAATGAAATCAAAAACTCCGTCCCATTCATTTTTTCAACACTACTATCTGGATGATAGCATTCTAATATCTCATCTTCTTGACGTTCGTTGTAATATGTATCCAATTGTTTGTGTAGATTTGTTTTTAAAACCGGATTAAAATCCAGATTAAACTCATTTGCACATAGTAGGGTTGCTGCTAATATATCATTCGACGATAATGGATTACTATTCATATTAATATTTGCAAAAATTTGAGATAATTGGTCGGTTGATGGATTATTAAATATCACCAGATTCATAAAAACATTGGTATGGAAAAATTCCCCCCCAGATATTTTTAATACAGATTGTACTATTTCAACTTCATCCTCAATATATTCAATCATTTCATCGTCCAGACTCTTCCAGTAAATACTTAAGTCTTCATTTTTTAAACGGTTTATATAACGAGTCATTCTTCTTATTCCCATGAAGGTGGGATAATCTATATTTGATAACATATCTATAAAAGCACTATGCTTAGTTCCCGAATAACGAAGTTCATGAAAATTATTACGGAATATGTCTAATGGGTGATTATAAAAATATACTATAGCATTTATACGATTATTACCATCTATATTTACATATATTTCGTTTTTATCTTCAATATATTTCGCAATAGTTATTGCTTCTACGGAATAACATGTGTCATACAGAAATTTTATATAATCATGATAATTTGATTTTTTAGAATTGGGAATGGGTTGTTTTTCCCATTTCTTTCTTCGTTGACATTTCGGATTTCGAATACGCTTTTGATTAATTAAATTCACGAGTTGTTCTACCGACCAATTTTCAGATTTTGGTCTCATTCCATTGATAGATGATGCCATTTGAATATAATAATATATTCATAAAACTTTATGCTATTTATGCAATAATACAATAATATAAAAAGTTCACATATCTTATAATAGTAACCATGGAGCCATCTGAAGATATATTACATATGGCTGAAGCAAAAATCCACGTTGAGCGGTTAGCTACAGAACAGAGAACAACCGAATATAACGCAATCTTATCTTCAATTAACCACTATTTAAAAAGAAATTGCAAACATGAAGACATAATAGAAGATTATATTGATATTACACCTGAAATCTCACAAAAAATTACATATTGTAATCAATGTGGTGTAAACATGTAAAAAACATAAAGATTACTGTATACACTTCCTATATGGAAAAATTTGTCTCACTTCTTTTGGCGGTAATGTGCGTATCTCTTTCTATTATGTCTATGTGTGTATTATGCAAAATATTACATAACTGGAATAGACCGTATCCCCCTCTTTTGTCTGATGTAGAATCCGAGGAAGAAAGTATGACATGGAGAGAAGTCGAATAAAAAATACAATGTATACATTTTTTCGATTGATGTGTATTTTATACACCACCCATAGGCGTGTAACTCATACGACATATAGGGCATTCATCGCATCGCGGATGACACGAATCGCATATATAATGGGCGCATCTTGGAATTATTAATTTTTCATTTTCAATAGTGTCGTAACATACCGGGCATTCTTCTTTTATATCAGACTTTATATACGCAGCATGCAGTTTATTAATTAGATTGTTTTCACTCAATGTGTGATTATTTGTTTCGCGGTATAATACTCGTTTAGCCTTCCTTAGTTGACGCTCATTATATAACAAATCGTCTTGTATTTCATCTATATCATTGTAGGCATTGTTTAATTTAGTTCGAACATTATTAAACCTACAAAGTAGTAGGCTATATTTCTTTTCATATACACCATCGTCTGGTTCTACATAATAAGGAATATGTTTTTTATGATATACCACATATATTTTACCTTCTAAGTCACCAGTTTCATCATTCACTTCACAATTATCTATACCAACATAACTTTTGCCGTATATATAAGGTGGTCGTCCGGGTAACAACGACTGAATTGTTACCTCATCTTTGTATGGGTCGAACGTAGTAGCAAATTGTGTTTCAAATGTTTCTTTTTCTGGTATATATTCAGTTTTCAATACTTCATCATTTGACATATCCATATCTTCTATATCATTCCATGTATGTGTATCTTCTATATCATTCCATGTATGTGTATCTCCATTACGGTCAATAAATCCAATCACCGTTGTTTGTTCTGGAATACTAAAGCGATATATATGTCTGGATTCTGATTTATTTTTTGTAAGATTTTCCAAATCATAATCGGTAATCCCGATTACATCTTTTATGAAATTATCAAACGCTAATTTAAATTTTGTATCACGAGTAATTGTCATTTTGACTTGGTTGTATTAATTATTGTGACTATATAAGTTATATAAAAAAATCAATTTTATAACATAACATTTGATATGGTATAAAATCGTTTATGGACCAATTTGTGAGTCAGGTAATTCCATATTACCTCCACGGGTTTTTAATAATCTACGTTGGTTCTCATTTAAACATAATGGTCCAGAAGAGTTAAATAATCCTACTCCATCACAATCAGGTTTTCCTTTTGATAAACCAAAAGGATCTATTTTTTGTGACTTAGCGTTAGGACAGCATTGTAAATCTTTGAAACCGTGGACTTTTTTACATAACACCGGCTCAGGCTCTACTCCCAAAGAAGTAGCAAAATTATTTGTAGCATTTCTGACATCAAAGTTCTCTGATACGTTCGTATATGAAAGACCCTTTGTATAAGGTACTACCCGTATAGAACTACATAAACAACCAACGATAACTATGTATATTATCACAGCAAGAAAGATATATCCCCAATTCATTTTATACATACTACATACACTTTTTTTGCGTACTAAAGTTATTTGTCATAAACCGACATAAAAACTCAATAATAAACAATATATAGTAATGTCAGTATTAACCAACGATGAACGCCTTAACTTGAAAAAGATGATTAATGAATCAGATTGTGATGATAACACAGACAATATTCGTCGTCTTAAACATAGTGTATTGATGAGGGATGATATTCGCAAGTTAGATACTTTAAAAAATACTCATGTCGATATGAAAAATAACAAAAATGACGACTTTATTGTGCTATGTCAGAACGAATGTAAATTTTTGTATGCTAATTATACTGATATTTTCAACAAACTCGTCAAGGACGAATTAGACCTAACTATTATGACTAAACTCCTTACTGTGTTAAAACTGATTGAAGATTCTAATGTCGACCAACACGAAGGTTCAGTTATGGTCGGAAAAATATTAAAGGAGCTTTATGTTGATAGTGCTACCAAAAGATTAGAGAATATTGATAAGGAACATGAGAAAGAGCCCATGTCTGAAGGGAAAGCTATTTCGTGGAAACAATTTAAGCAGATGAAATAAATTTTATTGAAATAATATAGACGTAAATCATGTATATTATTATAATCATGTCCGACGTTGATAATGGCTTATATTACACGATTGAAGAAGTAGCAAAATACCGAAAACAATTACTCCCGTCGAATAGTGTGCCGAATTATGCTATCCTATATATTAGTACGGATAATTCCGAATTACGTCAGAAATACTTCTCTCTAAGTCAGGCACATAACAACAAAATGTTTACATCAGTTTATCCTGATTCTGGAGTAGACCTGTATGTTCCCGATGATGTCATATTTAATAAGCATTTTGAATCTAAATTTATTGATATGCAGATAAAAACAAAGATGGTTTATCATGACACAACAAATATGTCGTTAATTGGCTGCGGTTTCTATACACATCCTCGTTCAAGTATTTCAAAGACCCCATTAATGCTTGCTAATCATACTGGGGTCATAGATTCTGGATATAGAGGAAATCTTATTGGGGCATTTAGGTGGTTACCTTCTGGTGAAGATACGTCATATACTGTTATTCAATATACACGACTCCTTCAGATTTGTCATCCATCATTGTGTCCGATTTATATTCAAGTAGTTGATAACATAGATGATACTACTGAACGCGGAAGTGGTGGATTTGGTTCTACTGGCAAATAAAAATCCTATTGATAAATATATATGAGTTCCTTTTTATCAATAATTACTGTATATGATATATGACGAAGAAACTGTAACCGAAATACAATTATATAAAGGAAAATATTATAATAAAAAACGAACGAAAACAAATGGTAGGGTAATCGCATTTGACATGGATGAAACCATGGGTTCTTTTACTGATTTAGAAATATTATGGTCGGCATTACAACATTTTACAAAAAAATATGTTCCGGTTGACTTTAATAACCTATTAGATTTATATCCCGAATTTTTAAGATATGGCATAGAACATATTATTGAATTTTTAATACAAAAGAAAAAGTCCGGACAATGCAAACAAATTTTCATATATACAAACAATCAATGTAAATATAATTGGGTAGATTTAATTTCCTCCTATTTTGACTATAAATTAAAGACAAGTACGCCCATTTTTGATAAAATCATACGAGCGTTTCGAATCGGCAATACAAGAATAGAACCAAACAGAACAAGTACTTCAAAAACTTTTTCTGATTTTATTAAATGTACGTTGCTCCCTGTAAAAACGGAGATATGTTTTATAGATAATTATGAATATAAAAATATGAAATCTGACCGTGTTTATTATATTCAACCATATTCATATACTCATCATTTATCTACTCAAGATATTATAAAACGATTTGTGAATTCCGATATTTATAATACTCTTGCGAATGAACCACATGTTCTTCATAAATTTATAGCTGATTATTTTCTAACGCGTAATCATATTACAAATGGAAATCCGTTGATTCGAGATTTAAAACGTGACATTATTGTCGCACAAAAAATAATGTATCATTTAAAGGAATTTTTTTATTTAACTACGAAACGTAGACGAACCCAGAAAAAAAAATTCAATATAGGTCATATTACTCGTAAAAATTTACGATAATTCTTCATATGCCATAAGTATTAGTTGTTCTTCAACATTCATTTTTTGAAATGTATAACAATCATCGTATTTATACTGTATAAATCTTCTCTGACTATTCATGCATAGAACATGGACTCCATTATCTAAAAATTTTATGTCTGTTACAATACCTCCATTCGTTAATCGGTTTGTTCCATTTCGTATCCATCTTACCATTTTTCCTTTATGTAATTCATGTATTTCATCTACAAACCTATATTCTTTTAATTTTACTATTATTATTTCTTTCTCGTCATCGGATAATCCTATCTCATTCAATTTGTCTTGTATTTCACTTGTTATATCACTCGTGGTTTTATTATCCAGATAATCATTTTTTGTATTTTCAATCGATTCTAATAAATTGTCTATATCCAATGTAGATAATAAGGAAGGGTCGGTTAAGGCATCTTCGAATATTTGATTAATATTCATACTATCTGGTTTTTCCATTCTATATTCTAATGATACAAAGTTATATCTTCATATCATTTACATTACTTCCACTACATTCACCAATTCATCTAATGGAAGGTCTGACGCAATCGTCAACGTATCGTCAATTGGTGTTATTATCTGATTTGCTACTGCTACAGCACTTATATTAACTAATAAAAACATCGCACTGCTAAAAATAATTTTTGCGTCATATTTTTGTAGTACGTGATTACGATAAGGATGAAATCTATAAATTAAAAATATACAAACCAACACTTGCATCATGGTTTTAAACCTATATAAATATTCAGGAGTAATGTAGATTACACCTATAAATATGAGTCCGTATGATATTAATAGTATCATCGGTAATATTCCATAATATTTACCTATTATGTCTGTTACATTATCCAATATCCTATGTGATACCATTATGAATACTATATATTACGTAAATATAATAAACATTTTGCATTAGAAATAGTAGATGAATGAATTAATAGGAAAAAAATATAATATATGTGGACGATTGGGTACTGGTAATTTTGGCTCGGTTTATAAAGGGAAACACTACAAAAGTAATACTGAAGTAGCTATCAAATTTGAAGATACAAATACGAATATTAAATTACTACGCCACGAAACAACTATACTTAAATATCTATATGAACGAGATACACGCAATATACCTGCTGTTTCTTGGTTTGGTATACATAACCATTATACCTGCCTTGTAATGACATTATATGAGTGTTCTTTGTATGATTATGTTATTACCAAGGGAAATTTATCTGTATCTAAAATAAGCTCTATTATATATCAATTAGTAACAATTTTGAAATCAGTACACGATAATAGTGTTATACATCGTGATATAAAGCCTCAAAATATTATGGTTAAATCTGGGGAATTGTATTTAATCGATTTTGGATTCTCTACCATTTTTATTGATGAAGACGGAGAACATGTACCTGATGATTGTAGCGAACATATTATAGGGAGTCCAAAATATGTTAGTTATAATATTCATACTGGAGCTATACCATCCAGACGAGATGACCTTATTTCTCTTGGGTATTTGTATCTATTTTTACATGAGAAACAGTTATCATGGGAAAATATTGGTGATGATATGGGCGTTAATGATGAATACGACGAAACAAGTATATATCATTATAAAAACATATTACGACAAGAGATGAAACAAATATCTGCTATTGATTTTACTTCTACCAGTGACGACCATAACTTACAAAATTATTTAAAATATGTATACCATCTGAAATATGAAGAACAACCTAATTATGAAGCCATTTTAGACTTGTTTACTTATAATTAGTCATTGTTTCAGCACACGCACCCTCCATTGGAGTTACATCAAATGTAGATTCTTCTCCCTCAGTTGCGGTGGGTTCTTCTCCCTCAGTTGCTGGGAGTTCTTCTCCCTCTGGTGTGGGGGGTTCCTCATCTAATCCCTCCTTTAAACTATTGACTGAATTCATGTACCCACTTACCCCTAAAGATATTATTAATACTAATAATAAAAACACAATTGACATCATCTTGCGCATAGGCATTTTGTAAATATATAATTACTTCATATAATTATACATGCGAGAAAGGGTATAAAAAGATATTAAAATATTATGTATACAACATAGTATTATGAGTTCCACTGTAGAAACAATTAAAAATGGAGTAATCGGAAAGGTTAAATGGTTTAACAATAAAGCCGGATATGGGTTTATTACAGTAAGTGAAGACGGCGATTATAATGGAAAAGATATTTTTACACATTATACTGCGGTTAAAGTAACCAATTCACAATATAAATATTTGGTCCAGGGTGAATATGTAGAGTTTGAACTTGTAAAGCCTGAATCTGGGTCACATGAGTATAAGGCAATGTCAGTTACTGGTATATCTGGTGGGGAATTGATGTGCGAAACACGTAATGTTACCAGAAAGGCAGGTGAATCAGATGAGTTCACTACCGTAAGAAAAAATAAACGCAAGACTAAAACCATACAAACTACTGATACCTAAGTTCTAATAGTAAATAAACCTTTTTACTTACTATTTATCTTTTTGAACGCGTTTTATTTCGGCGTTTTGGGTTTCTACGTTTTGTATATCTTTTCTTTTTTCCTCCATAAAGTGAATTACTTACTTCATTGTATATGTCATATTTGTAAATTGATAGAAATTCCATTGCTTTGGCGTCTTTACGTAATTCCCCCTTGTCTAATATTTCTTGATACATACTGTATACGTCATCTACTTCACGTAGTGCTTTATCCGCTTTCATGCATGTATTTATAAACTCAGTTGTTGCCGATAACGACATTACTATAACATATATGTCTAAATTATTCAGAATAAAATTTTAGTTTATCATAGATTTTTCTTTATCAATTGTTACTTCTCTGAGGACATTCTTCATTACTTTATCTTCAAATAATCTGGTTTCTTCTTTTCCACATCCACCAAGTGATGATTCTGAATACTTGAAGAACTTCTCGTAATTTTCGGTTCCCATTATACCCACATCGGGGGTTGAATCATACCATACAGGACGCATTCGTTCGTTTTTGTTAGCTACTCCTTTAACTGCCTTACGTAACTGTACTTTATCTTCATCTTTTTCCCATTTGTCGTCATCTTTGATATATACAGTTTCACGCTTCAAATCCGTACAATGGAGTGGGCGGTCGTGGATTTCCATTTCATTTATCCGTTCTACGATGATATTTGAAATGCCATCTATGAATCCACGTTCTCCGGTTTCTATGAAATCCTGTATGGATATATTGATGGATTTTACAAAGTCTTTTAATGTCATTGCGTTCTTGCATTTCTCGTTCAGAAATACATTCAGATTGAACTTATTATTACTGTTTATGTTAGTGTTGTTATTCACAGTATTATTACCCATATTCTTTGACATTTCTACAATACTTGATGTTAATTCGTCATTTTTCTTTACTAACTCTAAAATAGTATTTGTTAACAATTCATAACGGGTATCTTCATTTTGGATTGATACCGATTCGTGTACGTTTTCGGTATTCATTTTACACGTTCGTTTATGGTTACATAAACTCGACATATGTTTGTATTCTTTTCCACAATCGCATCTATACACTTTGGCGACTTCTTGCGATAATTTATTAGGATTTATTAGGATTTGATGTTTACGAGTGGATAAGTGTTTATTAAAGTCGCTTTGTTTGCTACATATATAGTTACAAAGTTCACAATTAAATTTTTGGCGATTATGCGCGAGTTTATTATTAGGCATAATTCGTATATATTACTAATATATAAATTGCCTAAATCATTTTCCGCGTAATATACTTATTTTTTTATGCTAACATATTTTTCTCAAAAATACACAAAATACAGCATAACGCTCATAACCCATATTTTAGAAAACCGTTTTAAAATTTCTCATCGAGGATTTTCATTTTGGACATTTATTTTATGTCCAATTTCAAAATCTTGAGCCAATTCTTTTTCGCACTTTTATACATTTTCAGCGTAAAATTATTTAATTATCTATATACACTAAAATATTATTTATCAACCTATTATAAATGAAAGAATACGTATCATTAAAGGAATTTTTAGATATATTTAAAAGTCCAACACAGAATGATACATTTGAAACCTTTTATGACAAAGCCCAAGTAAAGTCGGGAAACAAAATAACCAAACTATCAGAATATGTCAAATCAAAGAATATAAATAGGAATGATATACAAGTGTTGCATAATCATATCAAAAAACGAGATGAATATTTAACGCGTTTTTATAATATGTCTTTACGAATAAAGGAACCAAAAATACACAATGTTCTCAAACCTATGAAAATAAATGAATTAGATAACAACAAAGAACCATTGTATAAAAATGTAATACGAAGTATGCATATGTTAGATATATTACAAAATACAAAATCAGGTATTGAGAACATTCCTACTTATATGGACGTATTGAAAGGCTTATATCTTAAAAATATCATAGATTACAAAATATTAACCCCAAGTTCTCTATTTTATATGAATAATGGACGATTAGGTAGTGTGTTCTCATCATATTATTTCAGAGCATCCATCATGAACCCATATTTAGTATATTCATTGAATCATAGTTTATTAAAGGGTACAAAAATATTTACACCTACATTGGGATGGACTTCATATTGTTATGGATTTATGGAATGTCCTATGGTAACTGAATATGTAGGAACCGATGTTATTAAGAGTGTCTGTGATAAGACGAGTAGATTCGCAAGAGAAAACTATAAGGACAAAAAGATAGATATTTACTGTAAACCATCAGAAGAATTAATGAATATACCTAAGTTTGTAAAGGATTATAGAGAACATTTCGATGTGGTATTTTTCAGCCCACCTTATTACCGTCTCGAATTATACGAAGGTAAGAATCAAAGCACATCCAAATATAAGACATATGAAGATTGGTTACATAAATATTGGGAAAAAACCATACAATTATGTGAGTATGTTCTCCAACCGGGGGGTAGATTGTGTTATATTGTATCTGGGTATGGTTCTGAGAAAACAACCAATAATTTAAATTTAGTAGAAGATATGAATAAGATAACTAAGAAATATTTTACATATAAGAGAACATTGCCAATGTATAATAAAAACGTTCATGTGACAACACATAAAGAAACAGGAGAACAAATAATATTATTCATAAAGTAAATATAATACTAATGTATAATGGAAACTTATATATTAGTAGCATTGTTAATAGCTGTCCTATGGGGGTTATCACCAATCATGTATAAACATTTATTAGATAGGTATCATCCAACATCTGTACTCGCATTTGTATCTATAGCGTATTTTATATGTGTGTTTGTAATGGGTTGCTGTAACCACCAATCGATACTTGAAGACTACAATAAAATAGACTTCAATGATATGTGTTGGGTGGTTTTAGTGTCAGTAACAGGATTATTTATAGCAAATATACTGCAGGTTACTGTATTGAAGGATAATGACCCGTCCATTGTTTCACCAATTATCTATTCGTGTCCGTTAATTACATTATTAGTAGCATATTTGTTGTTTAATACGACGTTAAACATTGAGTGTTTATTCGGTTCGTTTTTAATTGTATCAGGAGTATTATGTATATCTATGTGTTCGGATAATCGTAAACAAACAATGGACTTAAATAAATTATTCAAGTTGGCGTAAGATTTCTTCTGGATAATCCATATCCTTAAGCACTCGGATGGCTCCTTTAATATGTGAGATACCCTTTTTAATTTTATATTTGTATTCATATTTTCCATCTTGGAGAACATTGACATCCATTTTATAATTTTGTATATATTTTGATTGTTTGAAATGTTTACAAATCTTCTTGTAATGTGTTGTTAATAAGAATGTTACATTCTCATGATGAGACATGTATTCTAAGAATGCTTTACCTGCCTGTTCTGCTTCTGTAGGGTTTGTACCCGAATATAATTCATCAAATATACAGAAATGACGATGAGATGTGTCATTGTTCTCAATAATAATATCAATAATGTCTTTACATCTTCTTGATTCTGCTTGGAATAAACTATCCCGTTCGGATGTATCTGGTATATTCAAATAAGAATGAATATGTGTATATGGAATAATATTCGCCTTTTTATAGAAACCACAGCCAAATTGTTGTGAGAATATGATATTAATAGCACTTGTTTTCAGTATAGTTGTCTTACCTGCCTTATTTGGTGCGGATATAATCATATTTTTATCAAAGTTACATGTATTTTTGACAGGGTTCTCGTTAATTAATGGTGGATAATATTGTTCTTTTATTTCACATTTATTATTGATATCAAAATCAGCAAAACATACGCTACCATTCTTTACATTGTCACAAATACCATTTATATTATCTATATATCCTTCAAATCCCATAGAGAACTTGATACTATTTTCATAATTAGGGTTCTCGTATATATGATAAAAACACTTCATTAGAACACCAGTATTCGTGAAATTACTGACAGTGTTCTCAAACGGTTTAATTTCATTCAATTCGTCACATAATAATATCAAATGGTCTCGATGTCCTTTTGCTTCTTCACAAAAAGGTTTATATGTATGACAATCATCGGCAATATCTAAAAATGAATTGATTTTTATAATAGAGTTCTCCGCATATTCACGTAAATCTATGACAAGTTTGTTTATTTTTTGAATATTATTATAGTATCGAGTACATGAATTCACATTCTGATAAATCTGTAACATATATAGACCGAGTGTAAACAATAAATATATGATTTTTTCCCAACCAAATGACTGCATTGCTGAGATGGTTTTCCCAATAAAATGATGTTTTGCGAGGTTCTTTAACATATCTATATATGATGTAAATGAAATAGGAATACGTTGTATTTTAAGGAGAACAAATGGAAACAATAAAAATATAAATGGGATTATCAAACTAATTAATGGAGATGAAATATTAACAAACGACATAAATTGTAAAAACGAAGGTGAATGATTGAATTCTCTAATAATATCCCAGTCAATATAACTGTACCGTTCAAGAAATGTCTCGTCTTGTTTGACAGTATCCCATATGTCAAATATACGATGACAATCCAGTTTATCATTACAATGTTCTCTAACTTTATCAAAACGATTGATAATTGTTTTTGTATTTTCCAAAAAATCAATATCAGTTGTATACTGTTTCTCCCAGTTAGGTATTAATAACTGTGAAAATGGGTGAGATGGTTTAAATAAATAGTTATACATAGATTTATCTGGGTGTGAACCGTTTGTAGATTGTATGAGTTCTAAATCAGAGGATACAATGTCTGAAAGAGAATATAATGTAGACTTATCTAAATAAGATATAGGAAGTTTAAATGATTGTATTTGTTCTCTTTGAAATGGTGTATATAATGGTACATTCTGATTACTTATATCAACCGTCGAAGCAGGAATATTAGGACGTTTGGCTATATTGAATAGTTGAATAAAACCCATGTTATACTATATTTATGAATGATTTACAATAATATAACGTAATAGAAAAAAATATAGAGGACAAACTAATATAAAAAATTGTCACGTATATATACATCAATTAATTATTATGAGAACTTATAGCATCGAACAATTTACCGATATAGCGTCAAACTTAAATAAACATGTATTGCCCGAAGACGTGTTATCTGTATACGACAAATTACTAAAGGAGTTAAATATAAACACGCGTATAGTAGAACATGAACAAAAAGATAAAAGATATAAACGACCAAAAAATAATAAACAAGAACTATTGACATCTGGAAAAGTGGTTGAATTTAAACAAAAAGAAACGGTAGAGAAGACAGATTATGAGAAAATTATGGTAAACATACGGGGGTCATTAAATAAATTATCATCAAAAAATTACGATACTCAGACTGACCTATTGAAATCATACTTAGATGAAATATCCGGTCTGAATGATGAATCATATTTAATGGAATGTTCGAGCTATTTGTTCGATGTAGCATCTAAGAATAAATTTTATTCTGAAATGTATGCAAATCTATATATTGAATTATCCAATATATATCCTATTTTTGAAGAACGTAAAGAGCAATTTATGGTTGATTGTACGGATAGTTTGGATACAATTATATATGTAGATGAATCACAAGATTATGAAGGGTTCTGTAAAAATAATAAACAAAATGATATCCGTCGGTCGATGAATACATTTTTGATTAATTTATACAAGAAAAAACAATGTAATATTCAATGTGTATTAAAAATGATAACTGCGATACTTGATAAAATAGATGAAAAAAAAACAACAGCATCTGAAACATACATTATAGAGGAATTGACAGAGAATTTATTTATATTCATTTCAGAATTAATTGGTGAATTAAAGGAACATACAAGCTGGGATATTACATTAGCCAATATCACTGACTATACGAAATGTAAAGTGAGCGACTATCCAGGATTAACTACCAGAATCAAATTCAAATTCATGGATATGATGGATATTGTTAAGAAGAATTAGATATGAAATATAGTTCGGCGTTCATATGTCAAACTATATTTAGGTTACTGTAAAATTCACATAAATGAATTAAAAAATACTATTCTATAGTATATATAAGTATGGTAAAGTCAAAAATATATCCAACCAAAATAAATTATAATGAAACTAAACAAATAGATAGTGAAGATGTAAAACATTGTTCTTCAAGATATGAAACAACCAATTTTACAGTTCCTATAGAAATCGCATTAGGAAAGGAAAAACATACATATTCAACACATAACATAATTTATTTTTCAGTTTACTTGATTATAGATAATAAGATAAAGGATAGAATAGGTATTGTAGAAATAGAGAGTAACCGGTTTATTGATAGTTTGGATGAAGATGGTGATTTTATACTCGATAATGGAAATTTAATATTTTTCGTAGACGATGATTATATTATAGGTATGATGAAAGATGTTACCTTATCTGAAACAAAAGATAGTAGTGATGAAGAAGGTAGTAGTGATGATGAGAATGAAGATAGTGATGATGAGCTGGAACCTATACAAATAAAAGATGATATAGTATTAGGAGAGATAGAATCCTTAGATAATTCCGACACAGAAGACGTATTAGCAGTAGATATTCCAGAAGAAAAACGTTCGAATGTTACAGAAAAGACAGAAAAGGAATTAGAAAATGGACTATTTGAAATCATGGATCCTTTACCATCAATTGAAACGTTAGTAGAAGAAAATAAAGAAATGAGCGAACAAATAAAACGAGATTATAAACCTTCGTCAAAACAACTATGGATTCAAAAATATATGAAAAATACTAATTATAATATAATAGATAATGAGGGGAGCGGTGATTGTTTTTTCGCTGTAATACGTGACGCGTATCAACATGCCGGAAAGAATACCACAGTTGAAAAATTACGTGCTTTATTATCAACTGAAGCTAATGAAGAAATATTCAAAGAATATAGAATGTTGTATAATGGATTTAATAGTCAATATGAGGAGACGGAAGATGAGATGAAAAGATTAAAAAAATCCGCTCAAATATTAAAATCCAGAAGTAAAAGTTCAATAACAAGAGAACAAAGTAAAGACCTACTTGACGAAGCAAATAGAGTAATCGACCAATATAAACAGAAATTAGCCGACAAAAAAGAGATTAAACAATTAATGGAAGAGTTTGAATATATGAAAGATATAAAGACATTGGACGAGTTTAAAGACTTTATAAAAACACGTTATTATTGGGCTGATACATGGGCTATATCCACATTAGAACGCTTATTAAATGTTAAAGTCATTATAATGTCTGAATCCGCATATACAGACGGAGATTTAGATTCAGTTTTATCATGCGGACAATTAAATGACGATGAGTTAGAAAAACAAGGAGGATTTAAACCAGACTACTATATAATCGCATCATACACAGGTTCACATTATACATTGATTGAGTATAAAGAAAAGAGGATATTAAAATTTTCTGAAGTGCCATATGACATAAAAGCGTTAATTATAAATAAATGTATGGAACGAAATGCTGGACCCTATTATATGATACAAGACATGCGTAATTTTAAAACTAAAATTGGTTTAGATGCGAACGAAGGGAAACCAGTAGACGATGACGATGATGATTATAACAATATGGATTTGTATGATAAAGACGTAGTGTTTATGTATTATAACAATTCAAGTCCACACTCATATCCAGGTAAAGGTTCGGGTGAGAAAATCAAAGAAGTGAATATAATGGATTTCAATAAACTAAACAAATTAAAGAATTGGCGTAAAAAATTAGACGATTCATGGATAGCTCCATTTACATTAGACGGACATCGTTGGAATTCAGTAGAACATTATTATTTGGGTTCTCAATTTAAAAAGGGATTTCCCGATTTTTATTTGAAATTTTCATTAGATAGTGATAGTGAAATATCAAAAGATATTACATTAGCACGTATAGCAGGCGGAAAAACAGGTAAGACTAAAGATAATGTACTTCGTGAAAAGAAAATAGTGATTGATTCTGATTTTTATGAGGTTGGTGTAAATCCACGTCATAGAGAAGAAAGATTTAATGCTATTGATGCAAAATTTAATCAGAATTTAGATTTACAACAGATTTTAAAAGAAACAAAAAGAGCAAAGTTAACGCATTTTATTAGAGGTAGAGAACCAGAAACAGACATACAATTAATGAAAATCAGAAGAGAATTCGCTCAATAATGTAAAAAATTGAAAAATAATTTGTTATACTATTTATAACAACTTATTACGACTAATCGTATACTGATTTAAAATGTCTTCCGTTGCTTACGAACAATATTCTCAATCATCTGCTATCCAGCGCGATATTGTGTATTTTACACAACCAAATACCGAGTCGGATAATGTAGATGTGGGGGATAATAGTTTCGACAATAAAAATATCAGTCTTCAATTAGTAAGCTTGCCTATTGAATATAACGATACAGATGGTGTGATTGACCTGTTTGAAAACGAATTGAAGATTGGAAAGGTGTCATCCGTCCGTATTATCGAAAGAAAAAATTACAATCAACGCCTGCGTAGTCATATTGTAACAAAAACCGCGTTTATTGATATGGAGGGTATTAACAATACTCCTGCTGTTCGTGATTTACAATCATCTTTGAATAACAAAGACAATATGATGACTTCTCCAAGTGTAACTGTAGTTATCGATTTCCCTATCCATTGGGAAAATGGTGATAACATGACACATTTATCCATTAGAACCGCCACTGAGGGTTCTGGTAAACCGAGAGAAGTGTCACCGCCATCTACTACTGTTTCTACCAGTGAGCCAGAAAACATGGAATTGTCGAATGACGATTGGAAGAGCGTGTATATCCCAATTTTACCTACAAACATGTATGTGAATAATCCTATTGATAATTCTTATCATACGTTTCAACCACGTAATTTGAAGTCTTTACTTGAAAACGAACTTAGACTGGGTAAAGTACAGCGCGTAGATTTCATTGACCGTGAACTTGATGACGGTCAAGTTGTAAAATCCGCATTTATTCATTTCGAATATTGGCATAACAATAATAATGCTAAGTTCCTACGTGACAAGCTGAATACATCAGGACAATTTAAGCAGAAGGGATTTTATGATGGTTCAAATACACATAGATTTATGGTAAGAAATGATAATGGGGATAAAGTACCCGGGTACTTTGTATTCAAGATTAATCACAAGCCTATTCCAGAAGTAGAGGAAACTGAATTGAATATGTCTCAATTAGTAGCAGCAAACAAAGTGTTGGAAGAGAAGATGGCAGAGCGCGACGAGGAGATTCGGGCATTGAATGAAGAATTGGCTAAATACAAACCAACCACAGAACCTATCGGCAACTGTTCTGTATGTTTCAGTACAATATACCCGAAAGCATGGCATAAAAAGTAAGTAAAAAGGTAAGTAAAATCAAATAAAACAAATAAAAAATGGGGATTACCTCATTTTTTATTTCCAGGTAGAAAAAATAGTCGGATGAATTGTAAAATTGAAATTAGATATTCATGCTATGTTATGACAATAAATATATATAAAACGACAAATTTATGGGAATAAAAAACTTAAACAAGTTATTATATGAAAAATGCTGTAAAAATAGTATATCGAAAATACACTTTCGTGAATTATCTGGAAAAACAATAGTAATTGATACAAGTATTTATTTATATCAATTCTTGGGGGAGGGTAGTTTAATGGAAAATATGTATTTATTTATTTCGATTATGAAGTTGTATAATATTACACCTATATTTATATTTGACGGTAAACCACCACCTGAGAAGACTGATTTATTAAGACAACGCTATATAGAAAAGAAAAACGCAAAACAAAAATACAATGATTTACATTCATCATTATCTAATATGACTGCGGATGAGAGACGGTTGGCTGAACTTGAAATGAATAATCTTAAACGACAGTTTGTTAGAATATATGATGAAGATATCAAGAAGGTCAAGGAATTAATGGACGCATATAACGTAACCTATATAGATTCTCCAAATGAAGCAGATGATTTATGTGTATATATGGTAAAATCAGGAAAAGCATGGGGATGTATGAGTGATGATATGGATATGTTTGTGTATGGTTGTCCGTACATTATTCGAAATCTTAGCTTGATGAAACATACAATCACATTATATAAAACAGAAGACATTTTACAAGATTTGAAATTGTCAGAAAAGGAATTTCGTGAAATATTAACAATTTCAGGAACAGATTATAATATATATTCAACTACATCATTATCAGAAACATTGAAGTGGTTTTATGAATATAAGAAATACAAAGAAAAATGTGTTACCAATAATACAAAACACCATGAATTTTATATATGGTTAATAAAGAATACCAAATACATAAAAGACTATCGTGAATTGATAAATATATTTCAGATGTTTAATGGAAAGAATTACGCACAATATGAATGTATGGAATTCAATATATTAACCCAAACCCATACTAACACACCCAAATTACATAAAATAATGGAGACAGAAGGATTCGTATTCGCATAAATATATCAACATTTCATATTTTTTTATATGATAGATGACATATATAGACCTTTATAGTCTTCAATACCCGTATGAGTTAGTGAAATCGTCACGTCAAGATAAATATTACCTTTCATATTTCTCCATCTATTACAGAAAACCCAATCTTCAGAACAATATGTACCGTTTTCAACAGAACAATCAAATAATGCGTATGCGTACTTGTTTTCGTCTGAAGTCAAAAAATTAACATCATCTGTATATTTAGTTGAAGGAAATGCTTCAATCATAGATTCAATTACATGACGTTTAATCAACATAAACCCTGTAGCTATATGTTTTACTTTGACTGTATTATTTATTACACGAATCTGTTTATCCAAATAATTGAAATTATAATCTACCAAATTATGCATGATATAATTATTATCAGAAATGGCACTTGTTATTTCCGATTTAGTTTTGCGTTGTTGAATTTTGGAAATACTGTTATATTCACCAGTAATAGGGTCTTTATGTAATATTTTATCCCATTTGTATTTTTTGATTGGATATACTCCACCTATAATATTTTTATCGTGGCATAAGAGTTTAATAATTTCTTCAGCTCCCCATTGTATATCATTATCAATAAACATGAAATGAGTAATGTCGGCATCATTCATTGCACGAGCAATGAGGTTGTTTCTTGCACGTGTAACCAAACTATCATTTCTACAAAATTCAATAATATGGTCTATTCTAAGACTATTGAGTGTATTAACTGTTTCCAGTAATGACGATACGTAGCCAGTATGACATATATCACCAAAACATGGGGTTAATATACATAATTTTACTTTATTTTTACTAACATATTCTTGTAATTTTACTTCCAATAAATGATGCACCATTATACATTATGATGTATTATCCGTTTAAGTATTTTAATTTTCAAATACAAATAAAATTTTTATGTGTGTTTGAAATTTTGTAATGTTTATACCTTCTTGATTTTGTAATGTTTCTACTTTATTGATTTTGTAATGTTTATACCTTCTTGATTTTGTATTGTTTATACCTTCTTGATTTTTTGTTATTTATATTTTGGTTGAGTTACGGTATAATTAAGCGGAAGCCACAGCCGCATCACCAGCCTTCTGGAAGTGGTGCTTCATGTACTTCTGAAGATTGAAGTATCCAAGCATTTGCTTCTTGTCGTCACCAGTTCCCTCCTTGTAGTGGTAGTTAAGAAGCTTAGTAAGCTTGGCATCGGCTCTGAAATAGCGACCATTCTTGGGGTTCTTAAGATTATGCTTCTCAACGTAGTTGTGAATCTCCTTGCTTACGGCAGTTCTTGCCATCTCAGTACCATGAGCTACACCAAGGAAGTTAGCCATCTCGTCGCTAATAGGCGTGGGCTTGGTAAATCCAGAAAGCTTACGCTCACCGTTGTTCTTGCGCTTCTTGCTGGAAGCCTTGACAGCAGCCTTCATAACACGGCTGACATCCTTACCAAGGGTCTTGAAGTCAGTCTTGATGGTAGCAAGATTGCTGGTGAGCTGCTGTAGCTTAGCAGAAAACTCAGCAAGGCGCTGGTTAATAAAATTAGCAGGGTCAGTTGACTCTGCGGCAACCTCCGCAGTCTCAACGACTGGCTCAGGTGCTGGTGCGGGGGTTGGTGCAGGTGCTGCCTCAACCTTAGGGGTAGTCTTGGAACGAGACTTAGTCTCAGTAGTAGTCTTATCGGAAGTCTTAGATGCTCTAACCATTGTGATTATACATAATAATAGGAGGTCTTTTTAAGTGATTTACAGTATAATATTATTTATTGTTAATATTATATTATTAATAGACGATAATCCCTTACAAATGAGTAAAAAATGTATAAATTATGTAAATTATGTAAAAAATCAATTCTGTATAGATTCGTATAACCATGGAAGACCCGTACGAGCACCATTTGATACACTGGTTAATGCGGATAACGCATGTAAAGTACCTATTCTACGGTAATCTTCTGTTATTCCACTATACACCATATTTTCAATCACAATTAAGCAAGCAGTTTTAATTTGTTGTAATTGTATTTCATTGTGAAGTAAAGGGCGTGTAAATATTCCATCAAATGGGGAATAAAACGGACATATATTATTTTGGACTTCTATTGATAACTCTCCTCTATAATACCATATTTCGTATAATTTACGATATAACCGTATATAGTCACGAAGTTCTAAATTATCAAACCATTCGCGATTAGTATAATTTCCTAATAAATCAATTTCAATAAACAATTCATTAATTCTATTATCAATAGAATGATTTCGTATATTAGCTATATTTGTATAACGGATTAAATCTTCCTCTCGAGTGATAGGTCTGGTAATAGGGTTATAATCTAATCGCATTGAGTGTCTTCTGTTACGATTATTAATTGTAGTTGTCTTATCTTTTGTATATGGTATATTCATTTTTGAAAACCCTTCACACAATATGAAACATAGATTATATAAGGTTATAATATTATTTATGTGTGATGTACTCCAAGGTTCTCGTGTATATGGATTTAATTTATTATTTCGTTTAAACATTTCAATCAATGATGTAATATCAAATCCGTATATAATGTTTTGTTTATCAGTAAAGCTATAAAAATAATCGTTTTTTATCTCTCTAATTGGTTCCATCGTACAAAAATCAACGTCATTTACACATAAGTCTCGTGTATGTAATGCTTTCCCTCGCAATCTAATTATATAACGACATATCCACCCTCTAAAACATGTTTGAATTTTTATACTTGCTTTCGTTTGTAAAAAAAACATAGTTATTCTATCTACTATTTCTTGTTTTTTTCCGCTTGAACGTATCTTATATGATTTTGCCACTTCTTTCAAGGTTGGAATAGTGTAGACGTTCAAAACAATATCTCCATCAATAAAATTGTTGTATGTAATAGGTAATAATGCTGCTGTTTTTTTAGGTTTTGGAGATTTATATATATCGGTGTTTATATTGGGAATATTGTCACATGTGTTATTTTTTTTAAATGTATTTTTTAATGTCAACGGTGAAATATGTTTAGTACCCTCCTGCGTCTCTGGTGTTTTGTACATGCCTTATATATATTATATTATATAATATATTAATAATACGTTAATTACTATATCATTTTCGCACAATTATATTAGGAGAACGCGAATATATAATTTCACATACTTAGTATGCTAATATATTTAAAAAATTGAATTAAAGACACCTCATACTATTATGTATAAATAGTTAATCTATATTATCTAAAATCGCAATGTCAAAGGCTCCTATTGTAGTAAAGTATAACGAGTGGAATACATCAGGTATTCGTTACATGGCACCACGTATCAGTGACCGTGGTTCAAAGTCAGTCGCACTTATCAGTACACAAAGCAATCGCGGATTGTGTGTTTCAACTCCTCTTCTGATGACCTGGGGTATCTCCGATTATGTTGATGAGAAGGGTGAATCGGATAATAAGTTCAATATGTCTCTTGTATTTCCGAATGCTGATTATGAGACTCAACCAACCACTGACTTCCTTGCTAAGTTGAAGGATTTTGAAGAACAAATCTTGAATGACGCGGTTAGCAATAGTGAGGTTTGGTGGGGAAAGAAGAAGTCGCGTGAGGTAATTGAGGACAATTTCTTCCCATTTGTTAAGTATCCTAAGGACAAGCTCACAGGTGAGCTTGATATGAGTAGAGCACCGAGCATGAGAACTAAGGTACCAAACTACGATGGTCGTTGGAACATTGAAATTTATGACACTGATAATAAGCTTATCTTTCCATGTGACAACGAGAATTTGACACCAATGGACTTTGTTCCTAAGAAGAGCAATGTAGCATGTGTTCTTCAATGCGGAGGACTATGGTTTGGTGGAAAGGGATGGGGTGTGACCTGGAGACTAAACCAATGTGTTGTTAAGCCACATATTCAAGATACTGTATTTGGAAAGTGTCATATTGAGCTTTCCACTGATGAGAGAGATACTATCAATAAGCAGCCAATTGTTGAATCTGTAAATGATAGCGAAGATGAAGACGGTCCATCTATTCCCGCTACCACCACTACTACTGAGGTTGAGGATAGTGACGAAGAGAAGGAGACCGAGCCAGAGCCAGAGCCAGAGCCAGAGCCAGTTAAGAAGAAGGTTGTAAAGAAAGTTATTAAGAAGAAGACAACCGTATAAAAGAACTGATGTAAACAAAAACAAAATTAAAGAACCGAGATAAAAAATACAAAATTAAAGAACCGAGATAAACAAATAGACCTTGACATGTCTTTAAAATGTCTATACCCGGTTAGCTCAGTTGGTAGAGCGCACGCCTTTTAAGCTTGTGGTCGTGGGTTCAAGCCCCACATCGGGTGATGTGATGAAACCACTATAAAAGTTTCAATACCCAGTTAGCTCAGTTGGTAGAGCGCACGCCTTTTAAGCTTGTGGTCGAGGGTTCAAGCCCCTCATTGGGTGATGTGATGAAACCACTATAAAAGTTTCATAGTTCTTGTAGCTCAGTTGGTTAGAGCATTGGTCTTATGAGCCAAAGGTCCGCGGTTCGAGACCGCGCTGGAACAATAAAAAATATGTATTTACATATATTTTTTATTTTGTGATTCATCTAATTATATTCAAAAACTTTTTAGATACTGTATAACTCCAATGTGACGTGTATATATACTGTACTTACTATGGATATGTCATATATATCTTTAGTATTTGGGCGTGAAATTCCTGAATTGACTATAAATATTGTTTGTTTTTCCATTAATTTCAATTTGGAAATTTCAAATGTGAATATACGGTTACCTATTTCAACATCAATATGTTCTTTACCCCATATGTCATGAATATTAAATGTTTTATAAATATGAATATCGTTTATTTCATCAAGTTCTATATCGTCTACTAATACTGGATTACATTTTACATATAAATCTTTTCCATTATTATCATATTGTAATTCATGATGCCATAATGGAATTATATATGTATTTTGGTCTAATGTAAGACGATACAAATTATTATCGAACAAGTCTTCTAATGTAGGATTTAATATAATAACTTCATCATTTTGAATCTTATTGTTTATAATACTTTCTATTTTGCTAATGTATTCTGTTTTTATATGAAATATATCTTTATTCATTTGGATGATATTGTATATCTTGATGAGTGTTTCCTTATCTAATTTATCCAGAAAATCATTTGATTTGGATTCACATATATGAGTTAATTTTTGGATTATTATATGAATAACCCCCGTGTCTTTGTCTATAGGTATAATAGTATTGATAAACGTAAATAAAATATCTGAATATGATGTATGATGCTCTTGTGATACATCTTTCAAATCCACATTATGCTCGCATAAATATTGATATGCTGAACTAATTTCTTGAAATTTGGTTTTTGCATCTAACGAATTATTCTTATCGGGATGGTATTTTAATGCGCTCCTTTTGTATTTATGTTTTAGTTCATCTACACTTAATTCTTGTTTATCGTCTATATCAAGGATTTCGCAAGCTTTTTGGAAGTTCATTATAATTATATATTTTTTTTATTATATAGAACATTATACTCTCTAAGTGGTATATAGGTCTATAATTATTATTGAAATACTTGAATGAAGGGTAACATTTAATTAAAATATCTGATATATCGTTATTGTCTAATTTATCATCGCTTAAAAAATAATATAGAATGTACCATACCGCTTCGTTAATATCGATATTATATATTAATAATTCGTATAATGTATCACGAAACTCAGTGAATTTTACTTGTTCTATATTTTGTATTTTATCAATAATATTGTTACATACCTTATTAACTAAATCTTCTGGTATTTTGGAATGGTCGCTTATATGTGAAAATGAACGTAACTCTTTTATGTTTATAATCCCATTATTATCTATATTATCTAATATATTTTGTGGATTAAATAGAGTGTTGTTGCAGCTGTCTATTTTATGTTTCTTTTTTTCGTAGTTAATTCTTAATAATTCGTTATATAAATCTTTAGATGGGCGTTTAATAGGTAATCGGTAACATGAATTTATGATTTTATATGGTAAGAAGCTAATATGTTCTGATATTATTATGAATTTTATTTTAATATTACTGCTTTTGCTATTGTATTGATGCATATAACTATAGAAAACTTCAAGCAACTCAGAATTTATGTTGTGAAAATTTTTACATAAAATGATTCCATGTTTATTTGGTTTTACTGATATTATATCTACAATCTGGAAAAAAATCTCATGCCATAAAGTTTTTGCGTTACAACCCAGTAAAGACATATCAACTTCATAATGAATATCACTTATATGACATAGATATTGTTGTTTATCGGTACTAATGGTTATTCGTTTATCATATTTTAATTCTGTTGGACTATATTTTTTTATTATATTGAGAACTTGTGTATATTTACCAATTCCACACGCACCATGTATGAGTATATTTGGCATATTTAAGATATTTGTGGGAAACCTGGTTATTTCTTCCTTCAATTCAGGATGTATATTATACAATTCACATGAGTTAATATATTCCTCATACAAAGTTTCATAGTATTTCATTACTAATTTACAATTTATGTATATATAAATAGATGGTTTTAAACGAGTTTTTGTTATGTATATCTAATTACATAACAAATATTATCTGCCTACAAGGCTATGTATTTTCAAATCCGCAAAATCTACCGCATATTTTACCTGATATGAAGAAATTACAAGAGAACTAATTGTTAACCCCATACTTAGAATTGCTGGTAGGTAGTTCATTAATGTTGTAAATGAAAATTGGTTCCATAGTATTGATAATACAGGAACATCTATGGTGGACTTAGTGAAATAATATAATAACAATGAAATCGCATTAATTATAAATAAAATTAGAGTGTTTTGTTTAATCGTATCAAACAACTTTTGATATTTTACTGACAATTTTACGGGAGTACCTTTGGTATCATTGTATTTTTCTTGTATATCAAATATAGTTATACTTGTCAATATTAAGGCAACTGATAATAACCCCATACTAATAAATGAACTATATAAAGACAATCTACTTGCATAATATCCTCTATAATCACCACCAGGATTATTTATTATTATTTGTGATAACTCCTTTCCGAAAAAGAGAGTAAACGCAATTTGAATTACAGTGAGAACACCAAGACCTACGATTTCAGAGTATTTTGTATATAAGTATACGAATGACGTAACATATAAAATTATAAATATGCTGTAATTTAAAGGTGTTATGTAGGATTCCATTATATATTTTCAGTATATTTTATGAATTCAAAATCGGATAATTCTCTTTCAACCATTCTAATAATGTTTCTTTTTCACATGCCAATAAGCTTCCCTTAAACTTTTTGATATTCAGAAATTGCGGTTTTTTCATTTGGTCTGTTTTATAAAATCCATATGCTCCGAATTTTCCCTTACGAATACTGAGAACATCGGTTAATTCTCTTAAGACATTCTTATCTGTGCGTGTTTCACTGTCTACCTTATCTAAAATAGGAATAATATCGTCTAAAGTAATTTCATTGGGATTGCTATCTATACTTTTAATTGATTCTTTCATTGTTCCATATTCAACATACGCCCCATATCGTCCATCTTTGATAACTACGTCAATATCTTTGTATTTTCCAAGATTACGTTCTTTGGGGGCGATGAGGTCTTCTATTGTATATTCTTTGTTTTTTAGTTTATCTACATCTATTTTGAAGTTACGTTTGACGGAGATATATTCATATTTATCCTCTTCGTTCTTATACTGGATAACTGGTCCATATTTTTCAAACAAGACTACATGTTTATCATCCAATGGGTATGTTTGTTTGGGTATTTTACTTACTGATTTCGATAATTCTTTAATTTCATTATAACATTCGCGACATATGGAAGACCATTCTGTATTATCATTCGTAATTGCGTCTAATTTATCTTCCATTAATTTTGTATATTCATAAGAGAACAATGAATTATAATGTTCGATTAAAAACTCTACAGTTAATATTCCGATTGGCTGCAGTACTAATTTACCTTTTTCATTTCCAAATGTCTTAGTTTCGGTTATTTCGGTCAATTTATCGTCTTCCAACTTGAAATTATTGCAGTCAATATCTATACCATCTACGTCTGTCTTTTTTACATATCCTCTATTTTGTATAGTAGATACGATTGTGGAAAATGTAGACGGACGTCCAATTCCGGCGGTTTCAAGTTTGTTGATTAAACTGGCTTCAGTATAATGTGTATGTTTGTTCTTCATTGACACGATACTTTCAATCCAATTGTATTTTATGGGCTTTTGTAGTTGGGTTTTAAAGAACATATGTAGACCATTTGCTTCGTTCTGTGTATCTGTATCCAGTTTTTTTTCACTTACCGTCTTCCAACCTAAAAAGATGGGTATTTCATGTGTATATGTATATTTCGTTTTTTCAGGTCCCGAAACTTCTAATGGGATTGCTTTATATTTAGCTTCTGACATACAACTTTCAACTGTATTTTTCCATATTAATTTATACATTGACACTAATCGTGTGTCATCTGACAATATCGTTTTATTTACTAACTGGGTAACACGTATAGCTTCATGGGGATTGTTTGACTGCTTGTTCTCTAACTCATCTATATTGCCTATGTATTTTTCACTTCCATACTCTTTTTGAATGAATTTTGATATTTCTTGAAGAAATGGTTTTGCGTAATTGGTGCTTTCGGTCCTCATGTAGGTAATATACCCTGTTTGATAAAGTTGTTGACATAATCGCATTGTTTCACTTGGTGAGATATGTAAAATGTTACTTGCTACTTGGAGCAATCGGGAAGTATGAAAGGGTTTTGGTGGTGATTTAGTTGTATCTCGTAGATTACTTATAGTAAGCATATGTTTATGATTGATGGATTTTTTAAGATGGTCTTCTACTTCTTGTTTGGTTTGAAATTCTATATTTAAATTAAAATGAATGTTCTTCTCGAAAAAGGAAGCTGTAGTTTTATAGTATGTTTGGATGTTGTCTTTATTTTTTCTTTCTAACTCATTATCATACACCAATCTTAGAGCGGGAGTTTGACATCTACCAGCAGATAATGAATTTTTTGAATCGTTATATAAATATTTCCACAATATTGGTGATATTTTATATCCTACAATAACGTCTAAGACTTGACGGGCATGTTGTGCTTTTACCAAATCTAAATTGATGGTTGTAGGTGATTTGATAGCTTTTAATAATGCGTTTTTAGTTACTTCGTGAAATATGATACGAGGAGTTGTTTCAGCTGATAGTCCGAATTGTTCGCAGATATGCCAAGCAATTGCTTCTCCTTCTCTATCATCATCTGTAGCTAATATTATATTTTCTTTTGAGAACTTTGATATAGTTTGTTTCATAAATACAATATGGTCTTTCTTTTCAGCTAATTCGGTGAATTGAGGCTCAAACGTATCCTTTGTATCTATTGACTTGAGTCCATTTACGCTTCGGATATGCCCTTTTGATGAAATACAACAATAATTTGTTCCAAGGTAGGATTCTATTTTGGCACATTTGGAAGGTGATTCGACAATAATCAAATAGGTTGCGGAAGAAAGGTTGTCGGAAGGTTTTGTTATTAGTTTTTTTGTATATTTCTTACAAATTTTTTTAGACATATTGAGAACCTTGACACTATTATAGAATAATGTATTAGTTTTATTATGTTTTACAATAATATGAGAACATAAAATCATTGGTTATTATTACACACTTGAAGATTTAAAACGCCATTTTGAGACAATTATAATAAAAATTATATAAATAGTTTTTATTATATAGTATCGGAATGAAAATGAATAATTTACATAATATGAAAAAACTTCCATATGAATTAAAAAACATAATATTTGATTATGATGGACGTATTAAATACAAATATAAAATAAAGAATAGTATTGATTACCATAAATTTGTAAATGTAATCCATAAACACGACCAAAGATATTACGCAATTCAACCGATTATCGAACGGAAAATACAGATTATGAAAGATACTGATATATATCCTAATAATAGAGGGTTCGGTTTTATGTTTTGTTTCATTACACAGCCCAGTTTGTGTTTATATTATGAATATCATATGATACCCGACTATATTAATAATCGTTGGTCCAATCAAAATGTATTCTGTATACGTTATGTAAATATGAAGGAAGCACGAGCTGTAAATATTAGTGATATAATCATAACGGAGTTTTAAATCTTCAAGTATGTAAATTGAATTAAATTGAATTAAATTGAATTAAATTGAATTAAATTGAATTAAACATAATATACATATATTAATGAAACCATGCAAACATATCAAGTACATATTCATGACCGTAATTATACAAATTGGGAATTGTATGATTTGAAAAGTAATTCGACAATAGAAAACATAGAATTATTGAATCCGCTTACAAACAAGTGGTTCGATGGCGATACTATCGATATAGCTGATACCCGTACAACTAAAATATCAGGACTTGACAATAAAGCACAATTAGAAGGCGTGTTAATACTGGAAGGAAATAAGACGTTTGGAAGAACCCCTAACAAAAAACGTTTATATTATCGGTGTATTCCAAACAATAAAAATTATCCAGTGTTTTTAGTACCGTATGATGTAAAATTAGGATTTTCAAAGCACCAACAAAACAAGTATGTATTATTTAAATATGATAATTGGAATAGTAAACATCCATACGGGGAATTGGTAGAGGTATTAGGTGACGTTGATAATTTGGAAGTGTTTTATGAATACCAATTACATTGTAAAAAATTACATACATCTATTAAGAAATTAACGAATCATACGACTATTTCCCTGAAAAACGTATCAATAATAGAGAACATACTACAAAATTCCAATTATCAGATTGAAGACCGGACAAATGAGTTTGTATTCTCAATAGACCCGGATGGAAGTAAAGATTTTGATGATGCGTTTAGTATTGAAAAACAAGATGATATCTATAAAGTATCTATCTACATAGCCAATGTTTATATTTGGATGGAAGAGTTGAATTTATGGGAGCACTTAACCGAACGTGTATCAACCATATATTTACCGGATAGGAAGAGACCCATGTTACCACTTATATTATCAGATTCGTTATGTAGTCTTCAAGAAAATGAATTGCGGATAGCACTGGCGATGGATATTTATTTTGATAGAAATGGAAAATTAGTAGAGAACCGTGAAATAAGTTATAAAAATGTAGTAGTGAAAACGCGTAAGAATTTTGTATATGAAGAGAAAAAACTGTTGAAAAACAATAATTATAAAGAAATGATGAATTTAACGAAATTATTGAAACCTACCGTTCAAGATAGTCATGAGTTGGTAGAATATTGGATGATTCGTATGAATAAAGAAGTCGGTACATCATTAAAAAAGAAAGAATGTGGTGTTTTTAGACAAGCCATTTATAAAAATGATACAAATGAAACATATGCTGGACTTGATGATAATACATCAAGACTTATCCGTTCTTGGAATAATACAGATTGTAAATACGTATTATACGATAAAGATATTGTATTACGACATGATATGATGGATGTGGGTGAATACGTTCACGTTACAAGTCCTATTCGTCGTATGGTTGATTTATTAAACCAAATTATACTGGCGTACAGCGAACAACTGGTTACCGTTCGCAGTATTAATGCGAACAACTTTTTAGACAAATGGCTGGGAAATATAAACGGACTGAATAAAGATATGAAAACAATACGTAAAGTACAAACCGATTGTCAGTTATTAGAACGTTGTACGAACAATCCAGAACTATTAGATGATATTCATGAATGTGTTTTATTTGGGAAAACGGAAATACAAGAATGTGTTTATTCGTATGTAGTATATTTGACAATTATGAATATATTAACACGAATTAAATCAAAAGAAGAATATTCAGACTTATCCAAACATAGATGTAAATTGTTCGTGTTTTCAGATGAAGATAATATCAAAAACAAAATTAAATGCGAGTTACAAGTGTAAATGCTATGTATGAACCCACCATAAAAATAAAGGAGTCAAATAAAATATCAATCAAATTATTATGATAGGTTAATCGCAGTGGATGTGACATTCCAATATATGCTTGCCAATATTCCCATATGGTATGTATAATAAACAAGTTCAAGTAGTAGGCGTTCATGTTATAGTCAAGATAAATATATATAAGACCGAATAAGAAGCCCGTAACAAAATGAACGATATGCCATATTTCTACGTAAAAACTGTAATTAGAACTTTTGTATAGTAATGTATCTAATACTTTTTTTACTGGTTGTGGCACGAAAACGTCCCCACTTTTATAAATAAGTTTATGTAAGTCAACCATTATAGTATATATACAGAAAAAATACTTTTAGAATGAATATAAAAATATCATTACTATATATAAATAATATGTATCTTTTTAAGACTACTATGTTTTTGTTGTCAGTAGCTTCACTTACTGTGAATGCTACATTTGTAGAGCGTTTTGAGAACTGGGTTAAGGAGTTCAGACAAGAATTCCGTGATACCGAGCATCGTGAAGGTATTATGCGTAAATGGATTGAAAATGATAAATTCATTGACGATTCGAATGCCAAAAATTTAACTTATACTTTGGGACATAACCAGTTTTCTGGTATGGATTCTGATGAATTCAGTCAGTATCTTGGATTCTCTAATCAAGAGGGTGTTCTTGGACGTAAGTTTAACCTTGATAACTTTAAGAAAAAGTTAGATAAGACAAAGTGTTTGTATGACTGTGTCAAGCATCACAAGGAGATGTCTACATTGAAGACAGTTGAATGTGTTACGGGTTGTCTTGATAATGATGAGTTAACCACTGTTTCTGTTCCTGATAGTGTGGACTGGGTTACAGCAGGTGCCGTAACCCCTGTCAAGAACCAAGGACAATGCGGTTCTTGTTGGAGTTTCTCCACAACTGGTGCTCTTGAGGGTGCTTTTTACATAAAGACTGGAACTCTTGACTCTTTCTCCGAGCAACAATTAGTTGATTGTGATAATCGTAAGAATGGTGGTAAAGATATGGGATGTAATGGCGGTCTAATGGATAACGCATTTGCTTGGATTGAGAAGAATGGCGGTCTTTGTACTGAGGCTGAATATCCCTACAAGTCTGGTACAACTAAGACTGGTGGTTCTTGTGATACCTCTTGTCAAGTTGTTAAGGGTAGCGATGTGAAGGATTTTGTTGATGTGAAACCTAACTCTGATGATGCTATGATGACTGCTTTAGCACAACAACCCGTATCTATTGCTATTCAAGCCGACCAAAAGAGCTTCCAATTATACAAGTCTGGTGTATTTACTGATGCTTGTGGAACTGGTTTAGACCATGGTGTCCTTGCTGTTGGGTATGGTACCATGTCTGGTAAGGATTATTACAGAGTTAAGAATTCTTGGGGCGAGACTTGGGGGGATGCTGGTTATATTTATATGGGACGTGGAAGCGAATTTAACGGTGGTAAAGGTCAATGTGGTATGTTGATGCAAGCCAGTTATCCTGAGCTATAAATAAAGAATAATAAAAATAGAAAAATGTTACCACTTCAATAATGTTATTTTATGATTCACATTATTGATATTATTAATTGTTATGATAAATGCTTTTGTAAATAAAAAACAATATATACTATCTTTTTGTTTATTATTTTTTGTCAAATTAAATATCATCAAAATCCACTTCCTCCATATTTTCTAATGTAAATGTTTCTCCATGTTTCATTGTGTTTTGTGGTTCTTCCTCTTCTTCATCCTCATTTGTAAACTCAAAATCGTCATGTGATATGTTTTTTGATTCCACATGTGATAATTCATAGCGCAATTTCAATACATTTACCATATCTATTTTTGGGTTGTCTTTTAATTGATTTACTTGTGAATCGCTATAAATAGTAAGAATATCACAGTTTTTTATTGGGTTTTCCCACTCGCGTAGTCCAACCAATACGATACTGGATGTACTTATCATATTCTGTCTTTTTTGTCTCCCGCGAAATTTATTACGAATATGTCCTAACAGTCTTTCTTTTTCTGTGTGAATTTCACACATTCCGTTACCTAACATTTTAGTAACGCATGCGACTTGTTCTAACACATCCTCCGGTAGTCTCAATTTACCATCACCGCTACTACGTTGATGCTTACGCGCAAGCCCCTTTGTTTTAGTTCCACCTGTTAGATTCTTTACCATTGTTGTAATTAACTATTTGTTAGTGCATTTAGAATGAATTATATTTTCAATTTTTTACATAATGGCTTAAAATTAATGTTATGATATTATATAATTATGGTATCAGAACAGAATAGTCTTACTTTTTATTTGAATATATTGGAAGTCTCGGGTAAAACAATTGTTGATACATATGTCGGTGATATGCGAAAACATTTGAATGAATTAGGATTAAAACATACTTTTGACATCATTACAGATGAGGACTTTTATGTTAATATTATGACTGGAGGAGCAAATAGTACGTTTCCATATCTACATTTTGAAAAAGCACTGAATTCTATGCGAGACATTCTACCTGGTTCCAATCGTAAATCGAAAACAGTAAAGCATGTACCTATACCAGATACAAACTATGATGACATTACAATAACTCCCGAACCAAAAGAGGAAAAAGATAAAGGTGATAAGTCATCCAGAAACGATGATGTTGATGTTTCCACTAAAAACGAATTAGTTAAACGTATGCTTTCATATAATCCAGTAGACCTTGATGATACTCTATCCAAGAATAAAACGAAAGGAACTCGACAAAAAGAGATTGTGTTAAATATCCCGGGTGATTATACTGGAATTATGCATATATTGTTAACTATAAATGTGAAAAACACGGATAATTTTGTTTCGGGTGGTATCACGCAACTTAACCAGTTCTTAGAAACATACAATAAAAAAGAGGATGATTAGTTAGGTAGGTTACATCTTAAAATTTACTTATTATTTATTTGGTTTAAGGAAAAGTCATAGTGGTGTAGTGCTTTCTGTTGTAGGTTCTTGTTCTTTCGCAGCCTTCTTCTTGACTACTCGTGCTTTCTTTTCTCCGGCTGCTTTCTTTTCACGTGGTTTCTTGGCGGTAATATCTTCAGCGATTTCAATTGCTGCGCCGATCTTATTAATCATTGGCTCTTCAGTGAGCTCGTCAGTTAGACTTTCAATAAGATTTTCTTGAGTATCGTTATTAGTAGTAGTATCAGTTTCCTGTGTTGGCTCTACTGCTGCCGCCACCTTCTTTGTTTTGCGTGGGGCTCTTACCTTCTTGGGTTGATTTTCCTTTTTTCTATTTTGAATATTCTGTCGCATAGCCTTCTTGTTGTCTTTTTGGTTGTCAAAGAAGCCTTGGATAAATGTTTGCTGCTCTTCTACCGTAGCAAACATTTGAACGCTATTAAGGAACTCTTCCTTTGTAAATGTGTCAGATTCCATCTGAGACATCATATAATGACTAAATTGGATGAACTTAGAATACTTCTCCGAAAGAACTGGTGCTCTTGTCTTCTTCACAGGGGAATTAGATAGAGGAGTAGTAGGTGCTGACGTAGATGACATTGTGATTGGTATACTTGTAATAATACGAGTTGGGTTATAGGTGTTAATAAGTATAAATGTTTTTCAATTTTATGACGATAATTAGGTGAAAAAACTGTATGGAGAACGCATAGCGTTATATGTAATAAAGTCGAGTGTGTATATAAAATAAGTCGAGTGTGTTGTGTGGTGGTGTGTGGTTGTTGTGTAGTGTGTTAGGAGTGAATTGGTGTAGTGTGTGTGTGTTAATGTTAGAATTGTGTGGTGATTGGAG
>Ga0209658_1000072_pt1 | contig 80793 bp, 78 predicted proteins | sample SaaInlV_150m_DNA_6_FD_184656 | JGI IMG/M metagenome (GOLD analysis project Ga0209658, IMG submission 184656) | Marine microbial communities from expanding oxygen minimum zones in the Saanich Inlet - SI037_S4LV_150m_DNA (SPAdes) (version 2) | ecosystem: Environmental > Aquatic > Marine >...
AGCCTTCTTTAAAAGCGACGACCCCGCTTATAGAGTATTCACGTGAATTGTGAATTTGTTGCCAACCATCTTCCTGTGAAAGCAGAAAAATAGGCAGGAGAAAAAATAAAAGTTTATTCATTATACCAGGTTAAAAACGGATTTTTTGATAAAAAAGCATTATAATATTTTTCATCACCAGTGACTTCCTGAATAGCCCATTTTGGTAAAGTGACCGATTCGTCCTCTGATTCTAATTCCACCTCTGCTAACCAAAGTCCGCTATTTTCTCCATGGAATTCATCTACATCCCACAGTTTTCCTTTCGCCATGATTTTGTAGCGTGTTTTTTCAATTATATCATTCTGGCATAGGTTGATAAGTGCCTCTGCATCATCTATAGGAATTTCATATTCAAACTCATCCCGGGATAAACCAGTACCACTGGATTTTACGGTCAATGTTGCAATATCTCCTTTGATTCGAACCCGGACAATTCCTTTTTTGGTAATTGATAAATATCCCTGACGGTAAGGGGTGCCTTCAGTATCTCGGGGCCAATGGGTGAGGTCCATTAAAAATTTTCGTTCAATTTCTTTTGCCATTATTTTCTCTTAATTATAATTGAAAAACCCCTACTATAGTCCCCTCTATGGAGAGGGGTGCCCCTCATGATGCGGGGACGGGGTGTATTGTAAAAGGTGTTTTTCAATTCTTTACCTTAATTACATAAACGAGTACCGATGTTAGGATACCAGGATAAAATGGTTCGAGTCCAAAGGGATACCCATTCAGTAATTTACCCAGGAGTGTCCAAAAAATACTCACCAAAACTGGGGACACCATCATTAATAAAATATTCTCTTTTGGCCTGTTATTTTTGAAGGATAATAAAAATGGAAGAACCAATCCTGGAACTAAAATAGAACCGAGCCCATACCAGAGTTTTACGACCGATGGAATGGAAAATGCTAAGATCAATGCAATAAAAGCGGTAATGATCAACCCTTTACGTACAAATATGGTTGATTCATTATTCCATTTTAGTTTATCTGTAGATGTGGGTGATTGGATCCGCCATAAAATATCCCTGCCAAACGTAATGGCGCTAATGAGCCCTAAAGAATCAATGGTGGACATGATGGTGGCCAGTAATCCGGTGATAAAAATACCATACGCCAGTGGCGGTAAAACCACGGCGCCTAAACGGGGATAGGCGAATAGCGGGTCTCCTGCCGTTAGGAGTGCTTTGGCATAGAGGCCAGTGGACAAGGTTAGCATATCAAAAATGAACCAGAATCCAATGGAAATTAATATACCTTTTTTGGCAGTCTGGGGTGATTTGGCGGCAGCGCACCGCTGGTAAAATCCCGGATCGACGAAAGTCCACAAAGCAATAAAAAACCAAACAACAATGTATTGAATAGACGCACCGCCGGTTATATTTAAATGGGATACTGGCAATACTAGTTTTGATATGGGGCCGCTGGATTTCATTGAAAAAATGAGCAGAAGTAGAAATCCCACAAACATAAATCCAAATTGCAATCCATCGGTTCGAACCACCGCTTTAAATCCGCCTAGCCAGATGTAGCTGAGACTCAATCCGGTGGCCATGAGTAAAGAAAGTCCAAAGGATAATCCTGTGGTGAACTGAAGCAGAATGCCGATACTGAGAATATAAGGAGCGGGACTGGCTAAGAATAAAATGTATAATGCACTAACAACGCCGGCCATTTTCCCGAAGCGCTCATGAAATTGATCCGGAATTGAAATGAACTTGGTTTCGTTGATTCGGCCTGCAATTAGAAAAGCGAAAAGAATTGCGAAGATATAATAGGGTAAACCAAAAATAAACCAGGTTTGAATACCATAAGAATAGGTGTTCTCGCCGATTCCAAGAATCCCGCCATACCATGTAGCCACTAATGTGATGACAAACCCAGGCAGGCTGAGTTTTCTTCCAGCCAGCAGAAAATCTTCAGGATTTTTCCCCGTTTGCTTCGTGCGAAAAAATCCGAAAAATATGAGCAAACCTACATAAAGAATTAGGATAGAAAGATCGAGCCAATGCATAGATTAGTTTTGGGGGTGACCACGAAAAACGAGAATGGGTTCTGAAGCATTCATCGAAAAGGTATTGCCAAGAGATTGATTCGAAATAGCTCGAGCGGAGGGATCCAAAACTGTATCATTTAATGGATATTTAAGAGCGGTGGTAGTTACAACAGTACCAAACCGCTGTGGGAAAAAAGAAACCACTTCACCAGGAAATGAATCGAACGATTTTTGTCCACGATGGCCGGTGATAGTGAAATGATCGGTAACCATTTCAATATTCAATTTATCAAAAAAGTCAAAAAGGATATAATGATTCGCCAAAGTCATATCTTCCCGCAGTCCAGTTGCGCCTAAAATTGTAATATCTTCAATACAATTCATGACGGCCCAATCCAAGGCCTTCTCCAAGTCTGTGTTGTCATGATTTGGATCGTGGATTTTGAGTCCCTTGAATTCGGATTTTGTTTCTTCGAAAGAATCCATATCACCAATTATGATATGGGGCATGAGGTCAAGGGCCTCCAGTGAATTTGCGCTGCCATCGATGCAAATAACCGTTCCGGCGCCCACCAGAATTATTAGTGGAATGGGATGGATTGGAAAGGCGCCATTGGCGAGAATGACGACTGGTGGTTTAAATAAGTAATTCATAAATAATCAGGTGTAAAGTTATGGGTTTTAGACCTTGAATTCATAAAAAAGGATTTGCTATATATATGCGGAAATATTTAAAATTGGAAACGATATATACGAAATACGTTTCCTTTACCCTATGAATTTAACTGAACAAGAAGAACAAATTTTAGTAGAGAGTTTTAATGCAATGACTCGTGATGGCGTAAGGGCCTTTACGGTTGAATCATTGTCTCAAGACCTTGGAATGAGTAAAAAAACTATATATAAATATTTTCCCACCAAAGAAGATCTTGTAGAAAAAAGTGTAGCATTGTTTTATTATGTCATTGAAAAAAAGTTAAAAAAACTCATAAAAAATGAACCCAACCCTGCATTGCAATTTGTAAAAGTGATGGAATTTGTAATGGGGCATATCTCTATGATTTCAATTGAAAAACTTGCAGATTTAAAAATGCGATTTCCAGCTGTTTGGGAAAAAATGGAAATATTTAGGCTCGACCGTCGTGACGATTTTTATATTATTTTATCTGAAGCCCAAAGCCAAGGATTCGTCAGAAAGGATGTAGATATAAAAATTATTGCAACACTTTATATGAACATTATTAATTCAACATTTCAACCGGAATTTTTTCTGTCAAATAATTTGGCGCCATCCGATGCGATTCAACATTTTCTAAAAATGGTCACGGGTGGTTTATTCACGGAGGATGGCATAATGTATACTAACGAACTATTTGATAATAAATAAGGACAAAAATTGATGAGTCAGGCAAATAACAAATATTCGAATCACCCAATCCGTAGATGGCTTATTGCCCAAAGTTTAGACCATTCCTGGCGAACAATTATTTTATCGATTCTCGCAACCCTAATGTTGGGGTCGGGAATGCAATTTTTTACTATTGATGATGATTTGATGAAAATGATGCCAAAAGAATTGGACTCCAAAAAGTCTTGGGATATGATTCAAGATGAATTTGGGAGCACAGAAGTCATCTTTATTTCCTTTGGCAAATCTGGAAAAAATATTTTCAATCCAAATGCCATGGCTACTTTATGGGACTTAAATGAAGCACTTGCCACATCAAATGAGGTTGAAGAGGTTATGTCAATTTCCTCTTCTACGCGGATGGATAGTGAGGATGGGTTTATGGAAGTGGATGACCTTCAACCCAACCGTGACTTGTCAACAGCTGAAGTAAAAGAGATCAAGCAGTATTTAAATAATAATCCAGCCTTGAAAAAAAGAATGATAAGTCAAAATGAAGACTATTTAGTGATGATGGTTCAGCCATATGATAATATTGGTGCTGATAAATTCCGCAATACTGTCGTAGAAATTACCGATCCAATTCTGGAGGAATATGAGGTGCATTATGGTGGGCAGGCGTATGTGACCGGTACCGTACCTGAACTTATTCGTGTTGATGTGCAATCTCTAATGAAATTTGGTATCATCATCATGATAGCGGTTCTCCTATTAAACCTTAGAAGTATATCTGGTGTTGCCATGGTATTTATGGTCATAGGAATGTCTTTAGTTGGGATGATGGGATTTATGGGTTGGGTATATAAGATTACAGGGTCGGACCGATTTCTATTTACGATGGTCCAAACATCTATGCCGATTATTTTATTGACGATAGCCAATTCAGATGGCGTCCATGTAGTGTCCAAATATTTTAAAGAACTCCGATTGAAACAGGACCATCGTGTGGCATTGATATCTACAATGGATTCATTATTGATACCCATATTTTTAACGAGTGTTACAACAGTCGCAGCATTTATGACCATGGTTGCATCTCCATTGGAACCGTTAATTGGTTATGGGTTTACAATTGCTGCAGGAATTATTTGGGCATGGTTTTTGAGTTCGCTCATGCTACCGGCAGTTATGAGTTTGAAAAAATGGGATATGACATCAAATGCAATTTCGAATCCAAGTATATTTGAAAGGTCCATTAACAAATTGGGCAAAGTTGTTCTAACGCATCCAAAATATGTTTTTTCTAGTGGCGCAATTTTCGTCATATTTGGCATATTTGGATTGTTCAAGATAACCGTAGATGCCAATATCGCAAACTTTTTTAAGCCCGGAACTGAAATACGGGATAGTATGGATTTTATGGATGAACATCTAACCGGCACCATGGATCTTCGAATTCGAATGGAAGGGGATATGAAGGATCCTGAAGTGTTATCGGATATGGCGCATTTGCAAAAATTTGCAGAAGATAATGAAAAGGTTAAAACCAGTTTTTCGATTGCAGATATTGTGAAACAAATGCATAAAACAGTCATGGACGATGACCCATCTTTTGAAACAGTTCCAGATTCTCGAGATAAAATAAATAATTTATTCACCATGTATTCTATGTCTGGAGATCCCGAAGATTTTTCATCCTTGGTTGATTACGACTATGAAGTTGGGTTAATTACTGCATTATCTACCAATATGCTCACAGAAGAAGTATTTGCATATACGCAGGAATTAAATCAATTCTCTAAAGAAAATATTCGTTCAAATGTGAAAATGAATATTACAGGTATGATAGTTGTGATACGTGATTTAATCATAATGATTGTTAATTCAACAATTTTTAGTATTACCTTTTCCTTAATTATTATTGGTATAATTTCGTCTATATTTTTCAAACGGATTCTCTGGGGTGTTTTGGCGGTGATACCATTGACTTCTGCGGTTATTATTAATTTTGGATTTATGGGTTATTTTGGTATAGAACTCAGCCATATTACGGCTATTCTCTCATCGATTATTATCGGAGTGGGGGTGGATTTTGCTATTCATTATGTTGCTCAGTTTCGGCGACTTTCCCGGACGGTAAGCCCTGAAGACTTGAGTCAGGAAGTTGTTGACGATGTGGGCTATGCTATCATCCTTGACGCCGGCTCTAATATGGGATTTGGTGCCTTATTATTTTCTGCATTTTTACCGGTCAAATATATTGGAGGACTCATGGTGTTTGCAATGGTGTCCACATCCTTAGGTACACTGACTGTTTTAGCCGCATTAACGGAATTACTTAAAAAGAGATTGATCGAAAAGGGGAAATAACATGAAAAGAATAATTACAATATCTGTTCTTGCATCATTATTGATGGGGCAATCGGGAATTGAAATTGCCAAAATGGTTGATGAGAAATTGTCTCCAAAGGATATGTCGAATAAAACGAAAATGGTTCTTACAAACTCGAAAGGTAAAACCAGAGCAAATACCATGATTTCAAAAACAATGGACGGAAATAAAAAACAGATTATTTGGTTTTTAGAACCGAAAGACGATAAAGGTGTGGCATTTCTTAAAATTGAACATGATGACAAAGATGATGAAATGCGAATGTGGCTGCCAGCATTTAAGAAAATTCGCCGTATTTCCTCTAAGAAAAAAGGAGATTCATTTATGGGATCTGATCTCAGTTATGAGGATATGAGCAGTAGAGATTTGAAAGATAATGATCATAACAGGTTAGACGACGAAATCATTAATGGAAAAGATTGTTTTGTTTTGGAAGTACAGCCAAAAAAAGAGGCGAAATCATCTTACTCCAAACATATTTCGTGGATAGAAAAATCATCTCTAATGGCTATAAAGGAAAATTCGTACGACAAACGAGGTCAACTCAAAAAGAAAAAAGAATTTTCCCACAAACTACTGAAAGGATATTATTTAATGGATAGGGTTTTCGTGGAAGATGTTCAAAAAAAGCATACAACCGAAGTTTCATTTGAAGATATAAAAGTGGATATGGGAATTAAAGAAAATCTATTTCAAGAAAAAAATCTAAAACGAATGCCGAGGAATTAAGAAGGGAAGTGGCTGGAATGTCCAATCTCTTTACATAACTAAATATGAAAAAAATATCATTAATATTATCATTATTTTCATTAATAAATGCACAACTAAACTTTTCAGGTGAACTCAATCCTTTGGTGATGACGCGTACCTCGGATCAATCCCAAATTAACCTGCCTTTTCGAATCATGTCCTTGGATTTAGGATATACAGTTGGATCTTTGGATATAAAAACTGTGTCAGCTGTGGAATATCGATATGATAGTTCAAAATCCACTTATGACCTTCGGGAAGTCTACTTTGCCTATTACCCTGAATGGGGCGAGGTCAAATTCGGGAAACTGATTCATGTCTGGGGTACAGTCGATGGCAACAATCCCACCGATAATTTGAACCCCTATGATTATTACTATTTGTTCAAACAGGGAGTTGGACAAAAAATCAGCACATGGTCTTTTATGTCAAAATTTTATTTTGGGAATTACCAGATGGAAGGCATCCTTATCCCAAAGCATGAGATTAATAGAATTCCCTATGGTGAAAACGATTATCCTCTGGCATTACCAATAGAACCAAAAATCGAATACCCGGTTCAAGATGAAATAGAAATTGGTATTCGGTTTCAAACCTCAATTGGTGAATCAGATTTTGGCGTTTCAATTTTTAAGGGGAATGATCGTACACCGAGTATTTCAACCATTAAGTATTATCCTTCAGATACCGATATCCCTGACAGTTATGAGAAAATAATTCCCCAAATGGGATATAGGGCTACAACGGTATGGGGATTGGATTTTGTCACTTTCATTGGGGATTTCACATTGCGTGCAGAAGGAGCCATATTCAAAACACAATCTTCAATACTTAAATTGGATCTTATTAAAATCCAGACCAACCTTTACGAATTACACCAAGATATTGTTTATTCTCAATTTGTTCTTCAAGGCGAATATACCACAGCCTCTGATATAAATTTAGCTGCACAATTAATTGGCAATAAAGTTGGGGAAGAGAATTATGAATGGTACCATTCTTTGTCTAATGAATTAGTGAATTTTCCTAAATTCAATAACTTTCGTCCCGGAATGGGAACGCCATTTGCAATGTTTTCTGAGTTGGCCCTGACTCTCAGTTCATCCGGTGTGTTAATGGATGATCGCTTGGAATTAAAAGGGAATGCTATGATTAATTTGGACAAAACAGGTACAATGTTCAGTGCTTCGGTTGGATATTCTCCCTGGATGAATTGGAAATTCGAATTGGGGCTTGTCCAGTTTAAAGGTGATAAAGATGATTTAGAAAATGCATTTACAAAAATGGAAGATTTCTCTCACACAAAACTGGGACTTTACTACAACTTTTAATCCCTTAAATTCTGGTATGATTAGACATGCCAAAATCCTTTTTTTACTTATAAGCAGTTTTTTATTGGCCCAGCCATCCGCCCGTTCTGTTATGGAAAAAATGGATCAAATTCAAAAACCAATGGATGTTCAAACGCATCTCAAAATGACTTTAATCTCGTTAAAGAATGGTAAAGAACGGCGTAGATCCAGGGAGTTAACCAGTATAGAGAAACGATATGAGGATGGTCGGTATGATAAAAAATCCCTATTATTGTTTTCTCAACCCAAAGAAGTAAAGGGTACCGGTTTTCTCACATGGGATAAGGTAGGCATAGCGCCAGATGACCAATGGCTATACCTCCCTGCCCTAAAAAAAGTGAAACGGATTAGGACTAATGAGAAAGGCCGTAGTTTTATGGGCACGGACTTCAGTTATGAAGACCTATCTGGGAGAGACTTAGATGCGGATAAATATGAGTTGTTGGGGGTGGATATAATCCATGGAACGGATTGCTATAAGATTCGAGCGAATCCAATAGAAAAAGGATCCCAATACAGTTGGCGAATCCTTTGGATTGACAAAACACATTCACTAATGAAACGGGTGGAGTTTTTTAATAAAAAAGAGATGGTATTTAAAATATTGGATATTCCTGATCATGTAAAAAATGGAGACTATTGGACTGCCACTAAAATGATTATGAAAAACCTAAAAAATAACCATTCCACAGAACTGACAGTTCTAAAGATCAAATATGACCAAGACTTAAAAGATAATGTATTTACAGAAAGTTTTTTAAAGCGAAACTAGGATTTGAATTCGAGAATGAGGATGAAACCAATGTCATCTGTATTTGCCTTTCAGTAAATTATTTTATGCAAGAATTTTCCAACCCATTACAGCGATAACTGCGTAAAATAGATTACTCAGCATATGGATTGCAATTGCCATTTTCAAGGATCTTGAATGCATGAAAATCCATCCCCAGGCGATACTATAGATAAAATACATTGGCCATAAAATCGTTGGACCATGACCGGCCATAAACAATAATGAAGTTATCAAAATAGCACCCCATTCTGGCATTCGTCGTGCGAATGCGGATTGCAGATATCCTCTGAATATAACTTCTTCCATAACCGGTCCGACAATGAGTGCTAATACAAAAAAGCCTGCCATCCCAATAATGGAACCAGTTTCTCGGATATAGGCAAACATTTGAGATCCACCCCCAATAATACCCACTTGACCCACTATGGGTAAAATTATTGATCTATAAATCCAAGCTAGAAAGTGCGTGGAAATTAATAATAGAAATACCAGCATTACCGATTGGCTGGCTTTGACAATACTTTGTTGCAGTCCAATTTGAGGTAAAAAAGACGGACCAAATCGGCGTATATCAGTCCAAACCCAAATCAATGTAATGATTCCTCCAACCAGCACAGATATCAGTCCAATCATTTGAGTATCAACTTGGACGAATTTGAATCCAAATGAGATGCCCAACCCGACCAGTGCCTGGCTCGCAAACATAATTAATAGTGCAAGAAATCCTCTTTTTACAGTCAACCTGTATGGTTGACTTGAACTAGCTTGTGGAGTAGCCATTTGTATTTAGTTTTTAATTTTTATATCCGATGGAGTCGAATGGATTAACTATAGTTGTGGTGATGTTTTTCAAATGAGCGCCAATTCGTTTTAAATATCGTGCATATAGTGCAACCGCTGCTGTTTTCGAGGCTGAACCAAAATCGGTATTACCCTTTAAAATATTATTAACTATGTCATCTGATTTACCAGTCATTTGTTGGCGATATTTTTCCATCAATGATTGTGCAATATCCGCATCTTGTGTATGGATAGCTTCAATTGTTTTGTCAAACCGATTTTTAACTTCATTCTCAATTAATGTCAAATCGTCACTAATATCTTCAGCTACAATTTGGTTTGGGTGATTGATTGCCAAATCAAGAATATTTTTACAATAATCTCCTATTCGTTCAATATCTATTACCATGTTAATGAGAATCATTCCATTGGCCATGTCGGTCGTATTTTGTTCTACTGCATAATGGGTTAATACTTTTCGGCGGACCTCCTGTTGGAATGCGTTGATTTCACGATCACGCTTTTTTAATGCCTTCAGCGTATCGATATTTTCACCCTTACGAAGGTATGTTAAAGCTTGATTAAATATTTCGCGGGACAATTCCATCATTTCGAAAGAACGATCCCAAGCTTGGGAAAGCAGATCTTCAGCTTTCCATAATGTAATGATATTTTTTATTATTGCCATTTTGTTACCTCACTATGAAAATTAGGGTTAAGGGGATTAAGAAGAAAACCACAAGAATGTAAACCATCGGTACCATCCGATTACGCACGGCTATAGCCGCAAACTTTTCCGACATTTTAATCGGGATATTTCGAATTTTTTCTATAGGCCAGATAAGAAGAATACCATAAATATTGAATGCTAAGTGACCAAATGCCACGGCCAGAGGCGCATGGGTCCCTGCAACCAAACTGGCCAATAAGGCCGTGATGGTCGTACCAATATTTGCCCCAAGCGTATAGGGGAAAATTTGCCTCAATTGAAGAATGCCAGCACCAGCCAAAGGGACCATCAGGGAGGTGGTAATCGAACTGCTTTGAACGAGGATGGTGATAAAAACGCCAAAGCCCATGGCCCGAAGCCAAGTTTTAAAAATGTGTGAATCAAAGAAAGCTTCCAATCTTTCCATGACGAGACTACGGATTAAAATAGTTAAAAATCGTAAAGAGATAAATAATAGGATTAATGCGGCGAAAATAAGCAACCAGTTATGGTTGATTATATCCTGCATTTGGAAGAAATCTTTAATGGCATCAACGGCTGGCTTTGTCATCATTTTGACTGGACTTTTAAATGTAAATGTTCCTGCACCCAAAAAGAGGCTGGCCATCCAGTTGGCTGTCTTGCTGATAACTCCAAAATACAGTTGAAGCGGGAATAGGATTAATACAGATAAAACATTAAAAAAATCATGGACAATCGAAGCCTCAAAAGCACGTCGGAATTCATTTTTGTTAACGATATGTCCAAGGGAAACGATTGTGTTCGTAATACTGGTTCCGATATTGGCACCCATGATATATGGGATAGCTGTAGCCACAGCGATCATTGGATCTTCCCCAAAAGTGCCTGCAGCCACCATGCCCACCACAATGGATGTTGTGGTAGAAGAACTCTGGATTAAACTGGTGGCGAGAATGCCGATAAATAATCCAATGATTGGTGCGGCATTCCCGCTCATGAGTTGTTCTGCAAATCCTCGCCCAAGCCCCTTGAATCCTGCGCCGATCATACCAATACTGACTAGAAATAGATAAAGAATTGCCAAGATGCCGACAATCTTAATATAATTGATAAAAATAAGTTTAGTCGATTTTTCTATTGAGTTCATTTAATGAATAGATTTTGAGCCCGAAATTTAAATAGGAAAAATTAAAATACTCAAAAAAAAAGGGGCGATGCATAACACATCACCCCTAGCGTATTCTATTTTTATCTCAGATTTAATTCCGCAGTGGTTTTCCCTTTTTCAACATAAACCGTATCCGATCTTGTGAAAGTTGTTCCCCCGCTAATGAAACAAAGGCTTCCCTTTCAATATCTAAAAGATATTGTTCGTCAACAGATTTTGTTAATCCTGCTTTATCTCCTCCGGTCAAAACATAGGCAAGTTTTTTGGCAATGAATTCATCATGATCCGATATTTTACCCTGGGCTTTGAACCCTTTAATGGCCATAGCCATTGCGGTTCGGCCACCGGTCCCCGGTAGTTTTAAATCCTCTCTGTATTCCGGTGGTGAATAGCCTTCTGCAATTTCAAGTGCTTTTTGTTTGGCCGCAAAAATACGTTGATCATTGTTTAATACAATGGTGTCAGTTTTGAGTAGATATCCCACATATTTGGCTTCATCTGCACTGGTAGCCACTTTGGCAAATCCAATGGTTTCAAAGGCCTTTTGTGCAACCTGAAAAGCATTCATTCGTCCTTTGCCACTGTTTTCCATTAAATTTAGTATCATGCGAAGGTTTCCACCTGCGCCAGGAATCAATCCCACGCCGACTTCCACCAATCCAACATATAATTCCCCAAGTGCGACCCGATGTGCAGTCGGCCCGATGAGTTCAAAGCCACCACCTAAAGTCAGGTGATGGGGAGCGGCGATCACGGGAGCTTTAGAGAATCGGATACGTTGTGTTATATCTTGAAGTTGTTTAACGGCATCTTCTATTTTACCCCATTCTTTTTCTTCGCAAACTTGTAAAATGCTGGCCAAATTAGCACCGGCACAAAAGTTGGTACCCTGGTGACCAATGACCATACTATTGTATTTCCCCTCATCCAGTAAATCCAGGCCATCACTAATTGTTTGACCAACAGTACCATCAATTGGATTCAGAATAGGTTGAAGAATGGAATGGAATTCTACATTGAGCACGCCATCACCAAGATCAATCAAACTCGCGCTCCAATTTTGTTTAACAATATTGCCGCCTGTTTTATGGAGGTTGAGATTGATGATTTTTTCATCACCGGTTTTGGTTTTTACTGATCCAGAGAGGACATCATAATAAGTGAGGTTCCCACCAATTGCTTCATAAAAAGATTCTCGTCCTGATGCTAACATATCAATGATCCATTGGGGAATATTTTTTCCATCTTTTTTCATGCGTTCAGTCGACTCACGGACACCAATGGCATCCCAAACTTCGAAGGGGCCTGCATCCCAACCGTATCCCCATTTCATTGCATTATCGATATTGATTATATCGTTACTGATTTCTGGAATTCGATTGGCTGAATAGAGTAATGTTCTGGATAATACTTCCCAGAAAAACTTTCCACCCTTATCATCACTAAAGGCCATGGCTTTGATCTTTTCACCCGGATTTTGTCTATCTTTGGCCAAGCGGAATCCATCAAATCGAACTTTCTTTTGAGGACCATATTCACCCGTTTTTAGGTTTAATGATAATATGCCTTCATCCGTTTTTTTATAAAACCCTGCTTTGGTCTTTGCACCTAAATCACCTCGATCTACTAATTGTTGCAAGATAGGTGGAATTTTGAATTCTTCCCGCTCATCATCATCTGGAAGATTATCGTAAGAAGTTCGTTGAACATTGATCATGGTATCTAAGCCCACTATATCTGCTGTTCTAAACGTTGCACTTTTTGCACGGCCAACAACGGTGCCGGTTAATTTATCAACCTCTTCAACCGTTAAGCCCTGGTCTATGGCTGTATTCATGGTCACCGCCATGCCAAATACACCAATTCGGTTTCCAATAAAATTGGGCGTATCCTTTGCATGGACAATACCTTTGCCCAAAACATCTTGGCCAAATGAGGCGATCATTTGGTAGACAGCATCGTCAGTTTCCGGACCTTTTACTAATTCTAAAAGCCGCATATATCTGGGTGGATTAAAAAAGTGGGTGATCATAAATCGTTTTTTTAGTTTATCAGGAAGGACTTTAATTAGGTCGTCAAGCGGTATCCCTGATGTATTAGAAGCCATAATAACCGATTCTTTTAGATGAGGCACTATATTATTATAAACAGCATGTTTTATATCTAAGCGTTCTGCCACAGCTTCTATTACCAAATCGACTTCAGATAATTTGGTTAAATGATTATCATAGTTACATGGCTCGACCATTTCTGCATTTTTAGGTTTATATAACGGTGCGGGTTTCATTTTTTTGAGTCCTGCAACACCTTTTTCTGCTAACTCCTGATTGATATCAAACAACAGGGCAGGGATGCCTGCATTGGCGAAATGTCCTGCAATTTGAGCGCCCATAACCCCCGCGCCCAGAACGGCAACTTTTTCAATATTTTGATTCATAATTTCCTCGATGACTTATTAGTTAATGATAGTAATATATTTATACATGACCCAAAAATGGCTAAAGCTACCTGCCAAAACCATGACATGCCAAATTTCATGAAATCCAAACCCTTTGCGCGGTGATTCTTGCCGATCCAAAGCATAAAAAACAACACCACCTGAATAAAATACGCCACCAATAAACAACCAAATTAATGCACCTGTCTGTAGATGGAGGATCAATGGCCAAATTGCAATGATAGATAACCATCCCATAAACATATAATAAATGGTAGAAAACCAGTTGGGAAATTTGAATTGAAATAATTTCCATAGGATTCCAAAAATGGCGAGTCCCCAAATAACACAAAATAAACTCCAACCCCATGGACCTCGTAGAGGGATCAGACAAATGGGTGTATAAGTGGCGGCGATTAACACGTATATCATCATATGGTCCAAGCGTTTTAGGATAGATTCTACACGGCCTGTCACAGGAATCCAGTGGTAAAGGGTACTTGCGGTATAAAGCAAAAATAGGCCTGTGCCAAAAATAGAAAAGGAAACTATTTTCCATGGATCTACAGGATTGACTGCTTTTACTATTAACAATATCAAGGCAACAACGGATAATATTGCGCCAATAACATGTGTTAATCCACTCATGGGATCTTTCAGATATTTACCCATTTATTCTTTATCGTTTTATGATTGTTGCAATACCTTGGCCACTGCCAATACACATTGTGGCTAGGCCCATATGGGTATCTTGTTGTTCCATTACATTAATTAATGTGGCAATAATGCGAGTTCCGGAGCATCCAAGTGGATGGCCTAAAGCAATTGCGCCACCATTTAAATTAATTTTATCCATATCCCAACCACCTTCACGAATCACATATAGAGATTGGGCAGCAAAAGCTTCATTCAGTTCGATGGTTTCAATGTCATCCATGGTTAACTCTGCTTTTCTCAATGCTTTTTCAGTGGCCGGTAAAGGACCTGCACCCATTCGCGTCCAATCCAAGCCGGCGATAGCACGGCTGACAATTTCAGCACGCACGGTTAGGCCATGCTTTTCTGCATAGGCATCACTGGTAATTAACACCGCAGATGCACCGATAGAAAATGGGCTGCTACTGGCTGCCGTAACGGTACCCCCTTCGATGAATGCAGGATTCAAACTTTTAATTTTTTCCACATCTGGTTTTCGGGGGCCTTCATCTTTTTCTACAGTTGCTTCACCGTATACATCAATTGGGATTAATTCATTATCGAATTTTCCATCCGCATAAGCATTCAGTGCTTTCTCATGGGATTTGATTGAGAATTCATCTTGATCTTCTCGTGATATATTTCCATCATTGGCAAGGTTTTCTGCAGTTTCTCCCATACCGACATAAAACTCTTGTTCAGCCAATTCAGGATGAAAATCCGGTGCAAAACCACCCGGTGGAATGGAAAACATATCTTCCACACCGGCAGCAATCCCTACATCAATATCACCACTTTCAATTGCCGTACTTAATTGATGGAGACCATCCATGGCAGATCCACAAAACCGATTTACCACTTTTCCACCAGCTTCTTTGGGTATGCCTGCAAGAACAGCCGCAGATCGTCCTATTATCATACCTTGGGGGCCTTCTGGAAAAGCACATCCCACCACCACATCTTCCACATCTTCAGGATTCACTGTTTCATTTCGGGCCATGAGACCCTTAATAACTTGTGCGGTTATGTCGTCAGGACGCATCCCAACCAAGGGATTATTTCGTGTGCCGATGGGTGATCTTACTGCATCAATAATAACTGATTTTATACTCATGATTTTCTCCTAAAATGGGTATTCTTTTTGATTAAATATTCTTTGGGCGACTTCACGCTTCAAATTGACAATGTCTGTAGGCATTAACATTTTGGCTTGAAAATATCTCATTTGTTCGAAAACCTGTGGTGAAGTATATCCACCATAAATACCGTTCAAAGCTGTGAGTGACATATTTAGTAATCTCAACACCATTTCTGCTGTAAATATTTTTGCAATACTGCAAACGGTACGATCGTGATTACCATCTGTCATTATTTTTTGGGCGCGAACAACCGTACTTTCTGCTGTATACAAATCGATGAAAATATCGGCCAACATTTCAGTAATCTGTTGTTCGTGTTTTAAATCTTGTCCGAACTTGTTTAGCGCTTCATTAAAGACAAAAAGTGCCAATCGTTTTCCCGTTTCTATTGTCTCACATTCTGCTGAAAGTGGCCCTTCATTATCTTTGAGTTTACCATTGGACATAAATGTTTCAATGTTGCTGATAGCATCACGGATAGGTAATTCTTCCATCAATGCCTTTTTCATCATATAACCAGCAACAATCTGGCGATTGATCTCATTGGTTCCTTCCCAGATTTGATTGATTCGGTCATCTCGATAAGCCGCAGCCATGGGGAATTCTTCTAAAAAGCCATTTCCACCCAAAATTTGAAGCCCTTCGTTAACCACAAAGTGGCTGGTTTCACTACCAAAAACTTTGGTCATGGATGTTTCAATTGCAAATTTTTCCATGGCCTCACCCACGTGGAAATAATATTCCGGATCTGATTTATCTAATGAATCTATTTCATTCTGGAGTAATCCAATCGTTCGGTAAACCATACTATCTGCAGAAAAGGTTCGTACAGTCATGTCAGCAATCTTTTTAATAATTGCATCAAATTTGGAAATAGGTTGGCCAAAAGCTCGCCGTTCTAATGCATATTGTGCCGCGGCTTCAATACCATTTTTTGAACCACCTACACTAGAGGCACCCAGCTTAAATCGACCAATATTTAGTACATTGAATGCAATGGTAGCACCTTTTCCCACTTTATATAAAATATTTTCAGCTGGTACCTTGGCATTTTGAAAGATAAGGGAAGTGGTAGACGATCCTTTCATGCCCATTTTCTTTTCTTCTGCACCTACAGAAAAGCCTTCTGTATCTTTTTCAACGATAAATGCACTGAATCTATTGCCATCCACTTGGGCAAAAACAATAAATATATCGGCCCACCCACCGTTTGTAATAAATATTTTTTCACCATTCAATATATAATGTTTTCCATCTTCTGTAAGGTCCGCAGTCGTTTTTCCTGCCAGGGCATCTGATCCTGCAGATGGTTCTGTTAAACCATAGGCACATATAATCTCTCCCGTGGTAATTTTGGGTAGATATTTTTCTTTTTGTTCTTTAGTCCCAAACCAAACAATCGGTAATGATCCAATACCTGTTTGAACAGCCCATGTAGTAGCAAAAGATGGACTGTACGTCAATGACTCAGCCACAATAGCCGACGTAACTTTGTCTAGTTCCATACCACCATATTTCTCAGGAATATCAATACCCAATAGGCCCAATTCACCCATTTCACTAATCAGAGAAAGGGAAAGGTCTTTGTCATATTTTTCAATTGCTTCCTTTTGAGAAAGAATCCGCTCTTTGTCAAATTCTTTCACCATATTACGAATATCCCGATGTTCTTCCGTAAAATCTTCCCGGGAATAAACGTTGGCTTCTGATATTGGTTCTACCAAAAAGCTGCCGCCTGTTTTGTAAGTTGTTTTGCTTTCACTCATAAGTTAATCTCCTAATGTTTTTTCAAAAGTCCTGAAAGAATAAAATCAGTTATTGTTTCCATATACTCCTTAACCGTTACGCCGTGGGCTTCAAAAATAGTAAACCAGTTAATAGACTCTATGTTTACCATAATGGACAAGGCAGTAATCCGACTATTTACTTGTTTGAATTCACCTGATTGGATTCCCCGATTAATTATTTTGTCGATAAGTTCAAGAAAATGTGTATATACTTTTTGGAGTTTTTTCTTGAAGTCTGGATCTTTTTGGGCCATTGACCAAAATTCCGTGAGAGCCACAAAAGGTTGGGGATCAGATTCATTTTGATCGATGAAATACTGGAATAGATCCTTTAATTGCTGGGAGGGAGACGCATCTTCCTCTACAATATGATTAAGGGTGACGCTATACCGAAGTACCCAGAAATTAATTAAGTCAAGATACATTTCCTTTTTGGATTTATAATACCAATATAGAGCACCCTTGCTCAATTGGGATTCCTGAACCACATCATCCATTCGTGATCGTTCATATCCGTTTTGCACTAAGACGGTTAGGGCAGCGTCTAAAATCTGATCTTTACGTATGTCTTGCTTTGTTTTATTCATAAAATAGACCGACTGGTCGGTCTATTTTACAGAATTGTGGTTTTTCTAACAAGAATAATATTTATGAATTAGAAAAATATATTTGCATTAAATATCGGTAAACCTGTATATTCGCAAATGAGATTCAGTCTCATTATTATTAATAAACAGTTTAAAAAGGAGATTCAATGTTAAAAACAGTAGCTTTGGGGATGGCTCTTGTCGGCATCATAACTAATTATGTGTTTGCGCAAAATGAATTCTTTGAACCGGGATATACGGTTGGGGGCTATGGTGAACTTCACTATAATTCTTCAAAAACAGGGAAAGATGATGTATCTAAAAAATTGGATTTTCATCGATTTATTATTTATTATGGATATAACTGGACGGAAAAGTGGTCCTTTAAATCTGAAGTTGAATTGGAACACAATTACGTAAAAGATGGTAATGGTGAATTGGAATTGGAACAAGCATATATTAATTACCATTCGGATAAGTATGGCTTCCAGGCCGGTGTTATTTTGCCTTCTGTTGGTCTGTTAAACGACTTTCATGAACCGCCATTGTTTTTATCTGTAGAGCGACCTGAATATTCGAAGTATATCATCCCAACCACATGGTTTGGCAATGGTGTTGCCATTTATGGACAAGCAAAGGACTTTTCATGGAAAGCCGTGATCCATGAAGGATTGAATGGTGATGGAATCGCATCCAAGTGGAGTCAGGGCATCCGCGGGGGACGTCAAAAAGGATATAAAGCAAATGCCCAAGAGTTGCTATACAATGGCCGACTTGCCTATACAGGTATACCCGGCCTACGAGTGGGGGGATCTTACTCCACAACCAATGCTCTCCGTTCAGAAGAAGGTGCTAAACCGATCGGTGTTAATTTGATGGAAGCACATGCTAAATATGATGCTAATGGCATAATGGCCGTGGCAGAGTGGGGGAACATCAATTATACCGATCACAGCGCCAACTCTTCTACCGGATATTATTTTGATTTGGGTTATGATATCGGGAAAATACTTAACCTTAATGGCAAACTTTATCCATGGATTCGAATCACGGATATCAACGCCGGTGTGGGGCATGAGTCTGAAGATAAAAAGCATTACAGTAAAATGATGTTTGGTTTAACCTTTAAGCCAATCAACCAAATTGCTTTTAAACTGGATTATGGCACCAAAACATATACAGATAAAGAAGCGAATAAAGTCACCCTTATTAATCTAGGTGTGGGATATAATTTTTAATCATATTTCGAAGCGTGTAATACAAAAAACCTCCGGCGGTATTTTATTCAATCGCCGGGGGTTCTCCACAATTTGTAGATTAATTTATGGTTGTGGATTTTTTGTTTTACTCGGTTCTGAAGTTCAAGCCGGAATAAAGGAAGATGTGGAAAAAGTCATTCGGAACCAGTTTGGCGATTCCATATCACTTTCCATGGAAAAACTGGTATTGGATAATAATAATAAATCCGCTGTAGAGAGAAAGGTTCATCAGCGGTTTGTTAATGATTTTATCTATGTCTGGACAATTAAAGATGATGACAGCGTGAAAGCCTACGGTCTTTTGGATAATGTAAAGGGCTTATCCATGCCCATTACATTTCTGGTGATTTACGATCCTGATGGAAAGATTCTTGATACAGGTGTGGTCAAATACAGGGAACCTTACGGCGGCGAAATAGCCAGCCCAAGTTGGACGGCACAATTCAAGGGCCGAAACGCGAAATCGAACTATGCAGTTGGGGGCGAAATTGACGGAATTTCTGGGGCCACGATTTCTGTATATAGTATGGCGACCGGTGTTATGAAACTGAGTTTACTTTTTCCATTAATAAAATCACAACTATGAGAAATATAAAATACATTAGAACTTTACCCCGAGATTTGAGAATCCTGATTGCTGTGTTTGTAATCGTACTTACCCTAGGTGTAACCATCGGATTAATCTATGTTGGGATAAATACAGATTATACCTCCTCAGGCACCCAATCATTTTATGCTGGAGATCAAGTTTCTTCCGATTTTGAAATTCCTGAACAATATCCAAAATCTCTTGAAGGATTATTGTTAACAACCCATACCCATATAATTGCATTTGCCATTATATTTTTAATAATGGGCGGATTGCTATTTTTTACGAATATAATCCATAAAGAATGGAAATTATTTTTTATGATTGAACCCTTAATTTCAACTCTTATCACGTTTGGTTCGTTTTTTGCAATCCGATATATTCATCCAAATTTTGTATATTTCACCATGGTATCGGGTGTATTGATGTATGTGTCTTTTTATGTAATGGCTATAATCATTTTCAGAGAATCTATTCCTCTACAAAACTGAATATAATTTTAATGATACATTTTTAATTAGTTAAAATTATTCTCAAATGTATAGAAATAAAAAGAGGGCTGAATTTTCAGCCCTCTTTTTATACTTATTTTTATAAGATTTATTATTTTAAAATGTCCAATTGCCGATACTTTTCCTGATATTTATGAAACAGCATTTTATGCCGATCTCCCATATCCACTTTTCGGCCTTGGATATAGGCTTGGAGCACATTGGTTCTTATCTCAAGTGCATCACCATTTGAAATGAATAACGTGGCATCTTTTCCAGATTCCAGGGAACCCACTTGTTTGTCTATACCCAATATTTCTGCTGCAGATAAGGTGATTGATCGGAGTGCCTCATTTTTGGGTAAGCCATAAGCAGCAGCCATAGCTGCTTGGTTTGGAAGGTTTCGCAATTGATAGGCTGCACCGGCAGACCCTGCGGTTGCGATACAAAATTGAACACCTGCTTCATGAAGTAAGGCCGGTCCCTTATAGGCTTGGTCATAATCTTCATATCGCCGATTCGGTAGTGCCGTTACGCTTTCATAAATGACTGGAACTTTATTTTTTCGGAGCAGATTAGTGGTCCGCCATGCATCTTTGCCGCCAACGATAATAATATTAACATCCTGTCGTTTGGACCAATGAACAGCAGCTTCAATTTGGCGTACCTCGTTTGCATGGACATAAATAGGCAGCTTTCCCTGAACATAGGGAATCATACTTTCAAGGCGCAAATCCTCATTATGATAATTTTCAGCCGACCGAGATTTGGTTTGGCGTAACCGTGCATATGCTCGGGATTCTTTCATTATATCATCTAAGGCCTTTAAGGATTTATTCCGCCGTTCAATTTGGTTTTTTATCGGTACACTCCTGCCAAATCTTCCTCGGGCCCGTGTTCCCATTTGAGGCCAGTTAATGTGCAATCCACTTGGATGAGACAATGTGGCATTTTCCCAGGTCCAGCCATCCATCATCATGATGGATGATTGTCCCGAAACCAGACCTGAGGCAGGAACGACATTGGCAACGAGAACGCCATTGGAACGGGTTGTTGGGATAATTTCAGAATCAGGATTATAGGCCACATTAGCTCGTACATTAGGGTTAAAATTTCCCCGTTCCGAATGGTCATTTGTTACATCTACTGCATTGATTTCCACCAATCCAATCCCAGATACAGCTGCAATAAACCCGGGGTACACATGCTTTCCTTCCAGGTCAATAACCTCAGTACCAACCTGTGGGGCGATAAATTCACCCACATGGGTTATCTTGCCATTGTCAAATAGAATTGATCCTTGAATCACCCCGTTTGAAATGGTATGGATCACCCCATTCTTTAACAAAATTGGGTGCGATTGAGGTGGGCCGGGAATTTGATCATTGGCGGAAATAAAGGTAGAAATAATAATCATGAATAATGTCTTTTTCATTATTTGCCTCCTTCCATTGTATAAGCTTCCAGAGCATCGCAGGATTCAAACCGATTTCCGCGCCGCCCTTCAGGTTTCATGGGTTTGTCCCCATGGTCCGGTGAGCTCAGAATTTTTTGAATCAGGTCATTTCTCAGTTTAGCATCTCGCTGCCGGAAATATTGATCTTGTTCTAATGAAAAATATTGTTTTCCTTCGATCCAAGTTTGTTCGCAAATAGTATATGATGAGAGTGGATGGCCGGACCAAATGGTAAAATCCGCATCTTTCCCAACTTCCAGTGATCCAACATATCGGTCGATTTTCAATTGTTTTGCCGGATTGATGGTCACCATTTTTAAGGCTTCTGCTTCATCTAAGCCGCCATACTTTACTGCTTTGGCAGCCTCCAAATTCATTCTCCGAGCCAATTCATCGCTATCAGAATTAAAGGATACTGTTACGCCGGCGTTTGTCATAAGCGTTCCATTATAGGGAATCGCATCCACCACTTCATATTTATAAGCCCACCAATCAGAAAAGGTGGATGCACCGGCACCATGTTCTGCCAACCGTTCAGCCACTTTATAGCCTTCAAGCACGTGCTGAAATGTGGCCATGGTAAACCCATAATCTTCTGCAATACGCGTAAGCATGAGGATTTCATCCTGACGATATGAATGAGAATGGACCAGACGTTTTCCTTCCATAATTTCTACCATAGCGTCTAATTCCAAATCACGACGCGGTGGGATGGCTGATCGTTTTAGTTTTACGTCCTTATTATAGATATCCCAGGATTTTTTATAATCCCTTGCAGCCATAAAAGCATCTCGAATGACTTGTTCTACACCCATTCTCGTTTCAGGATATCGGCCGTAAGAACGGACCCTTTTTACATTTTCACCCAAAGCAAATTTGATGCCTTGAGGGGCAGGTTTAAATATGAGATCATCTGAAAAACTCCCCCAACGCAGTTTCATAACTACATTTTGGCCACCAATGGGATTGGCAGATCCATGGAGTAAATTGATGGTGGTTAATCCACCGGCGAGAGCCCGATACATGGCCACATCGTTGGGCTCAATCACATCCCGCATTCGAACTTCTGCCGTCACGTTTTGAAATCCTTCATTGATGGATTCTCCTGCCATATGACTATGGGCATCAATGAGTCCAGGTGTCACATGTTTGCCTGTCCCATCAATGATTAACGCATTCCCGCGGGGGAGAGAGATGTTTCTATCAATCTTTTTAACTTTACCATCTTGGATTAAAATGTCATATTCCCTCAACACTCCTTTTTCCCCTGAGGTCCAAATGGTGGCGTCATTTATCAAAATAGTTTTGGGGCTGGGCACATCTTCATCCAGACCATAAGCTCCATCGGGAAAAACCACCTCGAGATCACTGGCGATTTCTTTTTTGCCATCATTCTTCTTTTTGACTCTTGTTGAATCCAAGAGAGCAGACCAATTGGCGGTATTTCCATCTGCATAAAAAACCTGGCCGGATGCCTTTCCTTCTCTAATGGTGCCTGTAAATCGGGTATTGCCTTTATGGAGGATGGTATCCGCATCCACAGAAAATGTAATCCGATCTTGTTCAATTTTTACCGTTTTCAATTTGAAAGAGTGTTCATCTATGGAAATTTTCCCACCAAATCCTTTTGGTGATTTATTCAGGTTTAATGCCCACTCATTTCCACTTTCTTTCAATGTCCATTGACCAGCTACCGATACCAGCGGGTCTGGTTCAACTTCATATTCATTCCCATCAATCCAGACAGCTTTGACTGTAGATTTACCGTCGAAGTAATTACCATCAGTAATGACAAGGTTCGCGATAAAACCGGGCGCCACCTTCCCCAGACGTCTGGATTGACCAAACGCTTTTGCCGGCGTAGTCGTTAATGAGGCTAATGCATCCGCTTCATTAAGTCCACGATGAATACTTCTGGCTAGATTATTTCTAAAATCTTTTTTCTTTTCTAAATCGGAACTGGTCAAGGCGAATTGAAAGCCAGCATCAGAAAGTTTGGCCGCATTATCCGGGGCCATATCCCAATGCTTTAGTTGTTGGGTAGAATATTGAAGTGCATTATGAGGATCCACTACTTTGGGTTTGCCCGGGAAGTTCAGAGGAATAATCATAAAAGACGCTGGCATTTCATTCAATCGGCGGTATTCATATCCGTTACCTTTTATCCATAAATTGAGTTCAAATTCATCAGCAATATTTTTGGATCGATCAATATAAATTTCATTGCTGGTACGAAAAACAAAAGGCTGTTTATTGTTTTTTTCGGAAAACAAAGTTTCCAATGATTGATTTGCTTGGATGGGCTCATTTCCATCGGGATATTTATTTAAAATTTCAATGGATTTTCCATACCAACCTGCATCATAAAATCCTTGACGAATAAATGCAATGGCACCTAGAAGAGAAGTAGGGTATTCCGGACTGCCCCAACTCCCAGAAGCATATTCTATTATCTGTGCGATTTTTCCGGATAATACTTTTGGAGTTTCCCCCAACTGTACAAGGCCAGAATTTCCCTGAAAAATACCTCCTTTGGGTGTGATGTGGGCAGTGGTAAAGCCGAGTGACCGCAATTCTTTGATATCCTTTTTATCCGGATGAAATAAATCCACTGCATTCAAATAAGCACGCATATTTGAATTCCAATGGGCCCTGAGGGATGTATCCTTTTTCATAGTGCTTACATCTAACCAGCTCTCGATAAAGCCAGCGTAAATATGTTTACCTTCCAAATCGATTATCGTTGCCTGATCTGGGATTTTTACATTTTCACCCACAGATTTAATCATTCCGTCCCACATGACAACCATTCCATTCTCGATGGTTTTACCAGGTGCAACATGGATGGCCGCATTGGTTAATGCCCATGCCCGGGGTGGATTTCGATGGAGTGCTTTGACTGGTCCAACCTGTGCAGTCAGAATGGACAATATTGACAGGAACAGTATCGTTTTTATTTTCATCATTTACCTCAAAAGTTTGGGCCACGTAAGTGCGTGGCCGTTATTCTTTTTGTTAAGTATTTATATGCATCATCAACCGTATCACAGATTTGGAACAGGTCCAAATCAGATCGAGAGATTACACCTTTATCCGCAAGAAAATCCCAATTTACCACATTATTCCAAAAGTTACTGTCAAATAGAACGATAGGAATTTGTTTACGCAATTTATTAGTTTGGATAAGGGTAAGCGTTTCCATGACTTCATCTAAAGTACCGAATCCTCCTGGCCAAACCACCATGGCTTTAGCCAAGTATAAGAACCAAAATTTTCGCATAAAAAAGTAATGAAAATTCATTTCTAAATCATCAGAGATAAATGGGTTTCCCGATTGTTCAAAGGGGAGAGAAATGGACAATCCCACAGCCAAACCCTTCGCTTCGGTTGCACCACGATTTGCAGCTTCCATTATACCAGGACCACCACCAGAAGTAACGATAAACCGTTTTTTCTTGTTATGTAATTTTTTACTCCATTTGGTCATTTTAAATGCGAGCTCGCGTGCTGCCTCATAATATCGGCTCATATCTAAATCGGTTTCTAAAACAGTACGATCATTTTTGGACAAATTTTTAGGAGCACTCGCCAATGCTGATTCAGCATCTTCTTGTGATTTTAATCGAGCAGAACCAAAAAACACGATCGTATCTTGAATTTTATTTCGTTTAAATTTTTGGAGAGGTCCGTAATATTCTGATAATAACCGGATGGACCGTGCATCAGGACTACCTAAAAATTCTTTGTTATAGTAAAAGCGTTTGTCATTCTTTTCATTCATTATTTTATTCTTTCTTTTTTCTGTGGCGGGAAATTAAGTCAGCGATAATTTATAAGTAAGAATGAATATTATTAAATTGATGGTTGGTTGGAGCCAATAACCCACAGTTGTATTTTTACATATGTTAAAAAGAGAAATATTATTCCTATTGCTGATTTCCGCTTGCGTATTGCCACCGCTAGTGCCTTTCATTCCGCCACCCACAAAACAATCAACGGATGGCCCTAATTCTCTGTCCGCAGGATTATTAACAGAATACGATATTTGGGAATTTTTGAAGGAGAATCCCAAAGAAACAGACGTAATAGAAATGTTAGGTGCACCAGATTCTGTATGGACCAGTGAGGATGAACCTCTATATATTATGTATTATTTTCGGTCAGCCATGGTAGATTATAATTCAATTGAGCTCAATACAAAATCTCGTCGTGTAACTGGCTATGAATGGGACGAGTAAAGGTGGAAATATAAAATGCCAAAAATCTCAACCGTAGAATATTTAGGTGACTTGAGGACTGAAGCGGTTCATCTGGATTCCGGTGAACGCATCATTACAGATGCGCCCAAAGATAACGAAGGAAAAGGGGAGGCTTTTTCTCCGACGGATTTGGTGGCAACATCCTTGGCCAGTTGTATGATAACAATTATGGGTATCAAAGCGAATCAGTCCGGTATTAATATTGTGGGGACAAAAGCTGATATTGTGAAAGAAATGGCTGCGGATCCGAGACGCATTCAAACAATTCGTATACATATATATTTTCCTCAAACTTATTCAGAAAAAGAAAAACAACTATTGGAACGAGCGGGCCTCACATGCCCCGTAATTAATAGTTTGAGCTCAAATGTGAATAAAGATATAAAGTTCCATTATCAAAAGAGTAAAGATTCAAATTTGATTAGCCAAAATCCTTAAAGTAAGTTTTCACCATTAAAATGTCCTCGGAATTCAAGTTAGCCCCATCTATTTTATCTGCAGATTTTGCGAATCTACAATCTGCCCTATCTCAATGCGAAGAAGGGGGTGCCCATTGGATTCATGTAGATGTAATGGATAATCAATTTGTTCCGAATTTGACAATTGGTCCACCAGTGGTAAAATCACTTAGACCCAAAACTAATAAGTTCATCGATGTTCATATGATGGTTATTGAACCAGAAAAGTTGGTCGAGCCCTTTGCACGGGCGGGCGCAGATTTGATTACTTTCCATATTGAAGCCACGGATAATCCCCAATCAGTGATTGACCTAATCAAATCTACAGGTACCAAAGTGGGTATCTCTATTAAACCATCAACCCCAATGTCTGATATTGAACCTTTTTATGATCAGGTTGATCTTATTTTGGTCATGAGTGTAGAACCGGGATTTGGCGGGCAAGGGTATATCCCAGAATCCACAAAAAGGATTCGAGTCATTAAACAAAAATTAAATGAACAATGTTTGCAGGATCGCGTAATGATTGAAGTCGATGGCGGCATAAAGCTCTTTAATGCAAAAGAGGTAATAGATGCTGGCGCCGATGTATTGGTAGCCGGTTCTGCCATATTTGGGACAGATGATCCTGTACAAACCATTAACGAATTTTATCAATTAACAGAATAAATAGAATAAAACACCAATGAGAACATACCAAGAACTAGATACTTTTTCTGAATGGACATCAGAAGAACGAAACTATTTTTCCCTCGCGGTTACGAAGGGATTAATCATGGACACAATCCGTAAAGCCAACTCCGGTCACAGTGGCGGACCCATGTCTTCTGCTGATTTCGCCCAGATTTTATTTACAGAATATTTAAACTATGATCCGGATGATCCAAATTGGTTTAACCGGGATCGATTTGTTTTATCCGCTGGCCACGAATCTTCTTTATTATATGCATTGCTTCTGCAAATGGGTTGGTTAACAATGGGAGATATTCAAAAATTTCGTCAATTGCACAGTCGGACGCCCGGCCATCCAGAAGTTGAAATTCCAGGTATAGAAGCCACTACCGGTCCATTAGGTCAAGGCTTCGGTATGGCGGTGGGAATGGCAACGGCGGAATCCATGTTACGAAATCGCTTAAGTATTCCTTCAGAAGGTGAACGTGAATTGATTAATCACTTTACCTATGTGATTGCAGGTGATGGTGACTTTCAGGAACCGGTTGCTTTAGGTGCCGGTTCAATGGCGGGACATTGGGGATTATCGCGTCTCATTGTTTATTATGATTCTAATAACGCTCAAATTTCCGGAACCGTAGATAGAGCAGACTCTACAAACTATGCCCAGGTGTTTGAAGGATTTGAATGGCATGTTCAGGAAATAGATGGACATGATCATGAGCAAATAAGGGAGGCGATAGAAAAGGCACAAGTGGTGGATCGTCCCAGTTTAATTATTGGTTCAACCATAATGGCTCAGGGAACGGCCACAATGGAAGGTGATCATAATACACATGGCGCCCCATTACCTCAGGATGAAATTGATGCAACAAAAGAAAAACTAGGGCTTCCGAACGAACCATTTTATTTACCTCAGGAAGTCATTGATCATTTTCAATCTCGTTTTTTGGCATTAAAAGAATCGGTTTCCAATTGGAATTCAGCCAAAGAAACGGCATGTGAAAATGCTGACTTTAAAGCACTCTGGAATGCAACGGTTTTGGATCAATTGGGAGAAATTGAGTATCCAAAGTTTGAAGCTGGCGAGTCAATCGCAACCCGAAAAGCTTTTGGAACTACCTTGGATAGAATGGCCAAACAAGTACCATCTATCGTAGGTGGATCAGCAGATTTGGAACCATCTAACTACACGGGAAACTTTGCAAAAACCTATGGTGATTTTACGCGGGAAAATCGATCCGGCCGGAACCTAGCTTTTGGCGTGCGTGAATTCCCAATGGCGGCAGCCATGAATGGCATGGCTCTCCATGGTGGCGTTATTCCATTTGGAGGCACATTTTTGGTTTTTGCCGATTATGAACGTCCGGCCCTTCGATTGGGTGCCATCCAGAATTGTTGCGTCATTCACGAACTAACCCATGATTCTTTTTACGTAGGTGAAGATGGACCCACTCATCAACCGGTTGAACATGCCATGGCATTACGGACCATTCCTAATTTTAATGTATTTCGTCCCGCCGATGCCAAAGAAACAGCGGCTTGTTTTCGATTAGCCATGGATAAACAATCACCCAGTGGTTTGTTACTTACTCGCCAAGGTGTGCCTGTTTTACCTCAGACAATGGATGGGGTAGTCGACGGTGTATCTAAAGGGGCCTATGCTGTAGTGGATTGTGATAATCCTGAATTGGTTTTTTTGGCCACTGGATCAGAAGTCAGCCTTGCCATAGAAGTAGCCAAAGTGATGTCGGATAAAAAAATTCGGGTAGTGAGTATGCCATGCTGGGAAATATTTGAAGAACAATCTGATGATTATAAAAATGTATTGATACCCAAACGTGGTGCCATGAAAATATCCATGGAAGCAGGTATTACAATGGGGTGGGATAAATATATTGGCCCCAACGGTTTAGCCATTGGGATCGACCACTATGGTGCTTCAGCACCAGGGAAAGATTTGGCCGAAGAATTTGGCTTCACTGCGGGCCAAGTTGAATCAAAGATAAGAAATCATTTAGCAAATCTTTTATGAAGATTCATATTGCCACAGACCACGCCGGATTAGAACTAAATAATATCATTCGGGACTATTTAATTGAAAAAGGCCACGATGTAAAGGACCACGGTGCCTATGAATACGATGCCTTGGATGATTATCCTGATTTTATTTTTCCATGCGCCCAAGCAGTGGCAGCTGATCCCGAAAGCAGAGGTATTATTCTAGGAGGTTCTGGTCAGGGTGAAGCCATGGCGGCCAACAGAATAAAAGGTGTACGCGCGGCGGTGTTTTATAACGGTCCCGCAGAAATAGTAAAATTATCCCGAGAACACAACAATGCCAATATTCTGTCTTTGGGCGCGCGTTTTATGACAGAAAATGAAATATATGATGTGATTGAAATGTGGCTGAATGAACCTTTTGAAGGTGGGCGACATCAAAGAAGGATTGAAAAATTAGATAATTAACGTTTAGAATATGAAGCGTAGCATCCCGAAGGGTGCGATGATTTCATATACATTGTTAGCAACTGTTATATTTCTTCTTTTTCTCCGTTAGCAAAAATCCTATAGTATTTATCTCCTTCTATTAGCAATGCTTCATGATCTTCTGGGGTATTCATATTTAAAAAACGATCATCCTCCCCAAAATCAACGTAAGATGAATTTAAATTATCTAGCAGTTTGAAAATACTGTAATTCCCTTTTTCAATTTCAGATTCCAATTTACCCAAAATCCGTTTATGGTAAAAACCACATGTAACCTGCATTTTGTCATTGGCTATGGGAATTACAGGGTCACAATTTTCATTTCTTAATTCCCAAAGTTTTTTAAATACTTTCGAATCAATTAAGGGTAAATCACAAGATAGAAGTAGTATCCAATCTGTCTTTGCATTATTTAATGCAGTATAAAGACCGTTAATGGGTGCATGAATATCCAATTCATCCTTAAAAAATTGATAAGAAATTGAATCCGGTTTTTCCTTTCCGATCACATATCTTTTTTCAAAACTATCACACGAATTCCATATTCGGTCAAGTACACTTTGACCACTGATGGTTGCTTTCCATTTTGGCGAACCAAATCGTTCACTTTTTCCTCCGATAAGTATAAATGCAGTCGCTTTAATCATGCCATAATTTCGAATAAAATATACGTTTAAACATAGTATTTGTTTTATATAGTAAAACTACTATATTCAAACCCCCATGACAACCGATCAAACAAAGATTTCCCCCGAATTTATCCAAAATGCAGCCCGCATTTTAAAAACATTAGGTCACCCTGACCGAATTAAAATTGTGGAATATTTAGAAAATGGAGAAAAAACGGTGGGACAAATTCACAGAGATTTAGAATTGCAACAACCGATTGTGAGTCAACATTTAAAAATGATGCATGATAGGGATATTGTCATTTTTCGCCAAGAAGGCACACGATATTTTTATTCTTTAGCCAATAATTTCATTATAAAAATTCTCAACTGCATGAGTGACGTTCAAGGGAAACTGAATTCAGGCGAGTGGGATTTTGATTTTAGTACAACAAGCAACCAAAAGGAAATCGCATGAATGATACAGCATTTGATCAGGAATTAGATTGCAAAGGAATGAATTGCCCTTTACCTATTCTAAAAACAAAAAAACAAGTGGATACCATGGAATCTGGACAAGTTTTGAAAATGGTGGCTACCGATCCAGGATCTATTAATGACATGAATGCTTGGACACGGCGAACCGGGAATGAATTGCTTTCCCATAATGTGGATGATGGTATATATACTTTTTACATTAAAAAAACATAATCATCTCTACAATAATAAAAAACTTTTCCCAAACGCTCATAAAAGGAGTTTATCATGAGTGATCAAAAAAAAATGGCCCTTATTGCGTCCCAAGGAACGTTGGACTGGGCATATCCGCCTTTTATATTGGCATCCACTGCAGCCGCTATGGATATGGAAGTTCAAATCTTTTTCACATTCTATGGTTTAACATTACTGAAAAAAGATATTAAGGCAAAAGTGGCGCCAGCTACGAATCCTGCCATGCCAATGAAAATGCCATTTGGTCCAAAAGGATTTCAGGATTTCGAATGGCCCATGCCAAACGTGTTAATGGGGAATATGCCTGGATTTGAAACAATGGCTACATCTCTCATGAAAAAAACATTCAAAAATAAAGGGGTAGCCACGATTGAAGAACTTCGCGAAATATGTGTGGAGTCCGGTGTAAAACTTATTGGGTGTCAAATGACCATGGATGTTTTTGGATTTGAAAAAGAAGAATTCATTGATGGTGTTGATGTGGGCGGTGCGGCCACATTTTTAGAATATGCTGCTGACGCTGATATTCAATTATTTGTATAGAAATCAAAGGAAAATAAAATGTCAGAAGATGGAAAAGTAACCATATTTGTTACATCAGGACCAGCAACGCCACAGCGTTGCGCAACACCTTTTTATATGGCTAGTGTAGCCGCCGCCATGGATAATGAAGTTATGATCATTTTTCAAATTGATGGTGTGTTGCTCATGAAAAAAGGTGAAGCAGATGCCCTATATGCGAAAGAAGGTGGAAAATCGGTCATGGATTTTATTCGTGATGCAAAAGATGCAGATGCAGAAATGTATGTCTGTTCTGCAGCCCTTCAACTTCATGAAATGACAGAAGATGATTTGATTGAAGAATGTGATGGCGTCGTTGGTGCAGCATTTATGACTGATGAAGGTCTCGATAGTGATATGGTATTAACCTATTAGTAAAAAGGAATGAGTCAATGGCTGAATTAAAAAATTGTATGCTTCCGGATGAATTATCCTATCATGTAGATTATAATATTTGGATCAAAAAAAATGATGATGGCACTGTGGATTTGGGAATGACCGATATTGCCCAAACCATGGCGGGAAATATTATTCATTGCAGACCCAAAAAGGTTGGGAAAAAAGTTAAAAAAGGTAAAAGCGTTGCCACGGTGGAAAGTGGGAAGTGGGTTGGCCCAGTAAAAACGCCTTTTGCCGGAGAAATTATTGCCAATAATGATGCAGTAGAAAGTGATGCAACCGTATTAAATAAAAGCCCTTACAAACAAGGATGGATTGTTCGAATCCAACCCAGCGACTATGAAGGTGATTCAGGCGAACTGGTCACTGGTGATGATGCCATAACCGGTTTTGATGGTTATATGACTGAAAAAGATATGGGCGAATGTATTCATTGTGAAGGATTCGAAGGTTAATTCGAAACGTTGGTTCACCTTGAGCAAATTGACACTTCGTATTTTTACTCATCCTGCTTGTGCTGGGTGTGGTCCCGCTGTAGAAATGGGCTGGATACTGTCAGAGTCTCATAACAATTTGACTCTTGAGACAGTAAAATTAGAAAATAAGGAAGGATTGGCAAAAGCACACGGTGTTGGCATCAAAACAATTCCCACTATGATTTTTTATGAAAATGAAAAAGAATTAAAACGAATTGTTGGGTTGCCAGAAGCCAACCAATTGGAAAAAGATTTTTTAGAATTGAATCAGTAATTATTAGGAACTCATATGTCAATTTATACAGATGCTAAATACATGGATGTCCCTTATGAAGAGAAATTAAAACTCTTCAAGGAAGTGAAAGATGACATGCGTTATGATCACAATTTATACGGATGTTATGAATGTGGAATTTGCGTGGCTGCCTGTCCATCCGCTCGGTTTTATGATTTTAGTCCCCGGGTTTTTGCCCAAATTATGGCACGGGAAGATGTGGATACATTTTATGAATTATTGAATGACAATGTGTGGGATTGTTCCCAATGTTATTCTTGCACACGGTGCCCAAGACAAAATAATCCAGGTGGTATTATTTTGATGATGCGTGATGCGGCCGTTCGTGCTGGATTGCAATCAGCCAAAGATGCCCTTCGTGCCTATAGTCGAATTATATATAAAGTTATGTCAACCGGAACACAGGTGGCACCGGATATGCTTCAGCCGGACTTTTTTCCGGATTGGGGAACTGATGTAAAAGCTGTGGCTGAAAACTTGGATGTTTGGCGCCGCGCCATTCCACCGGAAACATTACATACAACAGAATTGGCTTGGGATGTTTCAGAAAAAACCCGATTAGAGCTATATATGATTTGGAAGCTGACAGGGAATTTGGAACTCATTGAAGGCATCGATGAAGGTATATATATGATTTTAGAAGAAGTGATGGAAGAACTATTGGACGACAATGGATATGACATCGACGATTTTGAAAATATTTTGGAAGATTAAGGAGTAAACCATGTCAGTTACATCACAAGCGCCTGCTGTTCATACAGAATCTAAAGTTCCTTTAAAGGAATTTGTTCGAAAAGGGGAACCGCCTACAGAAGATTATCGGGAAAAGTTATTTGAACTGGAAGCGAAAGGTGAATTGGAAGTCCAACGTGTTCCGGAACCCATCATGGAAGTAGAAACGAAATATGGCCGAAAAAAGAAAATACCTGTAGAGCATACGTGGCATCATAAATCCTGTGGACAATGTGGACATATTCCTGGATATTCCACATCTATCTTTTGGCTTCATCGCCAATTTGGATTGGATTACTTTGATCCGAAAGATCAATCTTCCTGCACAGCCTGGAATTATTATGCTTCATCTACTTCCAATTCTGCAGCCCAAGCGGCCATTGCTGTAAGGAATTTTGCACAAGCAAAATTGGATGGATATTTTCCGCTCATTCATTGTGGAACAAGTTTTGGTCACTATAAAGAAACGCGGGAAGAAATTATTCACCATCCTGAATTGCGGGATCAAGTGCGCCGTATCATGGATCGATTGAAAATGCCATTCGTTTTTCCGGAAGAAATTGTCCATTATTCAGAATGGATTCATGCTATGCGCCATCGTATAGCGGAACGACAGACTTTGGATTTTAGCAATATTGTATCTACGGTTCATCCTGCATGCCATTACCATAAATTGGTGGTGGAAGATGCGATTTATGATCGAGAATTATATGATGGTCAACGAACCGCAATCGTCACGGGACTCGTGGAAGCTTTAGGTGCAAAAGCGGCAGATTATTCTACTTGGCATGATTGCTGTGGATTCGGATTTCGTCACATTTTGGTGAGCCGAGATTTTTCACGCTCCTTTGCTACCATAAGAAAAATTGAACGGATGAAAGAAGAAGCGGATCCGGATGTGACCATTACCCACGATACGGGTTGTGTCACCACGTTGGATAAAAGTCAATTCGCAGCACAAGCCCACGGAAGAAATGTGGGAATCCCTGTATTGTCTGACGCACAATTTGCTGCATTGGCTATGGGTGCACATCCGTATAATGTGTGCCAGTTACACTGGCACGGCGTTGACAATAAACCTTTACTTGAAAAGATGGGAATAGACCATAAAAAAGCTTGGGAAGAATTTGAAACCATTGCCGAACGAATCGAAAGTGGTGAACTTGATTTTATGACCTGGGAGGATGCAGATGTCAAATAAACCTATTTTAGTAATTGGGGGTGGGCCAGCAGGATTGGAAGCCACTCGTGGAATTGCAGATCTTGGATATAATGCCATTTTGGTGGATAAATCTGATGTGTTGGGTGGAAACCCAATCTCTGCCAATTATGCTGCTTTAACGCCGGATATGAGAAGTGCTGAAGAAGCTATGGCCGAAATGGTAGATGCCATCACAGATAATCCATTGGTTGATATTCGCATGAATACAACGGTAGTTGGATCTGAAGGCGATGCACCAAATTTAAAGGTAACATTGCAAAATGAATCCGGAGAAGAAGTGGTAGATGCAGGATCTGTGATTGTTTCTACAGGGTTTCAGCATTTCGATCCGGGTAAAGAAACACAAATGTATGGATATTATGAACATGACGATGTGATCACTATAGTGGATGCTGAAAAAATGCTAAAAGATGACAATTTTGTTGTGCCATCTTCAGGTAAAAAACCTGAACAAATTTGTTTTATCCAATGTGTGGGTAGTCGTGATCGCCAAATTGGCAATCAGTGGTGTTCAAAAGTGTGTTGCGGAATTGCTTCGAAACAGGCGATTGAAATACGAGATATTTTGCCGGAAACGCGTGTATTCATTTTTTACATTGATATGCGTATGTATGGTTTCTGGGAAGATGAAATCTATTGGAAAGCCCAAGAAGAAAAGAATGTGAATTATATTCGTGGAATTGTGACAGAAATCACCAAGCGTGGTGACAAACTCTTGGTTAAAGGCGAAGACACAACCATGGGTCGTCCAATGGAAATCCCAATGGATATGGTTGTATTATCTGTAGGGATGGAGCCCAGTGAAGGAACCACTCAAATGGCTGATACATTTAAACTTCCCCTTGAATCCCATGGGTTTATCGGAACAACGGGTGGTGCATTAAATACGGTTCAAACCAAAGTACCGGGTGTGTTTGTCGCAGGCGCTGCGGCTGGACCTGCAGATTTGGAAGATTCCATTTCTATGGGTGGTGCTGCGGTGATGAAAGCATGTGCGTTTTTGAGGAAATCTGAACTACAACCTGCCTAAATGCTTTACGACGAAATCAATGTTCAAGATGTGGTGGATTCAGAAGCTGCCATGGAATTCATGAAGGAAGCAACCAAATTGGCTACTTCCACTGAATTAGAAGATATTGGCTTAAGATTGGAGAAAAAATCCAAATTATTTTCTGATTTATTGTCAGAAGACCATATTTCAGATTTGACAGAAAATGAATTTCGCCATTTGGTTGGTTCTATTTTTTCTATCAAACGAAAGGCGAATCGCATCTTGAAGGCCAATGGATTTGAATCACTTCAACAATCTATAACCGATTTGTTATACGGTGAAGATACCATTGATTTGCGATTCAATCGTTTTATTGATTCGGTCCACAAGTTAGATGGTCCTATGCGCGTGAATTTTGCCAGTGAACTACTGCATTTTTCTAATCCGAAGAAATATTGGTTATGGACCAATTGGATATGGGATTCAAAAACGGGAACTGGTTCATTACCTTTAATTGTGCAAGAAGGTGTAGACCTGTCTGGAAAATCAGATGGTGAAATATATGGAAAAGTGGGTCAATCATTGGCATTGGTAAATGCAGTGGGGCACAGCATTGGATTTTCCGATTCGGGAAAAGGGTTATTTGGAACAGATGTTTTTCTCGCCTGTGTTTATGCCGTGTATATGTATACAGTTTTCCGTGTCAAACTTTCACAGGAATTCAATAGAATTTTACCCGAATTATCAGAATTAGCCCAAAGAGTCTTGGGCGTATATAAAATGGAGATGAATTAAATATGTCTGAACATAAATATCAAAAGTGGATTCAAAAAGATAATGTTGTTATTGATGGTATTGATATTTCCGGAGAATGGAACAAAATGTATGAACCACGGGAAATCATGGAATACGATATTACCGGATTGGAAAATGTGCGTGATTTAGATGGTGGCGAATCCATGGGTTGGTGTTACCAATGTGCCCAATGTATTGGTGTATGTCCCGTAGATAATGTGGGAAGTTATGGTCCACGAAAAATTTATAGAAAGCTACAAACGGGCATGGATTTATTTACCCATGACGATTTGTGGATGTGCACAACCTGTTCCAATTGTTTACGTGTTTGTCCAAAAGAAGTAGACATGATGAAAATAATACCTGCTGTTCGGGAACAAGCGGTGTTAAATGGAAATGTTCCGGCTGAACTACAGGATATGCTGCAAAATGTAGCAGAATATGGAAATCCCATGGGCGATTCAGCTCGAAAGCGTGTGAAATGGTTGAAGAAATTTGATGAGCCGGTTCGCGATTTATCCAAAGAAGATGATCCCCAGCCTGTGGATGTTTTATGGTATGTGAGTGATTACTTTTCATTCCATGGCCGTGGGAATGATGCAGCAAAATCCATGGTTCGCGTTTTTAATCGTTTGAATGTTGATTTCGGGATTTTAGGGAAAGAAGAAAAATGTGATGGTGATTCACAGCGTCTTGTTGGTGAAACAGGACTATTCGAAGAATTAGCAGAACATAACGGTGCGCAATTTGATAAATATGACCATAATAAATTGGTGGTGAGTGATCCACACGCGTTCAATGCGTTTAAGAAGTTCTATCCAGCCGTTACAGGGAAAGATTATAATCTTCAACATTATACACAATTCTTGGCAGAACAAATCGATGATATTTCTAAACTTATGAAACGACCATTTCCCAAGAAAGTAACATTTCATGATCCGTGTTATTTGGGTCGACATAATGGAGAGTATGATGCACCACGGATATTGTTAAATGCGATTCCCGGCATTGAATTTTCTGAAATGTATCGTTGTAAAGAACAGGGATATTGCTGCGGTGGCGGCGGCGGTGGAATGTGGTTGGATGGTTTGGTGGCTGACCATACGACCGAGCGCCTGTCAGAAAATCGCGTTAAAGAAGCGGTGGAAGTGGGTGCTGAAGTGCTGGCGGTATGTTGTCCCTATGAAGTGTCCCGATTCGAAGATGCGGTGAAGTCCACCAATAACGACGGCAAATTGATTGTCATGGATATAATTGAAATCATGGATTATTGTATGGGAGACGACGCTGAAGCCTGATGAAAGTGAACGCTCACATCGAAACAGGTGATTGTGGCATGGGAATGCCCGTGATTCGTTCATGGCAGGCAATGAAAAAGTTATCGATTGGAAATATTTTACAATTAACCAGTTCTCATCCATGAGCTGTTCCAGATATTGAAGCCTGGTGCAGGTCGACTGGACAAAAATTATTAAACATAAATGAAGATGGACAAACACGGCATTTCTTTGTCCAAAAGATGAAATAAGAAAGGGTTAAAATAATGGCATTTACTATAGTAAAAAAAATCAGATTTGATGATGTGGATGGGGCAGGTATTGTGTATTACCCGCAATATTTTCACTTATGTCATGCTGCATTTGAAGATTTCTTTGATGATGCAGCCCATATATCTTACCCGGATTTAATATCAAAAGAACGATTAGGGTTCCCTACTGTATCTGTAAAAAGTGACTTTAAAGCACCTTTAGTTTATGGAGACAATGCAATCATAAAATTGGGTATAAAGAAGATAGGAAAGAGTTCGTTGATATTCAGTTATAGAATTAGAAGAAAAAGGGACGGGGAGCTTTGCTTTGTAGCAGATGTAACAACGGTTGCCATGTCTTTAGAATCAATGAAGGCTGTTCCCATTCCTGACGAATATCGAAAATTATTTGAAAACTTTTTAGAAATATAATAACTGGAGAAATGATGAAAATAGTAGTTCCCTTAAATCAAGTTCCCGATTTGGTGGAAGACTTGGAAGTGGATGCTTCCGGGAAAGCATTAGATACGGACGATATTAAATTTAAATTAAATGAATTTGACGACCACGCTTTAGAAGAAGCCATTCTATTGAAGGAAAGTGGTGCTGGTGATGAAGTAGTTGCTATGGCTATAGATAGAGATGGCGCTGATAAAATGCTTTTTACGGCCATTGCCAAAGGTGCGGATAAAGTTGTAAAGCTTACGGGTGGAAATCCGGCGGATAGTCATCAACTGGGGAAAGCATTTGCAAATGCTTTGGAATCGGAAGGATTTGACATGGTATTTACTGGTGTCCAATCTGTGGATGATAGAGATGGACAATTGGGACCCATTGTTGCGAGCTATTTGGGCGCACCATGCGTGAGTGTTGTCTCTGGCATAAGTATTTCCGGCGCAACAGCAGTGGTGCATAAAGAATATTCCGGTGGAATGATGGGCGAATTTGAAGTGGATATGCCGGCCGTTTTAGGTATTCAAGCTGCAAAACAAGCACCGCGATATGCACCGGTCAGTAAAATTAGGCAAGTGCAGGAAACAGCATCCATCATGGAAGCATCCATGGGTGATGTAGGTTCCGCCAATGGAAGTGCTGTGGCATCCATGGCGCCACCAGCCAAAGGATCTGGTGCAGAAATGCTGGATGATATTGACGATTTAATTGATGTATTAAAAGACAAGGGAGCAATCTAATGGGTGACATTCTTGTAATTACAGAACATTTAAAAGGTGAGTTTCAGGACATTACATTTGAAATGCTGGGCAAAGCCAAAGAATTAGCCGGTGCATCTGGTGGACAGTGTATTGCTGTAACTTTTGGAAATATGAACGGAAAAGCGGGTGAATTAGGTATGGCTCATTCTGTTGTTTCTGTTGGTGGGAGCGATGATTTTAATCCGGAATCCTATGCTGCGGCTGTGCAATCAGTCGTCAGCGCAAAATCTCCTTCATTAGTGATGGTGGGTTCCACATCCATGGGAATGGATATTGCCAATTCGGTTGCCACAGCGTTGGATATAACAACGGTGTCTTATTGCGCAGATATGAGTTCAAGTGATGGCGGGTTTTCAGTCACCAGTTCCATGTATGGCGGAAAAATGAATGTAGTCACTGATGTGAGTGGATCTGCCGTAGCGATGGTGTTGGCCGGCGCATTCAATGCCGATGCAGGCAAAAGTGCCGGATCACCAACTGTGGAAGATTTTGCTGTTGATTCAGGTGCAGGTAAAGTTCGATTTAAACAACTCATTGAACCGGAAGCGGCCGATGTGGATATTACCCAAAGCGATATTCTTGTGGCTGTGGGTCGTGGAATTGGAAGCAAAGATGACATCGAACTGGCGGAAGAATTAGCAGATATTTTGGATGCAGACTTGGCGTGCTCTCGTCCGTTGGTGGATGCAGGATGGATGTCAAAAGCGCATCAAGTGGGAAAATCCGGAATGAAAGTAAAACCAAAGGTTTATATTGCTTTGGGTATTTCCGGCGCACCCGAACATATTGAAGGCATGAAAAGTTCATCCACAATCATTGCCATTAATTCGGATAAAAATGCACCCATCTTTGATGTAGCCCATTACGGAATGGCAGAAGATTTATTCGATGTAGTAGAAGAATTGGTTGAAGAGCTGGAAGATTAATCTATGTTATCCCCAAACGAACAAATCGCATTTATTCTATTAGTTGTCGTTTGTGGCAGATTGGCCTTTCAGGGGTTTAATCGAATATTCAAAACGGTTAAATCGGGAGCAAAGGCAGATAGAAGTGATAATTTGGTTGGTCGATTTATGAATGCCTTGATTGATGTGTTTCTTCAAAAGCCCATTGCCAAAGCTCGACCGATTGTATCCATGTTTCATTCATTCATTTTCTTTGGATTTAGTTTTTATCTTCTGGTAAATATGAATGATGTTTTGGAAGCGTATGTGGATGGTTGGACTACTATTGGAAGTGATAATATCGTTGCCAAATTGTTTAATGTATTTGCCGATATTTTTAGCGTATTTGTATTGGTTGGAATGATATTCTTTCTTTATCGCCGGTTTGTTCAAAAGCCTAAAGTCATGGAATTCAATACAAATGTAAAGTTACATCCCGGTGTAAGTGCCGGTGGATTGAAAAAAGATTCACTTATTGTGGGCATCTTCATTCTCATTCATGTGGGTTCAAGGTGGCTCGGGACCGCCATGCATTTAGCGGGAAATGGGCACACAGATTCTTGGCTGCCTACCGCAAGTATTATTTCAGGACTATTTTCTAATTGGTCCCATGCATCATTGGAAACGGGCATTCATGTAACGTGGTGGTTGGCAATGGGGCTCATAGTTATGTTTCTGCCATACTTTCCACGATCTAAACATATTCATCTTATAATTGCACCGGTGAATTTGGCGTTGGGCCGCAAGACTGCTCGCGGTGCTATGGATGGGATTTCGAATCCGGCTTCACCCGGTTCCAAAACATTATCCGATTTGCCCTGGCCGCAAGTGTTAGACCCATGGGCCTGTATCATGTGCACTCGCTGTCATGAAGTTTGTCCCGCACACGAAAGTGGTACGCCATTAAGTCCTTCCGCATTGGAAATCAATAAACGCTATTTCATTAATGAACAAGGGAATGCCTTGTTTAATGATGCCGGTGAAACAGCCTTGATGGACTATGCTATTTCCGATGATGCGGTTTGGTCTTGTACCACTTGTTACGCTTGTGTGGAAGTGTGTCCCGTAGGAAATGAGCCCATGATGGACATTATGGAAATGCGTCGAAATCAAGTATTTGATGCAAAAATGCCGGACGAATTAGCCGATGTGTTACGAAGTTTAGACGAGCAAGGAAATTCGTTTAATGAATCGGCACGCCGTCGTCAAAAATGGTCTAAAAAATTAGATATCAAACTGAAAAATGCCACAAAGGAACCGGTGAAATATTTATGGTATGTAGGTGACTTTGCGAGTTTCAATCAAAATTGTCAAGATACGACACGAAAAGTAGCGGAAGTATTATCAGCCGCCGGTGTAGACTTTGGCATCATGGGTAAAAAGGAAAAATCTGCAGGGAATGATGTACGACGTACCGGTGAAGAAGGACTCTTTGAAGTGTTAGCAGAGCAAAATATCAAAATGCTTGAAAAATGTGACTTTGAAGAAATTTTCACAACTGACCCCCACACTTTTAATACGCTGAAAAATGAATATCCGGATAAAGGCGGAAATTATACCGTGAAACATTATTCCACTTTATTGCTGGAATTGATCCAAAGTGGTGATATTGATTTAAAGAAAAAATTGGACATAAAGGCTACTTACCATGATCCATGCTATTTGGGTCGATATAATGGTATTTATAATGATCCACGAGATGTGATGAAGCTCTGCGGAATTGATTTGGTGGAAATGCCCCGTAACAAAGAAAATAGTTTTTGCTGTGGTGCAGGCGGTGGACGGGTTTGGCTTCCAGACCATGATGATATGACTCAACGTCCCAGCGAAAATCGCATCGAAGAGGCAGTAGCGGTTGGTGTAAATAAGTTCACTGTGGCGTGTCCAAAAGATATGACCATGTATGCCGATGCAGCAAAAACATCGGGGAATGAAGATACGATGGCGGTGAAGGATATTATTGATTTTGTCCTGGAAGCCATGGATCTGCCCGAACCAATCATGGAAGAAATTGCCAGTTCATATCCGAACGAAGAAGTATCAACAGAACCACAATCTGAAGGATTAGACTTATGAAAAAGCAATTCGATTTTAAATCAGACCGTTTTTATAACTCAAACCATTTCTGGTCAAAACAGGATGATGCTGGTATTGTTACAGTTGGCATGGATGAACTGGGTTTGGATTCTCTGGGCGAAATGGCCTATTTAACTCTGCCGGCTGTAGGGACACCCGTTGAGATGGGAAAAGTCATGGGTTCTATGGAAGCGGCAAAAATGACTGGTGAGCTTTTTGCTCCAATTTCCGGAATAGTTGTTGAAAAAAATGATGCTGTTTTGCAAAACCCGTTGTTGGTCAACGAAGACCCATTTGATAAGGGGTGGTTGATTAAAATTGAACCGGCGAACTGGGAAGAAGAATCAGGTGCAATGGTCTCCAACGATGAACTTTCCGCATGGATGGAATCTGAAATAGAACGATTTGAAACCCAAGGCATGGCTGGGTGAACACTTGGCGGTATATAGAAAATAATGGTGTAACCGCATCCGATGGATTAGCGGGTGATGAAGCACTTGCCAATCGTGTTGGTGCAGGCATATCTCAACCCACACTTCGACTTTATACTTACAAACCTTGCGCATTAGTAGGGCGATTTCAAACCATTGAAAATGAATTGAATTTGGAATATTGCGCCCAAAATAAAATCCCTGTCAATCGGCGACCAACAGGCGGTGGTGCTATCATTATGGGAGAAAATCAGTTAGGTGTAGCTTTAGCGATACCAGGGAAAACCGATGAATCTTATGCCAGTGTTCGGGAACGTATGGCACAATTTTCCCAAGGAATCATATCCGGGTTGAGCACGTTGGGAATCGAAGTAGAATTTCGCCGTAAAAATGATTTGGAAGTGAACGGGAAGAAAATAGCAGGGTTGGGGTTACATAAAACAGCCACGGGCGGATTGTTATTTCATGCTTCATTATTAGTGGATTTAGATGTGTCTTATATGCTCAATGTTTTAAGAACACCTTTTGAAAAAATATCTGATAAAGAAATTGCTACCGTGGCAGAAAGAACGACAACTGTTCAACGGGAATACAAAAAGCCACTTACATTGAATAATGTCAGGGTAATTATCTTAAATGGATATAAAAACGCTTTCGATGCAAACATAGAATTAAGTGATCTTTCCAATGAAGAGATGGATGAAATCCGTCAATTAGAAAAAGATAAATACATGGATTCAGATTGGATATTCCAATCTACAGATGTGGCAGACGCAATTGGAAAATCTATCATTAAAACGGAAGGTGGTCTTCTGGATATTCGCATTGTGCTTGCAGGAAAAATGATAAAATCTGCTTACATAGGTGGGGACTTTTTTACTTCAGAGCATGCCATTGCTGATTTAGAACAAAGTTTGCGTTGGCATTCGAGTCAGCATAAATCTCTCCAAGAAACATTAACTCAAGTGTATGAAAGATGGTTGGGCGATTTAGCAAACTTGCCCATGGAATACCTAATCAAAGGCTTGATGTCTGCCATTCAAAAAGCGGAAATTATGGCACGAAAAAATTCTTCAGACCCATATGGATGTTTTGTAACACCAAGGGGAGTCCATGCTTGAAACTGCCGTTAAACCAATAAGTGTACAGTTGAAAAATCCTTTTGACATCCGTAAAGAAAATTTTTCCGATGAGATTACATTTTACGGCCCTGGTCTAAAGCCCCATTCTACTTCAGAATTTTCTGGTTCAATGAAAGAATTTGTATCCATTAGCGTTACTGGAAATAATTGCGCCCTGAATTGCGAACATTGTAACACCAAAATGTTGGACAATATGTTGGATTTGCTATCCTTTGATGGCAGTCTGTTTGATATGGCAAAGAGTCTTCAGGAAAAAGGAGCAAAAGGAATTTTGGTTTCCGGCGGGAGTGATATTCGGAATCAAGTTCCCTTGCTTTCTCACATTGATGATATGAAACGCATCCGCGCTGAATTGGGTATGGTGATACGAGTTCATCCTGGTTTGCCTAACGAAGAAACATGCGATGCATTAGCTGATGTTCGTGTGGACGGCGTAATGTTAGATATCATCGGTGACCAGGAAACGATTACAGATGTTTATCATTTAGATGCAAAACCATCTGATTATGAAGCTGTGTTAGAGCGATTACAACGTCACAAAATTCCTGCCATTCCCCATATTGTTTTGGGACATTATTTTGGGAAAATGAATGGCGAGTGGGCTGCATTGGACATGATTAAAAAATATCCACCAAAAATATTAGTGCTAGTGATATTATTACCACTAACAGGTACGGGTATGGAAGGCGTGATTCCCCCATCCATGGATGAAATAGGGGTCTTTTTTGAAACAGCAAGATTGTTGTTGCCGACGACACCCATTTTATTGGGATGTGCTCGTCCGTTGGGAAATATGAAAATTGAAATTGATAAATCTGCTATTAATGCCGGATTGAATGGCATTGCATTTCCATCAGAAGGTATCGTGGGATATGCGCAAGAAAAAGGATTAGAACCATCATTTATTAATGCCTGTTGTGGCGTGACTTGGTGAGGGAGAAATATGAATGTAGAACAAATAAAATTATCATCACAAGAACAAGAAGAATTGCTGAATATTAGTCCGGATTATGTTCGGATTAGTATGGCGGCTGCCATAGAACTAGGACTCAAACCGGGCCGAATTCACGGTTGTGGATGTGGATGTATCAATTTATTGCAAAATTATCCAGAAGGCTGTTTTGCCAATTGCAGTTATTGTGGATTAGCACGAGAGCGTCCCGGATTAGCAGAAGAAAACAGTTTCATTCGCGTGGATTGGCCCCTATTTTCCACAGATTTAATTGCAGAAAAGCTTGCAGAAAAAGAAGCAGAAAATTCCGTGGGGCGTGTCTGTATTTCTCAAGTTCAAGACTCTAGAGCGAATGATGATTTAATAAAAATTACTCGAAAGGTGCACATCGCAGCACCAGAAGTTCCACTATCCGGATTGGTAAATGCCACAACCATGACTGTTCCTTTTTTGGAGCAATTGAAGGAAGAAGGGATTGATATTATTGGGTATGGATTGGATGCTGTTACAGAAGAATTATTCATAAAAACTCGCGGTAAGGAAGCCAGTGGTCCCCATGATTGGGATTACCATTGGGAAATGGTTCGGGCAGCACGAAAGATTTATGGCCCTATGAATGTAAATTGCCATTTGATTGTAGGTTTGGGAGAGACAGATCGTGATTTAGTGGATATGTTATATCGATTAAAGTCAGAAGAAATTGCAGGGTATTTATTTTCATTTAATCCGGAGCCAGGAACCACATTGCAGTACCAAACACAGCAACCCATTAAACGCCATCGTCGGGTGCAGTTGGCAAAATATCTCATTGAAGAAAAAAACGTGGAGCGAAATGTATTTCAATTTGATGAGAATGGGTTCATTACATCCATTGATTCTGATGAAGATTTAATTCAAAATACCATTAATGAAGGAAACCCGTTTATGACAAATGGCTGTCCTGATCGTGACGGTGTGATGGCCTGTAATCGCCCTTATGGTTCATATCGTCCAGGTGAAGAATTTCGAGATTATCCTTTTAAACCCACTGGTGATGAATTAACCGTTATCCGTGAGCAAATGCAATTAAATGGAACAATAGGAAATCCAGTTTGAACAAACACGAAAAATTCATTCGGTTAATCCACATGGGTCGAATTCCCGGTTGGCAAACGCAGGCGGTATATCACACCGTTGCGGAACTCATGACGGAAGATACACCGGATACTATTATTATTTCTCAACCATCCGATACATATGTATGTTTAGGCTATCATCAGAAACTGGATGAAATATTCAACCGAAATGTCTGCGATGAAAAAGAGATTCCCATTTTACGTAGAAAAGTTGGTGGTGGTGGAACCTATTTGGATTCAAATCAACTTTTTTATCAATGCGTTTTTCACAAAACCCGTGTACCGGCGAATTCGGATAAAGTATATGAACAAATGCTCACGCCCGTCGTCAAAATGCTTAAACATTTTTTTGATGTAAAAGCAGAATTGGTGGGGAGCCATGAAGTCGAAATGAATGGAAAGCGTGTTGCTGGTATTGGTGGCGGGCAAATGGGCGAAGCGAGTATTGTAGTGGGCAATATTCTTTTTGACTTTGATTATGACACCATGGCATCTGTGTGGAATGCCCCAAATGAATGCTTTCGTGCATTGGCAAAAGATGCCTTGAAAGACCACATAATTACGCTGGATGATATTGGCTCCATGGTGAAAATGGATAAACTTGCCAACCAATTGATTGAAGAATATGAATCTCATTTAGGGCGAAAGTTAAATCCTGGGGGCATGACCATAGATGAAATTGAACGGGCAGGACAAGTTGGGGCTGTGTTGCGGTCTGAATCTTTTTTGAATTCCATGGATGATGGGAATGGCTCATCCAAACGGAAACCCCTGAAAATTGCTCGGAATGTATTTATTCATTATGATGAAATTGACATAGATGGGGAAAAAGTGATGGGGAGTTTCAGAGTGGAAGATGGAAAAATTCATTCTGCCAAATTGGATAAACCAAATGATAATATTGAAGTAATATTAGTTGGAAAAATATTCAAAGATTTAGTGACATGAATACACTCAAATTCTACCTTCAAGACCCATTTTTGAATCGGCTGTATAAAAAGATAAAATGAATTACGGTTTTATAATAGATAATAGAATGTGCATTGGCTGTCATGCCTGTACCGTGGCTTGCAAAAGTGAGCACGATGTTCCCATTGGTGTCAATCGCACCCATGTAAAATATATTGAAACGGGAATTTTCCCAAACAACTCACGGGAATTTTCAGTCCATCGATGCAACCATTGTGCAGATGCGCCCTGCGTAGAAATTTGCCCAACCACGGCACTGCACACAAGAGCTGATGGTATTGTTGATTTTGACAATGACCGATGTATTGGCTGTAAATCCTGTATGCAGGCCTGCCCCTATGATGCCTTGTATATCGATCCCAATACAAATACAGCGGCTAAATGTAATTATTGTGCCCATCGCGTGGATTATGGCTATGAGCCAGCTTGTGTGGTGATCTGTCCGGTAGAAGCCATTGTCTCTGGTGATTTGGATGATTCTAATTCCAAGATTGCCCAATTAGTTATCAATGAAGATACCATGACACGAAAGCCGGAAAAATTGACCAATCCCAATTTGTATTATGTGAATGGGACGAATGAAATGCTTGATCCCAATGCAACAACTCGGGATGGGAAATATTTATGGTCAGAACAAGAAGCGGGTGTGGGGCATTATGCAACATATGCAGACAAGCGTGTGACCGAATCGGATACAGAAAATTTACTGGTTCAATTGGCCATGGAAAATTCTGCCAGAACCGGCAAATCAATTGACCTACGCGCTATTGATAATGTAACACAAGAAATTCAACAGGAAGTGGATTCAGCAAAAGCACGTCGTGTCTATGATTCCCCAAGTAAAGGCGTTCTTTGGGGCTGGGAAGTCCCAGCCTATGTGTGGACAAAAGCCATTGCTACTGGTACTTTTTTAATGATGACAATTTGGAACATGCTTGATGGAAGTCTTTCCCAAACATCAGAATTGACGGGGCTTATGACTACTTTAGTATTTATGGGACTCACAGGCGCTTTTTTGGTGAAAGATTTAGATCGCCCAGATCGATTTTTGTATGTATTACTTCGGCCACAATGGAAGTCATGGCTTGTCCGTGGTGCATATATTATCACAGGGTTTGGTGGATTAGTTACGCTAAAATTATTCGATAATTATTTTAGTCTTGGATGGGATTGGTTATGGAATATAGGTGCTGTATTTGCAGTATTAGGAGCAATTTATACAGCCTTCTTATTTGGACAAGCACGGTCGAGAGATTTATGGCAATCCACTGAACTTTCAGCAGTACATATGTTAGTTCATGCAATTATGGCAGGATCAGTTGTTATGATGTTTATTGCACCGGACACTATATCTGAAGTAGCAAATACATTGCTGTGGGGAATTGTGGCAAATATGGTTATCATGGCAAAAGAAATTTTAATGCCCCATGATACAACCGATACTAACAAAGCTATTGAACTCATGACAAAAGGATATTATTCTAAATATTTCTGGGCGGGTATTGTCATTGGAAGTGTGGTGCCCATCATATTGATTAATGCTTATCCAAGTATGGCATTAATAGCAGGCATATGTGCATTGATTGGAATTTATTTAACAGAATTTGTACGCATCCGCGTACCGCAAATGATACCATTGAGTTAAGTATGAAACGCAGTTGGATAGAAACATTTTCAGAGTCCATTGGGCTCATTCCAAAAATATCAGACCGTCCGGATTGGTCTGAAAAATTCGCCATGGAAGGCCCACGGGAATTATATAAATATCCCGAGCCCAGCGAATGGGATGACTTTACAGAATTGGACCCACAGGCTTGGCCGGAAAAAAAGGTACGACATTATTCCATTATTCCAACTACATGCTTCAATTGCGAATCGGCATGCGGACTTTTGGCCTACGTTGATAAAGATTCTAATAAAGTACAAAAGTTTGAAGGGAATCCTCACCATCCGGGTAGCCGCGGGCGAAATTGTGCCAAAGGCCCTGCCACCATCAATCAGATCAATGATACGGAACGGATTCTATATCCCTTGAAGCGAGTCGGTGAGCGTGGAGCTGGAAAGTGGGAACGCATCACATGGGATCAAGCATTAGATGAAATTTCAGAAAAGATTGCTGTATCTTTGCGAAAAAGTAAAGAAAAGGTGGTCTATCATGTGGGTCGTCCCGGACATGAAGGTTATGCGGAACGTGTGCTGAAAGCTTGGGGTGTGGATGGTCATAATTCCCATACGAATATATGTTCTGCAGGTGCCCGCGCAGGTTATGCAATGTGGCATAAATACGATCGACCCAGTCCGGACCATACCAATGCAGACGTGATTTTATTGGCGTCATCCCATTTGGAAACAGGACACTATTTTAATCCCCACGCCCAGCGGATTATGGAAGGAATGATGAAAGGTGCCAAGCTGATTGTCATGGATCCTCGCCTGTCCAACACCGCTTCCATGGCAGATGAATGGATGCCCACTTATCCAGGGAGTGAATCGGCTGTGTTTATGGCTATGGCGAAGATTATTCTGGATGATGGACTGTATGACCGCAATTATATGGAAAACTGGGTGAACTGGGATGAATATCTGAAGAATCTTCATCCGGATGATTCCGTTGAATTTGATCAATTTATAAAACGATTAGGTGAAGAATGGGCTGAATACACACCGGAATTCGCAGCAAAAGAAGCACAAATTGATGCGGATCAGATTGTACGGGTCGCTGAATTAGTGGGAAAAGCAGGTAGCAAATTGTCCACCCATGTCTGGCGCGGTGCATCCATCGGAAATTTAGGAGGCTGGCAGGTTGCTCGCACCCTGCATTTGCTGAACGTACTTACTGGATCTGTGGGAACGGAAGGGGGGACATCTCCCAGCGTCTGGAATAAATTTCATCCGGAATTCTTCGATTCACCACCGGGACCCGATGCCTGGAATGAACTGAACTGGCCCAGGGAATACACCTTGACCCATTACGAAATGAGTGAAATTCTGCCTCACCTACTGAAAGACAACCGCGGTTCTCTGGATATGTATTTCACTCGTGTATTTAATCCGGTCTGGACCTATCCCGATGGCTTTACTTGGATTGAGATGCTTTCCGATGAAGAAAAGATCGGCTGCCATGTGGCCCTGACACCAACCTGGAATGAAACCGCCTTTTTCGCTGATTATGTGCTGCCCATGGGGCATGCTTCAGAGCGCCATGACATTAATTCTTATGAGACACAGGCCGGTGTGTGGATTGCTTTTAGACAGCCTGTTTTAAGGGAAAAATCCCGCCGGGATGGTAAAGAAGTAGAATTCACTTATGAAGTCAATCCCGGGGAAGTGTGGGAAGAAGATGAATTCTGGATCGAGCTTTCCTGGCGGATTGATAGGAACGATGATCTGGGTATCCGTAAGCATTTTATGAGTCCTTACCGCGAAGGTGAAAAAATCAATATTGATGAATATTATCAATACATTTTTGAGCATACAAATGGATTACCAGATGCAGCTGAAAAAGAAGGGTTATCTGCATTAGAATACATGCGGAAATATGGAGCTTTTCTGGTGGAGGATAACGTTTATCGAAATAATGAAAAAGAATTAACGGAACCGGACGGAATCGTTCAGCCCAATGGACAGATCAAAAAAGATGATAAGGTAATTGGCATACAAGTTAATGGAAAAAATTATAACGGTTTCCCAACCCCATCCAGACGGCAGGAATTATATTCGCAAACTATGGTTGATTTTGGCTACCCGGAGCACGCCACACCAGGATATCGAATTAAAAGCCATGTACATTTGAGTGAGATGGATCGGGATATAAATGAATGTGTGCTGCTACCAAATTTCAGGTTACCCACCCACATTCATTCCCGATCCGCAAATGCCAAATGGCTAACGGAGATCGCCCATCGAAATCCAATTTGGATTCATACCGAAGACGCAAAAAGGCTTGGAGCAGAAAATGGGGATTTACTTAAAATCACAACCGAGATAGGTTGGTTTGTGGACAAGGTCTGGGTGACGGAAGCGATTAAGCCGGGGGTGGTGGCCTGTTCACACCATATCGGTCGCTGGCGTCGGCAACAGGACGAAGGGAACCGTTTTATGACCAATACCGTTGACATACGAAATCTTGGTGATGGAAAATGGAGAATGAAAACAGTCAAGGGGGTTGAATCCTGGAAAACAGATGATCCTGATACCAATCGTATCTGGTGGCGTGATGGTGGCGTTCATCAAAATATTACCCATGCGGCCAATCCCGATCCAATTTCCGGCGCTCATTGCTGGCTGCAGAAAGTGAGCATTTCTGTTCCAAATCCTGATGAGAAATATGGAGATGTGTTTGTGGATACCAATAAATCATTCGAACATTTTAAAAAATGGAACGAATGGGCAAAAGAACGGGAAACTCACCCAAATGGATTGCGAAGACCCCTTTGGATGGGACGACCATTAACCCCCAAAAAAGAGCAGTTTTATATAAATAAAGAAGATTAAATTGTCTTAGTTCTTTTAGCCGAATTACCTACGTTATCCAGCTGGTTAATAAGGTAATAGGCCGGTACGGTTTTGGTGGAAACATCAGAATTTGCTCCCGATTTCCCCGTTAGTAGTGGGGGATGAATTGGAATGAGAGTGATAGAAAATAACACATATACTGCCCCATCACCTGGTGTGCTGAAAACTTCAGCATCACCCATAGAAGACCAACACGGTCGAACCTTCAATTATCTTCGTCTCGCATTAAATGAAAAGTGTAATCTTAGGTGTATGTATTGTATGCCGGAAGAAGGGATCAATTTTCGCAGTGAAGATAAACTCCTATCTATAGATGAAATATTTCATCTTTTAGAATTAACCAGTGAGATGGGCGTTACTAAAATTCGGTTAACCGGGGGCGAACCATTGCTCCGAAAAGACTTGTTCCCCATTATTCAATATGCAAACAGTATGGACGGAATTGATTCAATTCATGTAACCACAAATGGGCTATTACTTTCAAAATATATTCATGATTTAGAAGAATCAGGAGTTTCCGGATTAAATATTAGTCTGGATACATTGAATCCGAAAAAATTTAAAATAATCACTCGACGAGATGGTTTAGATCTGGTATTAAATAGTCTCCATAAAGCCATGCAATCAACCATTCAATCCATCAAACTGAATGTGGTTGGCATGCGTGATTTTAATGATGATGAACTCATGGATTTTGTAAGACTGACAAAAGAAAATGATATTACTGTTCGATTTGTCGAATTGATGCCCTTTGATTCTCATCAAATATGGAAAACAGGGAAATTTTATGGGGCTGACCATATTTTGGCTGATATAAAAAATCAAGTGAGTGAATTGAAGCCTATTGATGGTTCTCGAACCGAACACCATATTTTCCGTGTGGATGATTATAAGGGGAAAGTGGCAGTCATTCCCGCTTATTCACGTAGTTTGTGCGGAGCATGTAATCGCATCCGAATTACAGCGGATGGAAAATTATTGAACTGCCTTTATAGCCAAAATGAAATAAATCTTCGAGATGCCATGCGGACGGGAAAAACTGATATGATGATTAAAGACATGATTTACGGAACAATGAAGAAAAAATTTAAAGATGGATGGGAAGCCCAAAATCAAGGGAATGACAACAGGGAATCCATGACTCAAATAGGGGGATAATATGAATGATTTTACACATTTAGATAAAACTGGAAATGTCAAAATGGTAGATGTAACTGACAAAGCTTCAACAGCTCGTATGGCAAAAGCAGAAGGAAAAATATCAATGCTTCCAGAAACCATTTTAGCCATTCAGAATGATGCACTTCCCAAGGGGAATGTGCTAACCACCGCTAAAATTTCTGGAATTCAATCTGCGAAAAAAACGGCAGAGATGATTCCCATGTGCCATCAATTGAATTTATCTTATGTTGATATTGAATTTGATTTAGGAGACGAAGATATTTCTATTCGATCTATTGTTAAAACCAAAGAAGCCACAGGAGTAGAAATGGAAGCATTGTCCGCTGTTTCCGGAGCCGCACTTACTATTTATGATATGTGTAAATCCGTGGATAAAACAATGAATATTGGTGATATACAATTAACCCAAAAAATTGGTGGTAAATCGGACCATGCTGTTGAATATCGTCCAAATGTTGGTGTCATTACTTTGAGTGACAGTATTTCATCTGGTGAAGGTGTAGATAAATCCGGGCCTATATTAATCAATGGGTTTTCAGATGTAGATTGTTCTGTAAAACACCAAAAAATATTACCTGATGGTTCGGAAGAGTTGGTTTTGACCATTAATGATTGGATTAAAAATGGTGTTGAATTAATCATAACAACCGGTGGTACAGGATTAGGACCAAGAGATTTAACCATTGAAAGCGTGGAAAAGATATTTGATTCCAAGTTGCCGGGCATTGAACAAGCCCTCCACGCTTACGGGAGAGGAAAAGTGAAAACTGCAATGCTGTCACGACTGACAGTTGGAGTTGTAAACAGAACAATTATTATTTGTCTTCCGGGAAGTACTGGTGCAGCGAAAGATGCATTAAAAGTGTTGATTCCTACCATTTTTCATTCATTTCACATGATGAAAGGTGAAAAACATTAATGGAATATTTTCTGCCTATATTGTTTTTCTTTGTGGCGTTGATTTACTCATCTGTTGGACTTGGTGGTGGGTCATCATACACAGCCCTCATGGCAATTTTTGGTATCAGTTATCATATCATTCCGACTACATCATTAACCATGAATTTAGTGGTGACATTTATCGGTATGATAAATTTTTGGAGAAAAGGGTATGTAAGACTCAATTTAATTGTCCCGTTTCTGACAACATCTATTCCTATGGTTTATTTGGCAGGAATATTGGATATGCCAAATAATATTTTTCAGATTATTTTGCTCCTCACTCTTGTGATGGTTGCTATAAGAATATATATCTTCCACCATCTACAGTTTTCATTTCAATTAACCGGAGGTCAAAAGTGGATTTTCATTTTTGGTTTAGGGGGTTTCCTTGGTTTTATTGCTGGAACAGTTGGTATTGGTGGTGGTATTTATCTTGTGCCTCTAATTATAATGTTTAGACTTGGGTCAGAAAAAGAAGCTGCAGCATCAGGAGCAATTTTTATATGGGTAAATTCATTAGTTGGCGTTATTGCAAGAACACAAATAGGCGCATTTGATCCACAGTTTATTTTACCATTAGCTGGAGCAGTGATGTTAGGAGGATTTGCCGGTTCCTATATGGGAGCAGTTCGATTTAATGCTAAAACAATTCAACAAGTTATGGGCGGCATCATTCTTATAGCCATTCTATTTTTAATCAAAGGAATTTTATGATACCAATTAAAGAAGCAAAATTAATTGTAGAAAAGCATCTCTTTAAAGTAGAAAAAGAACAAGTGTTGTTAAAAAATTCCGGTGACAGGATTTTAGCTCAGGATGTTGTTGCAACTTTTCCGTCACCACGGTTTGATAACTCTGCCATGGATGGATTTGCAGTACGATCTGTTGATACAATAGGAGCAAGCAATGATAGTCCAGTCACCCTGAATATGGTGGGGGTTAGCTCTGCAGGAACCCCAAACAACGTTTCTATTAAAGAGGGAGAATGTATTCAATGTATGACAGGAGCAAAGATTCCTGATGGCGCAGATGCTATTATTATGGTGGAAGATAGTAGTGGTTTCTCAGATGCTGAAACTGTTCAAATAATGCTTGAAACATTTCCAGGAAAGCATATTCGAAACCGGGGTGAAGAAATTAAAGAAGGTAAAATACTGATTCAAAAAGGAACGCCCATTACACCCAGCGAAATAGGAACCTGCGCTACATTTGGGTATGGGAATCTTTCTGTTTTTAAGAAGCCAGAGATTGCCATTTTTGGTACGGGAGATGAATTAGTTGAACCGGGAACCCCATTAGGTGAAGGACAAATTTATAATTCTAATTTATACGTATTTTCGGAATTAGCGAATTGTGCTGGGGCAGAAATAACCATGCGAAACGTTATTAAAGATAATAAAGATTCATTAAGATTGTTTTTATCCGAAGCACTGGAAACCTGTGATATTGTTATTTCTTCTGGGGGTGTTTCTATGGGGAAATACGATTATGTTCGAGATGTATTTATGGAGTTGGGTGTTGAAGAGCATTTTTGGAAAGTGGCTCAAAAACCTGGAAAGCCCCTATTTTTTGGTACAGGAAAAAATACATTGATTTTCGGATTGCCAGGAAATCCCGTTTCGTCATATATAGGATTTATGGACTGGGTTTGGCCTGTTATCCATACATTGACCGGGCAACCGGAGAAGGAATCAATAACTGCAATCTTGAAAAAACCGTTTCCAAGGGAAAAGGTAAAATATCGTTTTTTATTTGGGAAGGCGTGGATGGAGAATGGACAATTGGTTTGTGAACCATCCCCAAAAGTGGGGTCGCATATGTTAACATCGTCATTGCAGACTAATTGTATTCTTGGGACAGCTCAAGGAGATGGCCCATTGCTACCGGGAGAGAATATTACTGTTCATATATTGCCCTGGAAATCGATTAAATGATTCTAACACCCAAAGAACTTCTTGAGCGACAATCCGAATTCACTGTGATTGATATTCGCCCCGAATCTCAGCGGAAAGAATTCCCCATGGATGGAATAAACATCATTAATTCAGAAGACGGGTTCATTCATACCATAGAAGGGAAAAAGGTGTTGGTGTGTCAATTTGGTATTGTGACAGAAGGTATGATTATTGAACAGAACCTGAAAGATACATTCAGTTTATTGGGTGGTGCACAAGCATGGATTGATTTCCAGTCCGAAAAAGAAGATTTAAGCAGATGGTCTCGGCAAACAGTTTTGCCGGAAGTAGGACTTGAAGGACAGAAGAAGCTCTTGAATGCAAGCGTGGCAATTGTTGGTTTAGGTGGATTGGGTTGCCCCGTCTCTCAGTCATTGGTTGCAGCTGGCATTGGGAAATTGATTCTAATTGATGGCGATAGTGTTGAATTATCCAATCTTCATCGTCAACCATTACATGGAACAGATGATATTGGAAAAACGAAAGTCAAATCGGCCGAAGAAAGTTTGCGAACAATTAATTCTGTGACTAAGATACAATGTGTAGATGAATATTTAGACGAATCCAATGGCTTGGATTTCATTCAGGAATGTGATGTGGTGATTGATGCGACGGATAATATTCAAACGCGACAATTGATTGACCGATTTTCCAAAGAGTCAAATGTACCCATGATTTATGGCGGGTTGTATCGGTGGGAAGGACAGGTAGCTGTATTGAATGTTGACGGAAGCCCGGGTTATAAAGAATTGTTTCTCGAGCCACCATCTGGTGGTGAGTCCTGTGCAGATGCAGGCGTTTTAGGTATGCTACCGGGAATTATTGGCAATATACAAGCAATAGAAACGGTAAAATTAATTGTGAGTATTAAAACAAATTTAGTGGGTAAACTGCTTATGTATGATGGGATGAACCATCGAACTGAAATCATTGAAATTGGATAGTTAAAATATGAGTACAAACACATGAAAACATTATTGAGAGTCAATATTAATTATTCCTGTGTTCTTCGTGTCTCTATGTTAAAATAATATGAAAATAACGATAAAATGTTTTTCTCAAGTGAAGTATGCTTTGGGTATAGATGAATTTGTTTTAGAGCTGGAAGCAGGTACAATGACTTCAGAATTAGAACAAAATATTAGATCGAAAGCAGATGGTAAATTAGATGGCATTTCTTTACGAATTGCGGTAAATCAAAAATACATTCCTAACGACATTGAACTAAATGATGGGGATGAAGTGGCATTCATTCCACCTGTACAAGGGGGCTAAATGGTCAAGATTGAAATAATTGACGGTCCCATACCTTTCTTTCCGAATGATGATTCCCGTCAACAAGATGGCGCGGAATTGATTTTTAATGGTAGAGTAAGAGCCACTGAACATGGGGATGCCATAACCGCTTTAGAATATGAGCAATATGAAGGAATGGCTGAAGCGGAACTCACCCAACTGGCAAAAGATACTTGCCAAAAATTCTCTATTAATGATATATTTTGTAAGCATAGAATTGGCAAGGTGGATGTAGGAGAAACAAGTCTTCATATTGTCATTTGGTCCAAACATCGGCAAGAAGGGATTGATGCCATGTCTTGGTTTATAATTGAATTAAAAAAACGTGTGCCCATTTGGAAATGGGCCATTTTAGGAGACGGATCGCGAATCCCAAGTGAGTGTTCACACGATTATTAATTCCAAGGTAAATTCTCAACTATAATGCTTGGATTTTCAGAACATTCCTTAACCAATTTCCTCTTTTGGATTACGCAAAAGAAATGGTTCTTAATCACCATGGTCATTAGTGTTTTTCTTCTATTCATTCCCGCACCGTCCGGCCTATCTATCGAGGGATATCGATCCATAGTTATTGTTATTACAGCCTTAATGTTAATTGTGACTGAGCCTATTCCTTTACCGGCGATTGCAATGTATATCCTCGTAATGGAGGTTTATCTTGGCATCGGGTCTGCCAATGACATTGCCAAATCATTTATGAATGATGCTGTGTTTTTTATCATGGGATCACTAATGTTAGCTGTTGCGATTATTAAACAGGGATGGGATGCGCGGATTGCATTAGGAATCATCACATTAACGGGAAATAAAACAAGAAATATTGTATTTGGTTTTACCGCAATTTCAGCAATATTAGCTTCGTTTATTGGGGAGCATACTGTTGCAGCAATTATGTTGCCCATTGCAATGACATTGATTCATTTTACATCGGAGGATAAAGAGAAAGTCCAAAATTTATCAGCAGTTCTTTTATTTTCGATTGCCTATGGTGCCCTCGTTGGATCCATTGGTACGCCTTCTGGTGGTGGTCGAAATGTTATTATGATAGACTATCTTCGTGACTCTGGTTTATCCATGTCTTATATTAATTGGATGTTACGTGTTTATCCGTTGGTGTTAATTCAAATTCCTATTGTTTCCTGGGTCTTAATGAAGAGTTTTACACCCGAGTTTATCAAATTAGATAGTGGTGTGAGAAAATTGGTTATTCAGGTGGCTAAGTCAGCCGAAATGACCGGGCGTAATACCATTGCTGCAGTGATCTTTTTATTGGTATTTGTCGGTTGGATATTTTTTAGTGAATCTGTTGGACTTGGCACCATCGCTTTAACGGGTGTCCTCATGTATTTAGTCGGCGGGTTTGTCAAGTGGGAAGATTTGAGTAAGAATACCCATTGGGGGGTCATTCTATTATTTGGATCGACCATCTCATTGGGTTCAAATATTAAAACAACGGGCGCAGCTGTTTGGCTTGCTGAATCCATTGTCAATTTTATTGAACCAGTCATTAATAAATTACCGTTTGTTGCAGATTTAATCGTCACAGTTATGACCACCACCATGGCCAATGTTCTGTCTAGTTCAGCAACCGTGGCTGTATTGGGGCCCATTACAATGAATATGGGACAAGATTCAATGCACTTGGGAATGGTTACAGCCATTGCATCTGCATTTGGTTATTTTACTGCTGTAGCTGCACCGGCCTGTACAATTGTCTATTCCAGTGGGTTGGTTAACGCCAAAGATTTTTTAAAAGTAGGTTGGAAAATGGGAGTTATCTCTATTGTTCTTCTGGTCATATACGCCAATACATATTGGCTGTTTTTCAGGTAAAAAAGCATTAAAATCGGATCATTATGAAAATCTTAATCGCAGTCAGTAATAAAGAGTATTCAGGCCCCACACTCAGAGTTGGGATAAGGGTTGCGCGAGCATTCAAAGCATCGACCACAATTGTGGATGTGGGTGAAAAGGTGAGCGAATTTAACGCCAAGGTGGTCGGCCTTTCTCAAGAACGGTTGGAATCTTGGAACTTTGACCGCCCAGGTGTGGATGTATTGGAATGGGCTTTTGAATTTTTAGCAGAAAAAAAGTTTATTGAACCCACTGAAATAGAGGCTGGATTTCCAAAGAATACATTAGTGGATACGGGCGGTAATAGATCGGAAGTCTATTTGAAAGGCACCATTTGTGAAGATGTAAATCTTATTTTACGGAATGGAGAAATCATTTCTGAGTTACGAGATGAAGTCGCCGGTCATCAATATGATGTGACCATCATCGGTGGTAGTAAAAAACGGCGAATGGCCCATGATCTTATTCAATATATTGATAGTTCAATTTTTATTGTAAACCAATTTGACCCTGATAAACTCTATAAAATATTGTTAGCAGTGGATGACTCGAAAGGGACCCGAAAAGCGGTAAAATATGGTGCCCGAGTGGCACAGGCATTCAATATTGATGTTGATATTTTAACGATCAGTAAAACAGAACATTTCGGTGAGGACTATAAAAATGCGGCAGAAAGAGCGGCGAAGTTTATCCGACGGTGTGGGATCAATTATAAAAACATTTATAAAGTAGGCGATCCTTCTGAAGTGATCAAAGAAGTTGCGGGAAATAATCATATTATTGTTATGGGAACGTCCACACGAAATCCACTTAAAAAGTTTTTTAAAGGCAGTAAACCATTAAAAGTAATGGAAAATTGTCATTGCCCTATTTTAATCGTAAAATAATAAGTTAGGTAACGATCCCCATGTTCCAAAATATAGCCCTTAATATTTTATTGACCGTTTTTATTGTCTTTATATCTGTCCCGCCAGTCTTATTTATTTATGTTTATTTAAAAGACCGGCGCCAGAGTCAGCATTCTATACTTCGTAATTTTCCATTATTGGGAAGAATCCGATATATATTTGAAATGCTGGGTCCTGAATTACGCCAGTATATGTTTGATTCAGATCATGAGGGGAAACCATTTAGCCGCACCGATTTTGCTAATATTGTAGTTGCGGGAAAATATTTGAAAACGCTAATTGCCTTTGGATCAAAAAGAGACTTTGATAAGTCCGGGTGGTATCTGAAGAATTCTATGTTTCCAAAGCTGTCTGAAGAAATGCGAGTTGTGTGCGCACCGAAAATAAAAACAAAACGTTATGTGGGAACTGAAGGATTATTTTCAAGAAAGGAAAAACTGGAAGAAATTGACGTTCAACCCTGGTTGCTTAAGGAAGAAGATGCAATAGTCATCGGCCCAAAATGTAAATCACCCTGGAAAGTATATGGACCCGTAGGTATGAGTGCAATGAGCTATGGGGCATTGGGAGAAAATGCAATCAGCTCCATGAGTTTAGGTTTAGGGAAAGCGAAAGGATCTTGGGTTCATACCGGTGAAGGTGGATTGGCGAGTTATCATCTATTGGGCGGGGGAGATGTTATTATGCAAATCGGTCCCGGATTATTTGGTGTTAGAACAGAAAAAGGTGAATTTTGCCCGGATAAATTCAAAGATAAAGCGGATAATCCGCAAATTGCCATGTTTGAATTGAAATTAGCTCAAGGGGCAAAAATTCGCGGTGGGCACGTTGAAGGGAGTAAAGTCAATGAAGAAATTGCAGCTATCCGCGGTGTAACTCCCTGGAAAAATGTAGATTCACCCAATCGCCATCATCAATTTCATGATGTACCAACTTTATTCGATTTCATTGACAAATTAAGAGATATTGGCGGAAAACCCATCTGTATTAAAATTGTCATGGGCGGTCCCAATTCTGCGGATGATTTATGTAAAGCAATGGCTGAAACCGGAAGCGGTCCCGATGCCATAACTGTTGATGGCGGGGAAGGCGGATCCGGTGCGACATATCAAGAAATGGCAGACACCATGGGATTACCCGTTAAGTCCGGAATTCTGTATTTGGATAATGCTTTGCGGAAATATGGTGTAAGAGATAACGTAAAAGTATTCGCCAGCGGAAAAATATTCAGTCCGGACAAAGTTGCTATTGCTATGGGCATGGGAGCTGATTTGGTGAATATTGCCCGGGGAATGATGATTTCAGTCGGATGCATCGGAGCGGAAAAATGTCATACAAATAAATGTCCTGTGGGTGTTGCTACTACGGACACAGATCATCAAAAAGCTTTAGTTGTTGATGAAAAGCAATGGCGTGTCCTTAATTATGTTATTACACTGCGAAATGGGTTGAATTCTTTGGCAGCTGCATCAGGATTGAATAATTACACTGAATTTGATAGAACCCATATAGTGTATAAAAATCAGTATGGTCAAGTACAAACCATGGCTGATATTTTTCCGTATTCAAATAATGAATAATTGATTACGTTTGTTGAATTATAATATTTAAACGTGTAATTTTATTGCTCGGTTTTGTAGGCAACAAACCACATTAAAGGAGAATCTCAATGGAATTCATAACACCCATTTTTAAATGGATACACATTATTGCAGGCGTTCTTTGGATCGGACTGCTATACTTTTTTAACTGGATCAATGGACATGTCGCCGCCACGATGGATGGTGACACAAAAAAGAAAGTGGTACCCGAACTTATGCCAAGAGCTTTATATTTCTTTCGCTGGGGTGCAGCTTGGACATGGGTAACGGGTATGGTCCTTTTATTACTTGTATACTGGATGCAAATGAATGATTCCATGTTCAGAGAACTTGGAATTGGTGAAGAAGCCAGCAAGTTTAAACATGTGGCTTATCTCATTCCATTTATAATGGTTTTTGTCTATGATGCTTTCTATAAAAGTTCATTGGCTAAAAATACGCGCGTTGCTACAATCACCAGTTTTATGGGTATCGCCGGCGTTCTTTGCTTATTGATCTGTGTATCTCAAATGACGTCGTATCGTGCATATAATATTCATTTGGGGACCATGTTTGGCTCTATGATGGCTTTCAATGTATGGTACAGAATTTGGCCGGCGCAACAACGGATTATTACTGCCATCAAAAATGGTGATGCGCCGAATCCGGCTGATGCGGGAATGGCAGGCCTACGTTCTAAACATAATACATATATGTCCGTGCCTTTGATTTGGACGATGATTAATGAGCATACTGTTGGTGTCTCTCATTATCTGAATGGTTATGGTTTATTGCTGGTAATGGTAGCCATTGGTTGGCATATAGTCTTTCAGATATATAAAAAATCTGCTAAAGTGCAAGGATTCTAATCCGTTAAATTAATTATATAAAAAAGCCCCTCATATAAAATAAATGAGGGGCTTTTTTGTTTATCGAAGTCTATAAAAAATTAGACGTCGCAGGCCATGTCATGACCACAGCATTGGGGTGATTTTATCATGCCACATCCATCGGGGCACTTGGCCACGCCGACTTCACTGCCAGCATCCGTTGTAATATGATCATGGACCAAGTCTTTGCCACATTTTGAGCACTTTAACCCTGTAACTCCCATTCCGCAATGTTCACATTTGAATTCAGCCATTAGTATTCCTTTCATTAATTGATAAAATTATTTTAATCAAATTACATTAAATATATTTTCATATAAAACATAAATAATAATAGGAATCATTACTAATTAAGTAATATTTTCTTCCATGCGATTTAGTCATCAAAGAGAATCAATCCAATCCATTGTTTATAGTACAAATTCGCATCCAACTGCTGATTGGGTTTTTCAAAAAGCAAAAAAAGTGGTTCCAAATATCAGTTTGGGAACCGTATACCGCAATTTGAAACAATTAGAAGATGTAGGCCTAATTAAAACGATCTATGATGGAAATATTGCACGATACGATTGGAACCAGGCGCCACATGATCATTTAAAATGCAAGGAATGTGGTGAACTGATAGATATTGAATTGATTGATGATGATGTTCGCAGAAAAGTGAAAAATAAATATCAATTTGAAGTCGATGATGTTAAAATGGTCATTATCGGCACATGTCATAAACATAAAAATAAAGGAAAATAATCATGAGTGTACTCGTAGGAAAACAAGCACCAGATTTTACCACCCAAGCTGTATTGGCTGATGATAGTATTGTGGGTGATTTTAATTTCACACAATCCCGGGATGAAAAATATGCTGTTGTATTCTTTTACCCATTGGATTTCACATTTGTATGTCCATCGGAATTAATTGCAATGGATCATCGAATGGATAAACTGACAGAACTTGGGGTAGAAGTGGTGGGTATTTCTATTGACTCTCACCATACACATTATGCATGGAGAAATACAGAAATTAATAATGGTGGTGTTGGTCAATTAAAATACACCCTGGCCGCAGATATGGATCATTCTATTTCTCAAGCGTATGGCATTCAGTCTGATGGTGGTGACTCTTATTATCCCGGTGGTGTGGCCATGCGTGCCACTTTTGTCATTGATCAAAAGGGAATTGTTCGTCATCAGATTGTTAATGATGAACCGTTGGGACGAAATATGGATGAAGTGGTTCGAATCGTAGAAGCACTTCAATTTTTTGAAACCAATGGACAGGTCTGTGCTGCTGGTTGGCAAAAAGGTGATTCTGGTATGGTGAATACTGCCGATGGTGTGGCAGAATATTTAACCGAAAATGCAGATAATCTATAATTAGATTATAGCACCCTTAAATTAAAGCTCCTTCGATTTTTCGGAGGGGCTTTTTTTATGTCCATCCCATCCATAAATTCGCGTCCTATTTTTATTATTAAAATACACAGATGCTAAAAACTACACAAAAGCTCATCCATAAACTCTTGGATCATCCCAAATATACATTATCATTTTTGGTGGTTGTGACCATTGTACTCGGTAGTTATCTCCCGGGAGTGAAAATGGATTTTACCATCGAACAGTTATTCAGTCAAGATGATCCTGTTATTGAAAGATTCATGACCTTCCGTGAGGAGTTTGCCGGCGTCGACAATATTGTATTTCTCATCTACGAATCAGATGATCCATTCTCTCGAACGAATTTGGTAAAGAATAGACAGATGGTTGATGCACTGGCGGAAATTGAAGGTGTTGAATCTGTCAAAAGTCTGACCAATATTGAATTATTTACGGAAGGTGGAGACTATCTCCTTCAGCCTGTATATGATGAAATTCCATTATCTACAGATTCTTTATTGGCTGGACAGAAACGAATGATGTCGTCAGAGCTGGTCAAAAATTATATGATTTCTGAAGATGGAAAGGTGGCGGCCATTCTCGTTGAAATTGACCGGAATTACAATGCGCATAAAGGACGAGAACGAATTTTGTCAGAAATCGATCAGGTTCAATTGCAGGTGAATTGGGATTGGCACCAAGCTGGCTTGCCCGTCATTCGAACCCGATATGTGCAATATATGATTGCGGATAATGTACGGTTTTTAATTCCAGTTACTTTAATGCTGGTCATTTTTTTGTCGGTTCTATTTCGATCTTTAGTGGGATTGCTTCTGCCGTTGATGGTGGTGGGGCTCACCATTATATGGACACTGGGATTTATGGTGGCTTCTGGTATCACTGTCAATATTATTTCATATATGATACCCACGTTACTCATGATTATTGGAGTGAGTGACTCAGTCCATTTTCTGGTGAAATATTTTCATACGCTCAAAGAAGTCGGTCACCGAAAGGAAGCATTATTTCAAACGGTTAAAAAGATTGGAACCGCTATTTTTTTCACCAGTGTTACAACAGGAATCGGGTTTGGTGCCCTATCATTTGTGAATATAAAAATAGTTAAAGATTTCGGTATTTATACAGCCGTCGGTGTCTTTTTTGCATTTATCATTACAGTGCTATTTATTCCATCAATGCTCATGATAATTAAGCGCACGCCTGAATCAAAACTGGAAGCATATTCCAGAGGATTCAGAATGCGAATCATTAATCGGGTGATTCTATTAGTTCGGGCTTATCCGAAGCAAATCATTGCGATGGGTATTATTATTTCTATTGTTGGCGTTTTTGGTGCTGTCCAAATGAATCCCCATTCAAAACTATTAGAAGATTTACGACCAGGAAATGTACTCTTAGATGATATGCATGTGGCAGAAGAACGAATGGGCGCTGTGCTTCCAATAGAAATAATAATTGAAGTGAATGAGGATAGTCCTTTTGAAGATATTCAGGATGTAGAAGTTCTGACATTTTTGGATCAATTGTCTCGATATGTCTCTAATATTCCAGAAGTAGGGAAAGTGGTATCTGTATCTGACTATATGAAAGAGATTCACCGGGCCATGAATGATGGAGATCCGACGTTTTATAAAATTCCAGAATCACGAGAAATGATTGCTCAATATATGCTACTATATGAAAGTGAATTTGAATCACTCATGAATATCGATTATACCAAATTGCGAATTGCAGCCCAGATAAAAGATATTGATTCTCGTCGAAGCACTGAAATGGAAAATGAAATTAACGATTATATTTTATCTATTGTGCCCAACGGTCTCACTGTTGAAGTCACCGGAACCGCATTTCTTGCCTTACGTACCAATAATTATCTTGTGAAAAATTTGACAAACAGTTTTCTGATTGCATTTGGTGTGATTACTATTTTGATGGCCTTTCTATTTCGATCGGTGAAAATGGCGTTGATTTCTGTGTTACCCAATATTATTCCTATGATGATTATGGCAGCGGTATTGGGCTTTTTTCAAATCCCATTACGCCCAAACACCGCCATGACCTTTGCCATTGCCTTTGGGATTGCGGTAGATGATACATTACACTACCTCACACGTTACCGAATGGAATTGGCTGAAGCGGATCGCCACTATCGGCAGGCCAACGATGCCACACTCATGGGAACCGGTATTGCCATGATGTCCACGACGACTATTTTGGTTTCTGGTTTCTTGGTTTTGACTTTATCGGAGTTTATACCAACAGTTCAATTCGGAACCTTATCTGCAATAACGATTTTATCTGCACTGTTTGCTGATTTAACATTTCTCCCGGCTTTATTAAGTTTGGTAAAGCCAAGAATTCGGGGCGGAAAAAGTTGACAACCTTTTTCCTGTACCCTTGTCTTAATATCCCAGTAATTTCTTAATTAATAAATCAGGAATATTTTATGCGTTTCGCCATTTTGTTTGTTTTACTAATGACACTTATGCCCGCCAAAGAAAAAGTATATTTTCAACAACATGTTAAATATGAAATTGAAGTCACACTTAATGATACTGACCATACAATTATGGCTTATGAAAAATTATTGTATCAAAATAATTCTCCAGATACATTGGATTTTATTTGGTTTCATATTTGGCCAAATGCTTACAAAGATGATTCGACTGCCTATGCGAAACAAGCAGGAGAAGATTCACGATTTAGTAGATCTGACTCCACGCAACGGGGATTTATTGACAGTTTAGATTTTTTGGTTGACGGTCAAAAGGCAGATTGGGATCCGCACCCAGAATGGATTGATGTAATCAAGTTGAAATTGCCCACCCCATTAATGCCAAACCAATCCATCAAAATTGAGACACCATTTTTTGTAAAGATTCCAGAAGTATTTTCTCGATTGGGTCATACCGGGAAACATTATGAAATGACCCAATGGTACCCAAAACCTGCAGTCTACGATCGGAAAGGGTGGCATCCCATGCCATACTTGAATCAAGGTGAATTTTATTCAGAATTTGGATCTTTTGATGTGAAAATTACATTGCCAAAAGATTACCGCATTATGGCCACCGGTGACTTAGTAGATGGGGAAGCGGAATACGCTTGGTTAGATTCCCTTACCCTCGTATCAGATTCCATTCACGCACTGCCCAAAAAAGATTTTAAAAAATGGGCAAAGGCTCAGAAGAAAAAGAAGAAAAAAACGGATATTGATTCCACAAGCACTGAAATGAAAACGCTTCATTTTCATCAGGAGAAGGTGCATGATTTTGCCTGGTTTGCTGATAAAAAATGGTTAGTACAAAAAGGAGATCTATATTTAGCTGATTCGACGCGAAATATTACTTTATGGTCATTTTATCTGCCCAAAAATGCAAAATTGTGGGAAAATTCAATCGAATATCTTCATGACTCCGGATATTGGTACAGCCGCTATTATGGAGACTATCCCTATAATCACATTACGGCGGTGGATGGAGATTTATCTGCCGGCGGTGGTATGGAATATCCAAACATTACAGTAATTTCAAAAATGCCGGGGAAGCAAATGTTGGAGATGGTCATAATGCATGAGGTTGGTCACAACTGGTTTTATGGAATTATAGGGAGCAATGAACGCTATCATACTTGGATGGATGAAGGTTTAAATGAATATTCTTGTATAAGGTATTGGCAAGATAAATATAAAAATGATAATGAAAGATTCGTTGTGATTCCTTTAATCCAAAATAAGTTAGGAATAGCTAAAGACTTAAAATTTAGCTGGTATGAGTATTTTAGATATTCATCCTCTGCAAAGAGCCAAAACGCCCAACCCTTAAATCTTAAGGCTGATGAATATAAAGGTAGTAATTACGGACAGAACTATTCAAAAACGGCGGTGTTCACCCGATTTCTTCAACATTATCTTGGCGAGGATAAAATGGATGAAATCATGCAGGATTATTATGAAACTTGGAAATTCAAGCATCCCTATCCTGAGGATGTTCAATCCATATTTGAAAAGCATACGGACAAGGATTTAAGTTGGTATTTTGATGGTGTTTTTGAAACAACTGATTATGTGGATTTCTCAATTCATCGAAAAGGGAATCGGTTTACTGTATCAAATAAGGGAAAATTAAAAACACCGGTAGAAGTGGTCTTTTTCGGCAATAACCATGAGGTATTGGAAAAACGGTGGATCGAAGGCTTCGAGTGGCGGTCAGTATTAAAACCGCCGGCAAATGTATGGTATGCCATCATTGACCCAGATGAACATATGCCCGATGTGGATCGAACCAATAATGCCACTCGTGCAGAAACCCATTTTCATTTTGTGTGGGATCAACCCACATATTACGACAGAGACATTAATGTTCTTCCCTGGCTATTCAGCTATAATTATTATAATGGATGGACTCCGGGATTCATGATGTATAAAGGTGGGACGCCGGGGTATAATTCAACGACCGTTTTTCAACCGATGTTGGATTTAAAAAATGAAAGTGTGGTCGGGAGTGTGGCCTATATTAAAAAATTAGAACCGAATGTCAGATTCGATAAGGCCAGTGTGAGTTTTAAAGGATCTCAAATGGAGGGAAGGTCTTTAGGCTCAATTTCTTATTTGGGATTATTTGGCGATCGTGAATCTGGGGGGTCCCTGAGATCGGGCATGCAATATGCACGGTTGGATTCAACTGCTTTTGATACCACCATGTACACATCCGGGGTGCATCCTGTATTCGAATTGGGATTTGACCAACGGTGGCAACCCAAAGGGAAAAAATATACCTTAAGTACGAAAATGGAAATAAAGGTGGGCGATGGATTCTCAATTGCATCATTTGAGACGAATTTAAAATTAAGTTTTACAAAAAAACTGGGGGTTGATATTCGACTATGGACCGGTAGCTTCCTCAATGACAAAAGTGTACCCAACCATTTCCGAACCTATTTGAGTGGTGGGGTAGATCCCACATTCTCAACCATAGCCTTTGATCGTACCGGACAATCGGGGATGGCCCTCCTGCAAAACCAATACATTCAACAGGGCCCGAGTTTACGCGGATATGCGACTAATGTAAATGGCGGGCCTCTATCTTCTGCAGGCACGACTTGGGGGTTAAATATTGATGGAAAATCTCCATTATTTTTGGATTTGGCTGGTGGCGATGAATTTAAAGATATCTATACAGTTGCAGGATTACAACTGGGACCGATCATTCTGCCATTATATCAAAGTTGGGAAGTCGAAAATAAAACGGCCACAAACTGGCAATGGATAAAAGACCGAATGCGGTTATCTCTGCAATTCAATTTTGATGAAGGATTTTTTATTTCCTTTTAATAAGTTTTATTATCGAGTCCTTTTTTGCGGAAGTTATCGTCACTAAATTCTATTTCCTTTTAAAGCCATTTAATTAAGTATTGAGGTAAGAAAAAATTATGAAATGGACGAAAGATAAGTTCGTGGACGATTTGCGGAACAATTGTACACGGGAGATAGCAAAGATCGGAGAGAGGATTATCAAATTCTCAGAGGAGAATGCTACCGAAATGACGTGGGGGCGTGGTGATGACCATGGCACTTTCACTTTTCGCTGTAATTCAGATTTTGGTATGCTACCCCTATTTCATATGAAATCGGATGGTCAGCTTAATCTACAGATTAATTTTCTTAGAGAAAAAGAATTGCCCAAAATGGTCATGCGAGATATGCTTGTAAAATTGGAAGCAAATTTTCTTAGAGATTATGATGAAGAATCCTATCCGGTGGATACCTATGAAGAAATGGAATTCTTATTCCACACCTATACGCAGGTGGATAAGTTTTTAAGTACTGTGGAAGGATGTGTATACCGTTTGAAACAATAATTATGAATTTTTATCTATATTTGATTGGAGCCCTGTTGGCAATTACCGGTGGGGCTTTTTCTTTTTATTTCTATGCTGTCTCTATTGGTCGGATGCCATATAGGCAATGGTGGGTGCCAAGAATATGTCAAATCGATTTAACCAATTGTGTGGCCATTACAAGAACCAAATATGGGCAAATATTCGGCATCACTAATTCGATATCAGGCACCATATTTTTAATCATTTACGGCTATACATTATTGACTGCCGCAATCGGATGGGTGGATCCATTACTGCCTTTTATCATGGGTGTTTTTACAATCCTGATTGGTTTATATCTTGTCTATGGACTATTCAAGTTAAAGACGGTATGTCCACTTTGTATCACCATCCACACCATGAGTCTCGTCATTTTCATTCTACAATTGATTATCGTGTATTAGTGTAGGTTACTTTTTTTCTTATAGAATGACCCGGAAACTGATAATATATTTTTTGATTATCCCGAGTATTGTTTGGGGCGCCGTAGGTACCCTCACAGGCGTAATTCGAGATGCATCAACCCAACAACCCCTTATCGGTGCCAATGTCATCTTAAAGGGAACGGATCTTGGGGCGGCCACGGACTTGGACGGGAATTTTCACATTCCAAATGTCCCCGTGGGGAGTTACACCATCACCGTTACCATGATTGGGTATGAATCCATTTCGAGAGCCAATATTCATGTGGTACCGAAACGGACGACTTATACAAACTTTAATTTATCATCTCAGGTCATCGAAGGAGAAGGGGTCGAAGTGACGGCACGGTATTTTGAACGGGCAAGAGATGCCATTGCCAGCAGTCGATCTGTCGATATAGAAGAAATTCGTTCGGACCCTGTGGGGGCATACGATATAATGGCCATGATGCAAAGTCTGCCATCAGTGATTTCCGGTGCAGATCAATCCAATGAAATCATTGTTCGTGGCGGCAACGCCGGGGAAAACCTTTTTGTCATGGACCATATAGAAATTCCCTTTCCGAATCATTATCCGGAACAGGGGAAAGGTGGAGGCCCCATCACCATGTTGGATACTGATTTTATCGAAAAAGTGGATTTTTTTGCCGGATCCTTTCCAGCGCGATATGGAGATAAATTATCCTCGGTAATGGATATCACGCTCCGGGAGGGCAATCGAGAAAAACATCTATCTGAATTCAGTTTTAACATGGCGGGATTTGGTTTCAATTTTGAAGGTCCTGCATCAAAAAAGGGGGCCTACTTATTTTCATTAAAACGATCATTCCTGGATTTCGTCATTCAGCAGACAGGACTTATGGCCATTCCCCAATATTGGACCATACAGGGGAAAGCAACGTATAACATTAGCCCAACGCAAAAACTCATGTTGAATGTAATTGGCGGGTTGGACGCCATTAATATCGAAGGGGAAGATGATCCTAACTTACGGGGCGCAGAAAATGTAGATATGAATTCAAACCAGCTAACGGCAGGGATAACCTATAAGAACCTATATTCAAAGAATGGTTATAATATTATGTCTTTTAGCACAAGCCGAGTCGGGTTTAATACAGATGTTTACCGGATGACATCAGACAATGAAAGAGATGTTTATTTCGACAATAATGATGGGGAATGGGAATCCACATTAAAAGGGGATTGGGTATATCGCTTTAAGCCAGGTTTAGAAATAAGTACCGGATTTAATATTAAAGCGATTCATCTGGATTATGACAGGCTATATATAAGGGAACCGAGAAAAATCTATGGGTATTCCCTGAATGATTCCATACCAGTTCAACCCATATCTACTGAAGAATTTTGGACAAATTATTATAGAAATCCTGCAATGAGATATGAACCCATTGGAATTGCGGGTACCTATAATACTGTCATTACAAAATCGATTTTAGACTATACGAAGTCGGGTGTCTATGTACAGGCGAATTTACAACCACTCCCCAACTTAGAATTAAAGACCGGTATCAGAAGAGAAACTCTCAGCTATACAGGGAAAAGTACGGTGTCTCCACGATTGGGATTATCCTATCATGTGAATCCAGCTTTGCAGTTTAATTTAGCTGTAGGTCGTTATTATCAGGCACCCTTTAATATTCAATTGAATTCAGACAAAGGTGAGACCCAGGAATTAAAACATTATTATGCGGATCAAATTGTGGCAGGTATAGAATATTTCCTCCGGGATGATACGCGCCTCACTTTTGAAGTATATAACAAAAAATATAAAGATATGATTGGATTAGAATTATTGTCCGATAATGCAGGCAGAGACAGTTTGAATTTTAGCAAACTGATTAATGGGTATAAATCCAGTTCGCAAGGCATCGAGTTTTTTATTCAGAAGAAATATTCCAATAATTGGTATGGGTCTTTGGCATGGGCCCATGCGACGACAGAAGGGATTGACCCTCGATCGGGCGATGCGTACCCCAGTGAATTTGATTATGGAGATGTGGTCACCGCTGTGGGGGGATATAAAATACGATTTATGGATTATCCTTGGTATAATACGTATAAAGAAACGTGGGTGGCTAAAGCCACCTCTTGGTTGCCCTTTGCACCGGCAGATGAATTTGAAATTGGACTGAAACTTAGATATATGGGTGGCCGACCCTACACGCCCCAAACCTATGATCCGCAAATTCGCGAATGGGGTATTAATGCAAAAGACCCATGGAATACGTCTCGTTATGACGATTATATTCGGTTTGATATTTTACTGCAGCAGCGCTTCTTCTTTAAGCGGATGAATATGGTAGCCTTTTGGGATATTATGAATGTATTTAACCGGGACAATCCCTGGTCAACCGTATATAAAGAAGATGGATCAACGGATATGGCATGGCAGTATAAAACATTTCCTGTAGGCGGCATTATACTGGAATTCTAAAGTGATCCCCTTATTTTACCATAAGTAAATTCTCCCATGGGCGTATCGCTTTATCTACTTATTTTAATCCTCATCCTATTCATTGGTATGGCCGTTTTGATCGCCCGGTCCAATCGGGAAGACGATACGTATGCCGATCTTGAAACGGATGAATGGGATTGTCCTGAGTGCGGGTTTCACATTCAGGCAGGGGACATCTGTATTTACTGTTGTGAAGAAAAGCATACATAGTAATTATATTTTTCAAGAATAGTATTCCATGTAACTTATATCAAACATTTTCATGGAATTTAAAATTCAAATGACTCTTTCACCTTTAACCCGTTTTTTATTAAAAGCGGGTGTCATCTATATTATATGGTATTTGATGTATGATTATTATCTGCTTCCTGATGGTCGACTCGATGCGTTCCTCAGCCTTTCCGGTGTGAATTTAGCTGGTGGGATTCTAAATATATTTGGGTGGGACATTTATTCCGAATCAAGGGTGTTGGCAATTACGGGGACAAACGGTGTGGAAATTCAGAATGGATGTAATGGCTTGGAATTGATTGGCTTATATATGGGATTCATCCTCTCATACCCAGGAGGGACTATCTTAAAAAGGGTCATGTTTTTATCCGGAGGGATCATTTTACTTTTTGTAGCCAATGTATTTCGTATTATGCTATTTGCCCTGTCCATTTATTATGTACCCACATTCTGGGAACAAGTGCATATCTATAGTTCCTATTTTATATTTTATCCAATTGTCCTTACACTTTGGTATATCTGGACCACGATGAGCGATGATGATTTGCTCCTAACTCCGGCGGTTAAATGAATAATCAATTTTTCTCCGATTCTTTTAAGTCTTCCCTTTATGGGGAAGATTTAGATGGGGTCAGTAATTAATGGGAGCGATTTCTTGCTAATCAGTCAGAAAACGGGGTTCAGAAAAAATAATCTATATAATAAATCATTGGATTTTATCGATGAATGATCCTGCGTTTACCATTGCCTTAGCCTTGGCCATTGGCATGATTGCCCAGTCAGCGGCACGCCATATAAAAATACCAGGTATCGTTATTTTACTTGCCGGTGGTGTTCTCACAGGGCCCGACGGTTTAAATATTGTTCGCCCAGAGACTTTGGGGGAAGCACTGCCCATTATTGTAGGGTTTGCAGTGGCCATTATATTATTTGAAGGTGGGATGAACCTTCGGTTTGATCGGTTAAAACGGCAGGGAAGGTCCATTCAATCGCTCATATCGATGGGTGCCGTAATTACAGCAGTGGGCGGGACACTTTCTGCTAAACTATTCTTAGGGTGGGATTGGAGTGCATCAATTTTATTTGGCCTTTTGGTCATCGTGACGGGCCCAACGGTGATTAATCCATTATTAAGACGCATTAAAATACGCCAATCAGTAGCAACCATTTTGGAAGCAGAAGGCATCCTCTTGGATGCCATTGGGGCCATTATTGCCGTGGTTGCTTTAGAGGTCGTCATTAGTCCATCTGGATTTACTTTTTTAGCCAGCCCCTTCATTATTTTAGGTCGGTTATTTGTGGGCGGATTGATTGGTATTATAGGCGGGTTTTTTATGGCCTGGCTATTGGGTATCCGAAATTTGGTGCCAGAAGGTATGGAGAATGTATTTACCCTTTCTTTGGTGTTTGCCCTATTTCATATATCCAATGTATTAAGCCATGAAAGTGGCATTGTAGCTGTGACAATCGCCGGTATGGTAGTGGGCAATCGAAAAACAATGGTCACGCGGGAATTAATGGAATTCAAGGAGCAAATGACCGTTATGCTGATTGGTATGCTGTTTGTTCTCTTGGCCGCAGATGTTCGCATAGTCGATATCCAATCTCTGGGATTGGGTGGCCTATATACAGTGTTGGTGCTCGTCTATATTGTCAGACCCTTAAATATATTTTTAAGTACTATGAAATCTGATTTGAAACTGAAACAAAAACTCTTGCTGGCATGGATTGCACCTCGCGGTATTGTGGCTGCGGCTGTGGCGTCTTATTTCGCCATTGAATTAGAGAAAAACGGAATTGATGGTACCCAACTCCGGGCCATGATTTTTCTACTCATCGCCATTACAGTATTATCAGCAGGATTGACCGGTGGATGGGTAGCACAACGGTTAGGATTGAAAAGAAAAAGTGAAAATGGTTGGATTATTTTGGGCGCGAATGCAGTCGCCCGTGCTTTGGCAAAATCATTGCAGACAGAAAGTGAAGAAGTTGTATTGATTGATGAAAATCCTTCATTATGTCGAATGTCGGAAAAAGAGGGGCTAAAAATCATTTACGGTAATGGATTAGAAGAGAATATTTTATTGAGAGCAGCGGTGGATTTGCGGAAAGGTGCCATTGGGTTATCCGAGAATGAAGAAGTCAATATGCTGTTTGCTAAAAAAGTAAAAGAAGTGGGTAAGATTTCTCGTATATATGTGGGTCTTAAAAGAGACGACGAAGGGATTACAGCAGAAATGGTGGATGAGATAGGGGGCAGGATTCCATTTGCTCGCGCCATGGATTTAGAAAAATGGTCACTATGGGTCCGAAAAGAACAAGTCGAAGCCATGACATTAATCTATAATGTTGATGAAGAAAAAATAGCCAGCGATGTTTTTGGGAAAGAATCTACCGGATTAATTCTGCCCTTAATTATTCACCATCAAAAGTCAGTGGCGCCGGTAGGGCATAATACAATTCTAAAAACCGATGAGATAATCACTTGTCTCATTCGTAAAGAGAAAAAAGTCGCCTTTAATGATTGGCTGGCCGATAGTCCTTTCTCCATTTAAACGATTGGCCATCACCCTTATTGGGATATCTATTATATATATAGGGGTTGTTCGGCCGATTCAAACGGTGATTATTCATAAATGGGTCGTGCCATATTTTGAAAAAATAAACCCAGTAGATGGGTCAGTTGCAATTGAAGGTGTGTCGGAAGATCAATTTGATTTAGTAACCCCACATCAATCCGTAAAAATTGAACTCCCCTTTAATGGATGGTATTGGCTCACTTTGGGATTGTTCTTTTCGGCTGGAAATATGGGATGGATAAAATGGCTGACCATCTACCATTTGTTTCTTTTTGTGGTCCTATTTTTAGGGGCCCATTGTATTTTTGCAGGGTTTGATTGGTTTGCCATCATATTAAATATCCATGAGCATATATATAAGGTGTTATTTTTGATTGTGTCTTTAATTGGATTGAAACCTATTTTAATGAATCGAATCATAAAAAATGAATCATGAAACGGCTGCCTGTTTATGAACCTATGACTGTCTTTACGGATATATTAATTTTTATTGTTGGTGTGTGGTTTGCCCGCGAGATCGACCTGTGGTTTCATGTAAGGCTTTTAGAAGTTCACTGGCATTTCAGTAAGTATTTTTACATGATCGCTTTTACGGCTTTGGCTGGCGCAATCTATCATTCCATATTTCCTGAATATGAGATAGTTAGAGATTTTATTTGGAAACTGACAATGTTAGGTATGGGTTTCTCAATTTATACAATGCTCATGGGCACATTATATTATATACTTCCATTTGAGACGGTACAAACCGTTAAATGGGGTGTAACTGCCATTATTTTTGCATTCACCATTTGGATATATTTTGATTCTGATTTTATGAATGCGATTAAACTATATTTGCCCAGCGCGCTGTTCGTTATTGCAGTGATGCTATACGGCTGGTTGGGTAAAGGCGATACAGGGGCCTTATGGATTATGTGTGGGTTTCTAATCACATTAGGGGGTGCATATTTTGTGGTGATAAAGTTTGGATTTCATCAGCACTTTAATCATAATGATATTTTTCATGTGATTCAAATCGTGGGCATGTATATCATTTATCGCGGTGTAATGATGATTACCAATTATGGATATAAATAAGAGCGTAAAACACTCTTTGGATTGATAAATAAAGCCTAAATTGGCGCTCAATTTTTCAAGGAATTACAGTGGATATACAACAAAAAGAAATTAATAGTTATGCCAGAGAAATCGTTATTGATCTTTCCTGGGATGAGATCAAAGATGATTTTGAATCAGCCATTAAAGAATTTTCTAAAAAGGTAAAACTTCCAGGGTTTCGCCCGGGTAAAGTCCCGCGAAAAGTTTTGATGAAACAGTTTCAACCAGCCATCGAAGCGGATTTTGTAGAAAATTCGGTAAACACCTATTACCTAAAAGCGGTTCAGGAAAAGGGAATGGTACCGGTAAATATGGGAAATGTGAGTGATGTCCATTTCCACCATGGGGAACATTTTAAATTTAAAGTCGCTTTTGAAGTTGAGCCTGAAGTCACCATTCCAAAAATGAAAAATAAAAGTCTCAAAGTTGAAAAAACAATTTATATTACCGATGATGAAGATATTGATATGGCCATTGATGAAATGCGTCAGGGTCATGCAGAAGTTAAAACAGTCGAAGACGGGGCGAAATTAGATGACTTCGTCATTGGCGATTTGCAAGAAATTGATGCTACGGGTGTACCCATCATTGGTAAAAAATTAGAAACACGTTATTTGAAAGTAGGCCAAGTTCCTTTTGACGGAGAAAACCAAAAAATATTGGATGGCATTAAGCCAGGTGATAAATGTCAAGTGACCGTTCCCATTGATGAAAAGGGTGCCACCGCCACATTTGAATTATCCGTCCAAAATGTGGAGCGCCAAGTTTTACCGGAAGTAAATGATGATTTCATTAAATCTGCTGATCCGGAAGCCAAGGATATGAGTGACTTCCGAGAACGGGTTAAAGAACGGTTGAGCAAAGCATATGAACAACGATCCGATAAAGCATTTGACGATCATTTGACCGATGCCATGATAAACCATGTGAATCCTGAATTTCCACCATCCATGGCCGAGTCATACTTGGGTCATATGGTTGAGGACGTAATGAAAAGCAATCCCGGCGCGACAGATAAAGAAAAGATTAAAGAAATGTATCAACCCGTGGCAGAACGAAATCTGAAATGGTACCTGATTCGAAATACAATTATAAAGAATGAGGCATACGAAATTACCAGTGAAGATGTCAAAGCAGATATAGATCAACGGAAAGAAGACAATCCAAACGAAGCAAAAGAATTGGAAAAGTATTTTAAGAAGCCCAGCAATCGTAGCCGATTAGAAGATGATTTAATGGAAAAGAAACTCTTGGCTTATTTAAATAATTTTACGAAAATTAAAGAGGTCAAAGTGAATACAAAAGACCTACGAAAACAATCTGAAGGAATGCATAATCATGAAGCATGAAGATCCATTAAACCAACTGATTCCAATGGTAGTGGAACAGACAGGGCGTTTTGAACGTGCCTATGATATTTATTCCCGCCTCCTAAAAGAAAGAATCATATTTTTAGGTACACCCATTGATGATACAGTGTCATCTGTTATTATTGCACAACTGCTATTCCTTGAAGCAGAAAATAGTGAAAAGGATATCTTTCTATATATTAATTCACCAGGTGGTATCATTACTTCTGGTATGGGAATCTACGATACCATGAATTATATCAAACCGGATGTGGCGACCATATGTATGGGGCAAGCAGCCAGTATGGGGGCATTCCTGCTTGCAGGTGGACAAAAAGGAAAACGTTCCGCATTACCCAATGCCCGGATTATGATTCATCAACCATTGGGTGGGGCAGAAGGACAAGCGTCTGATATTAAAATTCAGGCAGATGAAATTCTTCGGTTAAAAAATACACTCAATAAAATATTAGCCAAAAATACAAAGCAAACGCTTAAAAAAATCGAAAACGATACGGATCGAAATTTCTTTATGAGTACGAAAGAAGCGAAAAATTACGGGTTGATTGATACGATACTCACAGGACGGAAATAACTGTAAAAGTGAAAATACCGACCCCATTAGATCCAAGCGCGGGTGAGACCGAGCCCAAAGAACAACGACTGCATCGTCCTTCCGAAATAAAAGCATATCTAGATAAATATGTAATCGGCCAGGACGGGGCAAAACGGGCTGTGGCTGTTGCGGTATATAACCATTACAAACGAATCCTCTCTGACCATGCAGACGATGACGTCGAATTAGATAAAAGCAATATTCTTATTATTGGTCCCACAGGGACGGGTAAAACGTTAATAGCGGATACATTAGCCAGATTCTTAGCTGTACCATTTGCCATTGCCGATGCCACAACATTAACAGAAGCAGGGTATGTAGGTGAGGATGTTGAAAACATTTTGGTGCGATTGCTTCAAATTGCCAATTATGATATATATAAAGCGCAGGCTGGTATCGTCTATATTGATGAAATCGATAAAGTAGGTCGAAAAAGCGCGAGCACATCTATTACGCGAGATGTATCTGGCGAAGGTGTACAGCAATCCCTATTGAAAATATTAGAAGGAACGGTGGCGCATATTCCACCCAAGGGAGGTCGTAAACATCCAGAACAAAGCCTGATTCCAATCGATACGAAAAATATTCTATTTATTTGTGGTGGTTCATTTGATGGACTGTCAGAAATAATCGGGCGACGAATCAATACAGCCAAAATTGGTTTTACAAAGGAATTGGCCAAAACCGACAAAGCAGACGAAATATTAAAAGAAGTCGTACCGGAAGATTTAATTCATTATGGATTTATTCCTGAATTAATTGGCCGTTTACCCGTGGTTACAACATTGAATCATTTGGATAAAGCTGATTTAATGCGTGTATTACTTGAACCAAAAAATTCATTGGTGAAACAGTATGTAAAGTTATTCCAGATGGAGGGTGTCGAACTTTTTTTCCGCGATGAAGCACTCCAGGAATTAATTAAACTGGCCATTAAGCGTAATTCTGGTGCCCGTGCATTAAGATCAGTGATGGAATCCACCATGTTAGATTTGATGTTTCATCTTCCTGAATATTCTGAGGATGGGGTGGTTAAAATAACCATTACAAAAGAATTCGTATTGCGGGGTAAAAAGCCACTCATGCGCCGCCGTCGCCGTTCGGCATAATATTTCCCTTTTCCCTTTTCTTCTTTTATATTTAAACACGGTTCCGAGGCATGAAAAACAAATTACAATCCATTTTCTACATCATTGTTTTAGCATCCAGTATAAGTTGGACGCAGGAACAATACATCAGTCCTGAGGATATTAAAACAGAATGGGGCAATTACACCACATTTCAAAAACAGGAATTGGTCAACTTTGCGACCTTTCTATATAATGAAGGATTTTATGAACGTGCCCTTTTAAGCTATTTCCAATTTTTATATAAATACCCCAAAGATGAATTGGAATTGGCGGCTTATTACCAGATTGCAAAATGTTACGAAGCATTGGAAAGTTGGGAGTTAGCCCAAAACTATTATAATCGAATTTTGGATGAAAGTCCGCCAGGATCTTTGGCAGCCAATGCAGCACAGTATCAGCTCTATTACATAATGTTAACCCAGGAAGAATACGCTGCCATTATAGATAGTACAAAAAACATGGAAGATCCATATGTTTTAATTTTCCGAGCTTACGCCCATTTTGAATTGTTGGAATGGACGGAAGCTCGACAAGCATTCAAAACAGCCGAAGCATTATTTGGTCATGCCCATTATTCGAAGCTGATTCGGCCATGGTATAAAGTAATTAAAACAGCAGAGAATGCGCCATTAAAAGAAAGGACACCGGCATTGCTTTCTTCTCTGGCACCTGGCGGCGGGTTTGTCTATCTAAAACAAACTGAAAATGCAATCGGTGCAATGGGAACCTCATTATTATTATACTCAGCAATGTTGACCATGCCATCCATCGTTCAAAAAGGAGGCATAACTGTAATGGATAATCGCCAGGGTATGGTGCCTGTATCTGGAAGTCTTGAAACTAAAAGTGGAATCTTTGATTCATCGTTTGGGTATCAAATACCTAACAAAATTTCATTGGATACGAAGCGAGGATCTGTATTCATTCCACCTTTGCTCACAGCATTGGGCCTTTATACGGGTAGTATGTGGAAATCAATTCATGATATTGATGCATCCAATCGCAAATTAGTGAGGCGATTTGCTGGACGGGTAACTATGAAATTACCGGTGGAAAAATTCATGGATTACAATGGACCGGATTTTATTATAAAATAATTTTAAAATATGTAAATAAGCATTGCACTGGCATAAAATTAAGATGTATTTTTGCCGGCTGTTCAAGACAGCATTATTTGTTTTTTGAAAATTGGGTATGCGTGGTCCAATTAATTGGATTTGAGAGTCGCTCCAGCCCGGAGCGACAAAGACAGTACAGAATCAAACATACAATGGAGAGTTTGATCCTGGCTCAGGACGAACGCTGGCGGCGTGCTTAACACATGCAAGTCAAGGAGAACGAATCCTTCGGGATACTATTAAACTGGCGAACGGGTGAGTAACACGTAGGCAACCTACCTCAGAGATTGGGATAACTTCGGGAAACCGGAGCTAATACCGAATAATGCAGCGGATCCTTCGGGATATGTTGTTAAAGTGGGCTTCGGCTCACACTTTGAGATGGGCCTGCGTCCGATTAGCTTGTTGGTGAGGTAATGGCTTACCAAGGCGATGATCGGTAGCTGGTCTGAGAGGATGATCAGCCACACTGGGATTGAGATACGGCCCAGACTCCTACGGGAGGCAGCAGTGGGGAATTTTGCGCAATGGACGAAAGTCTGACGCAGCAACGCCGCGT